>Ga0255334_1000964_pt1 | contig 16121 bp, 17 predicted proteins | sample EtOH5_35cm_T3_12_FD_202080 | JGI IMG/M metagenome (GOLD analysis project Ga0255334, IMG submission 202080) | Sandy soil microbial communities from University of British Columbia, Vancouver, Canada - EtOH5_35cm_T3_129 | ecosystem: Engineered > Artificial ecosystem > Sand microcosm > Unclassified ...
TTCGGCCCGCCCGGCGATGCAAGACATTTTGCCGAACCAAGGTCGTTTGCGTTGAGCGCGACCCAGCATCATCGGAGCAAAATCCAGGGCGAATACTCGGCAGCCACGATAACGTTTGAGCAGCGCCAGCGCACCGCTACCGGTGCCCGTCCCCAGATCTAATAGCCGTTTTGGATTGATTTTGAACAAATCTAAACGATCCAGCATTTGCTGGCGAACTTCATTCTGCAGCACGGCCGCGCGGTCGTAAGTGGCCGCTGCCCGGTTAAAGCTGCACCGCAAAACTCGCGATTCGATGAGCGGCAGATTGGACGGCTCAAGCATGGCGCGATTGGGCCAGCTCGATTTTGCGGCTTGCCGTGCTCGGTGTGCGCAATGCCTGGGGTAGATGCTGGTCCAATGCGGCGAGCAGGCGGTCGATATCCTCCTCGCTATGAGCGGCAGATAACGTTATCCGCAATCGCGCGGTGCCTTCAGGTACGGTGGGTGGCCGAATAGCCGTCACCAATATGCCGTCGGCCCAAAGCGCCTGGCTGAGCTCCAGAGCGGCGGTAGAATCGCCGACAATCAACGGTTGGATGGGGGTATCCGAATTCATCAAGGGGACGCCCAATTGAGCTGCGCCAGAACGCAGGCGATTTATCAGTGCGGTCAGGTGCTCCCTGCGCCAGGATTCCTGCTGAGCCAGGCGCAGAGCCGCGCGGCTGGCTGCGGCCAGCGCCGGCGGCGTCGCCGTCGTATAAATAAAAGTGCGCGCCCGTTGAATCAGAAATTCGATTAACGTCTCACTGCCGGCCACAAAAGCCCCAAAAGTGCCTAGGGCCTTGCCCAGCGTGCCCATGTATATCGGCACATCCTGGTGGCTTAGCCCGAGGGCAACGGCGGTTCCCGCACCGTCCGGGCCCAGCACACCCAGGCCGTGAGCATCGTCGATCATTAGATCAGCGCCACGTTGAGTACAGACATTGACCAGGTCGCGTAGCGGCGCAACGTCGCCATCCATACTAAAGATGGCGTCGGTAGCGACCAGGCGATGGCCTTCGCTTGGAGCCTGCAATGCGGCATCCAGAGCAGTCAAATCGGCGTGTGGATAACGGCGCATCTGGCCGCGGCTTATCCAGCCGCCATCCAGCAGCGATGCGTGATTGAGGGCGTCTTCCCAGATCTCGTCATCCGGGCCGGTCAAGGCATTGATGACACCCATGTTGGCCATGTAGCCGGTAGAAAAAAGCAGGGCGCGCGGGCGGCGGACATGGGCAGCCAGCTCTTCCTCCAGCATGACGTGCTCACGGCGGTGACCGCTGATCAAATGAGCGCCTGTGCTACCAACGCCAAGCTCTGCCGCCGCCGATTGTAATGCTCGTATAACTTCCGGGTGTTGGGCTAAGCCAAGGTAGTCGTTGCTGTTAAAGGCCAGCACGTTGCGGCCTTCCATTTGCAGATAGGGTCCGTGGGTTTTATCGATAGCGCGGCAGCGGCGATAAAGCTGGTTAGCTAATCGCGCCGCTAGCTCAGGTTGTAAGCGGGCATCCAGTCGCATTCCGGAAAGCAAGCTCATGCCATAGCCTGGTGAGTGGCTTTAGATATGCACTCATGAGCCGTCGTGACGGCTTCAGGCAGTGTCTCGGCATTCAGGCCCAAGCGGCGGAACAAAACGTAATCCTGATTTTCGCTGGGATTGTCCGTGGTGAGTAACTTGTCACCGTAAAAAATAGAATTCGCGCCCGCCAAAAAGCACAAAGACTGCATCTCGTCGTTCATCTGCGTGCGGCCGGCAGACAGCCGAACGTGGGCGAGAGGAAACAGTATTCGAGCGACGGCAATCACCCGTACAAAATCGAAAGAATCCGGTTTCTCCGCGCCATGCAACGGCGTACCGGGCACTTGAACCAATTCGTTGATCGGTACGCTCTCTGGATGCTGGGGAAGATTGGCCAGAGTAACCAGCATTCCCACGCGATCACTCACCGACTCTCCCATGCCGATAATGCCACCGCAGCAGACGTTAATGCCGGCTTCGCGCACCCGCGCCAGCGTATCCAGGCGGTCTTTGTAGGTGCGGGTGGTGATAATTTCTTCGTAATAGGTTTCGGAGGTATCCAAGTTGTGGTTGTAGTAATCCAGTCCCGCCGTCGCCAGGCGTTTGGCCTGACTGTCCGTCAGCATACCCAGAGTGACGCAGGTCTCCATGCCCAAGCTGCGCACACCCACAATCATATCGATTACCTTATCTAAATCTTTGTCCTTGGGGTTGCGCCAGGCCGCGCCCATACAAAAGCGGGTCGCTCCGGCGGCCTTGGCGCATTGTGCTGCCGCCAGCACGGCATCAAGGGCCAGCAGTTTTTCTGTTTCAAGCTCGGTGTTGTAACGCACGCTTTGTGGGCAATAGGCGCAATCCTCAGGACAGGCGCCGGTTTTAATAGACAGTAATGTGCTGATCTGCACGGCATTGGCGTCGAAGTGGCGACGGTGCACGCTTTGCGCAACAAACATCAAATCGTTAAAAGGTAAATCGAATAAAGCCTGAACTTCCGGCGCTGTCCAATCATGACGTGGTTCGGCTACGATTAATTCATTCAACTGGGTCATGAAGGACATCCTTTTCCACTGGATCAGTGCGGTTGTGGCGTTTGGTGGTTAGGGTTAGCGATAGTGCAATAATACGGCGGCAAAAGGCGCTGTCAACTGAAAGTAGGTAACTATGGTTTACCAATGGAGTCGAAATGCATCCTGGTGGCTTTTTCCGCCCACCTGCGTGTTATGCGGGGGCGCGGGGTCGCCGAAGCGCGATCTTTGTGATGGGTGTTATGGCGATTTACCGTGGAATCGCCATGCTTGCCCGCGCTGCGCATTGCCGCAGCCCGTAACTATGGTGGCTGATTTGGTGTGTGGTCAGTGTCAGATCGACCCGCCGCCCTACGATCATGCGATCTCGGTATTTCGCTATGAAATGCCCGTTGATCGCCTGGTGCGGGATTTGAAATTTAGCGCCCGACTCAATCATGCTCGGGTATTGGGCGAATTGATGGCCGAGCGGATAGCGGCAGATTTAGATTCAAGGCCACTGCATCTTGTTCCTGTGCCGTTGCATCAATCTCGCTGGCAGGAGCGTGGCTTCAATCAAGCAGCAGAGCTGGCAACTGTGCTGGCCGCTCAACTGAAATTGCCGATAGCAGCGAATCTGTGCTCCCGACAACGCGCCACAATAGAGCAATCAAGTCTGAGCAGGGAAGATCGGCAACGAAATCTTCAAGGCGCATTTACCGTGACGGGTCCTTGCCCAGAGCGCGTTGCTCTGGTAGATGACGTGCATACAACGGGAAGTACTTTGGCGGAATTAACGCGCGTTCTGCGGTCCGTTGGCGCGCGGCGCATCGAAGTTTGGTCATGCGCCCGAGCTATCCATCACGATCCCGGTCTTGAATGAGATAAGCGTGTTGACCCCGCGGTGGTATCTATATATAATTCGGCCGCCTCCACGGTACGCGGATAGCCGTGCTCATGTAGCAATTAAAGAGGCGGCGAGAAGCGCGATGCCCTGGCAAATCGTAAGTAAGATTTTGATCTGGCAGTGCGTGTGTACCGCAGTAATGGCGTTAGCCTTTTTTTTTGTCAGCGGCCTGCAGAATGCGTTAGCTGCCGCTGCCGGCGGTGCAGTTAGTGTCGTCAGTGGAGTGTTGTTTGCGGCCCGGTCGTTTTCTGTGTCACCCCAGGAGTCGCCCACCCGGATGATGGTCGCTTTAGCGCGTGGCGAAGCGCTTAAATGGGTAAGCAGCATTCTCCTCTTTATGTTGTGGATTCATCTGTTTCGTGAACGATTCGTCTGGGTCATATTGACCTTCATGGTTTGCACGAGTGTGTATTGGTTTGCACTGTTATGGTTGCCATTGGATTCAGAAAGTCGGAAGGACTGAGTAAATAATGTCGGCAGCAGCACCTACAGCAGCTCAATATGTCCAGCATCACCTTACCTCACTACAGGTAGGCGAAGGTTTCTGGACATTAAATTTAGATACGATGATCATGTCAGTCCTGTTGGGCGCAGTCATGTTGATCGTATTTAGGTTGGCGGTGAATCGGATCACCACAGGTGTGCCCGGCGGCTTGCAGAATTTTGCTGAGTCGGTTATCGATTTTGTTGATGAGATTGTAAGTGAGACCTTTCACGGCAAAGACCCGCTTATTGCGCCTTTGGCCATGACCATTTTTTGCTGGGTCATCCTTTGGAATAGTGTCGATTTGATACCCGTCGACCTTATTCCAGAAGTGGCGAAGCTGTTTGGAGCCGATTATTTCCGGCCTGTACCCTCGGCCGATATGAGCGCTACCTTTGGCCTATCGCTTTCAATTTTTCTGCTGATCATTGTTTATAGTTTCAAGGGTAAGGGGTTTGTTGGGTACATCGAAGAGCTGTTGTTCCACCCCTTCGGTAAATACCTCATGCCTTTCAATCTGATCCTCAATTTTGTGGAATTGCTGGCTAAGCCCATGTCATTGGCATTGCGGTTGTTCGGCAACCTGTACGCCGGCGAGCTGATCTTCGTGCTGATTGCTTTAATGCCGGCCTGGGTTCAGTGGGTTCCTGGTGTTGCGTGGGCTATATTCCACGTTCTTGTGGTACCTTTGCAGGCGTTTATTTTCATGGTGCTTACCGTCGTCTACTTAAGTATGGCGCATGAGAAGCACTGATTACCCATTGATTATGTAAGTTAGCAGTATCTCTAGGAGGATAAATGGAACAGCTCATCGCTCAGATTCAGGCCAACACAGTTCTGACTGTTGGTATTATTTTTGGTTTGGCAGCCGTCGGTACCGCTATAGGTTTCGCCCTGTTGGGCGGCAAGTTCCTGGAAGGCGTGGCTCGTCAGCCTGAACTGGCTGGTATGTTGCAAACTCGCATGTTCATTATCGCTGGTCTGTTGGACGCCGTTTCAATTATCGGTGTAGCTATGGGCTTGCTTATGATGTTTGCCAACCCGTTCCTTGCCCCGTTAACGGCAGCGGCTGGTCACTAAGTCAGCTTGTCGAGTGATTTTGATATCGTTTAAAGCGGAGTAGCAGCTGTGGGGATTAATGCCACCCTATTTGGTCAGATGATTACCTTCGGGATATTCGTCTGGATCATGATGAAGTTTATCTGGCCGCCCCTGCGGCAAGCGATGGATGAGCGGCGTCAGCAGATTTCTGACGGCCTGGCTGCCGCAAAAAGCGGTACCGAACAGCTCGACAAAGCCAAACAGGATGCCGACAAGATTTTGCGTGAAGCACGCCAACAGGCGCTTGAGATTGTCTCTCAGGCCAATAAGCGCAGCACGGAAATCGTTGGTCAAGCTCAAGTCGATGCCAAGGCAGAAGGCGAGCGCCTGGTTGCTGCGGCTGGCGAGAAGATTGATCAAGAAGTCCGCCGTGCAAAAGAGCAGATTCGTGGCGAAGTTGCTGATTTGGCCATGGCGGGAGCTCGGCAGATCCTGTCTCGCGAGATCGACGCGACGGCTCATAAGGACATCCTCGACCGTTTGGTATCCAGTCTGTAGGCGGGTGACGTAATGGCGGAATTGATTACAGTAGCAAGGCCTTACGCGAAAGCTGTTTTTCATCAGGCAAGTTCGATCGAAGAAAGGCAGCGGTGGTCCAATAGGCTTCAGCTGCTTTCGGTAATCGTCTCAGCAGAAGAAATGAAGCGGGCCATTACCAGTCCAAAGGTTTCAGCAGAGCAAATCATTGACCTAATCAGTGAATTGTTTGGCAAGGAGCTTGGGCCAGAGGGCGTCAATTTGGTCGGCTTGCTGGTGAATAATCGTCGTATGGTTTTGGTTCCGATGATCGCGGACTTATACGAAGCGATGAGATCAGACGCAGAAGGTGTGGCCGACGTTGTGGTCACTTCCGCCAGCGATCTGACGGAAGCACAGAAGCGAGATTTGACCGCAACGCTGACGCGCCGACTTGGACGCCAAGTGCGTATGCATTGCGAAGTAAATAAAGACCTGTTGGGCGGTGCAGTCATCCGTGCAGGTGATCTGGTTATCGACGGATCGGTTGAAGACAGGCTGACAAGACTGTCTCAAGCCTTGATCCATTAAGGGGAAAGAAAATGCAACTCAATCCAGCGGAAATCAGCGAGCTAATTCGCCAACGAATCCAAAAATTCGAGGGCGTTGCTGAAGCGCATACGGAAGGAACCGTCGTTAGTATTGCCGACGGTATTGCCAGAATCCACGGCCTAACCGGTGCCATGCAAGGGGAGATGTTGGAGTTCCCCGGTCAGGTATTTGGCTTGGCGTTGAATCTGGAAAGAGATTCCGTGGGTTCGGTTATCCTAGGCGAGTACGCGCAGATTCGTGAAGGCGATACCGTGCGGTGTACTGGCCGTATTCTTGAAGTTCCGGTTGGCCCTGAGCTATTGGGTCGCGTGGTGGATGCGCTCGGTAATCCCCTAGATGGCAAGGGGCCTATTAATAGCAGTCGCACCTCGCCTATCGAAAAAGTAGCTCCCGGCGTTATTAGTCGCCAGTCGGTCTCACAGCCAGTTCAAAGTGGGCTTAAGGCTATTGACGCGATGGTTCCGGTTGGCCGCGGCCAACGCGAATTGATCATTGGTGATCGCCAGACGGGTAAAACGGCCGTTGCTATTGATGCCATCATCAATCAGAAAGACAGTGGCATTAAGTGTATTTACGTAGCGATTGGCCAGAAGGCATCAAGTATCGCCAACGTGGTACGTAAGTTAGAAGAGCATGGCGCGCTGGCTCACACCATCGTGGTTGCCGCATCGGCTTCGGAATCTGCGGCGATGCAGTTCATTGCACCCTACTCCGGCTGTGCCATGGGCGAATTCTTCAGCGACCAGGGCGAAGATGCGCTGATTGTTTATGACGATCTCACCAAGCAGGCATGGGCTTACCGTCAAATCTCTCTGTTGTTACGCCGCCCACCCGGCCGTGAAGCCTATCCTGGCGACGTTTTCTATCTGCATTCCCGGCTGTTAGAGCGTGCAGCACGCGTTAACCCGGAATACGTAGAGAAGCAGACCGGAGGCAAGGTTAAAGGTAAGACGGGATCGCTAACCGCTTTGCCCATCATCGAAACCCAGGCGGGTGACGTATCCGCTTTCGTTCCGACCAACGTAATTTCAATTACCGACGGCCAGATTTACCTGGAAACCGATTTGTTTAACGCCGGCATTCGTCCTGCTATTAACGCCGGTCTTTCAGTGTCTCGTGTTGGCGGGGCTGCTCAAACCAAGATCATCAAAAAGCTGGGTGGCGGTATCCGTCTGGCCCTGGCACAGTATCGTGAGCTTGCGGCATTCGCTCAGTTTGCTTCAGATTTGGACGAAACCACCCGCAAGCAGCTGGAGCGTGGTCAGCGCGTAACCGAGCTGATGAAGCAGAAGCAGTATTCGCCTCTATCCATATCGTTGATGGCATTGTCGCTGTTCGCCGCCAACGAAGGCTATCTGGACGACGTGCCGGTTAAGAAGACGGGAGATTTCGAGGCCGCGATGCACGATTATCTGCGTAGTCAACATAATGATTTGTTGAAGCTGATCGACGTGGCAGGCGATTTCAATGCCGAAATCGAAGCGAATATGCGTAAGGCCCTGGATAAATTCAAGGCCACCCAGGCTTGGTAAGCAGACGTAAGTTAAAGGGATAAGCATGGCTGGCGCAAAAGAGATCCGGTCGCAGATACGCAGTATCCGCAACACCCAGAAAATTACCAAAGCCATGGAGATGGTGGCAGCCAGCAAGATGCGGCGTGCCTTGGATCGCATGAATGCAGGGCGTCCCTATGCAGCTAAGATGCGCGATATTCTCGGCAATCTTGCGCAAGCGACACCGGACTACCAGCACCCATTTCTGGTTGAGAGATCAACGGTTAAGCGTGTTGGCTATATTATAGTCTCCACCGACCGTGGTCTCTGTGGTGGATTGAACATCAATTTATTCAAACAGGCTGTATTGTCGCTACGCACCTGGAATGATCAGGGCGTTGAAGCCGATATCTGCTTGTTTGGTAACAAGGCATCTCAGTTTTTTAGGCGTTTTGGATTCAACATCGTTTCTCAAGAAACTGGGCTGGGCGACAAGCCCGAACTTACCCGGCTTATTGGGGCAATTACGGTGATGTTGAGCGCTTACGAGTCTGGGCAGATTGATCGGCTGTATCTGGTGTCGAATAATTTTGTCAACACCATGACCCAAAAGCCTGAGGTTCGTCAGCTACTTCCTGTACAACACGAACATATTCAGCTTAAAGGCCATCGTTGGGATTACATTTATGAGCCGAGCGCAGAATCGCTGATAGGTAACATCTTGACTCGTTATGTGGAGTCTCAGATTTATCAATCAGTTGCCGAAAATATCGCTTGCGAGATGGCAGCGAGAATGGTGGCAATGAAGAGCGCGACGGACAACGCAGGGCAAATTATCGATGGCCTGTCCTTGGCTTATAACAAGGCACGTCAAGCGGCAATTACCCAAGAGTTAGCGGAAATCACAGCGGGCGCGGCAGCAGTTAGCTAACGCCTGAGTGATATGGTTTAAGGTGTGCGACTAGCGGCTGCCATAGTGTGGCAAGGCGAAAGGAACGTAAAAGCATGAGCTCCGGAAAAATTGTACAAATCATCGGTGCTGTTGTAGATATCGAATTCGACAGAGATTCTGTGCCGAAAATCTACAACGCGTTGCAGGTCGAAGGGCAATCTCTTGTATTAGAGGTTCAGCAACAGCTAGGTGATGGCGTAGTACGTACCATCGCCATGGGTTCAACGGATGGTTTAAAGCGCGGTGAATCCGTCAGCGATACCGGCGCACCAATCTCCGTGCCCGTGGGCAAGGCGACTTTAGGCCGTATCATGGACGTGCTTGGCACGCCGATTGATGATGCGGGTCCTATCGGAACAGAGACCCGTTGGTCAATTCACCGCAAAGCGCCCAGTTATGAAGAGCAGGCGGGCAGTACGGAGTTACTTGAAACAGGCATTAAGGTGATCGATTTGCTTTGCCCCTTTGCTAAAGGCGGTAAGGTGGGTCTGTTCGGTGGTGCCGGCGTGGGCAAGACCGTGAATATGATGGAATTGATTCGTAATATTGCTATCGAGCACAGCGGCTACTCCGTATTTGCCGGTGTGGGCGAACGTACCCGTGAAGGCAACGACTTCTATCATGAAATGAAAGAATCGAACGTGCTGGACAAGGTATCACTGGTTTACGGGCAGATGAACGAGCCGCCGGGTAACCGCTTGCGTGTGGCTTTGACGGGTCTGACCCTTGCGGAGTACTTTCGCGACGAAGGTCGCGACGTACTGATGTTCGTCGACAATATCTACCGCTTTACCTTGGCGGGTACCGAGGTGTCGGCTTTGCTTGGCCGTATGCCTTCCGCCGTGGGTTATCAGCCTACGCTGGCCGAGGAAATGGGTCAGTTGCAAGAGCGCATTACCTCGACGAAGACCGGTTCTATCACGTCAGTACAGGCCGTTTACGTGCCTGCGGACGACTTGACTGACCCTTCTCCGGCAACCACGTTTGCTCACTTAGACGCCACGGTGGTGTTGTCACGTCAAATCGCTGAGCTGGGCATCTACCCCGCCGTGGATCCCTTGGATTCCACGTCGCGGCAGCTGGACCCGCTGGTGGTCGGTGAGGAACACTACAACACGGCGCGTGGTGTGCAGAGCGTGCTTCAGCGTTATAAAGAATTGCGGGACATCATCGCTATTCTGGGTATGGATGAGTTGTCTGAAGAAGATAAGCTTACTGTGTCACGGGCTCGTAAGATTCAGCGCTTCCTGTCGCAGCCATTCTTTGTGGCCGAGGTGTTTACCGGATCTCCCGGCAAATACGTCCCACTAAAAGACACTATTTCTGCCTTCAAGGCTATTCTTGGTGGCGAGTGTGATGGTCTGCCGGAACAGGCATTCTACATGGTCGGCAATATTGATGAAGTTCGTGAAAAGGCCGCGAAACTGACGAGTAAGGCATAAGCCATGAGTACTCTGCATGTCGAAGTGGTTAGTGCGGAAGGCCAGATTTATTCTGGCACGGCGCAAATGGTATTTGCTCCAGCCGTGGAGGGTGAGGTAGGTATTGCGCCACGTCACGCGCCGCTGCTTACCATGATTCGTCCTGGCGAAGTACGTATCCGTGACGAAAGTGGCGCGGAGCACCACATTTTTGTGACCACGGGCGTATTAGAAGTGCAGCCAACGGCAGTCACCATTTTGGCAGATACGGCAGTTCGTGCCGCTGATCTGGACGAGGCGGCGGCGATAGAGGCAAAACGTCGTGCTGAAGAGCTATTGGCTAAGCGAGAAGGCGATATCGACTTCTCGCTGGTGCAGAGCGAGTTACTGGAAGCTGTCACAAAGCTTCAGATGATAGAACGCCTGCGGCGCAATATCAGGCATTAAGTAAACTGAGAAGAGCTTGCCCGATATAGGCTAAGCTCTGAGATGATTAAAAGACCCCCCCTTAGCGCAAGCCGGGGGGGTTTTTTGTTGACGGGATAGCATTCATAGCAATTCAAGGCCGAGTCTGAGTATCCTCGGTGGTATTCCAGGGGGCGATTTTCATCAGCAGAATCATGCCGGGAATGCCCAGCGCAAAGCATAACAAAAAGAACATTTCCCAGCCCACCGCATCAACAATAAATCCAGTGGCCGCGTTAGCGAAGGTGCGTGGCAGCGCCGCTAGGCTAGTAAACAGTGCAAATTGAGTGGCAGTGTAGGCGGGATTTGTGGTGCGGGCAATAAAAGAAACAAAAGCAGCCGTCCCAAGCCCCACGCCCAGCGCCTCAAAGCCAATGACTCCAGCCAGCACGAAGGGATTATGCCCTACCTGCGCTAGCCAGAAAAAACCAAGAATGGAGATGATTTGTACGATGCCAAAAAGCCAGAGCGCGCGGTTAATGCCTAGCTTAATCATCCAAATACCACCGAGCATGGCGCCGGCTATCGCTGGCCACAGACCGGCATGTTTGGCGATGAGCCCAATTTCTGTTTTGGAAAAACCTATCTCCATATAAAAAGGTGTGGCAAGCGAAGTGGCCATGCTGTCACCCAGTTTATAAAACACCATGAAAGCCAAGATCAGCAAGGCGTGTTGGATACCATGGCGATTAAAGAATTCGGCAAAGGGCTTGATAACGGAGTCTTGCAGTGTTTTTGGCGCGGGTGCGTTAGTGGCGGGTTCGTTGATCAGCAGGGTCATCAGTACGCCGGGTAACATAAACAGGGCCGTGATTAAAAATACCGATTGCCACGACATAAAATCAGCGAGTATCAGAGAGAGTGACCCCGGGATAAGCCCGGCAATTCGATAGGCATTGATATGTATGGAGTTGCCTAGACCCATTTCTTGTTCTGGCAATAATTCGCGGCGGTAAGCATCTAAAACAATGTCTTGGCTGGCCCCCCAAAAAGACAGTGCAAGTGCAAGCCAGGCTATCTCCCATAGCCCCAGTAAAGGTTTAATGGCGGCGCTATCGGCAAAAACCTGGCTTAGCCAAGTATGTAGCCAAAGGGGCGAATGCGCACCTTGCAAAACCTGTTGTGGATCAAATAAGCCAAAGCCAGGAATGGTGAGTAAGAGACTAATCTGTGTCAGTAGCATCCAGCCTCGACGTCGCCCCAGCCAGGGCAGGCTAAATCGATCTATCAGGGGAGACCACAAGAACTTCCAGGTAAAAGGCAGTTGTATCAAGGCAAACAGGCCGATTGATTTGAGGTCCACGCCTTCTGATTTTAGCCAGGCAGGCAACAAACTGATGAGTATATAAAGCGGCAGGCCCGAGCTAAAACCGGTGAACACGCAAATTAGCATGCGCCGATTAAACAAGGTCTGCCACAATTCAGCGCTGGGGCTATTGGGCATGGGCGAGATTGCTCCGGTCGTAGTCGATGATCAGCGGCGCATGATCGCTGAAGCGTTGTTGTTTATAGACGGCTGCTGATTGAGCAGTTGCCGCCAAGTCGGGACTGGTAATTTGGTAATCGATGCGCCATCCCACGTTATTGGTCCAGGCTTGGCCTCGGTTGCTCCACCAGGTATAGGCTTCGCCGGTGGTGTCGGGATGGAGTTTTCGATAAACATCTACCCAGCCCAGTTCGTTGAATACACGCGATAACCAGAGTCGTTCTTCAGGCAAAAAGCCGCTGTTTTTTTGGTTGCTGCGCCAGTTTTTGAGATCGATTTCCTGATGTGCGATGTTCCAGTCCCCGCAAAGGATGGTTTGGCGCCCAGTTTTGGCCAGTTGAATAAGGTGGTCGAAAAATCGCTCCATAAAGTGAAATTTAGCCGCTTGTCGGTGCGGGCCGCTGGAGCCAGAAGGTAGGTAAACGGAGATGATGGATAGTTTGCCGAAACACAATTCGAGGTAGCGGCCCTCAGCATCAATCTCGGGAATACCCAGTCCTTGGACGATTCGGTCTGGCTGATGCCGGCTGTAAATGCCCACGCCGCTGTAACCTTTTTTTTCGGCATAATCGAAATAGCCATGGTAACCCGGAGGGTTAAGCGTCGCCGCTGTCATGTCCGCAGCCTGGGCCTTAAGTTCTTGCAGGCAGATGAAATCGGCGTGCTGACCGGGCAGCCAGTCGAAAAAGCCCTTGTTTGCCGCTGAGCGGATACCGTTGAGATTGGCGGTGATGACACGAAGCATGCTTACAACGCTAGGCCTTTTGGGTAGGTGTTGCTGTTAGTGGCTGGGTATTTTTCTCAAAGGATCAATGCAGGGTATGATAGCGGCTTTGAACACGGTTAGGTTAATCAGTTATGCAAAATTATCGACAAGCCTTTATTCAGTTTGCGCTTGATCAGGGCGTGTTGCGATTTGGTGAATTTACCTTGAAATCCGGTCGGAAAAGCCCCTATTTCTTTAATTCCGGGTTGTTCAATAACGGGTGGGCACTTGCCGAGCTGGGTCGATTCTACGCCCAGGCACTGCTGGCCTCGGGGGTGGAATTCGACATGTTGTTTGGCCCGGCTTATAAGGGAATCCCGCTGGTTACCGCCACCGCAATGGCTTTAGCCGATCATCACGGTCGGAATGTGCCCTGGTGCTTCAATCGCAAAGAGGCCAAGGATCACGGCGAGGGCGGTTCGTTAGTGGGCGCGCCGCTGGCGGGTCGGGTAGTGATTGTCGACGATGTCATCACGGCGGGCACGGCCATCGGCGAATCGGTAGCCATCATTCGGGCGGCGTGCGCGGTGCCGGTGAGCGTACTGATTGCACTGGATCGGCAAGAGTGCGGTGCCGGAGAGTTGTCCGCTGTGGACGAGGCAGCGCAGCGCCACGGCGTATCGATCACCAGCATTGCGACACTGGACGACTTGATTGCTCATCTCATCGCTGGCGGTGATCCAACCACGCTCGCCGCAGTACAAGCCTACAGGGAACGTTACGCTGTCCGCGCCTTGCCGCCATCCTGATTTTATTTGAGATTTTGAGCAAGTTTATCGGCAATTGCCGCTGAGGCAGCTTTTAAGCCCGCTGCTGCATGTTCGGGATGTTCGATATGGGCCATGCCAGACAGGGCGTAACGTGGGTCGGTGGGGATGTCATTTGTGCTCGATACGGGGGTTAGTCCGCCATAGGTCATGGTGGCCGCATAAAGTAAATCAGGCTCGCCTGTTTTCTTAGCAGCATGAACCTTGCCTGACATAGGCGTTTTGTGAGCGCGTCCGGTCAGCGAGACCAGTTGAGTATGAACCTGGAGGATGGGGGCGAGGGGCTGGCCGTGTGCTGGTGCGGCGTAACCCGCCAAACCTACGTGAACGTGCAAGTAAAAATCTACCGGTGGTTGGGTTTGTGGGTACTTGCCAAGAAAGCTACCGCCATCGGCGGCTCCAGTGTGCCGGTGATCGGTGATGGGTGCGTCCACTACCTGGTAGCCGACCTTTTCAAGCTCGCGGCGCACATCCACAGTGAGCTGGTCGGAGATTCTGAAACCACTGCTATGGACCGCTTCAGTGAATTTGTAATTGTGAGCGGTTGTGTCCACGCCTTTGGCCAAGGCGGTCATACCCATGCCGACGATACGTCCCGGCAGGGTTATGCCCAGGTTAGGCAGGTTGTACTGCACGCCGACTTCGTAAAGCTTCGGCTCGTTAATGGTGAGCAGACCAATGCGAGTGGGCGGCGCTTGCTGCGCGATCTCTAGCTGTTGGGGCGAGGGGCCATTAGTGCTGCATCCCCAGGCGGCCAGGGACAGGAGGCCGATAAATCCTATACGTATTCGTGTTCTCATGAAATTCCCCCGCGTGATTAATGATCTTTACCTTGGACGTAAGTCTATAAAGACACAGGGAGTATCTATTGATCTGAGTCAATAAAATCATGGCTACTCAGGAATATTACGGACTTAGGGATGATGCAATCTCCGTCCGTCGCCTTAAGTTTATCAGGCTTCGTGGTACACTGCGCGCCATGTTGAACTTTAAACAATGCACGCTGCGGCGCGGTAGCCGAATTTTATTCCAAAACGCCACCTGCACTATTCACCGTGGTGAGAAGGTAGGTATCACCGGCGTTAATGGTTGTGGAAAATCGAGTTTGTTCGCTTTGATTCGCGGCGAACTGCACCCGGACGCCGGCGATTTTGAGATGCCTCCCCGCCTGGCGGTTGCTCACGTGGCCCAAGAAACGCCGGGGTTGGCCAGGCCGGCTATCGAGTACGTGATTGACGGCGACGCGGAGCTGCGAGCTGTCGAGAAGGCGCTGGCGGAGGCGGAGCAAAACGACGACGGCAATCTTCAGGCGCAGCTTTATGGGCAGCTAGAAAGCATCGATGGCTATACAGCTCGCAATCGGGCGGCTCAATTGATGAGCGGTCTGGGCTTTCGTACGGATCAGGAAATGTTGTCGGTCAGCAGCTTTTCGGGCGGTTGGCGGATGCGTCTTAATCTGGCTCAGGCGCTGATGTGTCGCTCTGACCTGCTGTTGCTCGACGAGCCGACCAACCATTTGGATCTTGACGCGGTTATTTGGCTGCAACAGTGGCTGAGTAGTTATGCGGGGACGTTGCTGCTGATTTCTCATGATCGCGAGTTTCTCGATGAGGTGGCCGATCATATTGCTCATATCGAGCAGGAGCGCTTAGAGCTGTACACTGGCAACTACAGCGCTTTTGAGCGCCGTCGGGTGGAGCGGATGGGCCAGCAGCAGGCTGCCTATCAAAAGCAGCAGCGCGAAATCGCGCATATCCAAAGTTATGTTGATCGTTTCCGCGCTCAAGCCACCAAATCACGGCAGGCACAAAGCCGGATTAAGGCATTGATGCGTATGGAAGTGATTGCGGCGGCCAATATCGACTCGCCCTTCAATTTTCGTTTTCGTGCGCCGGAAAAGTTGCCTAACCCGTTGCTGCAAATCCATCAAGTGTATATGGGCTATGGTGCCGCGCCTATCCTTGAGGGCGTGAAGCTGCAAATTAATAGCGGTGATCGTATTGGCCTGCTGGGAGCCAATGGAGCGGGAAAATCAACGTTAATCAAAGTGCTTGCAGGCTCGATGCCGCCTTTGGGTGGTGAGATTAATCGAGCCCAGGATCTGAAGATTGGTTATTTCGCGCAGCACCAATTAGAGCAGCTCGACCCAGAGGCCAGCGCGTTGTTGCATATGATGCGGCTCGACCCGCGTGCCGGCGAGCAGGCGATGCGTGGTTTTCTCGGTGGTTTTGCCTTCAGTGGTGACATGGCAACGTCACCCATAGGGCCGTTTTCTGGCGGCGAGAAAGCGCGGCTGGCGCTGGCCTTGCTGGTTTATCAGCGGCCGAATTTATTACTGCTCGACGAGCCGACCAATCACCTTGATTTGGAAATGCGTCACGCGCTGAGTGTAGCCTTGCAGGAATACCAAGGCGCGATGGTGGTGATCTCGCATGATCGGCATTTACTGCGCAATGTTTGCGATACTTTGCTGTTGGTGAAGGACGGCGCGGTTGAGGACTACGATGGCAATCTGGACGATTATCGCCAGTTGGTCAATCGCATTTACAAGACAGCAGCTAAAGATAAACCCGCAGCCAAGCAGGCCAGCGCAGTTCAAAAAGACAGTCGCCGCAGCGACGGCGATAAGCCAGCGCAGATCAAGCCGCTGAGGGATAAGCTAAAAAA
>Ga0255334_1000967_pt1 | contig 16112 bp, 12 predicted proteins | sample EtOH5_35cm_T3_12_FD_202080 | JGI IMG/M metagenome (GOLD analysis project Ga0255334, IMG submission 202080) | Sandy soil microbial communities from University of British Columbia, Vancouver, Canada - EtOH5_35cm_T3_129 | ecosystem: Engineered > Artificial ecosystem > Sand microcosm > Unclassified ...
GATTTTTCGCATGTTTGCCCAAAATCCGCATTTTGCCATAACTCAAATAATTCGCTCTAAGCAGGGTGAACCCACTGATGACGCCGATTTGCTGGCTTCTTAAGCATTAAAACTTTTCACTGTCCAGCATAGATAAAGAGCGGCGTTTTCTATTTCTCATGCCTGCCGGCGGTCAGGAAAACAGCTCGTTCGTTCGCCAGCTTGAGCCGCGAATAGACGGCCGCCTGCTGCAAGCAGGTGATATAGGCTTCGTGGGCTTCCAGGCAGCCGAGAAGCATGGCGGCCCCTGCCGCCAGCCGCCCCCGGAACTTGGTGACCATGATCAAGCTGTCCCTCAGCGCAGCAAGCTCCGCATCTCACTCCTACCAATCGGCGAAGATCACTTCCAGGTTCCCGGTTTCCGTGGCCGGTACGTCCGCTCGGTTCAACCGCTTTTTCATCTCATTCGTCCTTCCCTTGATGGAATGAAAGGCCGCTTTAGTCCCCCCAGGGACAAGCAGCCTCTAGCGGATTCACTAGCGGATAACCCGCTTGCGGATGGTCACTCGCCGTCCTCGGCCAGCTTCTTCATGATCCGGCGGCCGGTCGGCGTCTGCGCGAGGCCGCCCTTCGCTGTCTCGCGGTGCTTTTCCGGCATGGCCGAGCCGACTTCAAGCATCACCCCGACAACTTCGTCGGAGGGGATGACGCTGCGCACGCCGGCGAGCGCCATATCGGCCGCGGCCAGAGCCGTGACCGCGCCGAAGCCGTTGCGGACGATGCAGGGAATCTCAACCAGCCCTCCGACCGGATCGCAGATCAGGCCGAGGGTATTCTTCAGGGCAAGTCCAACGGCATGAACGGCTTGCTCCGGCGAGCCGCCGCGCAGCTCGACGATCGCGCCTGCCGCCATGCCGATCGCCGAGCCCACCTCCGCCTGGCAGCCGCCCTCGGCGCCGGAGATAAAGGAGTTGTTGGCGATCACGTAGCCGATGGCGCCCGCCGCAAACAGGCCGCGCGTCATCTTCTCATCGCTCCAGCCAAAGCGCTCCTGGCAGCTGACGAACACGCCGGGGATGATGCCGCAGGAGCCCGCCGTCGGCGTGGCGATGATCCGCCCCATGGAGGCGTTCACCTCCGAGACGGCGAGCGCGTAGGCCATCGCCCGGGCCGCTCCATCGCCGAGGCAGGTATCGCCGGCCGCGCCGTAGGCCATCACGCGCTGGGCGTCCCGGCCGGTCAGCCCGCTGCGCGAGGTCGTATCCTCCGTCAGCCCCTTGCGGACCGCCTCCTTCATGATTCGATAGTAAGCGGCCATCTGGGCGAACTCGCCAGCTTCATCCCGCCCGGATTCCTGGCTCTGTTCCTTCAGCATCATATCTCCTATGGCGATGCTCTCCTCGCGGCACAGCTCCGCCAGTTCTTTCAATGTCCGAAACCTCACGTCTGTTCCCTTCCTCCTGCGTCTATCCGCTATCCAATATCTCGGTGCCGAATCCTCCCGCCTCACTCGTGAAACGGTTACCTGCAATGTCGGTTATCTGCCCAAGAATCGCCTTTGCGAAATTGAGGCGACTTGCATGCAACTAATATAAACAAGCAACGGCTGCTCATACTCATGCAAACATAGGCCACCGCGGCAATCGCCCGTACGGACATGAGAGACGCTCGTCCATACAAATTGTCCTCCACCAAGCGTAACGGACTCCTCGGGCACTTACAAGTCAAATAAGTCCGATTGGGGCAGAAATCATGCCGCTAGCATCGCTCATGTCCGGTAGAGGGGGCGTACCGCAAAAAACCGCCTTTAACGATCGCTCATGTCCGCAAGCGCGGAACGGTGGACAAATCTCACCTCATTCCCCCCGGCTTGCTGTTAGGAGCTGCGCTTAACCAACATGTCGTAAGAACACAAGAAGAACGTACCCATAGGAGCTGAGCTTAACCAACATGCCGCAGGAACACAAGAAGAACGTACACATAGGAGCTGAGCTTAACCAACATGCCGGAAGAATACAAGAAGAACGTACCCAAAGCAGGCAGGCAGCAAGAAAATCGATACATATAAGTTAGGCGCTGCTCCAAATCGGGCAGTCGGCGAGAAAATCGAGATACGTTATTTTGGCGCAGTTCCTTAGTCCCAATTCGTCTCGGAAATAAGGGGCTTGTCCCGCGGCTACCGAAATCTCTGCTGAAGCCTTTTTCGTATCAGGCTTGATGCAAGGTCCGTGCTTGTTAACCCAAATTGGAGATTCCCTCGAGCTTCCCCGTCAGTGTACTACAGTGGGGAGGCAGGCCAAGCACCCGCACAGAGGGCCGTTATTTTCCCGGATTCCGAAGCTAAATATCGCCTGCCGCGCCGTTATATAATATCCGAGCTGCAAAATGTTCCCGCGGCTCTCGCGGCCAAAAAAGCCTGAGAATCCCGCCATTATGAGCGTTTCTCACTTGGAACGACCATTATTGGCAGGAAGCGGGCTGCGAACAAAATCGCCAAGAATCCGATTTGCGCTAGACACATGGCGGCAGCCGGAAACGATAGCTTACTAAGCATTCCAAGCAGCTAGGGTCAGGTCGCTGCTCACCCGGATGGGGTTGTCCGCCCCGCTTCATCGGCACAAAGCGCAGCTCCCGGCGGAGCCCCTTCTCCTACGGCAAATCCGGACAAGGATACTCCGCCGATTCTTTCTTGTCCTGTTTCGTCAAGGGAGAGAATTGAAGCGAAGCGGCGGCGCGGCCTTGGAAAAGATTCATCGGCTCGACCAGCGCTCCTTTTTCCGGGGAGAGCCCCTTTCCGCTGGGGTAGCGGCGTACAGACACTCCCCATCGCAACGCCTGCCCGTAACGCTCGGAAGCAGGGAAAATCACGGTTCGCGCGAGGGGCGTCAAAATAACAATATGAGAAAGCACTATTTTCCGGACAGCCGCTTCTCGCGCCGGAATAGCGATATCCCAGATCACTAAATAGGTTTTCCGGGCGGAAAGTGGTCCATTTTCAAGGATTAACGATATAGGAAGTCATTATTTCTATCCCGTCCCCTCTTTGCGCCGGAATAGCGATATCCCAGATCATTAAAATTCTCCGAAACGGCTGACAGCCGAGCCGCCTGCGAAAATTCCAGCTCTTAGCCTCAATCCACGGCGGACGTCAACTCAGTTCCACCGTTCGGATTTCCCGGATGGATGGAAAGCCGGCCAATTCCTCGATCAGTGTCGGCGGAATCGTCGAATCCAGCTCCAACACCATCATGGCATCGCCGGCGCGGCTTTTGCGGTCCACCGACATGTAGCCGATGTTGACCCACTCGCGCTTTAGAATCTGCGTGATGTCGGCGATGACGCCCGGGCTGTCGGTATGGGTGATGACCAGTGCCGGATAGACCCCGGAAAAACGCACGTTGAAGCCGTTCACGCCGACGATCTCGATGTTCCCGCCGCCGATGGAGGTTCCCATCATGACCAGCGCCGGCTGCGTGGCCGCCCTCTGCAACGGCGGGACGGTCGCACGAACAAGGCCGGGCACGCGGCCGCCTTCCGCCGCATCGCCGCGCGCGGCGGGGACCCGCTCCCCGCCGACGGGCGCTTGCTCCCCGCCAGCGAGCGCTTGCTTCCCGGCAGCGGGCGCTTGCTCCCCGCCGACAGGCGCCTGCTCGCCGGCAGCCGGCGCGGATCGCTCCCCGCGCGGATCGCCGCCGGTATCGCCGCGGGTTCCGCCCGCGGTTCCGCCGCTACCCGCGCGGGCGCCGCCCGCGGCTCCGCCGGCTTCATCGCCGCCGGTCGCGGCCGATCCTCCCGCCATGCCGGCGATGCCGCCTCCTGAGCCCTCAGCCGGCTCCGGGCGAGCCCCGGCTTCCACCGAGGCCGGGGCCGCTGGCGCCGAATCCCCGGCCGGGCTGCCCGCTGCCGCCTCCCGCTCTTCAAGCGGCGGATACAGCACGATCTTCGCCGTATTGGGATGCGGATGCAGCCCTTTGCCGGGAATGAAAGCCACTTCCATGCCGCTCAAGCGGGCGAGCTCCAGCGCGCGCGGGATGCGATCGTCATCGGTGGCGAAGTCGAGCAGCCCGCCGACGATCGCCATATCGGTGCCGTGCCCTTTATACGTATCGGCGAAGGAGCCGTACAGCAAGATCTCGGCCCGGGCGGGCAGCCGGTCCCGACCGTACAGCTGCCGGGCGGCCCGGCCGATCCTCGCCGCTCCCGCCGTATGCGAGCTGGAAGGCCCGACCATGGCCGGGCCGATGATCGAGAAGACGTCCTTGAATCGCATGGAAAGCCCCTCTTTCCTGTGAATTCGTTCGATTGGTGCATTCGACTTAGGAGCTGCGCCAAAATAACGTATCTCGATTTTCTCGCCGACTGCCCGATTTGGAACTGCACCTAACTTACGTTTCTCGATTTTCTCGCCGACTGCCCGATTTGGAGCTGCGCCTACCTTACGTGTCTCGATTTTCTCGCCGACTGCCCGATTTGGGTACGTTCTTCTCGTGTTCTTCCGGCAGGTTGGTTAAGCGCCGTTCCTATGTGTACGTTTTTCTCGTGTTCTTCCGGTGTGCATTCTTCTTATGTTCATCCGGCATGTTATTTCAATGCGGCTCCTTAATTGTAGCACGGGAACCGGACGGATAATAGGGAAGGATTCACGGAATGCTTACAACGAATTCCAATGCGGATCGCCGGACAGTCTGGTATAGTGAGAAATGGGTTTCGTACCCGACAGGACGAACGATTCGGCCGCTTCCTCAAGGCAGCCCGCCCGCCTCAGGCAATCATTCGAAGGAAGAAGGATGTTTATCCGATGTACAACCTCATGCTTGTCGATGACGAAGAACATGTGCGGGAGGACCTGCTGAAGGAGATCGACTGGGGCGAAAATGGCATTCGAATCGTCGGCTGCGCGGAGAACGGCCGGGAAGCGATGGAACTCGCCGAGCGCACGGCGCCAGACATCGTCGTCACCGATATCCGCATGCCTTTCATGGACGGCCTCCAGTTGGCCGAATGGCTGCGCGCCCATCACCCGCTCACGCGGATCGTCATCCTGACCGGCTTCGATGAGTTCGATTACGCTCAGAAGGCAATCCGCCTCCATATCGACGAGTACGTGCTCAAGCCCTTTTCCGCCGCCGATCTTGTGCAAGCGTTATCAAAAGTCAAGCTTCAACTCGATGAGGAAGTGGCCGCCCGAGAGAACGTGAACGTCCTGCGCGACCACTACCGGCGAAGCCTGCCGGTCCTCCGGGAGAGCTTCCTCGTCTCGCTCGTCACCCGTCGGCTCCGTCCCGCCGATCTCGCCGACAAGGCCCGGCAATACGGGGTTTCCTTATCCGGTCGCTCCTTCGTCGCCTCCGTGCTCCATGTGGAGGAGCCGGCCGCTTCTGAGGAGGTCCAGCCCCATTCGCTGCGCAACTCCGGTGATCCCGAGCTGAAGCAGTTCGCCGTCTACAACATCGCCGGGGAGATCGCGGAGCGCCGGGGTCTCGGCACCATTTTCCTGCACAATGAAAAAGTGGTGCTCCTCACCGCGCTCGGAGAGGCCGGCCAACCGGCCGATCTTCAGGAAGCGATGAACGCCCTTGAGGAGATCCGCCAAAGCGTCGACAAATACTTGAAGCTGACCCTGACGATCGGAGTCGGAACGGAAGCGGGCGATCCGGCCGACCTGAAATATTCCTATGAAGACGCCGTGCTTGCCCTCGATTACCGGCCCATTCACGGCTCGGGGCGTATCCTCTGGATCGGCGATATGGAGAAGCGCGCCGGCGAGCCGCTGCGGTTCGACGAATGGAAGGAAAGCGCTCTTACGCGCAGCTTAAAGGTCGGCACGCCGGATGAAATCAAGGTGGCGGTAGAACAGGTGTTCAGCGGCTTCCCGGAGACCACCTCCTACGCGGAGCTGCAGATCTTCCATCTGGAGCTGCTCACCGCAGTCATGAAGGCGGCCAGGGACGCTGGCGCCGCGCCCGACGACGAAACCACCGCGGAGCTGATTCTGCCCTACGCCAAAATCCATCCCTTCGCCTCGCTTGATGAGGCCAAGCAATGGGTGACCGCGCTGTGCGTCCGGGTGCGGGGCAGCATCGCCAGCGACCGGATCAGCGCCCACCAGAATCTCGTGCAGGAGGCCATCACTTACACCCGCGAGCATTTCCGTGATCCCGACATTTCAATCGCCCGCTTGTGCGAGCGTTTGCATATCAGCGCCGGCTATTTCAGCACCATCTTCAAAAAAGAAACCAAGACTACCTTCGTCGCCTACCTGCTGCAGCTCCGCATGGAGGAAGCGGCCCGGCTCCTGCGCGCCACGGACCTGCGCGCCTTTGAAATCTCCGAGCAGGTGGGGTACTCCGATCCGAACTACTTCAGCTTCTGCTTCAAGAAGCAGTTCGGCCTATCGCCGAAGGAATACCGCAGCCGGGCGGACGGAGGAGGAGCATGAAGCCGCTCGTTCCACCCTCGCTGAAACGGCTCGCCGGCTGGAGCGAGCATTCACGGCTGCGCAGCATCCCGTTCATCTTTTCGATGAGCCTGACGGTCATCACCCTCACCTTCGTGGTTTTCGTCGGGGTCGTGCTGACCAACAAATTTTCCAGCACGGCCGAGAAGAACGCCTACCTCGGCACCCAACAGCTCGTCGATCAGATCACCAACAACATCGGGCAATACCTGGAGGCGCTGGAGGAAATCTTCGGCGCCGCCGAGAAGGAGATGGCCGCCTCGCCCTCCATCACGGATGCCGCGCTCACCGAGAAGCTCGCCACGATCATCGGGACCCGCCGGGACATTGTTTCCCTGGCGCTTTTTACCAAGGACGGGGACCTCGTGACCTCTCTGCCCTACACCGAGCTGCGCAAGAATACCGGCCTCACCGATCAGAGCTGGTTCGGGCTCGCCCTGGAACATCCCGACCATCTGACCCTGACGCCGCCGCACATTCAGAATCTGTTCAAAGGGCAGTATCCCTGGGTCGTATCCATGAGCAAGGGCTTCACCTTCACCCGGAACGGCAAGGAGGTCAAGGGCGTCCTCCTCATCGACACCAACTTCAGCCGCATCGACGAGCTGTGCCGCAACATCGTGCTCGGCCGCAAAGGCTATGTCTTCCTGCTCGACGCCGTCGGCAACGTCGTCTATCACCCGCAGCAGCAGCTGCTTTACCTGGGGCTGAAGAGCGAGAACACCGAGCAGGCGATCAACTACTCCTACGGGCGCTACACCGATACCCTCGACGGTCAGAAGCGCCTGATTACCATCTCGCCCATCCGCGACACCGGCTGGAAGGTGGTCGGCGTTTCTTACCTGAACGAGATTTTCACGGCTCGCCGGGAGCTGAGCGGGTTTATTTTTGCTCTCCTCCTGCTCTTTGTCGCTCTCATTCTGGCGATCTCCGCCTACCTCTCGGCCAAGATCTCGAAGCCGATGAAACGGCTGGAAAAATCGATGCGGCTGGTGGAAAAGGGCGATTTCAACCAAAACGTCCATGTAGACGGAGCCTACGAAGTTGAGCAATTGTCCAACCGGTTCGGCACGATGCTCAGCCGCATCCGCGAGCTGATGGAGCAGAACGCCCGCGATCAGGAGACGAAGCGGAGGAATGAGCTGGAGGTGCTGCAGGCGCAGATCAACCCGCATTTTCTCTACAATACGCTCAATTCCGTCGTGCGGATGGCCGGAAGCGGCCGGAATGACGAGGTCGTGACGACGATCACCTCGCTGTCGAAGTTCTTCCGCATCAGCTTGAGCAAGGGAAAGACGGTCATCCCGGTGAGCGACGAGCTGGAGCATGTCCGGCATTACCTGATCATCCAGCAGCTGCGCTTCCGCGGCAAATTCGTGTTCGACATCCAGGCGGAGGAGGCGGTCTCGGATGCGCTCACCCTCAAGCTGGTGCTCCAACCCATCGTGGAAAATGCCATCCACCATGGAATCGAGTATCTGACGGAGGAAGGCCGCATTCTCATCACGGCGGGAGCGGAAGCGGGGGATCTCGTTCTCCGTGTGAGCGACAACGGGGTCGGCATGGACCCGGAACGACTGAGTGCCGTCCGCTCCAGCACGGCGGAGAGCGCGACCGGTTCCGGCGTCGGCATCCGCAACGTCGCGGAGCGCATCCGCCTCGCCTACGGCGATGCCTATGGCTTGTGGATAGACAGCGAGCTGGAAGTCGGCACGACGGTTACGCTGCGAATGCCGCTCGTAAAGGAGGCGAACCCGAAATGAAACGCAGACGGAAGCTCCTCGAAAATGGGGTGCGTTCGCGGCTGTTCCGGCTGCCCGCCCTGCTGCAGCGGATGCGCCCGCAGCTGCTCCGGCTGCCCCAGCTGTCCGCCCTGCTGCAGCGGATGCGCCCGCAGCTGCCCAGGCTGTCCGCCCGGCGGCCGGCGCGGACGCTCCTCCTGCTGCCGCTCGCCCTTCTTCTCGCCTCCTGCTCTTCCTTTCCCTTCGCGAAGCGCGAAGAAGCGCCCGCCCGCATCGCCCTGATCGCCAAGTCGCAGCAAGGCGTATACTGGAGCACGGTGCGGATGGGCGCAGAGGCAGCCGCCAAGGAATTCGGCGTCGAGCTGCAGATTCTGGCTCCCGCCAAGAAGGAGGAAGTCAGCACGGCCTCTGACCAGGAAGCGCTGCTGCAGGAGGTCATGCTGGGGCCGCATCCGCCCCAGGCGCTGGTGCTGGCGCCGATCGGCTACGAGGACTGGAAGGAGCGGGCGGAGCAAGCCGTGCGTGACGGCATCCCGGTGCTTACCATCGATTCGCCGCTGAACAGCAGCAAGGTGCTGAGCGCGATCGGAACCAACCAGTTCGCAGCCGGGCAGAAGGCGGCCAAGAAGATGCTGGAGCTCACCGGCAAGGAAGCGCGAATCGCCATCATCCGCTTTTCCCGGGAGGATCGGAATGCCACCGAGCGCAAGCGGGGCATTCTCGACGTGCTGTCCAAGGTTCCAGGCGTGCAGATCGTTGAGAAGAGCTACGAGGAGGCTGACTCCGCCACCGGCGCGGAGAAGCTCACCCGCCGGGTGATGGAGCTCTATGGGCAGTTTGACGGCATCCTCGCGCTGAACGCCATCGCCTCCACCGGCGTCGCCGCGGAGATCGAGCGGCAGAAGCTGGAGGGACGAGTCAAGATCGTCACCTTTGACAACACGCCCGAAGAGCTCGAGCTTCTGCAAGCCGGGATCATTCAGGCGACGGTGATCCAGAACCCGTTTACCATGGGTTACTTTGGCGTAAAATACGCCCAGGAGGCGCTGAACGGCAAGAAGGTGGAAGAGAGCGTGGATACCGGCACATACGTCATCGATCTGGAGAATATGTTCTGGAAGGAAAATCAAAAGCGCCTCTTCCCCTTCGTCCAATAGCGGAGCGGGAATGCAGGCGCTTGCGGGGAACAAGCTTTGAGCAAAGCGGGGGAGATGCGGATGAAGAAAACAATCGCGTGGGTCGCGGCGTTAGCCGCACTGGCGGCGCTCGGAACGGGGTGCGACGGCGAGGAGCCGGCTGCCAACGCCGGCCGCAGCACGATCGGCGTCGCGATCTACAAAGCGAGCGACACCTTCATGATCTGGGAGCGGGGCGCCATCGTCAAAGCAGCCAAAGACAAGGCCAATGTCGACATCGTCGACAGCCAGAACTCCCAGGCCATCCAGAACGACAACATCAATCAATTTATTGCAAACAAGGTGAATGCCCTTGCCATCAACCCGGTGGACCGGACCATGGCCGGCGTGCTCATAGACAAGGCGAAGGCGGCGAACATCCCGGTGGTGTTCATGAACCGCGAACCCCTGCCCGATGACATGAAGAAGTGGGACAAAGTGTATTACGTCGGCGCCAAGGCCGAGGAATCCGGCACGATGGAGGGCCAATTGATCGCCGATTATTGGAAGTCTCATCCCGAGGCGGACAAGAATATGGACGGCGTGCTGCAATACGTCATGCTGCAGGGCGAGCCGGGGCATCAGGACGCCCAGCTGCGGACAAAGTACGCCATACAGGCAATCGAAGACGCGGGCATTCGCGTGGAAAAGGTCGCCCAAGACACCGCTCTGTGGGAACGGCTCAAGGCCCAGGAGAAAATGACGGAGTTTCTCGCGGCAAGCGGCGACCGGATCGAAGCGGTCCTCACCAACAATGACGACATGGCGCTCGGCGCGATCGACGCCCTGAAGGCGGCTGGCTATTTCAAGAATGGCAAATACATGCCGGTCGTCGGCGTGGACGCCGCTCCTCCGGCGCGCAGCGCCCTGAAGGAAGGGACGCTGCTCGGAACGGTCCTGAACGATGCCGTCAATCAGGGCATCGCCACGTTCAACCTGGCGAATGTGCTGGCGAGAGGCGAAACGCCGACGAAGGCCAATACCGGCTACGATATCACGGATGGCAAATACATCTGGATCTCCTACAAGAAGATCACCGCCGACAACCTCGACGAGCTCAAATAGATCCGCTTAAGAGCTCCAGCTTGGCAAGCCATCGTCGAGGACGCGAAAGGACTGTTCCCCAGGTCGCCCGCCGCTGACCTTGAGAACAGCCCTCTTCTTTGCCTGATCCAACTCCAACCGCCTACCGCCGCCCGGCCGTGAGTCCGGTCATCATGCTTTCCTTAGCCTCTTCCAAGGCCGGAAGTTCCGTCGTCAGATAGGCGTCAATTTCAAAATACTGCATCAACGGACCAACGTATTGGAAAGCTTCCTCCGTCAGCGCCTCCATACGGGAGGGAATGGTGTTCAGCTTTTCCATCGTCTCAAGCAGCCCGTCCACCGCTCCCTGCATGATCTCCCAGCGGTTGCTGAGAGCCACCTTCAGAATTTGGCCGGTCGCCTGATCGACGAGCATCAGCATTTTCGGGAAGATACCGCGCTCCCCTTCCATCAAAGGCACCGGAATGTAGGAGCAGTCGATTTCCCAGACCGCCTCCTGTTTGCCGATCCCCTTTTTCATTCGGGCGAGGCGGAGCTCATCTACGCGGACCTTCACCATATCCTCCGGCTGTTCCGCGCCGACTTCGGACATAGACCGCCATTCGTTCGCCCACGTTTCCTTCCCTTCCGTCACCGGGAAGCGCACCAGAATCTGCGTGGGATCGTCATGGAACAGCTCATCTGCTCTGTCCTTGTATTCTGCGGCGAGCTGCATCGCCTGCTCCAAGGCCAGGGTCAGGAAATCCGCTTGCTCCGCGGTAAGCTCCGGACTCGGCACATAGCCCGGCTCGTAGTGGAGGAAGGCCGGCCAGGCGTTCTTGCCGCGGAAGGTGAGGCCGAGCTCCTTGATCTTCTTCCGTTCCTCGGGATACAAGTCCTCGCGGTCGTTCAGCGCCATGAGCAGGCAGTGTTGAATGAACAGCGGGTCCTCCTCCACTTCACCGTTCAGCATATCCATCAGAACCGCGGCCCCGGCGGTTCCCAGATAGACCGACAGGCCGAACGCTTCCCCTCCGTTTCCGAGGATGCTGATATAGCCGATATCTCCGTTAAGTGGGTTCTCGATGCCGAAGATATGTCCGTTCGTCATCCATTCCCAGCTCGCCTGCTTCTTGAAGGTTATCGAGGCTTCATATAAGGCAATCCATTGTTCTCTTGTAGGCTGCATGCAATCGGCGACTCCTGTTCTCTATTGGGAATAATCCGATTGTCTCATGTGTCAATGGCAATGTCCAGTTTCCTTGCAAAAAGAACCGGTCGCTTGTTGTTTTCGAATTTCCAAGTCACTCCCTCTTCTATTCGTTTGGCTCTTTCGTTCACCCCAGACAGCTCGCAAACTCGCCGAGCGCCGCCCGCACCTCTTCCGGAGTGTCCATATCCAGGATGCGCTCCGTCAGCGCGCGGCATTCGCCTTGATCCAATTGACCGACCCGGCGCTTGACCGCGAGGAGCGAGGCCGGGGACATGCTGAATTCATGCAGGCCGAGGCCGATCAGCAGGGGAACGGCGAGCGGATCTCCGGCCATACTGCCGCACATGCCGGTCCAGATCCCGCGCTCCCGGGAGGCGTCGATCACCCGCTTGACCAACCGGATGACGGCCGGATGGAAGTAATCGTACAGGCCGGCGACTTTTTCGTTCATGCGGTCGGCGGCAACGGTATATTGCACGAGGTCGTTGGTGCCGATGCTGAAGAAGTCGACCTCCCGGGCGAACCGGTCGGCCTGGACCGCCGCCGCGGGAATTTCGACCATGATGCCGGTCTCAACGCGCCCGGCCATCGGAACATTCGCGGCGGTAAGCTGCTGCCGGACTTCAGCGAACAGGGATTTGAACCGCCGCCATTCGGACAAGCCGGAGATCATCGGCACCATGATCTTGATCTGTCCATAAGCGCTCGCCCGCAGCAACGCCCGCAGCTGGGTGACGAGCAGCTCGGGACGGTCCAGGCAGACGCGGATGGCCCGGTAGCCGAGGAAGGGGTTCATCTCCTTCGGAATGTTCAGGTAGGGAAGCTCCTTGTCTCCGCCCACATCGAGGGTGCGAATCACCACCGGCCTTCCCTGCATCGCTTCCGCGGCTTCCTTGTAAGCCCGGAACTGGGTCTCCTCATCCGGGGCCGCGGTCCGGTTCATGAACAGAAACTCGGTGCGGTAGAGGCCGACCGCTTCCGCTCCCCGTTCTGGCAGGCCGACGGCTTCGGCCGGCGAACCGATATTGGCGGCGATCTCCGGGCGGTAGCCGTCCTTCGTGACGGCAGGCCGGTTGGCATACGCCGCCAGCTCCCGCTTCTCCCGCTCTTGCTCCTGCCGCTTCGCCAGGCTGGCCGCCGTCTCCGCTTCATCCGGCTCCAGCAGGATGAGGCCCGAATCCCCGTCCAAGGCGAGCAGCATGCCGTCTTCGATCAGATCCACTCCCGCTCCGGCGCCGACCACAGCGGCGATCCCGAGCGAATTCGCCATGATCGCCGTGTGCGACGTCTTGCCGCCGATTCGGGTGACGAACCCGCTGACCAGCCGCTGGTCGAGCTGGACCGTGTCCGACGGCGCCAGATCGTCGGCGACCAGGATCACCTCGCGGTCGATGTCGGACAGCTGCCCCCCCTTGCGGTTCAGCAGGTGCTTGACCAGCCTGGTTCCCACGTCGCGCACGTCTGCGGCGCGCTCGCGCATGTAGGCGTTCTTCATGTTCTCGAAGAGCGCCGCCGTCTGCTCCGTGACCTTGCGCACCGCCGTTCCCGCCGACCAGCCGGCCTGAACCTGCTTCACGATCAGCGGATAGAAGGCCGGATCGTTCAGCATGCTGATCTGCCCCTTCAGGATGGCAGCCTTGCCCTCCCCCAGCTTCTCCTTCGCCTGCTTCACGAGCTCCTCCAGCTCGCGGGAGCAGTGCTCCTTCGCCTCCTGCAGCTTGCGAAGCTCCTGCTCCGACTCTCCTGCTTCCGCCTTCGTCTCAGGAACTTCCTCCAGCCGAACGGGAGCATACCGAAAAGCGCGGCCTACCCGAGCTCCCGGGGAAACGCCCAACCCCTTTATCGCCTGCTTGGCCATATCGATTCTCTTCCTTTCCATAGCGCGCTTGCGCGCGGCCGGCATGCATCTCCCGGCTCGCGCGCTTCGCGTTCTCCTATGCTCCTAGCTCTCACCGAAGCCGCTTTCGACCAGATCGGCCAGATCGTGCACAGCCGCTTCTTCATCCGGTCCTTCCGCTTGAATCAGCAAAGTCTTGCCCTTTTCCAGACCGAGCGTCATGAGTCCGAGGATGCTCTTGCCGTCGATCTCGGCGGAAGGTTCCTCCGTGATCAGCTTGATCGTCGCTTGATACCCCGCCGCCTTCTCCACGAACAGTTGGGCCGGGCGGATATGGAAACCATCCTTGTTGCGGATGGTGGTCAGTTTTTGAAACATCTGTCTTTTCTCCTCCTGGTGGGATTCCTCCGGTTTTTTCTTCTACCGATTATCCTTCCACCGTCTCCAGCAGAGCGAGCAGTTCTTCGGCATTCTTCACCCGGAACAGGCTGCTGCGGAACTCGTCGTCGATCAGCTTGCGCGAGATGGCGATCAGAATCTTCAGATGATCGTTGCCGGCGGCGGCTTCCGGCACGGCGATCATGAAGGCGGCTTGAACGGGCGCTCCGTCGAGCGAGTTCCAATCCACCGGCTGGGCCAGCTTGGCGAAGGCGAGGCCGGCTGTAGCGACACCCGCCGATTTGCCGTGGGGAATGGCCACCCCGAAGCCGATGCCGGTGGAGCCGGTCTTCTCACGGGCGATCAGGGCTTCCATGTAAGCGTTCTTATCGACTACATGGCCTGCAGCGGCGAGCGACTCTGCCATAGCCTCCATGACGGACTCCTTATCGGTCGCGGTCATGGGGATGAGGATGGATTCGCGACTCAGCAGTTCGGTTATTTTCATTTCGTATTCTCTCCTTTGGCTTCAATGGGCTTCTTCAAGAGCGATACCATGACAGCCGTTACGACCGTGCCGACGGCGATGGCGAGGGCATAAGACAGCGGATGCCCAACGGCATTAGGGATGAAGGCGACGAAGATGCCGCCGTGCGGCGCGAGCACCGTCACATGGAAGAGCATGGAAAGCGCTCCCGTAATCGCGGAACCGACGACCAGCGAGGGAATGACCCGCAGCGGGTCGCTGGCGGCGAAGGGAATAGCCCCCTCCGTGATGAACGACAAGCCAAGGACTGCCGCGGATTTGCCGGCGTCCCGTTCCTCCCGGGTGAACTTGCCGGGGGTCAGCAGAGTGGACAGCCAGAGGCCAAGCGGCGGGGTCATGCCGGCCGCCATGACAGCCGCCATCGGAGCGGTCACATTGCTTGCGAGCAAGCCGACGCCGAACGTATAGGCTACCTTGTTGACCGGCCCGCCCATATCGAACGCCATCATTCCCCCGAGCAGCAAGCCAAGCAGAATGGAATTGGTGGTTCCGATGGACTCCAGCCATTTGGTGAGAGCGCTCATCAGCGATTGGATCGGCTCGCCGATCACATAGATCATCAACAGCCCGGTGATTAACGACCCGAGCAGAGGGAGCAGCAGAATCGGCTTCAGTCCCTCCAGATTGCGCGGCATTCGGATATACTTTTTGAGGGCAACCACGACGTAACCGGCGACGAAGCCGGAGATGATGCCGCCGAGGAAGCCGGCGGACAGCTGGGTAGCGAGCATGCCGCCGACAAGTCCGGGAGCAAGGCCGGGTTTTTCCGCGATAGAATATGCGATGAAACCGGAGAGGATGGGCACCATCAGGGCGAAGGCCGCGCCCCCGATCATCTTCAAATTCGCCGGCAAGCTGCCCTTCACTTCGAAGGCATGGATACCCCAGATGAACGATATAGCAATCAAAAGACCGCCGGCAACGACCAGGGGCAGCATGTACGAAACCCCGTTCATCAAGTGTTTGTACGGTCCCTTGCGCCCGGCCGGCGCCGCCTGGGTCTTGGCTGGCGCCGCTGCGGCCGCGTTCGGACGGTTCGCCTGCTCCTTGGCCGCCGCAACGGCCTGATCCAGCAAGCCGTTGGCATCGCGGATGGCCTGAGCCACCGGCACCTTGACGACCGGCTTTCCGGCGAACCGCTCTTCCAGCACATCCGTGTCCGCGGCGATGATGACGGCATCCGCCGCCGCGATCAGATCCGGGGTGTTCTCGTTCTCCACCCCGATCGCGCCTCGGGTCTCGACATGAAGCTCGATCCCCCGGCTCCTCGCCGCCTTCTGCAGCGATTCCGCGGCCATGTAGGTATGCGCCACGCCGGTAGGACACGAGGTTACGGCTATCAGTTTGGTCATATAGATTCCTCCCTTTTCTCATTGGAGTGGATTGGATAGCTGATGTTCACGAGCGGCAATTTCTCCATCACTTCATCCAAAGTACAGACATCCGTTCCCGGCTTGGTGGCGGTTATGGTTCCGGCGGCCGAGGTGAGGCGGGCGATCGTTTCCGGCGGCTGCTCATTCAACAGGCTGTAGGCCAGAGCCGCGACCATGGAATCCCCCGCCCCAACCGTGCTCTGCGGCTTGATAGGGAAAGGTTTGGCCCGGATGGCCAGCCCCTTGCTTACCAAGAGAGAGCCTTCCCCGCCCATCGACACGAGCACCAGCTGAGTGCCTTCCGAGATCAGTTGACGGGCAGCCGCCAGAATGTCCTCGTCACTCTTCAGCGCGAGGCCGGTCAGCCGTTCCAGCTCGCGAAGGTTCG
>Ga0255334_1000968_pt1 | contig 16101 bp, 14 predicted proteins | sample EtOH5_35cm_T3_12_FD_202080 | JGI IMG/M metagenome (GOLD analysis project Ga0255334, IMG submission 202080) | Sandy soil microbial communities from University of British Columbia, Vancouver, Canada - EtOH5_35cm_T3_129 | ecosystem: Engineered > Artificial ecosystem > Sand microcosm > Unclassified ...
CATCCGCGGCACCGATCGCCGCCGGCGGACCGGCCGGGGCCGTGGCGCGGCGCGTTGCGCCCGGGTTGGCGGGGCTGGGGATGGCAGGGCCCGGGGTGGGGCTGGGCGCGGGGGGCGCGGCGACGACCGGTGGCACGGCCGGCGGCGTGTCCTGCGCGCGCAGGCCGGGCGGCAGCAGCAGCGGCGCCAACAGAACCAGAAGGGGAAGCAGAAGCCGGGAGCATCGCATGGCGGATGCCCTGCCCTCTTCGCGGGGCCGGGGTCAACCCGTCAGTCGTTGCGGTGCGGTGGGGTTTACGCCCCCGCCTCGCCTCCGCAGCAGGGCGGCATGCTGCGGCTTCCTTCGGTCTGGCTGGTGATGGTGGCGCTTCTGGGCGTGCATATCGCCGGCACGGGCGCCTTCCTGACCGTGCCGGTGTTGGCGCCGGCCGTTCGCCGCGGCCATCCTGCTGGCCCTGGCGGGCGATATCCGGGCCTTGGCGGGCTCGGGCATGGGCCGGTGACGCCGGCCGCCGTCACCTTTTGCAGTCACCTTTTGGCGAGCCCGGGGCCGCCGCATCGCGGCGGGCTGATCTTCAGCCTCAAGCAGACCGGGGGTGCCGGTCGGCAACATGCTGATCACGGGGCTGGCGCCGGTGGTCGGGGCGCCTTCGGCTGGCGCTGGGCCGGGGCAGCGGGGCGGTGGCGCGGATCACCTGGGGCCTGCTGGCCGATCGTGGCGGGGGGCTGCCGGTGCTGATCGCTGGCCGCCGGCACCGCGGCCTGCGGGCTGGTGCTGGCCCTGGCCGGGCCGTCCTGGCCGCATCCCGGGATCCCTGCTCCGTGCCTGCCGCCCCCCTTGGGCGCGGCGGCGCTGTGCGGCTTGCGGGTTGCGAAACCCGGCCGAAAGGACAAGTAGTCGGGGATGACGACCTTCCTCACCCTGCTCGTCGCCGCGGCCATGCTCGGCACCCTTGGCGTGCTTGCCGCCGGCATGATCGGGATGGTGCGCGGCAATTCCGGCGCCCGGTCCAATACGCTGATGCGCTGGCGGATCGTGCTGCAGGGCTGCGCCCTGCTGTTGTTCATGCTCCTGATCAGTCTCATCCGCGGCTGAAAAGCCGGCCCCGCGCCCTTGCCGGGGGTCGCGGCCTCGACGTATAGGCCAAGGCAATTGTGCGGCTGCGAGAGGCGGGTCTTCCGTCGGCGGGGCACGCGTAACAAGGCAGAGCCACGGGTTCGGCCCGCAGGTGCCAGGTCAGGAAGCCATTCATGAAGCTGCTCGTCCCCGTCAAGCGTGTGGTCGACTACAACGTCAAGGTCCGCGTGAAATCCGACGGCACCGGCGTCGAAACCGCCAATGTGAAGATGTCGATGAACCCCTTCGACGAGATCGCGGTCGAGGAGGCCGTCCGTCTCAAGGAAAAGGGTGTTGCGACCGAAATTGTCGCAGTCTCGATCGGCCCGGCCGCCTGCCAGGAACAGATCCGCACAGCACTGGCCATGGGCGCCGACCGCGGCATTCTGGTCGAGCATGACGGGGTGGTCGAGCCGCTGACCGTCGCCAAGCTGCTGAAGGCGGTCATCGCCAAGGAAAGCCCGGGGCTCGTGATCATGGGCAAGCAGGCGATCGACGACGACATGAACGCGACCGGCCAGATGCTGGCCGCCCTGATGGGCTGGCCGCAGGGCACTTTTGCCAGCAAGCTGACCATCGAGGGCGACCGCGCCATCGTCATCCGCGAAGTGGATGGCGGGCTGGAGACGGTCTCGCTGGCGCTGCCGGCGATCGTGACCGCCGATCTGCGGCTGAACGAGCCGCGCTATGCCTCGCTGCCCAACATCATGAAGGCGCGCAAGAAGCCGATCGAGACCCTGAAGCCCGCCGAGCTCGGCGTCGATCCGGCGCCGCGCTTGACCGTGATCAAGGTCGAGGAACCGCCGAAGCGGCAGGCTGGCCGCAAGGTGGCCTCGGTGGCCGAGCTGGTCGACAAGCTGCGCAACGAAGCCAAGGTGATCTGAGATGACGGTCCTCGTTCTTGCCGACCATGCCGATGGCGCCGTCACCCAGCCGACCCGCAGCGCCGTCGCCGCCGCCGTGCAGCTGGGTGAGGTGCATGTGCTGGTCGCCGGTGGCGATATCGCCGCCGCCGCTGCCGCCGTCGCGAAACTGCCCGGTGTGGCCAAGGTGCTGACCGCCGAGGCGCCCGCCTATGCCCATGCCCTGGCCGAGCCGCTGGCCGCGCTGCTGGTGGCGCTGGCGCCGGGCTATACGCATCTGCTGGGGGCGTCCTCGGCCATCGGCAAGAATGTGATGCCGCGGGTCGCGGCGCTGCTGGATGTGCAGGTGCTGTCGGATGTCTCGGGCGTCGTCGATGCCGATACCTTCATCCGCCCGATCTATGCCGGCAATGCGCTGGCGACGGTGCGTTCCGCCGATCCGAAGAAGGTCATGACGGTGCGTGCCGCCTCCTTCGACCCGGTCGCGGCCGAGGGCGGCTCGGCCCCGATCGAGGCCGCGGCGACGGTCGCCGATCCCGGCCTCTCGACCTTCGTGGGGGCCGAGATCGTGAAGTCCGAACGCCCGGAACTGACCGCGGCGCGCATCGTGATTTCCGGCGGCCGCGCCATGGGCTCGGCCGAGAATTTCCATCTGCTCGACAAGGTCGCCGACATGCTCGGGGCCGCGGTCGGCGCCAGCCGGGCGGCGGTGGATGCGGGCTATGCGCCGAACGATCACCAGGTCGGCCAGACCGGCAAGATCGTGGCGCCCGAGCTGTACATCGCCATCGGCATTTCCGGCGCGATCCAGCATCTCGCCGGCATGAAGGACAGCAAGGTCATCGTCGCCATCAACAAGGATGAGGAGGCGCCGATCTTCCAGGTCGCCGACTACGGCCTGGTCGGCGACCTGTTCAAGCTGGTCCCCGAACTCGAAGCGGAGCTTGCCAAGATATGACACCCGAGATGACGCCGACGGCGGAACCGACCGCCGCCACCGCAGCGCCGGCCATCCAGAGCCTCGGCGTCATCGGTGCCGGACAGATGGGCAATGGCATCGCCCATGTCGCGGCCCTGGCCGGGCTGCCGGTGCATCTGCTGGACGTGGACCCCGCGGCGCTGGAACGCGCCCGCGGCGTCATGGCCAAGAACATGGAGCGCCAGGTCAGCCGCAAGAGCATCACCGCCGAACAGCGCGACGCGGCGCTGGCGCTGGTGAGCACCGGCACCGATTACGCCGCCTTCGCCGATTGCGACCTGGTGGTGGAAGCGGCGACCGAGAAGGAATCGATCAAGCAGGCGATCTTCAAATCGGCCTGCCCGCATCTGAAGCCGAGCGCGATCCTCGCCTCCAACACCTCCTCCATCCCGATCACGCGGCTGGCCGCCGGCACCGACCGGCCGGAACGCTTCATCGGCATGCATTTCATGAATCCCGTGCCGGTGATGAAGCTGGTCGAGATCATCCGCGGCATCGCGACCGACGAGCCGACCTTTCTCGCGGTCGATGCCCTGGCCCATCGCCTCGGCAAGACCACCGCCATCGCCGAGGATTTCCCGGCCTTCATCGTCAACCGCATCCTGGTGCCGATGATCAACGAGGCCTGCTATGCCCTGCTGGAAGGCGTGGGCAATGTCACCTCGATCGACACTGCCATGAAGCTCGGCGTGAACCATCCGATGGGCCCGCTGGAGCTGGCCGATTTCATCGGGCTGGACACCTGCCTCGAAATCATGCGGGTGCTGCATGACGGGATGGGCGACAGCAAGTACCGCCCCTGTCCGCTGCTGGTGAAATACGTCGCGGCCGGCTGGTACGGCCGCAAGACCGGCAAGGGTTTCTACGACTACAGCATCGAGCCGCCGCGCCCGACACGATGACCGCCGACGACCGGATCAAGGTCAGTGTCGACGGCCCGGTCGCGACCGTGCTGATCGACCGGGCGGAGAAACGCAATGCGCTGGACCTGCCGATGTGGCGGGCGCTCGGCACCGCCTTCGATGCGCTGGGCGCGGTGAACGAGATCGGCTGCATCCTGGTCCGCGGCGCCGGCACCGCGGCCTTCAGCGCCGGCGCGGACATCGGCGCCTTCGGCCGCGACCGCGGCACCGCGGAAGCACCATCGAGCTACGACGAAGACCTGCACCACAGCATGCAGGCCATCCGCACCTGCACCCATCCGGTGGTCGCGGCGATCTCCGGCTGGTGCATGGGCGGTGGCGCCGGCATCGCCAGCATGTGCGACTTCCGGGTGGGGGCGGAGGGGATGCGCCTCGGCGTGCCCGCCCGCGAGCGCGGCATCTGGTATGCGCATGCCGAGCTGGATGCGATCCTCTCGGTGGTCGGCTATGCCATCGCCTGCGAATTGATGATCGAGGGCCGCGTCTTCTCCGGCCGCGAGGCTTATGAGAAAGGGTTGATCTCCCGCGTCGTGCCCGATGCCGCGGTGTTCGATGAAGCCGAGGCCCTGGCGCGGCGCATCTGCCAGGGCGCGCCGCTGTCCAACCGCTATCACAAACGCGCGTTGCAGGCGCTGCGCGGCCCGATCCCGGTCAGCGCCGAGGACCAGGCCGCATCCCAGGGCTTCATGAAAACAGCCGATTACGCCGAGGCGACGCTGGCCTTCACCGAGAAGCGCCGGCCGGTGTTCCGCGGCGCCTGAGCCGGGGCTGCGGCCCCGGGCGTAACGGTCCGTTCAGGGGATCCGGTTAAGACCTCGGGCATGCACAAGGTGCTCCCTTCCGGCCTGGCCGGCTTTGCCGCGGCCCCCGATCGCGCGGCGAGCTTCGTCGAGCGCGGGGTCGCCATCCCCTTCACCGCGCCCCCGCTGCTGGGCGCCCGCGCCCGCGCGACGCCGCAGGGGGTGCTGGAATTCCTGATCTCCAACCCCTCCGGCGGCCGCGGCCTCTATGTGCTGCCATGGGAGGCGCTGGCGCCGCTGACCACGCCGAGCCTGCAGGACACCTTGCTCTGGCGCGCGCTGCGGCTGGCCGGGCCGCCGACGCCGCGGCTGGTGCGGGGGCTGTCGCTGCGGCTGTTGCAGGGGGGGGCGGCCGGGCCCGCCGCCCAGGCGGCCGCCGGCGCGGCGCTGGCGGCCGATGCCGCCGCCCAGGACGCGGCCCGCTCGGCGCTGCTGACGCGGCTGACCCTCGGCACCGAGCCGGCCGGGAGCCAGCCGCCGCTGGCCGAGGACACCCCCGGCGGGCGGGAGCGGCGGGCGGGGCGCGCGCTCTGGGCGCTCGGCCTGTCGCAGGGCGAGGAAGCGAACGTCATGGCGGGGCGGCTGAACGAGCTTGCGGTGCTGAGCGCGCCGCTGGCCGCGAACGGATCGGTGGCCCGGGACCTGGCCGCGCTCGGCCGCCTGGTGCAGCGGCTGCGGGCGGCGGCGGGTGACCCCCGCGATCCCCTGGCGGGCGCCGTCATCGCGCGGGCGGAGGAAGCGATGCGGCTGGCCGAAGCCGCCCGCGCCGCGCTGGCGACGATGCTGGAACAGCCCTGGGTCGTGCTCGCCGGCTGGGCGGGCCGGCTGGCCGGGGTGGCGGAGGCGGCGCTGCGGCCGGACTGGCTGCTGGACGGCTGGGCGCATCTGGCGGCGCTGCAGGCGGTGATGCCGGCCGAGCGTCCGGTGCTGATGCCGATGCTGGCGCCGCTGGTCCCGGCCTGGCCGATGGAGGCCGCGGCCTGGTCCTCGGGCTGGGGCCTTGGCGGGCGGGTCGCGCCGCCGCTGCCGCGCCAGCCCGCCAAGCAGCGCCGCGCGCTGGGGCCGGAACCGCAGGCCTTGCTCGAAGCCATGCTGGCGGAAGCGGCATGAGGGGCGGCGCCGCCTTGGCCCCGCCGCCCCGTGCCGACCCACCGCCGCCGCGGCTGCTGCCGGCGCAGCTGCTGTTCCTGCCGATGGAAGGGGTGATCGTCGCCCCCGCCGAGTGGCGCCGCGGCCAACCGACCCTGCCGCGCACCGCCCTGGCCCCGATCGCCGCCCTGGTCGAGGCCGCCTTGCCCGCGGTCTGGGCCGAGGTCGCCGCCGCCGGCGCGACCTGCCGGGCCGATGCGCCGGCCGAGGTCGCGGCTCTCGGCGCCCGGCTCTGGGACCCGGCCGCGGCCGTCCTGGGCGCCGCCCGGACGCTGCCCGAGCGGATCCTGCCCGACCGGATCCTGCCCGGCTGGGCCGAGACCGGGCTGCGGGCCGAGGATGCCCTGCCGATGCTGGACCTGGCCGCAAGCGTGCTGAAGGGTGCCAAGGCGCTCTGGGCCGTGATCGTCTGCGACCCGCCCGAGGCCGAGGGCATCCGCGCCGCGCTGATGCCGCTGCTGGCGGCGGGAACGCCGGCGTTCCGGGCCGGGCTCGCGCTGCTGCTGGCGGCGGCCTCGGCACCGGGGACGGTGGCGGCGGCGGCGGCGGGGATCGATCCGCGCGCCGCCTCGATCACCGAACAGGCGCTGGATGCGCTGCTGGAACGCTGCAAGGTGCCGGTGATGGCGGCCGAAACCCTTTCGGGCGCCGCCGCGGCCGTCGAAGGCTTCGCCCGGCTACTGGAGGATCTGGACACCGCCCCGGCCAGCGACCGGGCGCGGCGGCGCGCCCATCTGCATGCACTGCGGCGGGAGGCCTCGGCGGCCTGCCAGTCGCGCTTCAGCGCCGCCATGCAGGAGAATCTGCTGCGCCCGCTCACCGCCGGCGGCGATGCCGCGGCGATGGAGGAAGCCGCGCGCACCCTGCGCCGGCTGGCGCGGGCGGCGGGGCGGATCGGCGATCCGCTGCCCTATAGCCGCGCCATCACCGCGGTGCTTGCGGCGATCGCGCGGCGCCCGGCCGGGACGACGCTGATGACGGCGGCGCGGCTGACCGAGATATTGTCGGGGCCGGAGGCGGCGCTGGCGCTGCTGGATGCGGGGTAGCGACCGGGGCTACATGCCGCCGATGTAGTTCGGGCCGCCGCCGCCCTCGGGCGTGCACCAGTCGATGTTCTGGTCGGGGTCCTTGATGTCGCAGGTTTTGCAGTGGACGCAGTTCTGCGCGTTGATCTGCAGGCGCGGCTGGCCCTCCTCGACGCCCACGGCCTCGTAGACGCCGGCTGGGCAATAGCGGCTTTCGGGGCTCGCGTAGCGCTCCCAGTTCACCGGCGTCCAGAGCGCGGGATCGCGCAGCTTCAGATGCGCGGGCTGGTCTTCCTCGTGATTGGTATTGGAGAGATAGACCGAGGACAGGCGATCGAAGGTCAGCACGCCATCGGGCTTCGGATAGGCGATGCGCGGAGAGTCCTTGGCCGGGCGCGTGGCGGCGTAGTCGGCGTGATGCGTCAGCGTCCAGGGCGAATTGCCGCGGGTGATGTAGGTCTCGAAGGCCGCATTGATCATGCCCCCCCAGAAACCGAATTTCGCGAAACCGGGGCGGATGTTGCGCACCGCGTTCAGCTCGGCCCAGACCCAGGATTCGCGCAGCGTCATCGGATAATCCGACAACACGGGCGCGGCGGTTTCCCCCTGCGCCAGCGCGGCGGCGACCGATTCCGCCGCCAGCATCCCGCTTTTCATCGCGGTATGGGTGCCCTTGATCTTCGCGACATTCAGGAAGCCGGCGGTGCAGCCGATCAGCAGCCCGCCCGGAAACACCAGCTCCGGGATCGCCTGCAACCCGCCCTCGTTCAGCGCGCGGGCGCCATAGGCGATGCGCTTGCCGCCCTCCAGCATCGGGCGCACGGCGGGATGGGTCTTGAAGCGCTGCATCTCCTCGAAGGGCGAGATCCAGGGGTTGGCGTAGTCCAGCCCGACGACGAAGCCGACGCTGACAAGGTTCTCGCCGAACATGTAGAGCCAGGCGCCGCCATAGGTGTCCGAGGCCAGCGGCCAGCCCACCGAATGCCAGACGAAGCCCGGCTTGTGCTTCTCCTTGGGGATTTCCCAGAGTTCCTTGATGCCGAGCCCGTAAGTCTGCGGTGCCGCCTCCGCGCGCAGGTCGAAAATCTTCTCCAGCTGCTTGGTCAGCGACCCGCGGCAGCCTTCGGCGAAAAGCGTGTAGCGCGCGCGCAACTCCATGCCCGGCTGGAAGTTCGGCCCCTCCTCGCCATCCTTGCCGATGCCCATGACGCCGGCGACGACGCCCTGCACGCGGCTGTCCTCGATGATCGTCTCGCTGGCGGCGAAGCCGGCATAGATCTCGATGCCCAGCGCCTCGGCCTTGGCGCCGAGCCAGCGGCAGACATTGCCGAGGCTGACGATGTAGTTGCCGTGATTGTGCATCGAAGGCGGCGTCGGCATCCGGATCTCGCGGGTCTTGGTCAGGAACACGAAACGGTCGTCGCCGGCCGGGGTCGCGAGCGCCGGGGGATCCTCGCGCCAGTCGGGGATCAGCTCGTCCAGCGCGCGCGGTTCGACCACGGCGCCGGAGAGGATATGCGCGCCGACCTCGCTGCCTTTCTCCACCACGCAGACGGCGGCGTCGGGGGCCAGCTGTTTCAGCCGGATCGCGGCGGCCAGGCCGGCCGGACCCGCGCCGACGATCAGCACATCGAATTCCATGCTTTCGCGGTCGGCCATGCGTGTCTCTCCCCCTCTGCTCCCCTAGGATGTAGCCCCGGTGCGGCAGCGCGCAAAGCCGCGGACTTGCCGCGGCCGGGGCGCGGCCCGATAGAAGAGCCCATGCCGCAGGACATTCCCCAGGCGCCGGACCCCGCCCTGCTGGCCGCCTTGCGCTGCCAATGGGACTGGGGCGCGGATGAGGCGGTGGCGCCGAGCCCGGCGCCGCTGGCCGAACGCGTGCCGCCGCCGGCCGGGCGCTGGCTTGGCGCCATCGGCTCGGCCGCCGCCGGCGACCCGTCCCCGGGCGGGGCGGCGCAACCTCCGGCCCAGCCAGGAAAACAGGCCGGGACCCCCGCCGGACCCCGCGCCCCGGCGCGGACGGCCGCCGCCACCGCCCCGGCGGTCGCTTCCGCCGCGGCGCTGGCCGCCGGCGCGGACAGCCTCGAGGCGCTGCGCGAGGCCATGGCCGGTTTCGCCGGATCGCCGCTGCGCGAAACCGCGACCAACCTCGTCTTTTCGGACGGCGTGCCCGGTGCCGCGCTGATGCTGGTCGGCGAGGCCCCCGGCGCCGACGAGGACCGCGAAGGCCATCCCTTCGTCGGCCAGTCGGGGCAGTTGCTGGACCGGATGCTGGCCTCGATCGGGCTGCATCGGACCAAGGATTTCTACGTCACCAACATCCTGCCTTGGCGGCCGCCGGGCAACCGCACCCCGACGGATGCGGAAATCGCGCTGTTCCTGCCCTTCGTGCTGCGCCACATCGCCTTGGCCAGGCCGCAGCGGCTGCTGCTGCTGGGCGGCACCGCGGCCAAGGCGCTGCTGCGGTCGCGGGAGGGCATCATGCGGCTGCGCGGCCGCTGGCATGAGTTGCCGGTCGAGGGCCTCGGCCCCCTGCCGGTGCTGCCGACGCTGCACCCGGCCTATCTGCTGCGTAGCCCGGCGGCGAAGCGAGAGGCCTGGGCCGACCTGCTGCTGCTGCGCCGCGCTCTTGCTGCAGCGCAGCATAGGACGGTTTCTTGACGTTTTTTTCAGAATTCCAGCACCCAAGCCACTGATTCTTAGAAAAGTGTCTCGATTTTCGGGATTCGTCTCGGCAATCGGGGTTGCGCGAAGTCATTGTATCCCGCTAACCGCTTCGGGCCATGACCGCGATACGCCCCATGGCCCGGCGCCGGCCAACCTCCCTGCTATGGGGGATTGTCCTGGGCGCAACGCTCAGCCTGGGGCTCAGCGCCCAAGGCATCGCGCAACGGGCCACCGAGCATGCAAACGGACCCACGGTCCGGGCGGCCCAGACGAGGGCCTCCGCACCGACGACTGCGGCGCGCAGGCCGGCTCCGCGCAGCGCTGCCAGCAGCCGCAGCGACAGCAGCGGAACCGCCAGCCGCGGGACCGCCAGCCGCGCATCGGCCTCGCCGCATCGCAGCGCCCGCGGCCGGCCCGCCCGTGCCTCGGCATCGCGCAGCCGCCACGCCCGCACCGCCGCGGCCCAGCCGGCAATCCAGGCAATCCAGCCGACACCCCGGTCGATAGCCTGGTCTCCAGCAACGCCGCCCGGCGCGCCCTTCGCCGCCGCCTCGGCCGCGGTCCCCTTCCTGCTGCCGGTGGCCGATGGCCGCACCGAGGTCGCCTCGGCCGCGCTGGCCCGGCCGGTCGCGATCGGGGGCGTCGCCGGCCTGCCGCAGCCGCTGGCGCCTTCGGACGCGGCCCGGCTGGTGCGCATCTTTGCCCTGCAGGCGCGCGGCGATGTCGCCGCCGCGGCGCAGGAGGCCGATCGCCTGACCGATCAGCGGCTGATGTCGCATGTCCTGGCCGATCGCTGGCTGCGGGCGCCGCAGGCGGCGCCGGTGGCGGGCCTCCTCGCCTGGCTCACGGAAAACGCCGATCATCCGGATGCCGCAGCCCTCTATGCCCTGCTGCGGCAGCGGATGCCGGACGGTGCCCCCGCCGCCCCGGCCGCGGCGCCGGACCCGCTGACGGTCGCCGCCGCGGTCGCGCCCGAGGATCGCGCGCCCTCCTCCGCCGCGGCGCCGCGCGATGCGGCGCTCGAGGGGGAGGTGCATGCTTTGGCTCAGCAGGGCGACGTGTCCGGCGCTTTGCTGGCGATCGCGCGGTCGCGCGGCCTCGCCCCCCGGACGGCCGCGCTGCTGCAAGGCGATGTGGCGCTGATCCTGTTCCAGGCCGGCCGCGACCAGGATGCGTTCAGCATGGCGCAGACCGCGGCACAGGGGGCCGAGGGCCATGGTGGCCCGGCCTTTGTCGCGGGGCTCGCCGCCTTCGCCGCCGGCCAGCCGGAGGTGGCGCTGCGCTTCTTCCAGGTCACCGCCCGGGCCGAGCTTGCCCCGCCCTCGCTGCGCGCCGCCGGCGCCTATTGGACCGCCCGCGCCGCGGTCCGTGCGCGCCGGCCCGGCCAGCACATCGCCTGGCTGCTGCAGGCGGCGCAGGAACCGCGGACCTTCTATGGGCTGCTGGCGCGGCGTGCGCTCGGCCTCGCCCCCGGCTTCGCCTGGGAAAGCGAGGTGCCGGGCGAGGCGGAATCCCGGGTCCTGGCCGAAACCGCCGGGGGCTGGCGCGCGCTGGCGCTGCTGCAGATCGGCCAGCACGACCGGGCTGAGGCGGAGTTGCGCCGCCTCTGGACCCTCGGCGCGGGCAATCCGGCGCTGGGGCGGGCCATGCTGATGGTCGCCTCCAGCGCCGACATGCCGGCCCTGGCGTCGCAGCTTGCCTCGGTGGTGCAGGGGGCGGATGGGCGGCCACGCGATTTCGCCCGCTTCCCGGTGCCGCGGCTGGAACCGCTCGGCGGCTACCGGGTCGATCCGTCGCTGATCTATGCCCTGGCGCGGCAGGAGAGCAATTTCGAACCCAGCGCCGTGAGCCCGGCCGGCGCCCGCGGGCTGATGCAGCTGATGCCGACGACCGCGGCCTATATCGTCGGCGATCCCAGCCTGCGCAGCCCCCGCGGCCGCCAGCGCCTGCACGACCCGGCCTTCAGCCTGGAGGTCGCGCAGCGCTACCTGCATTACCTCAACAGCCTGGGCTCGGTGGAGGGCGACCTGATCCGCACCCTTGCCGCCTACAATGCCGGGCCCGGCAATGTCGCGCGCTGGATGCCACCGGGCCGGCACCGCAACGACCCGCTGCTGTTCATCGAAAGCATCCCGGCCGGGGAAACCCGCGCCTTCGTGCAGCGCGTGCTCGCCAATTCCTGGATCTATGCGAGCCGCCTCGGCCTGCCGTCGCGCAGCCTCGATCAGCTGGCGGCCGGCCGGTTCCCGCGTTTCGCGGGACCGGAAGAGGTGGAGCGCATGCTGACCCGGGCGCCGCAGCGCCTGGCGATGGAATAGGCGCAGGCGGCGGCCCGGCTCGGCCCCGGGTGGTTCAGCCTTTGCGCGCTTCAGGCGATCCTCTCCAGGCAGAGCGCGATGCCCTGGCCGCCGCCGATGCACAGCGTGACGAGGCCGCGCGTCTGGCCCGCCCGGGCCATGCCGTGCAGCAGCCGCGTGGTCAGCACCGCGCCGGTCGCGCCGATCGGATGGCCATGCGCGATGGCCCCGCCCTCGGGGTTCACGATCTCCTCGCGCAGCCCCGTCTCGCGCGTCACCGCCAGGGCGATGGCGGCGAAGGCCTCGTTGACCTCGGCCCGCTCGATCTCCGCGGCGGTCCAGCCCGCGCGTTCCAGCGCCCGCCTGACCGCGGAAACCGGCCCAAGGCCGAACATGCCGGGCTCCACCGCGCCGACGCCGGCCGAGACCAGCCGCGCCATCGGCGTGAGGCCCAGCCGCTCGGCCGCGCCCCGCTCGGCCACCACCATCGCCGCGGCGCCGGTGTTGAGCCCCGGCGCATTGCCGGCGGTGATGCTGCCCTCCTTGCGGAAGGCCGGCCGCAGCTTCGCCAGGGATTCGGTGGTCGTGTCGGGGCGGTTGTGCTCGTCCTTCACGAAGGGTACGGGGCCCTTGCGCCCCGGCACCTGCACCGGCGTGATCTCGGCCTCGAACAGCCCGGCGGCCTGGGCCGCGGAAAACCGGGTCTGCGACCGCAGCGCCCAGGCATCCTGATCGGCGCGGGAGATCTGCAGCTTGGTGACCAGGTCTTCGGTGTGCCAGCCGGAATGCTCGCCGGAAAAGGCATCGTTCAGCCCGTCCATCAGCATGCTGTCCGGCATCTGCGCATCGCCCATGCGCATGCCCCAGCGCCCGTTCGGCACCAGATAGGGCGCGCGGTCCATGTTCTCCATGCCGCCGGCGATCATGACATCCGCCTCGCCCAGGCGGATTTCCTGGGCGGCGGAGGCGATGGCCTGCGCGCCGGAGCCGCAGACGCGGTTGACCGTCATGGCGGGGGCGGAGACCGGCACGCCGCCGGCGATCGCCGCCTGGCGGGCCGGGTTCATCTTGTTGCCGGCCTGGATGACATTGCCCATCACCACGCCATCCACCTGCGCGGGGTCGAGCCCCGCGCGTTCCATCGCGGCGCGGACGGCGGCGGCGCCGAGATCGACCGCGGGCATGTCCTTGAGCGTGCCGTTGAAGGTGCCGATGGCCGTGCGCACCGGGTTGCAGAGGACGATTTCGCGCTGGGCCATGTCGATATCCCTTTCGGTTGGTGAAGGTCAGCCCGCGGTGGCGCTGGCGCGGGCCAGCCTGCCGTTCAACGGCACCGCGAGGGCGATGGTATTGGAGATGGTGCCGTATTTGCGGAGGTTCTCGTGCAGCAGGGCGAGCCTGCGGTCGGGCTCCTCGGAATCCACCAGGATCTCGTAGTCGATCCGGGTCATGCGCGGCGGCGCGTCCTGGCGCTCGCCGGTCACATGGATGGTCACGCCGTGCAGGGTGAAGCCCAGCATCGGCGTGACACGCTCGATCCCTTTGAGCATGCAGGCGGCCACGGCCGCGAGCAGCAGCTCCGCCGGGTTGAAGGCATCGTCGCGGCCGGCCGGATCAGTGTCGGCGACCAGTGCCGCCGACTTGCAGCTCATGCGCGCCCCGTGGCCATCCAGCCGCGTCGCGGTCACGGAATAGGCCCGCATCGGCTTGCCCGTCACCGAAGACCGAACGCTTGCGCCGGCCGGGCGCTGCTCCGGCGGGCTGGGCCGGAGCCGCCCATCGGCGCGCGCCGCTCGCTGCCGCCCAGGGTCGGGGTCATGCCACATCCTCCGTCGTCGATCGGCCGAGCCGGGCCTTGCGGCGACTATGGCCTTTGCCGGGGATGGTGCGTTGATCCGGGTCAAGCTGACAGGCGGGCTTCGGCGCCGCCGCGCCGGTCGCGGGTTAGGGCGCGATCCCTTCCGGATTCTCGCTGCCCTTGCGCCAGCGATGCGTGCTGGCGCCGAAGGCGACGACCTTGCCGGAGGCGTCCATCACCTCGGTCCGCACGAAGAACAGGCTGCGGCCGCCGCTGGCGATGCGGCCTTCGGCGATCAGCCGCCCGGCGACGACCTGGCCGGTGAAGCGGCAGTCCAGATCGACCGTCACCGCGCGGCGGACATTGCCGGGCACCGTGCAGTACAGCCCGGCAAAAGCCCCCGCCTGGTCGATCATCGACAGGATCAGCCCGCCATGGGCGATGCCGCTGCGGTTGTGGTGCTGCGGGCCGACCTCGCAGGCCACGCGGGCGAAGCCGTCCGCCCAGTCGAGCAGGCTCAGGCCGAGCAGCTCGTGGAAGCGGGAGAAGGCGACATCGTCGTGGGGCGAGGCTTCGCGGGCGTCATGGGGCATGCGTCCCGGTTGCCCGCGCCGCCGCCGCGCGTCAAGCAGGGATGGCGCGTCAGGCGATCTCAAGTTCCTGCAGGACGACTTCCAGATCCTGGAAGCTCGGCATGCTGTGGGTGGGGGCGACCTTGCGGCCGGTTTCCACCGCGACCTGCGGGGCATTGCCGTGCAGATGCGCGACCAGCACGGCGCGGATGACCTCATAGTATTTGCATTCCTCCTCCACCACGCTTTTCAGCCGGGTGGCGATGGGTCCGACCATGCCATAGGCGAGCAGCACGCCGAGAAAGGTGCCGACCAGCGCGCCGCCGATCATGGCGCCGAGGATGGAGGGCGGCTGGTCGATCGCCGCCATGGTCTTGATGACGCCGAGCACCGCCGCGACGATGCCGAGCGCGGGCAGTGCATCGGCGATGTTCTGCATGGCATGCGAGGGGTGCATCTCCTCTTCCTTGATCTTCTTCAGCTCGCGCGCCATCACATCCTCGATCTGGTGCGGATCATCGGCGTTCATGCCGACCATGCGCATGTAGTCGCAGATCAGCGTGACCGCGTGGTGGTCCTGCGCGATCCTGGGAAATTTCCGGAAGGCCGGGCTGTCATCGGGTTTTTCGATATGCGCTTCCAGCGCCATGGCGCCCTTGGTCTGCGCCAGCCGCACGAACCAGTAGAGCAGGGACAGCAGATCGATGTAGTCCTGCTTGCGGAAGCGGCTGCCCTTCATGACCTTCACGAAGCCGCCGAGCGTGTGCTTCATGTCGGCCAGCGAGTTCGACATGATGAAGGCGCCGAGCGCAGCACCGCCGATGATCATCATCTCATGCGGCAGGGAATGCATGATGATCTCGAACTTGCCGCCGGCCAGCGTATAGCCGCCGAAGACCGCGATCAGCATCAGGATGAAACCGCCGATGGTGGTCATGCGCGCGGGGTCACCGGTACAGCTTCCCAGGCGGCGGCGTCTCGCGCAGCAGGGTGATGGCGACGCGGCGGTTGGCCGCGGCGGTCGGGTCCTGGGGCAGCAGCAGGTCGCGGTCGGCCATGCCGGCGACCGAGCGCAGCCGGGATTCGGCGACGCCGCTTTCGGTCAGCAGCCGCCGTGCCGCATTGGCGCGATCGGCCGACAGATCCCAGTTGCTGCGGTCGGCGCCGCGAAACGGGGTAGCATCGGTATGGCCGGTGACGGCGATGGCATTGGGCACCGCCGCGATGATCTGCGCGACCCGCTGGAACAGCAGCCGCGCGCGATCATTGGCGGTGGCACTGCCCAGTGCGAAGAGCGGCTGGCGATCGGCATCCAGCAGCTGGATGCGTAAGCCCTCCGGCACCTGTTCGACGATGAGCTGGCGGGCGAGATCGGCCAGCGCCGGATCCTCGGCGACGGTCTCGCGCAGCTGGTCGGCCAGGCGTTCGAGGGCGGCGCGTTCGCGGCGTTCGGCTTCGGCGCGGATCGCCTCGTCGGACTGGTCGGCGAGGCTGGCCGGCACCATCCCCGCCGCCTCGGCCGGGCGGCCGCCGGACGGGGCGGCGTTGTCCTGGCGAAGCAGCCGCGCCTCGGGTGCTTCGCCCGGCGGGCCGTCCAGCCGGGTGGTGCGCGGGTCGATGTCCTCGGGGCCTTCCGGCCCGTCGCGCAGCGGCACGGGGCGGGCGGGGATGTTGCTGTCGTCTTCGATCTCGACATCCTGCAGGATCGGCATCGGCCCGGTTTCCAGCCGCAGCGCGCCGGTGTCGCTGGAGACGCGCCCGGCCTCGTTCGGGGTATGGCCCCCGAAGGGCTCGCCGGAGCCCGAGGGGTTGCTGCCCATGACATTGGTCGGCGTGAAGTAGTCCGCGAGGCCGTGGCGCTGTTCCTCGGTGGTCGCGTTCAGCAGCCACATCAGCAGGAAGAAGGCCATC
>Ga0255334_1000969_pt1 | contig 16074 bp, 16 predicted proteins | sample EtOH5_35cm_T3_12_FD_202080 | JGI IMG/M metagenome (GOLD analysis project Ga0255334, IMG submission 202080) | Sandy soil microbial communities from University of British Columbia, Vancouver, Canada - EtOH5_35cm_T3_129 | ecosystem: Engineered > Artificial ecosystem > Sand microcosm > Unclassified ...
TGTTTAGCACGCATACCCGTTCATTTATTATTCTTTTTTATATAATTGTTTTTTAATATCTATTTCGCGCCACCTTAGTGTGTTCACCGAAGTGTACCGACTTGAGCGTGGTGGAATCCATGTAGATTAAGATCTGCCCAAGATCCAGCGAATCAACGAGATGAATCCATCTACCGATGACATTCTGAATTGTATCAAGACGATCAAGATAAAGCGTTCGCGCATACCCCATGAGAAGAATGTCTTTCGGAAGGAGAGATACCGTCAGTTCGGTTTGCCTAATGAGCCGACTAAGTACTTCAAGACCATCCTCCATCCTGTCGGCATCTTCCTCCTTCTAGTATCGAACATCAACGTGTGCCACAGACGTGATAACGGTCATGCGGTCCCCTGTGGACTAGGAAGCATTACACCGGGACAGGTATGCGCGTTACTGTACGATCTATGATGGATGTGACTAATGTAAATTTAATTTCAAAGATGAAAGCGTACAAAAAATGCGCTCGAGAAATGCCCATCAGCCTCAACCAATCGTCCTGCACAGGAAAGCCAGGGTTCTACTTCAAGGGTGGGCGCGTGTGGGTGTGCGTGCCCTACGATAGGTCGAAGATCGTCCTCTGGCAGTCCGACGATGTCAACAAGTTCTACGTCATCGGCTACTTCCCCTGCCCGTGTAGAGAGTACAGCGTTTTCCTGAACAAGCTGGAATCAGCCTACGTCGCTGCATCGCGCTCCACGACACGTAAATTCTACAGACAGTATTTTCGCCGCATGTATGTGAGAAAGTAAAACAAAGATAAGGAGCGCATGGATGCATACCTATTCCTCGTCGCTACCATCTTCGCTCAAAGTCCAATCGCTGTCATCGGAATATTCGTCGCCCTCACACATCCCCCCAGAGTCATCGTCGCTGTCATGGTCGCCAATATTGGGGTCACTCGTAAAGGTCACATCAAGCGGATATTCTAGCAACGCTCCACAAGAAAGGCGCACAAGAAATGGCTGTGGAGTGGTGCGCATTATCTCCGCGGTCAAGTTATCGCTATCGATAACAACGAGGTGTGCCAAAGGAGTGGGCTCACTGCAAGGTAAAAACAAGTTAGTTGATGTTATGTGGTGAGACATTCACTGGAGAAATAACTTTGATGGAGCCACAGAAGGTGTAGGCTTTTGATATGTGGCACGAGAGCGAGAGGGACGTTTGGGCATTGTGGGTGAGGTAGGATGTGTCCTGGAGTGTTGCGGTGTTAGGTTATGCTGAACGTCGTCCGCGGGCCACTTTCGTGGGTGTACTGGCCAATCACAACACTAAGAGTCTGCGACTTCTCCCGCCCTCTCCATTCTTGATAGGTCGTTATTTTTACCATCTACAATTGTGAGTATACAGGGTTGTTTAGTGCTGCGTCATTGGGCCCGAGACCGCGAAAAATTGACATTTTTTGCCACATTGCAACGAAACGGTTGTTGTGTTCCAAAAATAGCCCCTAGAACCGTGAAAAAGTAAAGAATTTACTTCGCCAGCAAAGGCACTGAAGTGGCTGGCGAGGCATTTTGGTGTTTGTGGCCCGATAGAAATTTGGTGTTTGGCATACGCGTTTCGTAAAGAACAAAAGGGAACAAAAATTTATTCGGTGGGTGGAAGTGGTTTTACACGGTGGCACGGAATTTGGGCGATGGTCTCATCCCGCTCCATAAAGTAGAGATAAATTGGTTGAAACAGTTTATCCCGATCAACTCCACCAACTCCATCAAGTCGCGGCCCTAGTCATCCTCATAGGCATGTGCTCTGTTCGTTCATAATAAAGTAACTTTGTTTATTTACATATAGAGGATATGGTCAATTGTCTTCAGGGGCTCGATTGTGAGCCTTGTTACATGAGAGAAAGACAAGGAGGGAGACGCTCTTGTCGCTGAGCATGCATCGCCTCTTGTTGACAATCCAGCCGCTCTTGGAAAAGACTCTTTCAGAGGGCACCGAAGTTGAGGTAATGGAGAGGTAGCGACGAGCGAGGACGGCTAGGCGAGGATACTTGGATTCATGCTGCTTCCACCAAACAAGAGGGTCGAGCAACTTGGGCGTAACATCGGGAGCAGGGCGGGGGAGAAAGATAGCAGCAGCTGGCTTCCTGTAGTAGCGGTCGAGTTCGATAGCCACGTCGTCTGAGCCAGAGATCGACGTGGACGCTGTAACAGCTTCGGCACCAAAGAGTTCCTCCATATCCTTGACGTACTTGGATGATTCGCCTCGTGTGCCTCGCGACTCATCACCACCCTCTGGAGTGGTACGGGCTCTGACCAAGGCAGCCACTTTGGCGACAGCAGCGTCGAGCCTCTGTTGTCTCTTCACAAGATCCTGGATGAAGTAGAAAGTCTTAAAACGCGGGTCCAGGTATACGGCCATGAGCAGCGTGTCCGACGCCCGCCCGTCGAGTATGTTCCATCGTAGCGTGAGATCTGTTGATACGTCCCTCTTGAACGTGGCCACGACAGGATCGTCCGCATCGTCGACCTTGAGATGGCAGTCGATGGCGCGCGCAACCAATGGCATGGCTGCGCCAAGAGTAGGGAGATGTTGGTAGGAGAGGAACTTGGTCGACTTCTTGAACGGCTGCAGCACTACCGCCAACTGCTCGGCCAGCGACCACTGCGCCGACGTCATGTCCGCGGGCACGGGCTTGCGCAGGCCGTGGAGGGCTGCCAGGCACGCAGAGACAGCAGGACGGGAAGCCACAAGGCGCTTGAACATCTTGTGCGCCGAGCCCCACCTGGTCTTGTTGTCGATCTTGAGCGTCTTGACCGTGAGACCGAGGGCCTTCTGGCGGTCGGCGAGCATCCTCTTAGCCGCGGGCGACGCCTTGAAGATCTTAGTGATGGCCTTGGCACTCTTCAGAATGGGCTTTACCGCGTCCGATTCGAGGGCTAGGCGGATAGACCTGTTGACGAGATGAGCCACGCAGTAGATCCACTCGATCTTGAGGCACTTGGTCACCGCTGCCTTCATATTCGAGGCCCCGTCCGACGTCACGGCGACGATCCTTTCATTGCCAAGACCCCACTCCTGGAGAACCTCCCTGACCACTTCCGCTAGGAACGCCGCCGTCTCTGATGCCTTGACCGGCACAATCTCCAGCACGAATGACTCGAGCACCCACTCCGACGTTACCCCATGGACAGTGACCGCTATGTACGACCTGTTAGCCGCGCTCGTCCAGGCGTCCAGCGTCAGCGAGAAATGAGCGATGGATCGCATCTTCCTCTTCATCGCCACGACCAACCGCGCCTTGGCCGCCGGCAGCATTACCTTTGTCAGCTTCTGCCTCCTGGGCGGCTTGTACCCTGCGCGCAGGTAGCCCATGAGTTCGATGAAGTCCTCGTCCTCGACTAGGCTCATTGGCAGGCACTTGTTGGCCACCAACTTGCCCACGAGCGCGTCCGCATAGCCTCTGCTAAAGTCGGTCGTCTTCATGTTCTCTACCACCGCGTCCTCGTTCTCGTGCTTGCGCTTGACGTGGTTCATGAGCGTGCCCGTCGCCGTCGTCGCGCTAAATCCCTGGCCGCAGTACTTGCACTCCGGTCCTTCGTCGGTGCGGTGGTAGTGCACCCAGGCCTCGCTCTGACTCTTCCTCTTTCGGGTCTTCTTGCAAGTGCCGTGCTCGTCCACATCGGTAGCAATATCCTCTTCCTCCTCCTCCCTGTTCATTTCCTATTCGCCGGCTGGGCATGTCGTTATGTATTTCTCTCTTTTTCAATAGGACCCAAAGCTAGCGCCAGCCAACCAAACAACTCGGCCAATGATAAAATTCAAAAATCATGATTGGCAGTTCTGTCTGGGCTTTGCCCAATGAACGTCCGCGCATCCTGTCCGGATTTTGTCCGTGTTTCGGGTTATGTGCGTGCTCTGAGAATTTTACATTTTTATTTAATAACATATTAAAACTTAGAAAATGAGAATTTTCGTGCACAAAACGTTCACGTTTACGATTGAGAACGCGGGTTCGAATCCGTTCGAAACATCGGCTTGAGCCGCAGCTGAGCCGGCTTAAGCCTATCCGAGCCGGCTCTGCGCCGGCTAGCCGTTAAACAGCATTATCCGTGCCGTTCGATTATCTCTTTGCAAAGAAGTTTGCAGTCGTCCTAGTCGACTTTTGTGCGGTAATGTGGGGTAGACGTGAGGCTCGGGCGCATTAATATGTATAACACGACACGAAGAGCATTTAATAAACATTTTTAACATCAACGCAATCTTGCAGTATATTTATCGTGACCGACGTACAGATAGATTTCTTTCATTAAAGTTAAAAATTATTTATTAAGTAAAATATCAACCTTGGTTTGAGAGGTCCCTCAATACACGGAGGCCATGACGGAGCAGGCGAGGCCATAGTGGAGAGTGCACGCGTAGCCGATGTTGAACATGCAAGACTGGAGGGAGTTGTAGAGAGTACAGGGTCCGTTCTGCTGGCAAGAGACCTCCCAGTTGGCCCATTTCATGGGACAGTTGAGGTAGAAACAGTCCGCGCAGGAGCACACGTTCCCAGCGCAAAAGTCCGATGTGGTCTCGCTAATCTTGATGGTGTAGCCGGCGTCCTCGAGCGTCATGTTGGTTGGGCGGCCAGCCTGAAGAACGTTAGCGCCAGCATATGTGGGCAACGTGCCGGCTAGTGCTAAAGATGCAAAGCATTAGTTAATGAAAGGAATAGAATCTTTGATGGGCAGTCGCACCCAAGCAGACTAGAGCAAGGCCGAGCAAGTGATGCGGGTTCATCTTGGAGGGTAAGGTCGATGCTTTCTTAAGTGGAGAGAGTGAGCGTGATTATAAAGGACCCCTTGGATGATTCCGATAGGTTGAGCATGAAGGTTCGCCTCCTTCTTCGTTGTGCCTTGACATCGAGAGGCGCTGACACGCTCGGTATACTTATACCGTGCTTCATCACACTGATACGGTCTTTACTTGGGCATAATGTGGCTCCCCATTTAGATGCAGCATACACAGATTGGTCCCGCACCCGTTGTCTTGCAGCACCAGATGCAATCCTTGGAATGCTCCTGCCTCCCCCCTCAAGACCTACATAAGCCCGATCAGTAGAGGTAATTGTGCTTGCATTTGTTGTCTGCTCCACCATGGCCAATCAACACAATCACCTTCTAGTCATTCTTCTTTCTGTCCTCATGACGCTCTACGTTGGCGAAACGCACGCTGGAGGTACTAAATCACTACCAATCTGTCCTTTTGCAACTCTAATCCACCGCGCACAAAGATGGAATCGCGCTCCAGTGTGAGTTCGCCTACCGATTCGGTAATCTGACGGTGGGCACGACGCACTACATGTGCTGTTCGGCCATGACGGCCCTCAACGGGCGCGGTGCCGCTGTGTATGGGGCGGTGCAGTCTCCTCTGGGCGATCTCTATTCCGTGTGGGCTGGCGTATCGAGCGAAACCAGCGTGTGTCCGCCCAAGATAAGCAAGACATCTGCTCCGACCAACTTTAACAACACTGCTCGTGATACCTACGCTGCCACCTTTACTGCTGACCCGCAGTGGTCCACGTTCAACACTTTCTTTGCCGTCAAGTGCCTCCGCACGAGGTTTGGCAATGACCAGTGCTACCTCCTCTCTGGTGCCCAAGTGTGGCAAGCATCTTGAACCTGTTTCTCGCACAGAAGCGCACGGCTTTCTCAAAATAATAAATTTTATATTTCTTTTCATTATGCTTGTTCTTTTTATCTGTTTATTAGTTATTTGTTTTCATCGTAGTTAAACATTAGAAATGAATGAATTGTAAATCGACGTGCGCTTGGACACCGTGACATTGTTCTATTTATGAATCGCCATTTCGACCCAATCTTCCGCCGCTACGAGTAGATTGCGGGCCAGATTTCGGCGCATTGGATAAATACGTATCTGCGACTTTGAGGCCAACAAGAACTCACCGTGTGAGAAGATGAAGCAGACCACGAGGTCCTTTTCGTTTGGCGATTCCGATACCTCGACCATCGTCTACGTTCTCACTGGCGGCGCCGCGATGATCCTTATTATGGTGGTCGCCTACTGCATCATGAGGTTTGCTCGCCGTTCTTGCGACCATTTCGAGGAGACTCTTGCTCGTGGACCGCAACAGCAACCCAAAAAGCCCTTGCGCGCCAAGCATCAAAACGGCAACGTCAACTATCAATCCGTTTGGTACATCTCTGATCTTTGTCATCTCTTGCTACGCCCATCTTACGTTATTCACTCAGACGACTTCACTAGGCCAACAAACCTGATTCCGAATCTGAGTTGTACGTCGGTTTATTCTTGCAATAAATGACTTTGATTGCAGGAGAGAAAGGCCAGCAGGGCAATGTTCTTGTCGGAGAGAGAACAGCGCCTCTTGTTGACGATCCAGCCGCACTTGGAAAAGACCCTCTCGGACGGAACCGAAGTGCACGTGATAGACAGGTAACGTCGGGCGAGGGCGGCGAGCCGGGGAAACTTGGACTGACGCTGCTTCCACCAGACAAGTGGGTCGAGCATCGGAGACGGCTCGTTCGGAGCGGAAGGGTCGCCAAAGGCGGCACACGCAGACTTGCGGCGATAACGCTCGACCTCGGTATTCTGGTCGTCGGCGTCAGTCGAAGGGGGCGAATACGACATGGCGGCCTCTCCAAAGAGACGGTTCCTCTTGGCCACGTATGATGACACTTCGTCGTCGGCGTTGGCGCTATTGGTGGCGTGAGACGGTCCGCCAGTGGCCATGCCTTTGACGAGTTTGGCGATGGCATCGACGGCTCGGCGCACACAGATCTCGCGCTCCTCGGCGTCGACAATGAAACGAAAGTCCTTGAAGCGAGGATCGAGGTAGACGGCCAGGAGCAGAGTCTCGGGGGCATTGACGTTGAGGATGTCCCAGCGGATATCGATTTCCTTGGCTAACCTCTTCTTAAAGGCCTTGATCGTAGGTCCGTCCGCGGTAACGACCTTAAGGTGGGCTGGGATCGTGCCCAACATGATGGGCATAACGGCACCGATGGTGGGGTGCTTCTCGTGCGAGAGGAACTCGGTGACGTCCTGAAAGGGCTCTAGCACGTCGGCCATCTTCTCGATGAGCGACCACTGGGCCGATGTGAGGTCGTCGGGGACCGGCTTGCGGAGGCCGTGAAGGGTGGCCAAACAGGCAGACACGGCCGGGCGCGAGGCCGTCAGCCGCTTGAGCATCTCGTACGTTGACCCCCAGCGTGTCTTGTTGTCCACCTTGAGGGACCTCACTGGCAGGCCGAGTTCGGTCTGTCTCTCCTCCAGCGCGCGCTTGGCGACTGACGAGGCCTTGAAGGTGCGGCAAATGGCCTTGGCAGCCTTAACGACCGTCTTGACGTTGGGAAGACGAAGCGCGAGCCTCACGCACAAGTTGATGACGTGGGCAAGGCAGTAGATCCACTCGATGCGCAGGTGGGTGGTGATGGCTGACGACATGTTGCGCGCTCCATCAGACGTGAGACCGATGATCTTGCTTCTGTCGATGCCCCACTCGTGGATCTCATCCTCGACCACTTGAGCGATGAGCGCAGCCGTCTCCGAGGCCTTGACTGGGACCAGGCCGAGCATGAACGACTCCATCTTGAAGGCCGCCGTCGCTCCGTGCAGGGTCACCGTGATGTAGGGCCTGCAAGCAGGACTGGTCCACGAGTCGAGAGTTGCCGAGTAGTGGTCGATGGTCTTCATCTTCCCCCGCATCACCTCGACCATCCTGGTTCGCATCTTGATCGCCATAGTGTCCCTTAGCCGGTCCTTGCCCGGCGGCTTGTACCCACGCCGCAGGTACCCCACCAACGCCGTAAAATCGCTACTCGTCGTCGTCCGCAGGGAGAGGCAGTTGTTGACAACGAACCTTGCCACCAGCATGTCGGCCTTCTTGGCGCTAAAGTGGCGCCCTTCGTCTACATCATGCTCCTCGTGCTCCCGCTCCAGGTGGTACCTCAATGACGTAGTCGACGTATTCATTCCAAACTCGCGGTCACAGTGGTTGCACACACGTCCTCCTTCTTCGCTGATGTGAAATGCCTCCCACACGGGACTGCTCCGCCTTCTTCTACGCCTAGTTGTTGCCGCGCCATTGGCCGGCTCCACCTCCGCTTCTTCCTCGTCAGTGTGCATCCCTTGTTTCTACCAATGTTTTCCTTTCCCTTATAAAATATCACCGACCAATCAGGCATCTCTTCTTACTATTCGTTGGCTGCGAGGACCAATAGCAAAATTCAATTATCTGATTGGACAAATATAATCATTTTTAATCATTTTTTATCCTGGATTTTACCCCCTTTTTGTATTTTCGCGACCTTGGTTCGAACCTCACCCTATACCGACTAAGTCGACGCCAAACCGACTAATTCAGACATTAGCCGACTTTGGTTCGGTTAACCAAAAGCAAGCACTGCACTCGCCACATTGGGAGAGGGGACAAATGCGGCGCCTAATGTTGGGTCCGACTCTGGCGCGCTTGCAAAAAGGCGCGCATCTCAATATGGTCGGTCGCGCGGCCGACGGCATCGAGGGCTCGGTCATCGTGGGGACATCCGTTAGCCAGGGCCCACTCGAGCACCTCGACATGGCCAGCCTCGGCAGCCCACAGGCACACGCGACTATTCCAGGGACATCCATTGGCGCGCGCCCACTCGAGGACGCGCAGATGGCCTCTCTGAGCAGCACACGCACAAGTCCACACGCTCAATTCGCGCCCGCTAGTGCTGATCCATTGCAAGACATCGAGGTGGCCCATTTCGGCTGCGACTTCACAGACGCCTGCGTTCCAGGGGCATCCATTGATTGTTGCCCATTGGAGTACCTCTAGGTGCCCATTCGACGCAGCGCTGTAACACACGTGCGAGTCCCATGGACATCCCTTGGATCTGGCCCAGCGTAGCATTTCGAGATTGCCATGTTTGGCTGCGTAGGTGCACACCCTATTGTCCCAATCAAACTCTTTCTCGCGCATCCACTGGAGGATGTCCAGGCGGTTGCCTTGTGCCGCAGCCGCGCAGGCCGATGCTTTCCGAGGGCATCCATTTGCGTGCGCCCACTGAATCACGTTCATATGGCCCTCTATGGCGGCATTGATATAGACGATAGAGTTCCAGGGATAGTTGTGCGCACGCAACCATATCAGCGCTTCGAGGTGCCCGCCATGTGCCGCCTTTGTGCACGGGAAGTCGCTGATTAAATACCCCTGGGCGTGCAGCCACTGCATTACACGGATGTGTCCCCCATACGCCGCGTATGCCATAGCGTGCTCGCCCAATGGATGGCCCTGTTTGTAGAGCCACTGCACGATGTCGAGGCGGCCACTCAGAGCCGCAACACTCGCCGTCTCTGCGTGACATGGGCACCCATTCTCGACGAGCCACTTTGTCATCTCAAAGTGGCCTCCCTTGGCCGCGTTCAACGCTGCAAACACATGCCACCGATACCCTCTATCTCGCAGCCATTGCATGATGCGCAGGTGGCCCCCCTTTGCCGCCGCGCGAACGACTTCTTTATCGCCATTGCCTTTGGTGAGACCGTCTTTGTGCATTATTGTCTGGTGAATGCGCTTGAGCGCACGCAGGTTGCCACACTGTGCGGCGCGCCGCCACGGACCGATACCTGGCACCAGAGGGCCACCTCTGGCTGGCCACTGTTCAAAAGATTCGATATCGTCGTCGAGTACAGCCTTTTCGCAGGCATAACTGTCCACATCATTGATGCTCCCAAAGGGTCCCAGACAGTCGAGCATCCACTCGACAATGTTCCACCAGTCCCTATCGATGGCCAGCTTGGCATAGTGGATGGCACACCGCCTGCTCGTTGTGCACGCATGCTGATATCCCTGCTTTGTCTGCAACAGCACTGGCCTCTGCCGTTTCAAGGTGCCTTGGCGATGGCTATCGATGAACGAGCACCACAAGTGGCTCACACAGCGCAGAACGGGCTTTGCCATAATAGGCGTGTGGTGAGCCACGATGACCTTGACTAGTTCCCAGGGGAGTGTGTCCATATCGCTAGCGTCGGTTGCCTGCAACTGTCGCATGTCTATCGCGGCCGAGGGGCGCCTCTTCTGAGCCAAATGCTGATTTGCGATTGGTCCTTTGTGCTTGAATCCTTGCGTCAACAGCGGAACCAACCAACCCATTGTGGCATTGCTCAAAGCAACTACGCACGATTATGCATCTTGCGCATCTCATCCGGCCAGACCTTTGCTCTTGCTGGGGCAACTGCCCTGCCACACACGACGTAAATGATGAAACGCACCAATCACGCTCCAGACATGCAGTTCTCTGTTCCTTGAAGCTGAGAAGGAGTTTAATGCGAAAAAGGCCCGTTCCATTCTATAGTATGCAAACCGAGCGACCGCAATGTCGCAGCAAACGTAAGCCTTTTTGCGCTCTCTTCACCGAGCGCTCGTTCCATACCACTACCCTATGTTGCTCAATGGGGGGACAATGCAATGTATTTCACAAAGGGAGAACGCATTGGTTTGTTTCGCGTATTCCCTCCCATCGGTCAATTCTCTTTAGATTGCGGGGGTGCGTAGTCGATCCTATGCGTTTTTGCGGGAAAAGCGCGCACGATGCCGTGATTTGACCGTACTGGGAGCGTTTCACTGGGCATCACTTTGTGACTTTTACGGCATTGCCCATTTTGCGAGTGCGCAAGAGTCGCGCGAAATGGAATCGTCCCACTCCAAGGTGTGTGTATTTCGAATGCAAGAGCGCGTCCGCCAAAAGAGCAATAGTGGGACAGCAAGGCATTACAGAGTTTGATGTGGCCTCCCGCGTATATTCTAAAGAAAAACACCCAACCACCTTGACTGGCGTCAGTGATCCAATACGTGCGCGCAAAGGCAAATGTGTGCTTGACCGAAACGGTACCCGGTTGCGGGACAAACCGCAGTCCATCATTGTTCTATACGAGGGTACATGGCATAACCATTAGATCGCAACCATTCAACGACGTCCCAGTGGCCGCCGTGAGCAGCCTTGACAGACACCGCCCGATCGTACGGGCAACCATGGGCAAGTGCCCACCGCACTACATAAAGGTGACCGCCCTGCGCGGCCATCACGCACGTCTGCGCGCTCCAAGGGTATCCCTTTCTGCGAAGCCACACCAGGATGGGCAGGTAGCCACATTCGGCCGCCCGGTCGCACGTCACCTCGCCTTGTGGACATCCGCGGTGTAGGGCCCATTTGAGAATGTGGAGGTGGCCGCCCAAGAGGGCCTTGGGGGCTGTGCGCTCGTCCCAGGGGCACCTATTGGCTCTGGCCCACTGCAGCATCTCGAGATCCCCGCGGCTCGCTGCAGAGGCACACACGCGCTCATCCCACGGGCACCCATTCGCGCGCGCCCACTGGAGCATCTCTAGATTGCCGCGCTCGGCAATGACGTGGCACGTGCGCTCGTCCCATGGGTGGCCCTTCTCATGGAGCCACCGCACAATGTGCCAGTGCCCGCCCAGAGCCGCAAGCAGACTGGCGGACGTGCCGAGTGGAATATAGAGCCTATGATTCATTAGCCATTCGAGTATATGCAGGTGCCCGGCCTGCGCTGCGGCGATGGCTGCCGTGTCAATGTCCTGCGTCCAAAACTGACCCTCCAACCGTTGCAGTATGTGCATGTGGCCGCCAGAGGCCGCGGCAGCAAACGTCCATTTGTCGTGTTTACGGCACTTGGTGGACACCCACAGGAGCACATTAAGGTGGCCCCCCTTGGCGGCCTTGGCGCACACGTTTGGCCCCATACGGAAATCGTTTTCCCTCAGCCATTTGAGGAGTGCCAGGTGCCCGTGTCTGGCCGCGGCGTCGCACACACGCTCCGAGTCGTCAATGTGTTTGACGCCGGCCGCTAGTCTCTGCACGAGCGCCATGTGGCCTCCCTCTGCCGCCGCACGGGCCAGGACGCTGTCGCTCATGCACGCAACCGCCGCGTTGGTCCTTGCCTTTAGGAACCACTCGACAATGTCCATTTGCGCACGGCGCGCTGCCCACGCCCACGCCCGGCAGTGGGTCCACTCCATGCCTCGCTGGGTCCATAGATCGAGACGGTCCAGGTCACCATCGCCCATGATGACTATTGCATCGCACGCATAGGCGTCGAGGTCGTTGGGGTGGCCAAAAGGACCGGCACAGTCCAACATCCATTCGATCACGTTCCACCAGCCTCTATCCACGACCAATTTGGCATGATGGATGGCGCACTTTCTGCTCGACGAACATACGTGATGGTATTCCTTTCGGTCGGCCAGCATCGGTACTGCATCTATCTTTTCTTTCCATCGACACATGGGGACGAGAGCGCGCCATAGGCTACTGACGCAGCGCACGATGGGCGCCATCATGGCACCTGTGTGCCCGAGTATGGTGCAGATCATCTCAGCCGGCAGGTCGTGTATTGTCGCACGGACTGCACATCTGTTGAAGCGAGTGTGGTTCACATGCGGCCTGCCATCTGGGGCGTCGGCCGTGAGGGATTGCATCGTTTGGTCTCTATCGCGTCGAACCCGTTTCGGTATTGCGCTCTTCTGTGGGTGCGCCATGTCATTGTCAGGGACAGAGACAGGGTGCAACGGGCGATGGCGTTTCATGCGGCTTGGCAAGTGCTTGTGCAATCTCTTGTCTGTGGCAAGACTCAGTCTGTCGGCTTTTTGCGTGGGTATAATTGTTCTGTTGCGCCATAGGTCGGTTTTCACTTTTTGAGGCATTAATGTTCTGCATGCCCTCATTACCACTATTTGGCGGGTAAGGCATCTGGGAGACAAACTCGGTCTCTACGGACACCAAGATGAAAGACACGAATGCGGGCATTTTTGGCCATAAACGCATTCAAGCTTGGTACGGTGATGCTCTCTCCTGATTATCGATTCTGGCAATCGCAAATTCATCACACACCCTAGATGATGCAATCAGGACCCACACATGCGCTACGGACCGTCGTACCATGAACGCATACGATGTAAAGGAATCAATCGCAAGAGCCATTTCTGTTACTGTGGTGATGTCGAATTCAAAAGGCATGTACGTTCAAAGTATTATGTATGCGTACATCAAGACAACAGCATTTATGAATGATTGACAGCAAAGAGTCAGGGGTAAAGGCAAGCAATCATCCGCTGGAGCACGCTCTTATGCGACTGGAGCAGGGCACGCAACTCGATGTGCTCTGTCTTGTGCGCAATGTCGTAGAACATGGCACCATCATAGGGACATCCATTTTCCAGAGCCCATTCGATAATCTCGACCTGTCCGGTCGAGGCAGCGTGAATGTACACGCGGTTATCCCAGGGGCACCCATTTGCCCTGGCCCACTTGAGGATGTGCAAATAGCCCCACTGCGCAGCGCGCGCACAGACTATTGCGTCCCATGGACATCCATTGGCTCTTGCCCACTGCAAGACATCGAGGTGCCCGTGCTCTGCCGCCGCCGAGCATACGATGGCGTTCCATGGGCACCCGTTGGCCCTGGCCCATTGGAGCACAGAAAGATGCCCACCTCGCGCCGCATCTTCACAGGTATCCTCGTCCCATGGGCACCCACCGGCTCTGGCCCACTGGAGCATTTCGAGGTTGCCATGTCTTGCGGCGTTGGCACATACGCGCCCGTCCCAATTGCACCCGCGCTCGTGCATCCACCGGAGAATGTGCAGGTGATTGCCCACTGCCGCAGCCGCACAGGCCGACGCATTCCATGGGCATCCGTTGGCGTGCGCCCATTGCACAATGTGCATATGGCCCCGCATTGCGGCATCAGCATAGGCATATGCGTCCCAGGGATAGTTGCGAGCGCGTAGCCACACGAGCGTTTCGAGTTGACCTCCTTTGGCTGCCTGTTGGCAAGCACACACACCCATCTGGCGCTTATTCACATGTAACCACTCAAGGATGTTAATATGGCCCCTCAAGGCAGCCCCACGGCAAGCACTTGAATCAAAATGCCGCTTATTGATGTGCAGCCACTCGAGCATGTCCAAGCGCCCAAGGCGTGCGGCCGTTTCCGAGGCATGACAGTCCCATGAACATCCATTCCCGCGGAGCCACCGCACAAGATCCAGGCGACCACTCTTGATTGCGCAAGACATTACCTTTGTGCCCCATGGGCAACCGCTCTCGACGAGCCACTTTACGGTATCAAAGTGGCCCCCTTTGGCGGCGCTTCGAATGGCCTCTGCGTGCCATTGGTATCCGTTTGCCCGCAGCCACATCAAGACGGACAGGTGGCCGCCTCTGGCTGCCGCACAGAGGATACGCGTATGATGTTCGTCTTTGAGCGAAAAGTCGACCCCCATTTCCTCGTGGACGTGTTCCAGTATGTGAAGGTGACCGAGACGAGCGGCACGTTTCCATGCCCCGCCCTCGCGCCACAGGGGCCCCACAGCCCACCGCTCGACCATCTCTAGGTCATTCTGCAAGACTGCCTTTTCGCAGGCATACCGATTAATGTCGTTGATGCTGCCAAAGGGGCCCGTACAGTCCAACATCCACTCGACAACGGTCCGCCAGCCTCTATCCACGGCGAGTTTAGCATAGTGGATGGCGCATCGTCTGTTTGTTGTGCATGCATGATGGTACTCTTGTCTCTTGGGAAAGAGCGCCGGCCTCGATGGCTTCTTTGGCCTCGTTGCGCTTCTCACATCGATTAGCCAGTACCAGAGGCGACTCGTGCAGCGCAGCATGGGCCTGATCATGGTGGGCGCATGGTCGACGAGGATGAACGCAACGAGTTCTACTGGAAGTGTGTCCATCTTCTCCTCCTTTCTCCAAGTCGTCGTGTTTTCGTCAACTTTGTTGTTTAGAGACTGTACAACTCATCTTGTGCCAACAACCCGGTCAGACGGCAAAGGTTTTCATTGGCAGATTTCATTCATGTTGCTGCCCGTACGAAGCGGCCCAATACTAGTCAGGCTTTTGCCGGCGGTGGATGCAAACATGCGCGCGCCGCAGATGTTGCACGTTCGCCCAGCCAACTTGTTCTCGTCAGTACTCTGTGGCAATGTCGGTGCAGCAAAATCCCCAAACCCGCCAATAGAAAGCACTTGTGTGGCAAGAAAATACCATGCATTTTCCTTGTGTATTATCGAAAAGTGTTTATTGAGGAACAGAGGCGTCATAGCCATGTTTGAGAGCCCATGCGGCGACATCCGCGCGATCATCACGGATGGCCCTCTCATGGATATCGCCATGCAGAGGTAGACCGGCTGATCGCATCCATTCGAGCACGCTCAGGCGACCATTGCGCGCCGCGATGATCGACATATTGCCGTTGGGAACGTGCCCGTGGGCGTACGCCTCCTGAAGGGCAGCCACGTTTCCATTGATGACAGCGTGTGCACAGGTAGTGTCGGTCCACGGGCACCCGTTGGAGAGGGCCCACCCGAGCATGGCCATATCGTCGGTCGACACCGCCGCCCTGCACACGTGGCCGTTCCAGGGGCATCCGTTGGTTCTCGCCCATTTCAGGATATCGAGGTCCCCCGCGTAGGCGGCCTTGGTGCACGTCCACTCGTCCCAGTGGCACCCGTTGGCTCTGGCCCACCGGAGCACCTCTAGATGTCCCCCCGTAGCGGCGCCGCTGCACACGCGGCTACTCCAGGCGCACCCGATCGCCTTGAGCCACTTTAGCACATCGAGGTGGCCGCCGCCCGCCGCGGCAACGCACGCATACTTGGTGATAATGTGACCCTGCTCTGCGAGCCACTTTAGCATGGAAAGGTGGCCGCCGCGCGCAGCGTCCGAGGCTACAATGTCTGTGTAATGGCACCCGTGGAGCATGAGGTATTCTAGGATATGGAGGTGCCCGCGCTGTGCAGCTGCCCGCATCATCTGCCAGATAGGTATGTTGTCGTGCATGGCGGTCCATTCTATCACGCGCAAATGACCGCCCTTGGCGGCCAGTAGGGCACACGAGTGTCCCGGCCACTTTTCGCGTGTATACCGTTTAAAGAGCCACTCGAGCACATGGATGTGCCCTCTGCGTGCTGCGTTCATGGCGATCGCGGCGCTCGACGGGCACGTAGGGCCAAAGAAACCCTGCAAGCGCTCCAGGTCGCCATGGCAGGCTGCCTTGCTGCT
>Ga0255334_1000970_pt1 | contig 16072 bp, 9 predicted proteins | sample EtOH5_35cm_T3_12_FD_202080 | JGI IMG/M metagenome (GOLD analysis project Ga0255334, IMG submission 202080) | Sandy soil microbial communities from University of British Columbia, Vancouver, Canada - EtOH5_35cm_T3_129 | ecosystem: Engineered > Artificial ecosystem > Sand microcosm > Unclassified ...
CGTGCATGGGTGCCGACGAGAGCCTGCTTGATCGTGTCGAGCGCGCGTTGATCGTATGGCCGACAACCCATCTCTGTGGCGGTGGCCAGCGCACGATCTCTCACCTTGAGCGTACGCCAGAACCGGTTCGATTCCTTCTCGGATTCGTGATCAAAAAGGCCGCGCACGTACGCCGACGGCATCCCGCGAGGTCCCACCATGGGCACCGGGGGCCGTGTGGACGCGCCAAAGATGCCGCCGTAAAAGGTCGACGGCCACACGAGCACGGTCAGCGGTAGCGCGCCCATGGGGGCCATTGCTTCTAACACCCCCTTGTGGGCCTCTGCGGCCATCTCTTTGACGATGTTGCTTTGCTCGTGTTCGGGGTCGACCAGGCCCTTTGCGCCGACAGTGTGCGCCACCTGGTCGCACGCCCGGGTCAGTCGCAGAGCCAGTTGGGGATCGCGCGGCCACCACCTATGACGAAAGATCTTTTTCGCCTTGGAAGTTGCCCAGGGGTGCCGGCACAGGTCCCAGTTGCCGGCGCACTCTTGGCAAGACATGTTTCTCCTATAGTGACTGCGGACATGTTCGTACCTGCTCGTGCCATGACTGGGATCGAATGCGGGACTCCCAACGGGCGCATCCTCGGGGCCCCACAGATGGCACCCGTCTGTCGCTTCCACATGCCTGTAGAATGCCAAGAGAGACACACGGTAAAACAGGCCCTGCGACGTGCGCTGCGTGCCCGATCCCGCAACAGCGCAAATGTCGTTTTGCATCGAAAAGAATGCATTGCGGCCCTGCTTGTCGGCGTGCAGCGTGCGGGCCTGCCCATGCAAGAGGCCCCCTGTGCCGGGTACTGCTATCGGGACGCGTGCCTTGGCCCTCGTCGATACTGCCCTCATCATTGTGCCGTGCTTGGTGAGAGTGGTTTCCTCGCCCCTTTACCTTTTGGATAGACACGTTTTCTTGTTTCCCTTGTAAAATCCGCCCTATTTGTGCGCGTGTGCAAAAAGGTAAAGGAGCCGTTACAGCATGGCGCAGGCATGGCCGCCCCAGGGAGGGGACGACCCTTTGGCGCCATACCGTCAACGGTCCTTGTGGTATTTTGCGGCAAACCTATCACACACTAGAGCACGCAATATCAATGTTTGATTGGTGGATAGACAATTAGAGAAAACCAATCGTGGCCCATAAGAGTCACTAGAAACGGGCGGGCTGGCGCTGTTGTCATGTTTGGTCTGCCTTGCCCACGAGAAACGACTACAACCGACGCTCTGCCCGCACCATGAACGCACTGCCAACGGAACTTGTCATCGAAATTGTGCGCGACATGTGCCCACTGCAGCGCGTCCCCATCCTTTTTGTCAACCGCGAATGGCGAGCCTGTGCGCGGTTCATGCAGGGCAAGTGGCCAGGTCGCACGAGGCCTAGGCCGCGACGCTCCATCGCCAGTAGATGCACCATCGCAAGGTTCATCTCATGGGCCGCCAAGCGCGGCAGTTTGACCCTCATCAAATGGGCACGATCCGCGGGATGCCCCTGGGACCAACGCACCTGCGCAGACGCCGCCAGGGGCGGCCATCTAGATGTGCTATTGTGGCTGCGCAACAATGGGTGCCCGTGGGACGAAGGAACATGTGCTGCAGCGGCCTCTGCCGGCCGTCTAGCGATACTGCAATGGGTGAGAGCCAATAGGTGCCCGTGGGACAGCAACACGTGTACGGATGCTGCCCGCAACGGCCACCTTGCGGTGCTGCAGTGGGCGCGCACCCATGGATGCCCGTGGACGAGCGGGGTGTGCGTGAGGGCCGCCCAACGCGGTCACTTTGACGTACTCGTGTGGGCATTCAACAATCGTTGCCCCAAGAGCGAGTACGTGTGCCACAGTGCTGCCAAACAGGGGGATCTCGAAATGCTCCGCTGGGCAAGAGCGGCGCGGTGCCCATGGGGCGAAACGACATGCGCCTTTGCTGCCAAGCGGGGGCATTTGAACGTCGTCCAATGGGCGAGGGCGAATGGGTGCCCCTGGGACGAGTCCACCTGCATAAACGCGGCAAGAGAGGGGCACCTAGTGGTACTGCAGTGGGCGTGCGCCAACGGCTGCCCGTGGGATAGTCTTTGCGCCATCGAGGCTGCCAAGGGCGGTCACCTGAATGTCATCAAATGGATCGTGGCCGCGGGATACAAACTCTATGGCAACGTGGCAGACGCGGCGGCGTGTCATGGCCATTTGGACCTCGTGGCGTGGATTCATGCCAATGGTGTCGCCTCTCTCGGCAAGCATACCTGTGACAGCGCAGCGCTCGGTGGCCACATTGACGTGCTGCAATGGCTGCGTGCCAATGGGGTTCGATGGGGTACACAGACGTGCGCCGGCGCAGCCCAAGGCGGACATTTGGATGTCCTCAGATGGGCGAGGGCCAACGGATGCCCATGGAACGAAAATACGTGTTCCCATGCCGCCGAGTATGGCCACCTAGAGGTGCTTCGGTGGGCGCGCGCCAATGGGTGCCCTTGGGATTACACGGTGTGCCTTGTGGCGGTGCAAAACGACCACCTTGATGTACTCGAATGGGCGCTGGCCAACGGTTGCGAGTGGGACATGCAGGCGCGCTGCGCCGCATTGCGTGCGCAGCCTCGCGTGCTCGAGTGGCTCACAGAAGCAGTGTATGTGTGAACCACCTTGCCCCTACCCCTCGACTGCATTCTGTTTGCCCGTTGGGACCCTTTTCCTCTTGCAGAGGGCGCGTGCGCACACACTCTCGTCATTGTTTTGCGCGCCGAACCAGCCGCAGGCTTTCCTATGTTGCCCAAGTGGGCCGTATCAACAAGAGCACTACAATGGAGGGGCGCCGTATTTGGAAGTCATCTATAAATCGTTATTGTTGTCTGCATATGTATCACAGGCGCACATGCTTTTTGGTGTCGATACAGAGGGTGTGTATTTATCAAAGAGTGCCTCTATGTGGCCCTGCGCTCGCAGTGTTCCGACGACCGCCTCTTTTGCATGGAATCGGATTTTTTTTCGATTTACCGCGCCCATAGACAAAAGGGGAGCCAGCAACGATGGGGAGAATGCAGAGTTTACGCGCACGCGCACCGATAGAGCAAGACAGAGCCAGACAGGAGCGACGGACGTGCCTACCAGACATCGCCCCAACCATGGAGACACTGCCGATCGAGATCGTGACCGTGATACTCGCCCATATGTCGCGTATTCAGCGCGTCCCCGCCCTCTTTGTCAACCGCGCGTGGCGCGACTGCGCCCAATACGCTCAAAGCGTCCATGTGGAAAACAGGGCCCCACTCGCGCGACGCTCCAGATACGGGGAGGACCGTGTAAAATACATTGCATGGTCGGCCGAGCGCGGTTATGTAGACCTCGCTCGATGGGCGCGCGTGAGCGGTTGCCCATGGGACAGGCATGCGTGCGCCAAGGCCGCCGGAGAGGGTCACATGGCAACGCTCGAGTGGCTCCATACCAACGGGTGCCCGTGGGACGAGGAGTGCTGTCGGGCCGCTGCCAGGGGTGGCCACCTCGAAATACTCCAATGGTTGCGCGACAAGGGATGCCCATGGGACAAGTACACGTGTTCCTGGTCGGCCGGGGGCGGGCACCTAGAGACGCTCCAGTGGGCGAGGGCAAAGGAATGTCCGTGGGACGCGCATACCTGCGCGTGCGCTGCTTCAAAGGGCCATCTACATGTGCTCCAGTGGGCCAGAGCAAACGGCTGTCCATGGGACACGCGCGTGTGCATTGAAGCGGCTCGCATGGGCTATTTTGATATGCTCAAATGGGCGTCTGATAATGGATGCCCCAAGGACGACCATGTGTGTCACCACGCCGCAGAGAGGGGCGATCTCGAGATGCTCCAGTGGGCGAGAGCCAATGGGTGTAGGTGGGGCGCGCAAACGTGCGCGTTTGCTGCCGGAGGAGGCCACCTGAATGTGCTCCAATGGGCGCGTGCTCAAGGGTGTCCGTGGGACGCGGGCGCGTGCGCCATAGCGGCAAAGATGGGCCACCTCAATGTGATCCAGTGGGCGCACGCCAACGGGTGCCAGTGGCACAAGTGGAACACGGTCAACGCCGCCAAGCATGGTCACCTAGCCATACTCGAGTGGGCCAAGACCGTAGGGTATCCCATCAATGAGGCATCTATCGACTCTGCGGCGCATCGGGGGCATTTGGACACTGTTGTGTGGTTGCACGCCAACGGCATCGTGCCCTCTGCGACAACATGCGAAAGGGCGGCCAAGGGCGGTCACTTGGACGTACTGCAGTGGCTGCGCGCTCACGGATGTCCATGGGATGCCGACACGTGCAATGGTGCCGTCCGCGGAGACCACCTGCGCGTGTTGCAATGGGCGAGAGCCAATGGATGCCCATGGGACGAACGCGTGTGCAAGAGCGCCGCCGATTGTGGGTACCTCGACATACTCCAGTGGGCGAGGACACACGGGTGCCCGTGGGACACGTCTGTCTGCGTAGCAGCAGCGCAAAACGATCATATCGACGTGATCAAGTGGGCGCTCGCCAACGGGTGCCCATGGAGTGCCGAAGCACTCAATGCGGCCTGGGAAGACAGGGCATCCAACGTGATCCACTGGCTCGTAGAGACCGGACGCGCATAACCTATACATCACAGCGCGCTAATGTCGCGCGATTGCTATGACACATTTCATCATCTGCGTCCCTTACATGGCACTTGCATGCATACACTTTCACCCCCATGAGAACAAGATTACTCTTGCTTTTCTTTGCGAACAAACGAAAAGAGCGAAAGGGCCAATAGTGTTTTCGAGAGGGGCGCGCTCTGCCCATTTGCGTGCGGACTTGCGCTGTTGGGGTCCAGGTCAGTACGACAAAGCAGTGCCGATAGTGGCCAGTTATCATTTTGGCTCGTTCGATGGACGCGATACCTGCCGAGATCATTGCTGCAATAGTAGGGTATATGCGCCCGCGACAACGCATACCCATCCTGTTTGTGAGTCGCGAATGGCGAGCCTGTGCCACGTATGTGCAGGGCAAACAGCTGACCCGCGCTAGACTCCCAAAGCTGTGTGGCAAGAACCAAAAACGCATCAGGGCCACGTTTGTCTCCTGGGCCACCAAACACGGCAGCCTGGCCCTTGTCCGATGGGCGCGTCTCAGCGGTTGCCCCTGGGACACGCGCGCGTGCGTAAACGCCGCCCGGAGAGGTCACATGGATATCCTAGCGTGGCTGCATGCCAACGGGTGCCCCTGGGAGGAGGACTGCTGCCAAGCCGCCGCTGCCAACGGTCATCTGGGCGTTCTTCAATGGCTGCGCGAAAATGGATGCGCGTGGGACAAGCAGACGTGCTCTGCGGCGGCCGCCGGTGGTCATCTTGCAGTGGTGCAGTGGGCCAGGGCCAATGGCTGTATGTGGGGCGACGACACATGCTCTGCAGCAGCCAACAACGGCCACCTGCATGTGCTACAGTGGGCCCGCGCCCACGAATGCCCACTAAGTGCATTTGCGTATCACCGCGCCGCGCAAAAGGGGCATTTCAAAGTCCTTCGGTGGCTCACCAGCAACGATCCGCATAGGCACGAACACGTGTGCCACTATACCGCCGAAAGAGGGGACCTCGAAATGCTCCAGTGGGCGAGAGAGAACGGCCACGGGTGGGGCTCCCTGACATGCGCCCTCGCTGCCCAGGGGGGGGGGCACCTGAATGTGATTCAGTGGGCAAAAGGCAATGGATGTCCGTGGGATTCGACTACCTGTTCATATGCGGCAAATAGAGGACACTTGAATGTAATCGAGTGGGCACACGCTCATGGTTGTCCATGGCACGAATCGAGTGTTGCGTTGGCTGCCAGAAACGGCCACCTGCATGTGATCAAGTGGGCCAAAGCTATGGGCCACCGTATCGGCATCGATGCCATGAACGAGGCAATACGCTATGGCCACTTGGACACCGTTGTGTGGCTCCATTCCAATGGCGTACCGTTTCGCGAAAGTGCATGCAGAGACGCAGCATCGGGCGGTCACATCGGTGTGCTCCAGTGGCTACGCGCCCATGGACATTCGTGGAACGAAACCACGTGTGCAGGGGCTGCGAGCAGCGGCCGCCTCGATGTGCTCCAATGGGCCAGAGACAATGGGTGTCCGTGGGACGAGCGCACATGCGGAGAAGCGGCCCGCCATGGCCACTTGGAGGTTTTACAGTGGGCGAGATCGCACGGGTGCCCTTGGTACCGGTCGGTCGGCGCTGATGCGGCAAGAAACGACCATCTGACCATGCTCAAGTGGATGCTAGCCAACGGCCTCGAATGGTCCAAAAACATACGCGACGCTGCATGGGATGTACGCGCGGCAAACGTGATGCACTAGCTTATGGACACTGGCCATGCGTGATTCTGTTTCCTTTTTCCTCCAGTAACACGCTCTATCGCGCATGCGTATCATGGTGGTTTCCAGTTGCGTGCTTATACTCTATCTGTTTGCGCATGCACCCCACAATCAAGTACCACTGCGTGCTTTTATTTTCTTTTTTATTTTCCCTTTTCAAAAACAAATGATAAAATACAGGAGAAATAAAGGAGCCAATAACGATCCACGTGTCGAGGGCGCGTACTTTGGATTCACACAGTGAACCCATCGGGTCGCAGCCGACACCAAAAGGCCAGCCAGGGCAGATGATCCTTCCCCCTTTCCAACCCGATGGACGCAATACCCACCGAAATCATCGCGCGAATAGTGGCCAGCATGTGTCCCCATCAGCACATGCCCATCCTCTTTGTCAGCCATGAATGGCGAGCCTGCGCCCAGTATGTGCAAGCCAAACAGCGGACCTGCAAGAGGCACCCAAAACTGCGCGATAAAAGTAAAAAGCGGATCAAGGCCAAATACATCTCCTGGGCAGCCAAGCACGGTAGCCTGGCGCTCGTTCAATGGGCACACCTCAGTGGTTGCCCTTGGGATAGGTACGCCTGCGCAAACGCCGCTCGCAGGGGCCACATGGAGATCCTTGCGTGGCTCCGTGCCAACGGGTGCCCCTGGGAGGAAGACTGCTGCGAGGCAGCGGCAGCTGGCGGACAGCTGGACGTGCTCCGGTGGCTGCGCGACAATGACTGCCCATGGAACGAGCGGACGTGCTCTGTTGCTGCCGCGCATGGTCACCTCGCGATACTGCAGTGGGCCAGGGCCAACGGCTGTCCGTGGGACGCGAGCACATGCTGCGCGGCGGCCGCAAACGGTCACCTGGCGCTACTGCAGTGGGCGCGCGCTCACGATTGCCCATGGAGCGATCAAGTATGTGTCTCGGCTTCACAGGGTGGTCATTTCAAAGTCCTAAAGTGGGCGACGCACAAGGGGCTAAGCAGGCAGGACGATGTGGTATGCAATCATATCGCCGAGAGGGGTGATCTCGAAATGCTTCAGTGGGCACGAGCAAATGGATACGGGTGGAGTCACCGGACTTGCGCCCTTGCCGCGGGAAAAGGCCATGTCGATGTGTTAAAGTGGGCGCGCGCCAACGGCTGGCCATGGGACGAATGGACCTGTGCCTATGCGGCAGAGGGAGGCTACCTGGATATCATCAAGTGGGCCAGGGCCAATGGGTGCCCGTGGGATTCGAGAACATGCTCACAGGCGGCGAAAATGGGCCATCTGGATGTGGTCCAGTGGGCGCACGCCAACGGCTGTCCCTGGGAAGAGCAGTGCACCGTGTTGGCCGCCGAGAATGGCCGCCTCAATGTGATCGAGTGGGTCAAGGCCAGCGGCTACAGCCTCTGTGCGGGCGTCATGAAAGCGGCGGTGCGCGGTGGTCATCTAGACATTGTGGTGTGGCTGCACGCCAATGGCGCTGCGCTCGACGAAAACCTATATGCGGGCGCAGCACTACGCGGCCGCCTCAACGTGCTCCGGTGGTTGCACGATAACGGATACCGGTCAGACGAGGGGGTATGTCCCTATGCCGCCTGGAATGGAAATTTGGACATACTGCAATGGGCGAGGGCCAATGGGTACCCGTGGGACGAACGGACCTGTATAAGCGCGGCCCGCTACGGCCACCTGGATGTCCTACAGTGGGCAAGAGCCAATGGATGCCCTTGGGATCCTCTGGTGTGTGTCGAGGCGGCGAGGGGCGACCATCTAGCGGTACTCAAGTGGGCGCTGGCCAACGGGTGCCCGTGGACTCCAAAGGTGCGCGCGGTTGCGTGGGAGGAGCGTGCGCAAAACGTGATTTGCTGGCTCGTGGAGACTGGGCGTGCATAGAACCATTTCCCTGCGACATACCCCCTCCCCATGGCCTTTTATGGACCGGTTCGCGCCATGGTTGGACAATGTTTTACGCAATTGTTTTCCTGCGTTGATTGGAACACGCGCGTGCGTGTATACGCGCATTCCACGCAAAAGGGTCAAAGTCATGTTTCCGTTTGTGTGGCCAACAGTTTGTCAAAACCGACCGCAGTGATCCATCCTAAAACACAGGTACACAAGACACTAATGGAGACCCTGCCGGTGGAAATCGTCGCCGAGATACTCGGGCACGCACATTCGCTCGGGCGCACTCCCATGGCGTTTGTGTGTCGTCAATGGCGCAGATATATCCGACTCCTAGAGGCTTGCCACCCCAACAGAAACACAGTCAAGGCAAGGTTTCTCGTGTGGGCCGTTGAATTCGGCAACTTGGCCCTTGCAAAGTGGGCCAGAGCCAACGGCAGTCCCTGGAACACCAAGGTGTGCGCGACGGCAGCCGCCCTAGGTCACCTGGACATTGTCCGGTGGCTGGTGGCAAGTGGGTGCCCACGAGAGGAAGACAGCTGCCGGAACGCTGCAGCTGGCGGCCATTTGGAGGTGCTCCAGTGTCTGCACGATGGCGGATGTGCATGGGACGAAGAGACGTGCGCCGCGGCGGCAGAGGGCGGCCACCTAGACACACTCGAATGGGCGCACGCCAACGGGTGCCCGTGCTATACAAAGACATGCGACATGGCAGCCAAGGGTGGCCACTTGAAGGTGCTCCAGTGGGCCCGCTCACACGGGTGTCCATGGACCGCTGATGTGTGCCATTACGCAGCCGGTATCGGTGATATGACAATGCTCCAATGGGCTCATGCCAATGGATGCCTGTGGGACTGGCAAACGTGCCAGAGCGCGGCCCACAATGGGCGCCTCGATATCCTGCAATGGGCAAGGGCCAACGGGTGCCCGTGGAACTCGACGGTAACCCTACATGCTGCAAATGACGGGCATCTAAATGTCCTGCAGTGGGCCATGGAGCATGACTGTCAATGGGATCGCGACACGCTGTCCTGTGCAGCTGGAAAGGGTCACATGAACGTCATCGAATGGGCTCACGCTCGCGGCTACGAATGGAGCACATGGGCCAGCATCGCCGCAGCAGAAAACGGCCACATCCATGTTCTCGAATGGGCCAAGGCTCAGGGATACGAGTTCAAATCGCCCCATTTCAACTCTGTAGTACGAAACGGTCAGTTTGATGCAGTTATGTGGCTACACGCCAATGGGTGGCCCTGGAACGCAAGCACATCCGAGGCCGCGGCAAGTCGCGGCCACCTCGCCATTCTGGAATGGATGCACGCCAACGGTTGCCCTCTTAGCGAGGAACTGTGTGACAATGCCGCTGCAGGTGGCCATCTGGATGTGTTACAATGGGCCAGAAGCAAGGGTGTCCGTGGAGCGTTGCAACATGCGGATATTCAATCGAGTATGGGCGCCTTGATGTTCTCAGGTGGGCACGTTCGCAGGGATGCCCCTGGGATCCACAAGAGCACGTCATCGTAGCTGCAAAACATGATCAATTGCGTGTGCTGCAATGGATGCTAGAGAATGGATGCGTATGGTCTCGTAGAATACGCGAGGCTGCCGTCAAGGAGCGCGCCCTGAACGTGATCTGCTGGCTCCAAAACACGGGACGCATGTGAGCCAACTCTCTCTCTCTCTCTCTCTCTCTCTCTCAACGCAGTCGTTAAAACCTCGGTGGACTTGCATTTTGATTACAATAAACACACTCGTTACAAATCGGCTCGCTCCTCCCCCTCCACCGGCTCTCATGGTATCGTATCGCGCCAAAGGAGCACACGGCCTACTCTAACAATGGTGTCGGCGGCTCGGGCAGGGTTTCGATCCACGCCACCAAGAGACGGCGCCCCGACCTCTTGGCCCTCTGCAGACAGGCGGCCGAATCCCACGAGCAACCCTGGTCGACGATCCACGCCAGTACGTGCAGGTGGCCTCTGTCGGCTGCCGCCAACGCACATGCCGACGGATCCCACGGACAGTTTTGGGAGCGCAGCCACACGAGCACATCCAGATGACCGCCTCTGGCCGCTACCAAACACGTCTGCTCGCTCCATGGACATCCGCGGGCGCGCAACCACTGGAGCATGTCTAGATTGCCCTTGTGTGCGACTCCCGTACAGGTCTCGCTGTTCCATTGAAACCCATTGGCGCGTAGCAACAAAATGATCTCCTTGTGGGCCTTGCGTGCCGCCCACTCGCATTCATGCTGAGTGCGTAGCCAGTCCAGACGCGACGCCCACTTGGTCGAGTAGCGTACAGCGTCAGAGTGTCCATAGCGCGCTGCCCATGCTATGACATTGTTGTGCAAAGGACATTGATGACTCCGAAGCCATGCTATCATATCCGTGTCGCCCCTCTTTGCCACATGCACAAAAGCCTCTGCACGCAACGGGCATCCGTTGAGGTGCGCCCACCGCAAGAGGTGCATGTGTCCGCCCTTCGCGGCACCCTCGCATGTCGTGCCGTCCCATGGGCACCCGCCATTGCGGAGCCACCGGAGCGTATCCAGGTGGCCCCCCTCTGCGGCTCGTGCGCACGCCTTGGGGGACCACGTAAACCCACGGCCGAGCAGCGAATCGATGAGGTCCGTGTGGCCTCTGGCCGCGGCGGCCGCCACGACCGCGTCCTTGGGCAATCTGAGAGCGCGCGGGCCGGCACACTCGGTGAGATAGTCGAGTGCCAGGGCGTTTCTGTGCCGCACCGCCCACGACCATAGATCGTTGTTTTTGCGCCACGCGCCTCCCAGGGCCATCCACTCTTGGAGGCGCTCCTTGTCACCATCGAGCATGGCCCTCTTGCACGCGTAAGCATCGAGATCATCGTCACACGGGACCCGGCGCGCGTACGTCCACGATGTCTGGCACCCGTGCGCATCGTTGTTGGCACACTCTTTATGCGGTTCTAGGCAATACGCGCGCACCCAGAGGGCCACATTGTACCATCCACAAGTCAGCGCCATCCGTGCATAGTGTAGGGCGCACCCTCTCTGCGTGGAGCACGTGTGTGTGTACCGTGCGTTCTCGCCAAATGCCAGAGGGCAAGAGTGCGCCCACCCTTGGACTGTGGAAGCTTGAATGTCACACCACATATCCGGTGAACCGCGAATGCGTTCCAAGACCGCAGTCATACGTGTGCGTCTTGCGCTATCGATCAAGTCGCGCCACGATGTGCACACGCAACGCAATACGGGCAACGTCGTGCGCCCAACGCGATCCAGTACCGCGGCGTGCATTTCCAGCGGCAACCCATCGTCCATCTTTCTCTCTCTTCTCTCCTTTTAGTGGGGATGACTGTGGACTAGTGGTTGCTTAAATTAGCCAACCATCATGGTTAACGAGTTAAAAAGAAGATGACTAATAATCGGTTAAGTCGCGGCTAATGCTTTTTTTGTATAAAAAAGAAAAATAAAAGAAGCGAGCGAGGGTACGTACTTCTGGTTTCGGACGGGGAAAAGCATCCGCCCTGCCATGGGAGCCAGTCTCAGCGGTGGACCTCCGTCGGTCCAACCGTATTGTTGGTGGCGGCGACAGTGATGTCGCCAGCATTGTCATCAATGGTAAGCAAAGGACGCTCCAGCCTAATGCGGCGTTCTCGTTGTTGAGGTGCGACAGCGGGAGCAGGAATCGGGTGCTCGATAAGAAAGCGCAAGAGGATATTGCGCGCGGCGTGCCGGTCGCGGCCAGACCACAGTCCACAGTGGTTGCACTTGAAGATCTCTGATCCTCCAACAGATTGCGAGAGGGTGCCGCAGGACCCGCAGGTTTTGGTGGTATAGTCCTCGCGCACCTCGACCACCTTGCACCAGTCGAATCGCTTGGCCGTATGAATGAGCAGTTGGCGGAACCGGTAATGCGACCAGACCAGCATTGCACGCACCGTCTTCCGGCCGATCTTGCGCACCCACTCCTCCTTGGCTTTCGGAGGAGCCGTGCGTTCGATCTGGTCCAGTTCGGCTGCCGTGTGGTGCGCAAACGCTCCAGACACCTTCCGGTTGTCGGCGACGGCGACATGAGGGTTGGCGCCGAGTTTCTGCTTGAACCTGTGCACCATCTGGGAGACGTTGAAGCGCGGGATGAGCACGTAGCGAAAGTTTTCGCACAGCCACCGGGCCGTGCGCTTGTGCACGTCGTCCACCAAATTGCGGATGCGCACGTCAAATCGCGCAAGAGCACGCTTCATGCGGTACCGCTGGCGGTGCTTGATGGTCTTGGCGTTCGTCCCACTGTCCAGGCGGCTCTGGAGCCTGTCACGGTACACCAGCAGGCGCAATAGTCGCCGGTGGTCCTTGTTGCCGATATCGACCGTTGTACCAGTTTCACAGAACCCTGTGAGAAAGGTGCGCACTCCAGGATCGAGCGCAATCACGCCACCTCGCGGCCCTCGGGCATAGGTCGCCGAGGGCACAGCAGAGGATGATGACGATGATGAAGAAGCTGCTAACATAGGTAAAGGTGCTTCTTTGATCTCGTCGACAGGCAAGGGGAGACAGAGGTAAAAATGGTCGGTGCGAGTGTTGCGGACGATGTCGAACCCATAGGTCATCTTGTCGGGCAGCGGCTGGCTCCGCGCGGGCGTGAGAATCATCCTGCCATCAACGTCTTCGAATTTCTGGCCGCGGTCAGACCGCAAAACGTTGCGCCCGAGAATGTGCGCAAAGCGACCCTCTGTACGTCCCCAGTCATAGGCGTTGAAAGAGGCAATCTCAGTGGGGTCCTTGCGCGACTTGAATCGCATCTCATACTTGTGTTTGCCATGTGTCTCGCGCCTCTTGGCCTCGTTCATGTCGCGCGCCACTACAAACGCCTTGACGGCACTCATGCGCGTCTGCGACGGCGTCAGCAGGACCCACGATAGATCAGTCGGCCCTTCGGTTTGTCTCGGATTCCGCGCTGATTTCTTTCTCGAACGGACGTGGCGCGATGGACCATCGGCCGGTGTTGCGGGACATGACGTCGGGAGGGTGGGCGCCGCCGGACGCCTGTCACGGAACGCCGCCGCGCGACGTATGTTTCTGTCGCGCCTGCGGTCTCTCTCACGCGTCCTATTCGATGCAGGCTCCGGTGTATGCGCGTCCCACTGATTACGGAGCACCGACTTGACAAAGAGATTGGACGGGTCATGGCGCGGGTCGCCGTGTCCGGGCTTAGCATTGGTCGTGCCCTTGATGCGACCCATTTTCTTCTTCTTTTCCTTTCCTTTTTCTTCCCGATGAACTTCACCTTCATCGTCGTCAGTCAGTTCCTCGTCGACGGTCAGTTCTTTGTCATCGTGATCAGGAAGAGCAACCTGCTCCCGCTTGCGTTTCTTGAGGGGCCTTAGCTTTCTGGCGAGAGGCGCGAGAGCAGGCCACTTATCAATGGGTTCCGTGCTCAGACGCCTGAGCCCAGACTGTCTGGTAAAGGCATCGCGCAGGGCCTGCTCAGAGGGATAGACCTTGTGGTAGCGCACGGCGGCGACGCACTGATTGTAGGTCCACCGGTATGTCGACATCCAGGCGCACAGGGTCGCCCGCTGTCTTGCGTCCGGGTAGATGCGGATTTTGATGGTCCTCCCTGCCGGGCGCTTGGCCTCCTTCTTCTTCACTTTTTCTTTCTTTGCTCCTTCGTCAGCCTCGGACTTAGTTACCTTCCTCTTGGCGCGCAGACTGCGCCTCGGAGGACGCTTGGCAGCCGCGCACTGAGCGCGCTCCTCGGCCGTTAAAGTTGCCTGTCTGACAGTCTCTAGGAGCAGATCGATGTCTTTTTCGGGGCTCGAGTCCAGAGCCGCGACCGCGTTGGGTAGGTCGGCCTCATAGATGTCGGCCAAGTGAAAGTCAAACCAGCGATTGCCAGGCATCTTGGCAAACGCCGACTCTTCGGTGCGGCGAGGCCCTAGAGCCTTGGTTCTCACGCAGTTACGGCCAGCAATGTCGCCATCAAGGCGGCGCTCTCGTGTAAGAGAGCCCGGTGGCAGAGGTAGGATAGCCGACCACGCCCTGGCCTCGGCCGACGTCCGAGGCGTCCAAAACGGGACCGGCACAAACTTGGCCTTTTCGGTGTCGCGGTCATCGTCTCTCTTTCTCTTGGCCAACTTGCTGGCGACAAGAGCCGCCTCGTCGGCTGGCAACAGCGGTGCCCAGGGCACATCGTCGTCGAGAGAGACATGACGAGGTGGCGTTCCTACCGCTAGACCGCCTGCAGACGGAACGAACCATTCTGCGAGCGAGCAGGGCGATGCCACATCGATCTCCTCCTTTTCCTCTGCCTCCATGGTGGGAGGTGCGCCAGCCCGATGGTGCGGGTATGGTTTGGGCCGTTAAGTGATACTTGTGTGCTGGTAAAGGCGAGCAGGATACAAAGAAAAGGACTTTGCAGCGTGCTATTTGAATGTTTCCTTTGCCCCTACAAAACACCGCTGACCACTGGGATACGATCTATTTCTATTCGCTCATCGTGAACCAATCATAGTATTAAATTATCTTATTGGATTAACATATTCATTTTTTGTTCATTTATTATCATGGATTTTGTCACCTTTTCGTATTTTCGCGACTCTGGTTCGAACCCCACCATATACCGACTAAACCGAGGCTTAACTGACTAATTGCGACATTAGCCGACTTTGATTCGGTTAACCAAAAGCAAGCACTGCTGTGGACACAAGTCTGTCTTTGTGCATTGGGGGTATACAGCCCCAAGAGTGCACCAATGGCAAGATGCCTTTTCAGCGTTACCAAAATTCATACGCGCGCGCAGGGCAAAACCAAATCCCCTGGAGGACCCGTTTGCCTGGTTCACGTTTCTGACTCGCGGTGCGCGCCCCGACGCCAGGCCCCTTTCCCCTGTGACACGACCGGCTCGGCACGCACAGAACGACCAGGGCGGCGACCAATCACGTCGCATTGCCCGTTTGCAATGGCGAAGGATAGTGCCAAAAGAAGTGCCTGTTCACTTGCGGCCAAACCACGCTCGGGGAAACTGCTCCCAATGGTTCCACACCAGTCCATGAGCAAAGTGGGTACCCCCGTATATGAAAACAGCAGCCCGCCCTCCGCACCAAAAACAAAACATGTCCCTATACCGTACGCCAACGGATGTGAATGTGCAGCATCCGTCCTCGCAAGAGTGCACAGAGACCGACATGGAGCGCACCGACCTAGCGGCTCTCTTGCTGCGCCTGACGCAGGGCAACGAGGCATTTGCGCGCAGTCCCCTGTACGCCATGGAGCGCAGGCAGACGTTTGACGCGCAGCACCCGTGCGTCGTCGTGGTCAGCTGCTCCGACTCGCGCGTATCGGCGCCCATCGTCTTTTCGTCGCCCCACATTGGCGTGCTCTTTGAATCCAAAACGGCCGGGCAGGCCCTGTCGTCGAGCGACATTGAGAGCGTGCGCTACGCGATCGTAACATTTACGCCCAAACCGCGCGCCGTCATCGTGATGGGCCACACAGGATGCGGCGCCGTGCACGCTGCCACCGACGCCGTGTTGGACCAGATGCGTTCCGCGAACCCCTCCATGTGCGCAAAGCACGACGGAAAACAGCAGCCACAGCAGGTGTTTCCCACGATCGTGCGCAACATTGCGCCGGCCGTGCGCGAAGCCGTCCAGACCCTACCGGCCGACGTCGTTCAAAGCAGCATCGACGGTGACCGCGAATCCACTGCCCTACTCGTAAACACGGCCTCGGCCATCAACGCACGACAAAAGGCCCAGGAGTTGGCCTTTTTGATGGCTGACACTGGCGTGCCGGTAGTCGCTGCGCTCTATGATATAAGCACAGGGCGCGTCCACTGGCTTGCCCAATAGATCAC
>Ga0255334_1000971_pt1 | contig 16059 bp, 9 predicted proteins | sample EtOH5_35cm_T3_12_FD_202080 | JGI IMG/M metagenome (GOLD analysis project Ga0255334, IMG submission 202080) | Sandy soil microbial communities from University of British Columbia, Vancouver, Canada - EtOH5_35cm_T3_129 | ecosystem: Engineered > Artificial ecosystem > Sand microcosm > Unclassified ...
GGGCGGGGGGGGGGGGGGAAGAGACAAGACGCGGTGCTACACAAACCATTCCACATAGGATAGGCCATTATATAGTGCGCGCAATAAAACAGAAATCGAATTGCGGCCCTCGTCGTATCCCTTTGGTCGGGGACGACCTGCTCGCATCATGTGCTTTCATTCATGCCCATGGACTGTCAGGAGATTGCATGATTCAAGCCATTGCCCATCGGATTGGTGCGCGTTTTTGAATTTGGTTCCGCCGAGACAGAGACACATGTCGGCAAATGGAGATCAAACCCTGGCAATGCAGCGCAAATGTGTTGGCGATGGCCAGCCCCCCTACGGTGTTTTGGTTTTTCGGCCGACGCGTTTTGACAATACGCTGAGGAAGAGGCATGCAGGCGCGTCCAATGAGAGTAAGCCCTCCCAAAAACAAACCCGACATACCATAAGAGAGGCAGGGTGCCGTTTCGTTTTCAATAGTTGAACCAAATGGACCCGGTGCGATGGGAACGCGCCACACACAGACCCTGCCCTTAAAGGAACCCTCTTTGTGGGCGATGGGTGTCTTCTGGGAGGGGGGGGGGCGGATGCCCGTGGAAAGGGTGGCGCAATTTCATGCAGCATGGCACAGTTGCCGCCGCTGTCTCAGAGGGCAGTCGGGCGCGCACGGTAGAAGCGGTGTCGGATCAGACGCACTTTTAACGAGCGACCCGTGGTCGATCCACGCGCTAGGCACCTTTTGATCGTGTACCGCTGATTGCACCCCCATGTCTGTCTGACGCGGCTCTTCCAGCGGGGCACGCAGTGGGGCACCTGTATGAGGACAAAACGATCGTCGGGCAAACGCCAGCGCCCGAGCATCGGCTGCATCGCTTCCACCATTGTGGGGCGCCGACGCGAGCACATGCGGGCTGCAGCCAACACTGCTGTGGGCCCACAGAAACCGTACGACCTCTAGATGGTTGTTTGTGATCGCCATGTCGGCGGCAAGCTTGGTGCCTTGCGCGCCGACACTGTGGTGCAGCCACTCGACAATGTGCAGGTGGCCGCGCGACGCCGCGGCGTCCATGGCGTCCTCGTCGGCGATGAGTAGCGCATCGTACAAGACCTTGAGCACGTCGAGATGGCCTCCGAGAGCCGCCGCCGTCACGCCCTCTGTCGTGCCGGGTACGCCGCAATCGACGAGAAACCTGACGGTGTCGGCGTGCCCCCCTTCGGCGGCGAGGTCGACGGCTGTTTCGGTAAATGCCCACGGACAGTTGCACGTCCACAGGTAGGACAGCGTTTCCGTGTGTCCCTCGGCCGCCGCTGCGTCCACCGTGTCGCGGCTCCACGTCCACCCATAGCGGACAAGACGCCGAACGATCCGCGTGTGACCGCAGGACGCAGCCACATCGATGGTGTCGAGGGCAAGCAATGTCTCGCGCGGTTGGCCAAAGATGCCCGCGCCGTCGTGCCCCTGTGTGTACGCCGAAAGCAAGAGGCCAACGACGTCATCGTGCCCATTGCGCACCGCTGCATCGAGGGCCGTCACGCCGCACTGGCCCGGTGCTCTATGGAGCAAGAGGACCAACGCGTACATTCTCCCATACGACGCGGCCTGGTCAAACGCAACGACCGGGCACTGCATGCCGGCGCAAAAGAGTCTCTCGAGGATGCCGACATGGCCCGCGGCGGCGGCTTCGACCATGGCCCGTTCGTCGCGCACCCGTCGCTCCAGCAGGGCATCGACGATTTTAGAGTGGCCCCTTGCCGAGGCAGACACTAGAGCGTCCCTGAGATCCACCTCCACGGTGTCCCCGTTTACGGTGGCGGGAGCGAAACGCTCGATGATGGACCATCCCAAACTCGACTCTGCGGCGGCGGCGCATACGGTCTGCGCCGTGATGGCTACCTCTGCCGCGGTGGTGGGCGCGACGGGCGACACCGTACGCCACACGGTATCAAACAGGGCGATGTCGTCCGCGGAGGCGGCCAGCTTGACGAGTTGCAAAAAGCACTGCCGGCTGTTTGCCAGATTGTATCGCGGGTGCGCGAGCGCGCGGCCAAAGTGGTCGCACAACCGGTACACCATATCGCGATGGCCGCTCTCCAGAGCCAGGGTCATGGGCACAACCAGACACAGTCGCGGGCATTTGCGGGTCCTGTGCGGGCGATCCTGGCACCGCCACCACCAGGCGACGACCGCATCGATGAGGAGCGCGCACCCGGTGTGTCCCGCATGACACACCATGAGAGCGGCGGTCATCGAGAGCATGGTGGCGGCCGCGTGGGGCGACGCCACGGCGTCGGCCAGCGTCAGAGACAGCTTTTCGCGCGTCGAGACCTTGCGGCCGCGGGGCACGGCGGCGTCCCGGGAACGGGAAGCCAACATTGTCAGCTTGTCCCACATCCACAGGGCGGCGGCCTGACTGCCGACACTCGCTGCGCGTATCATGTCGACGCAGTTGAATCCCTCGGACCGTTGCTCGCACAGGAACGACACAATGTCGACGTGATCGGACATGGCCGCGCGTCCCACCGCATCGCACGCGCACTCTTCCTTCTGCTCACGTGTTTGGCGTCGGTGCAGAAAGCGCACGAGGTCTAGATGGCCACGTGCAGCTGCCTCGGCGAGCGCGCGCCCCGTAAACGCAAGCCCATAGCGGCGTATGAGAAAGAGCGCGCCCTCTGCGGAGCCCGACGCAATCACCGTGGAGGGCGTAGCGCGGGCGTGCTTGCGCGTCCAGTAGGTCAACCGCGAGTCGCAGCAAAACAGAGACGCTGCTACGCGGCACCGCAGATAGTCTGCGTCAGGTAGGAGGGCCAGTATGGCACTCACCAACTCGGTGGGCAGCATGTAGAGCGGGGCCACCGTGATCTTCTTTTTCCTTTTGCAGCACAACTCGGCCACGACATCCTCGTGCCTTCTCTTTCGGCTCATCTCCTGTGGCGCACCCGTGAGGCCGTGTGCTTGCTCGCTGGGTGGGCGCGCGTGCGCTCATATGGAGCCACAGAATGCTTCCGCGCATGTCCTGCCACCGGCGGGGGAAAACAAAGTGCATTCTTTTCAAAAAACGGAATTTTCGCTTTCGCAAAACACACACACACACACAAAGGCGATTGGTGTGCCCGAGTTTCGATTCAAACCGGCGTATTGGTGAACCATTGGCCAGGTGGTGGCCTATAACCTCCGCGCAGTGTTCCGCAATGACGGTGTGGGATTGGGCCAGGGGAAACGATGCCTTGGCTTTTAACGTCTGCGGGATGAACAGACATACAGTTATCGTCCCTGCCCTTGTTACAAGTTCTACACCCTTGTCTATCGACGTGATCACTACCACCACCACCACCACCACCACTACCATAATGGCGTCAGTCAGAGGTCATCCACGTTTCCCTCGATTTTTATGCCCCCCTGCACTGTGTGTGTGTGGATCAAACTCTAATGGGGCGTGCTGTTTTGTTTGTGTTTCTTGTGAAACAGATCTTTCGGTGAGCGATACGACGCCCCTGATTGCGGATGAGGAGCCAGTCGTTATGGGCGAGAGACCCTTTCATTCTCTGTTTGAAGCGACCCGTTCCGGGAACACGACCGACTCTTGTCGCACCAGTGGCTGGAGCATGGCGTCTCTTGGGGACGGTTCGGGGCTCGTATTCGAGTCGCCTCGCGTTATGTCGCCCTCGTCGAGTCTGACCCCCATGGGAAGCGGCAGCCTCCGCCACGCCGTTTCCATGTCGTCTTCCGTCATTCAAGGGGACGAAGAAGAAGAAGAACAAGAAGGAGAAGAGAAGGAGAACGAGGAAGATGTCCCTCTGTTTGTCGAGCCTCACAGCACGGCACCCAATGGCGTCTATGCAACGCCTCGATCGGCGCCGCTTGTGGCGAGCGCATCGCCCCACCAGGAGCGCACCGAGGATGAGGGCGAGCACGTGTACCAGACGCACCCGCCCGCAGCCATGCCCTCGATCGAAGAGGCCGTCGCGAGCGGGTGCGCCGGCATTGCGGCCAAGAGGGCGGCCTCGTTGGCATCGGCGCCCCATCTCTCTCCCGTGCCCGTGGGCCGGGGTGGATGGAAGCGCAGTCTCTTGTTGGCGACCGAGTTTGCCTGCTGCGCGCTGGCGATCATCTGCACCGTCGGGTTTGCCGCCCTGCTCGCCGAATCTACGCGCCACTGGTTTGACCCAGAGAATGTACGCAACATGGCGGCCATTGGCGTCGCCGTGGGCTACATTGCGTGCTATATTTTGGGCGCACGTTGGAGCGCCAAACACGGATGCGACGCTGCCACCCATTCTGCCGCTCATGAGGACGACCTGTATGACCTCGAGTTTTGCATCGACGGCTTTATCCCCTTTGACAAGCACGGATGGGAGATTCGCGCGCCCACCGGCAACCCGGCCATCGTACGCTCCATCCTGCAGCGCACCGAACTGCAGCCTCCTCTTGCGCCAATGTCGTCATCGTCTTCTTCCTCTTCCTCTTCTTCATTATCGTCGTCGTCGTCATCGGCAATGGGCGGCAAGGGAATGGACCTGAGGCTGGGCAAGGTCGTCGGCCTTGTTGGCGACTATGGCGTGGGCAAGACGTGCATCATGAATGGCGTCTACCGCACCCACCACAGTTCTGGCGCGCTCAAGCACACGCGCGGCGTGAGCCTCAAGTGGCTCCCCGAGAGTCAGATGATCCTGCTCGACACCAACGGCGGTCTCATGCCCGTGCTCGTGGGCGACGAACACGCCCTCAGCGACAGGGCCGCCACCGAGACATTTACGCAGGACCTGGTCCTCGCCATGGCCGACTATATCATTGTCGTGGTCAACGAACTCACCTCAAACGACCAGCAGTACATTAATGCTCTCGCGATCAAGCTGGGCGCATCGAGGCGCAACAACAAGAACCTCTTTGTCATTCACAACTACCGCAACGCCACAGACTTTGACGAGGTGCAGCGCCTGTGGGAGCAGCGCGTCGAGTTGCCCTATGCGCACGTGGGCCACACCGAGTATGCCGAGACGGACGATGGCGCGCGCATGAGCACCGACGAGGCGGACCGCTTTTTCGTGTCGACCTCGTACGACGTGACCATCTTTCACATGCGCACGGCCTGCGAAGGGTCCGAGGCTGGCAAGCGCCTCAATGCGCGCACCTACTGGAACCTGCGCAACAAGATCCAGGCCCTGTCCACGACGCACAAGTTTGACCCGTGCACCATCTTTGGCAACTATGCGCGCGACATGTTTCCCACCTATCTCAAGGGCCAACTCAACCTCTGCTGGGAGCCCGTGGGCTCGTTTGCCGGCGACGAGGTCAGCGGGTGCGATCCCGAGGTGGTGTGCCGCCTCGTGAATAGGCCCACGCCCGCTCAGCAAGCTGCATCCAACAAGAAGAAGCCCACCCTGTCGTCATCGTTGTCTGAGGGCGACGCTCTGGGCCTGCAGCCGAGGCAGTCTCTGGGCCTGCGCACAAAGATCAACTATGGCCTGGGCTTTAGCGCGAGCATCTTGGCGCAGCCCGACTTTGACTCGCCCACGGACGTGATCGACGATGGAGTGCGCATGGTCGTACGGGTCGATGTTCCCGGCGTCAAAAAGGTCTCTCTGGGCGTGTGCACTCCGCCCAACGACGGCACCCAGTATGTGGAAATCAAGGGCATACGCGACTGTGACTACTTTACCGGTCATGCGGGCGCAATCGAGCGCTCCCCCGCCCCCAGTGGCGCAGACGACGATGACGAACCCCTGCTGTCGCGCAAGCGCACCGACGCAGGTCGCGACGGCGACATTGGCAGGCACGAGCGGTCGCCGCCAATGTCGCGTTCCGTCATCGTCTCTGACTGCAGCGACGATGAGCAAGAGGCCCGCACGCGCACCATGCGCATGATGCACCTCATCACGCCAGAGTATGTCGCCGAACGTACGGCGCAGCTGATTCGTCCCCCGCCCCCGCCTCGCCGTTTCGGCAATCTCTACCTCAAGGTCAACATGCCCGCGGGCTCGCGCCTCATCAGAGAGGGCATCGTCATCAAGGATGGCGTCCTCTCGTTTGTCATTGAGCGGGGCCTCCACACTGACGACTTTGAGGTCTCGACCGCTCATTAGCCTATTCCCCTCACTCGCGTTTGCGCTCCTTTTCAAACCTCTCAATACACTGTTCTTTGCGCAAAACGACGGTACTTTTGCCATGCTATCATCTGGCTGCGCAATCACGAAACCCCCGGGTCTGTGCAGCCCCCAGAAGCAAAAAGGGAGAAATGCGACAATAACCGTTTGTGTCGTGTGTGTGTATGTGCGCGCAGTGTGTCTATCATGTCCCGTCACACAAAGGGGTCCCCATCCATCGTAAACTCACAGGTCGAGACGGCCCTTTGTCTCGCAACGACATACAGCGTCTCCCGCGTGCGCGCGCACATTTGCACCACCTGTGTCGTCAACAGCGGAAAGCGCAGACCCGTCCTAAATGCACCACGGCGGCGGGCACTGTCGGGCCGGCCACCATAGGTGGCAGGGGCAGGAGACGACCGAGACAACCTCGTGCGAGTGCACCACCGAACCGTCTTTATCTTTGTCATCGTCGTGTTTGTCGTCGAGCAGCGTTTCCTCCAAGAGTTGTGTGCGCAAGAAGCGCGAGCGCGTATCCAAAGGGAGCGCACCGTTTTCCGAACTGGACTCGCGCGACGGATATGGCAGACGGTCCTCGGTAGATGCGCGCGTATCTACAACGAGCGACGACGGCCACGGGTCCCATCACCGTCGGGACCACACCCAAAGGACCGGCAGCGATTGCACGCAACCCAGGTCCAAAGGAGCGCACAAGCGCTCGTCCGATGCAACCGGCGCCACACAATGTACCAGTAGCAGCAGTGAAACCAGCGAGAGATGCATCAGCGCATCGAGCAAAGCCAGCAACACCTGCAGTGACAGCAGCAGTAGCAGCAGTAGCAGCTGCGACAGCGGCAGTGTATGCAGGACAAGGGCATGTCGCGGGCGGATCAACACGACAGACGTGGGCGTCGAGGTGGGGTACCCAGGCGCGATCGCACTGCGCGTACCTCCATCTGCCAAAACGCGTTTCATCGTTGTGCCCGCTGCGCCATCCGATCCCGTCGAGCAACAGCAGCAGCAACAGGCGCACACTCTTGGCCCCCAGGGAATGCCTGCCCTACAGGCCTGGGCGCAACCCACGAGTTTTGCGGTCGGGGAGACGTCCACGGCGCGCACCGCGCTGACAGCCTTTGTCGATGGCACATATGGATCGGTGCACCCTGCCGCCCTAGAGGATGAGACGCGACCGTTTGCTGCAATCAGCGACGCGCTACAGACCATTGCATCCAAGCGCCGAAATGCAGGCAACGAGCAGCAGCGGTGGCGCGTAATCGTACGGCCGGGTGTGTATGCAAGGGACCCTGTCATTAAACTCGTGCCGGGGATCGACATTGTCGGATCGGGAATGGCCACCATAGTGCACGCGAGCATAGCCTGCGACATAAAGGACCAATCGGTCTCGCTGAGCGACATGCACTGGATCGTGCCCGCCGCGCTGCACAATGTCCTACTAGGGGGTACCCTGACCATGCGCCGCATGCGGTGGGAACACAAGCCGTCCGATCTCACGACAAGCTGCGCATTTGCCCTGGGAAGAACAAACAACAACGACAGCACCATCGGCAATGCCCTTCAAGGCGGTGCCAACGCTGTACTGCAGATGCACGACACCGAGGTTGAAATGGACTGCAGGCGCACGGCACCCGAACCCATCGTCCCCGCGCTGTTTGACATTGTCGCATGCGGCGAGGGCAACACCGCCAGCGTCGAGTTGGATCGCGTGCGGGCGCGCATTCAGGGCACGGGTGCGATGGTGGGGCGCATATCAGGGTTTGCCGGGAGCGTGCGTGTCAATGCCGCGCACTGCGCGTTTGACATTGTACAGCACGATGCGGGCGTCGGCCGGTGCATGAGCCTCTACATGGGCCCAACGAGCAGGGGCCATGGCCATTTGGACTGGGTCGTTTCTGGCTGCCAGCACACCATCAGGAATGGCAATCACAGCGCACAGGAATCCTCGGTGGCCTGCATCGCTCTCGGCGACGGCTTGGTGCCGGCGGAGAACTCGCAGTTTATCATGCACCAATCGCTGATTCGCTTTGTCGGATATGCGCCAACTGCGCACGTTTGCTCGCTCCGCTGCGACAACCCGACGGCGAGCGGTCTCGTCCATCTGGAACACAACACGTGGGTGGGCATGCCTAACGTTGATCCGACATTTGCCGATGGCCGCCATCTTGTTGTTTGCGGCGACAACGTACCGCCCAAGGTTGCGCCGTCGTCTGGACCAATCGCATGCGTCGATCCTTTCATCACACAGTAGAGCGCCGACACACCCTTCCCCCTCCATATCGAGAATGGCCCTCACGGAATAGTCTCTTTCATGACATGACCCACTGCATCTTGAACTGCCCTGTGCGTTGTCGCCGCGGACGGCAGCGGCAATGCAGGAATCAGGTGATACGCGGTGTGTGCTTGGACAGGGATCAAGTACCCCAAATAGGAACCCTCACTTTACGAGCATTTTCCTTTGGGGACACCATATAGTGTATGCAGGACCCGTTTCTGACGCCCGCCGATGGAAACGTAACCGCGCATTTCTTGCCTCTCCCTATTTCTCTTTCTTGAACGTGTCTCCTTGTTTGTGGGGTGCGACTACACACGATCATGAACGATGCACGCGCGCAGGTGCGCAAGGACACGCACATTAGCAACGACACAAACGTGTACACGCAGGGAGACACAATCATATACCCAAAGGGGGACACGGTTCCCACATTGGGCGTACTGAACAAATTCGTCGCGGCGGCCCGGACAGCGGCCCGGGATGGCAACAACATTATCGACAGTGGCCAGCAGGTGGTCACCATAGTTAACAATCTTGGGAAGGAACCCCCCGACAATGTCCATCCTCCTTTGGCCCCTATAGGGGGCACCAAGGACCCCAACACGGTCACCATCTACGCGAGCACCACGGATGGTACGCGGTTAAATCCAATCGACATCCTGTCCAAGCACATTTATACGTTCAACAGAAACAGCCTGGCCCAAATGATCGCTTCGATCGACATTGTGGGCAACGGCAGCCTCCCGAAATCCCTGTTTGTGCGCAGCATTCCGCGGCCCATGTACGGACAGACGCTCTACTATGAGGTACGCGTTCAGCCCGACGGGAGCCTGGTCACGCTCACCGGATAGGCGCATTCACCGAGTGAAACGAGCGATTTGGCAAAAGATGCATCGGCAACGAGTGTCGTTTTTCCAGATACAATCAAACACGCCGCGAGTCATGCACAGACAATAAACAATGGGACGGGCATTGAGTGGAATATGGGGCATAGGCCGAACCGCATTGGTTTGGGAAAGCACGTGCGCCTGCACAAAGCGGACCAAACAGGAGGTTTCTGTATTGTGTTGCCGTCCCGACGGATCGACAGAAACCATACGGCCAGACGCCCTCTCGATCGGAAACGAGTCGGACATGTTTCGTGCTTCACCCCTGCGTTGCGCGCGCCGCCATGCGGCACAAGGGGTATCCCGCGTGTTTGCCCTCGCGCGCGCCATGGACAATGAGATCGGTGAGCCGCTGCAGACCGACACCAAGGACTCTGTGACAACAACAACAATGGTGGCAGCAGAAGCAGCATCCGCGGTGGTGACGCAAACGTACGCCATGACAGAGAGGCGAGTGTTTTTGACGTGCGTCGTCGCGGGCACGTTGTATGGTTCCATCATCGAAGGAGATGGCTTTAGTGCAGCCGTTGGGGCAGGCGTCGGCACGGTGGTTGGGATGATTGCCGCGTGCTGCTCCTCGTCGCTGCCGCCTCCTGGAAACACTGCTGTTGCGGCCAAAAAGGATCAACCATAAACCGTTTCTTGCCCCGCTGGGTACAAACTCTTCATCGTGTTCGGCGTGGTTTCTTTTCCTGTTTTTGCGCCATTCTGGCCCCGAGTAGGCCACAGGGACCACACGCACACCCACGACAGTGTCTGGTCGACAGCCAAAACCGTTGTCCTTTCGTTCTTTTGCGCAATACAGACGACAGGCTCCATGGGACCGGCCTGCTGGTAACCTATTCGACCATCCCACCATATGTTGTCCCGGCCATGCCAAACACAATAGAACGCTGTTGCAAAATGGGAACGGTGCAGTATTGGCCAAGGCAGGCAGTGTGCCCGCGAACGGGCGTGGTAGAGTGCGCGTCACTGACAGAAAAGAGAGCGCGCACATGTGTCGTCAACGCCAGGTACCGTCGTTCTCCAATCAGGAAACGTGGTGGCGTGCTCTTGCGCACGCGGTATATTGGTAGATACGTCAACACCGACCTCTTACATTGGACCGCAAGGCGGTAGGGAGGAGTTTACTCGACCGGAACCCGGCGTTGATGGACCGGGACGCATTGGCGACGAGGATGAAGGAAGGGAGAGAAGACGACCCGGCGACCATGGACGATAATGGTGACCGCCATATTGACCCTTTTAAAGCCAGTTGAACTGTTTCCGTGTACTCTGGTGTCGCGCCGATGGAGGGCCATCGTCCTGGGCGATCTCGATCTGCAGGAGGAGGTGGGTGGGTGGGAACCCAATGCGCGCCAACCGCAAAGACGGACCTTTCTCGCAGGGGCCTCGCGCAATGGCTGCCTGCAACTTGTAAAGTGGCTCGTCAGCTGCGGCTGTCCGTGGGACGAGGCTGCCTGCGCCGAGGCCGCGAGAGGGGCCCACGTCGAGACCCTCACATGGCTGCAAGACGCAGGCTGCCCCTGGTCGTCCCACCGCTGCCTGGTCGCCGCGACCGATGGAGGTCACATCGATCTGGTGCGCAGATTTATGCGAGACCAACAGCAACAGTACGATGAGGCGCAACGGTACAGACTGACAAAGAGGTGCACCAAGATACAAGAGGCAATCCGTCTCAGCATAAATCGGGCCATTCAGAGGGCGGATCACAGGGACTGTCGCAATGTGTTGCAACTTATCCTGGAGGACGTGCACGCTTGCTCCTCGATGGTATGGTTCCACGCGACCGCCACATGCAATCTTGGGCTTTTGGATTGGCTCCATGGTAGGGGCCATGGGATACCTGACAGAACCAGCATGCACGCGGCGTTTCATGGGCATATCCCCGTGCTCGAGTGGTTACGCACCAAGGGTCGACCGCTTTGCGTCGAAGAAGCCTATGGATCGGTGATTATGGGCGGCCACGCACATGTGATTGACTGTCTGCCGCTGCTCGATTCCATGCGTCAACCGAGCGATGGGGACCCAGGACTCGGTGCGGTGGGCGATGATAGTCAAACGGTACGACGCATGCTCCAATACGGCCGCGTGGTGGGCACAAAGCGGTTGGCTGTAGTGGCGGCCTATGGGAGCCATCTCGATGTGCTCGTGCGTATCAAGGAATCGGGCGCACACATGCCCAGGCTGCTCACACTCGCCGCAGCATACATGGGACACACGCATGTCGTATCCTGGGCAGCGTCTGTCGGGGTTCGCATGAGCAGTCTCGTGACCGGCGTCGCAGCCATGCGCGGGCACCAAGAGACTGCGCGCTTTTGCAAGCAAGAGTGCGGGATCGAGATGCTATGGGATTTTAACGAACCCTTGTGGAAGCCCAACTCTGTCGACCAGCGCGACTTTATGCCGACGCTCCCCAAACACGATATTGTCGACATGGCCCTCTCGCACAGCGGACCCGACACTGCCGAGCGACTGGCCAGGGACATTCCGCACGGTCACATCTTCGGCAAGAGGGTGCAGCGTCTGGCTGCCGACATTCGCGATCCACGTATCGTGCCCCACATCACAGGGCACGCCGGCTATGCGCCATGGAAAAAGGCTGCGTCCAAGTGCGACATTACGGCGATCGAGCACATGTGCACCGTCAGAGGCCTACCGCATCACTGGATAGCGCAGGAAATGTTTCTAAAGGCCGGGCCCTCACGCTATGGATGGTACCCTGTGTTTCGATGGCTCGTGGAAAAGGGCAGGCGATGCGCCGACAGCACAATGGTCAACCTTATTGGGACACGCGGTCACGTCAACCATCAGGCCATCCGGTGGGCCGCCGATCGATGGTGTCCCTGGCCACGCTCTGAGCGAGGGTGGCTCTACTGTCTTGGGGAGGGGTCTGCCCTGCGCGAGTGGGTGCTGATGAGCGACGAGGACCCGCTCGTGCTTGCCAAAGAGCAGCCTCTTGTCCAATCCCTCGATTGATGATGATGCACAATCCGATCCGCGATACTACTACTACTGCACAGCGATGCACATGTATCGAGGGTTGGATCCTGCCAAAACGCGCGCTGTTTTTCCTTTACAGCCATATCGTGGACCGATATTGTCGCGCCGCCCTCTTGCTCTGTCATCGTGGCGGCATGTCACCATGGGTGATGTGTCACTGTGTGGCATTTGAATGTACCAATGACACTCTGTTTCTGTCCCTTTCCCCGTATGTGCGTCAGAAAAGAGAAACACATACATGTGTGCGGTGGCCCACCAAAGATTGTAGCGCATATGCTCGATGCCATCCGGGAGTGTGACACCACGCTCAAACAAGAGGACCTGTTTGGCAGGACAGAAGGGCCAAACGCCGATTCGACAGAGACATTTTTGGTGGGCTTCTGCCGGCGACCATCAACGCCATGGTACTCCCGCAGTGTGCTCCAAGGGAGGGTGGGGGTGCGCACCCTGATGTTGACACGATTCATGTTAGAGGCAAATGCCACACTGCTGTCTGCATTCCGTCCCTTATTAGGACACTTGGGGGCAAGGAGAGGACCTATCACGTGTCGCGCATTTTTGTGCCCGCGGGCGATGTGAATGTGTATGCAAAGACAAATGCTGGATCGTGCGCGCTCCTTGATCGAGATCCCGTGCGTGCGCCGCCAACCGTAACGTTGTTTGAAGGTTTTCCCCGTTCATCCCACTTACGATGGACAGTCTGACCTTTGCCCCCAATCCCGCCCACCATCATTGGTGGGGCCGCAAGAGCCTCTACAATTGCACGACCGTCGGGGACGATCAGCGAAAAGGGAGAAAAGGGGCGATTTCGTAAAGTTTGGTGCGCTTTTCAAAAAGGCCTCTTTCAACATTGCCGACAGAGACACGGATGCCGCCAGACATCCACGACCGCCCACCCGGGTTCCGTGCCTATCTACTGTCACGCCTGCGCAACCGCCCCTGCGATATCGTCGGCATCGCGTTTGTGTATTTGGTGATGCTGGCCGCAGGCGGGTGGATCCCCGTGGCCGTGACGCACGTGTTTCTCGTGCGATTGGCCTCCTTTGTCCCGATCGGACGTTGCCTCGCGTTTACCGCAGCTGTACCACACTGCGGTCTGGCGGCTAGGGTACTGGGCACTGCAGTTACTCCGGGCCTGCCCATGGCATCGCTGTTTGCGACGGCACTCTGGTGCGACTATGCGCGCTTCGTACGCACATGGAGGCCATTGGCCTCTATACAATAAAGCGGTCCTTTCTCTCCCGCACAGCAAAGTCAGACAGAGTGGGTGCTTAATCATAACGGGCCAACGCTGTCATTGTGCTTGCCCTCCCGGCGACGGTGGCACAGTTGTGAACCCGTCGATCCGTAGATACAGGTACTCCCATGCGCGTATCTGCAGGCGCGCGAGCACCCGTATAGGATACCACTATACACGATAACGATTGGTGAGTCTGGTGTGCTCGTCCAGCACACTGATATGGTACGTTGCGATGAAAGAGACCGTTACTCGACCGACAAACGGCAGCGACAGTAGCGAGACGGCGGGGCCTGGCCTGCTCAAGGCACAAGTGTCGCCTCGATGAAGCGTACAAAATCGATGGACGATTGGACGCTCACGCAAAAGTCGCCTGCCAGAGATGCGCAGCGGCGCATAGGGCAGTTACACCAAAGTGACGGCCCCCATGAAACAGCAGACTGGATCGGCGCGGCCACAAGGCGCTGGACGCGTGTCAGCGATCGTGCCCCACAGACCACCTCCAGGGATGTGGCGTTTGCGAGGCGTCTCGTGCAGAGCGACACCCTCGGTGACGGTGTGCCGTTACGGGCCTTTTCCGAAACGCCCGCCAAGGGCGACGCCGACGCCGTGCGCCGCCATGCGCGCATGTGGTCCGCCCTCCAAAGCGACCCATGCGCCCTCTATGCCGTGGCCTCTCGTATCGCGTCGCCGGCCTCGATCGTCAAGGGATCGCCTCTGGGTCCCGTCTTTACGGTGTCCTTTGTGCGCGCGCTGTCATACCAGGCCACCATGGCGGTCACGAGGGTCGATCCACGCTCACCCTCTCATCGGCCAACATCGCCGCCAGCCTTTTGCACCACTCTTTATCGCAAAATCACGGTGGGTGCGTTGCAGGTGCTGATCGAACCTGCTGATAGAATACATACCCAGATGCCCTTTTACGGGGCGTCGTTTCGGCCTCTGGTGAGCGCCCCCGACACGATGATCACAATTGGGCCCCCAATGTGGCCGCCCACCGTCGCGGATCTCGTGCGTACCTATGTCGCGCTTGCCCATCCCGACAGCGGTGCCCCAGAGAGGCTCACATCCTACTTGACAAACGAAGCGTGTCACGGACGGTGCGTTCAGATAGGGGTCCTCCTCGTAGAGGCCATTTCGGCAGCGATCATGCGGTGCTCGATCGGCAACCCGTTCCCCATGAAACCCGGCTTTAAGGATGCCTTTCGCGGCCATTCCCCCGCACATGGATTGGGCCCTGCACATCGGAGCGACCCGAGCAACGATGTGCCCTTGTACTTTGTCATGGAGACCGACCGCGCGCGTCATAGTCGCGTCTTTTTGTTTGCGGTCGAAACGCACGACGGGGCCCATCTCGTACAGGGCGTATGCGTGTACCGCGATTCTGCGCCGTCTCGCCCGTATGCTCTCGCGGCATTGGGCGATCTCGCTCAGGTAGGTGCATCGGTTCGCCTGCACCTGCGCATGCTACCCGACTTTTTGGCCGCTCTTGCCACTCCGTCGGCCGGCGGCGTTTATGAGCGAATGTCTGTCGCGATCCATGGTGTGGGCCACGTTCGCGCCGCCATGGTCGATCTACCGTGCTTTTACGATGTGCCCGTTTCGGTGAGGCGCGCACTAGACCACTACAACTGCCACGGCCATCAGCTTGCCCGATGGGAGGGCGGGCGCGTGCGCGCTGCATGGCTCACCGAGGCCCAACTCGGTCTCGCGCTGGGTCTCGCGCACAGTCACCTCGTGGCCTCTGTTACGGGTGCCGCCCTGTTTGACCCGCGGCGCTCGCTGGCCGACCGGGCCGCCCGTCGTTTGGCCCAACGCATTCTCGACGATCATCTGCAACGGGCACGGTTCGACAGCAAAGACCCCCATTCGGAATGCAGAGGCGGCGGTGCCCGTTCGACGGGATCGACTGACGGGCCGACGCACGACATGATCGGGTCCTGCAGAGTGCACAGCAGTACCGATGTGTCTGTGCGCGTGGCCCTTTATGTGTGGCATTTGGTCTGCTGTGGAGGGGCCGCACCAAACGGGCACCTTTCTGGTGCGCCCCTGCTTGTCGATGTGGCTCGCGTGTTGGGCGCCCCCTACAATCAAACTGCGGTACCGGAACTGCTCGCGGGCGCCCTTGTCGAGCCCATCATCAGTGCGGCAGCCCTCTTGATGGGCGCCAGACCCATCGAACCGCCGGCACCCTGCCTTTTGGGCTCGCCGCGATCGTCCCTTTTCCGGCTGGCCCTCTTGCACGTCACCCACGAGGACCCACGCGAGTCCGTATCTGCGCGCGCACTGCAGCTGTTGGATCGAGGCATGGCCAAGCTGCGCGATGCACGTGGCGAGGGCGGAAACCCGCTCGCCCCCTCGATGGCACATTTCACCTCGATTCTCGACGGTGCGTTTCAAACGCAGAGGACCATCACCGGCGACACACACAATCGGGGGACGGACCGTACACCGCCCGTGGATGTAAATGGACAAGACAACAAGGGGGTATGCACCCATCGTATGGCGGCAGATATCGTCACCCAGTACCTGCATCCGTGCTTGACGCGTTTGGAGCGCGACGCGTGGCAAAGTGC
>Ga0255334_1000972_pt1 | contig 16019 bp, 8 predicted proteins | sample EtOH5_35cm_T3_12_FD_202080 | JGI IMG/M metagenome (GOLD analysis project Ga0255334, IMG submission 202080) | Sandy soil microbial communities from University of British Columbia, Vancouver, Canada - EtOH5_35cm_T3_129 | ecosystem: Engineered > Artificial ecosystem > Sand microcosm > Unclassified ...
ACCCGCCGCTCTGGCCGAGTGCGCTTGTTCCCCACCGCCCTCACCTCCTTCCTCACCTGCAGCAGCGCCATTGTCGCCGCTCGACAGATGGGTCTCATCGGTCTTTTTCTGGGTGGCCTTTGCGTTCATGCTCCACAAGAGCACGTCGAGGGCACCCTTTTTGCCAGTGTCCCAGTGAGGAGGCCGATGCGGCTCTGGCTGAGCGGGAACGACGGCGCGCTTCTTTTGCGCTCTCTTTGCTCTCCTGCGGGCGGCTCGCGTCAAATGTGGGTCCTGCTGTGCGGGCGCCTGAACCGAGTCCGTCTCTAGGGAAGCGACCCGGGCGAGATCAGAGTGCTGGTCGGCAGGGATTTCTGTCTTGGAGCAGACGATCTCTTCTCGAACGACAAAGGACGGCTCCCGGTCAACGAGGGTAAATCCGTTCCAAAGAGGAGTGCAGTCGACATGGGGACAGACAGACAGGGTGCCGTCCTTGCCGTCGCGCTTGATCGTTTCGAGCATGTCGATGGACGCGTGGTGCCGAAAGCAGCCCGAGAGGCGCGGATTGACCTTGGTCATATGGCGTTTGGTCCCTCCCGGTCTGAGCATATTGTCGCCGTCGACGAGGATGGATTCGCTCGCGGGGCAGTCCCCTAATGGGGCCCCGCCAGACCGGGTCGCAAACGCCCACCACTGGCTGCCACCCCTGGCCATGCGCGAATCGAGCACCACGCAGAGAACGGTGCAGAGGTCCATGGTGGCGGTGGCGGCGGTTGCGTCGGACTGCGAGTCTCGTGGCACCGCAGCCTGTTCTTCCGTTGGATGCTGCCCGAGGGCGCAAAATGGACTGGCGCACAGCGAGCGACCTGACTCACTCACGGCGTGGTCATGGCGGTGGAGCGCGTAAATGTGCAAGAGTTGGATGTTTGGTTCGGTGGCTGTGGTGGTGGAAGGGCAGTCACCCCCATCTTTCTCGACGATGGAGCCGTCGATGATGCGATCGATAAACGCGGCATAGTGCTGCTTCTTGATGCGCTCGGTGGCCTCGCTCCACGAGAGGCCATGGATCTCGGCGATAAACAGAGCCGAATTGTGCTTGTGCGTGTTGGGCACGACCGACCGTATGTGCAGCACATGCTCTACTTCTTCTTTGGGGCCCTGCTCGCTCATGCTGTCTGTCTCTCCTCCTTTCCTCTCTTGTGAATGTGCTGCCCTGCTCGAGAGGGTCGCATTGTAGGCCCCAGCAGGTCTCCCCGCAAGAACCAATCGCCTTTTCGTGTTTTCCGTTTACACAATACGGTTGGCGTTCGTAAAATAGCACACGCGCACGTTGGGCCGCGATGTAGGTATGCGTGAACCACCCGGGATCGGCCGCTCGGCCGACCAAACGCACTTTCTATTGCCGCCCTTTTGTATTGGTCGCGTTTGTGTTGGTGATTTACATTTGTGTGTATATATATATATAGCTATGTGTCGGTTGAGGGCCCTGTTACCGAGATCAAAAGTACATATCTGGACGATGATTCCATGCGGGCTCAATGAGGAGAGGAACGAGGGGACGATAAACATCAGGGGAGGGGCTCAAACATGTCACGGCGGGCCAGAAACAGGACGCTCTCCTCGAGCGCGTTTGGCCGCACGGGCCGCGGCTCCCCCACCCAGAAACGCCACGCCGCGGCCACCGATGGCTCGGTGGACTGTGGGTCGCAACACGACAGCAGCTGCACCAGTGCGAGCGCCCTGGCGGCTCCCACGGGTACATCGCCCGGGCCGTTTTGCCGCACGACCAGAGCACCCGACGCGACCGCATCCCACAGAGACATGCCCCCATCATCGGGCTCTCTGTCCGTACAGCGTCGCGACAGACCCGGATGGCCGGAAAGCGGCGCCATGATTTCGACGATGCGCCGTGCGTCCCGCCAGCGACCGTGCTTGACAGCGCTACGGATGGAGTGGCGCACCGCGTGTCGCGCAGAGCACAGTGCGTCGGGCCACGTGTCGGCCATAACGGCCAAGAGGGCTACATCGCCGTCGTCTTGATCACGTTCAGAAGGCGCGCCCTCACCCGTCGACCTATGGGCGATACGGCGCGCATTCGCGGCCACGACCTTTATCGTGCGTTCATCGGGCACGTACCCTCTTTGCGCCAGCCACCCGGCGACCTTGGCGCGCGACCGCCCAGCGTGAAGCAAGAGACAATTGATCCATGGCACGTCTCTGTACATGTCGCGCCACCACGACTGATCCTCGGCGCGATCGGCAACGAGACCCGCCGTACCATAGTCGCCGCGGCGCACCGATTCATAGATGGCTCTCTGCACGTCGCGCGGTCGTGTCCCGTGTGCCTCGATCACTGCCAGCAGGCACCGCGCGCTGCACAGGGTGACGGCGGCGCGCAGCCACGACGGACGCGTCGCATAATGTTCGGGCTCCTGAGCGCAACGCGATTCGCGCAGCATCCCGCACAGGGCCGCGCAGTCGGCAATCACCTGCGTATCCGGCCGCAAGCCATCCGCCCGCGCTGCCGGTTCTACAGCGGCCGGATCACACGCAGTGTCAAACCTGCACTCGACCAAGTGCGCCAGCGCGCGGATGCACCTTACGGATCCCGTCGTAGCCAGAGTCTCCCACAGCAGGCGCCCGAGCGATTCCGGGTCGTCGCCAGACTGCCTGGCCTGATCAAATGTTGGCATTCCGGCGTGCGTCACCAGAGCGAGCGCCGCCATCAGCGCGTCCACATCGTCGTGTGCATGGTAGACGGTGGCGCGCACCAGGCGAAACGCCATCGACAGTTGGGCCGATCTCGCGACATGGGGCAGGCGCATGATAAAGAACCGCACGGCGTCGTGCACCCTGCCCTGCGATACGAGCATGAGCGGTATCCACCGGACCACGTTGGCCCGTTCACTTGCGATCTGGTCGTGCGGCCCAACTATGCCCAAGAGGTAGTCGCACACGGCGTGCCACGCCTGTCTGTCAATGTTGCAACTGGCGCCTCCCGTTAGGGAATCCAGGTAGGCGTCGAGCCTCGCGTGCCCCGCCACTGCCCACAAGGCGCATCGTTGTTTTCGTCTTTTCGCGACGGCTCTGTCCGCGCCAGCCGCTGTCGTTGTCGCCGTCGTGCCCTTTGTGAGGGTGCGATAATGCAGGGCATGGGGGTAGTAGGGGTCGTGATCCTGCTCTGGCGCAGGGGGCCGTTCGCATGCGTGGCGCAGCGCGTCCGGGTGCCACGGTGGGTCGGTCAGGTGGAGGCGCACAAACTGGCACGCCCCCAACGCCGAGATCAGGCGGCCCTGAACGAACGCACGCCGCAGCCGGTTGCCTCCGAGGCCGTGGGACAGACTCGCCCACGCGCAATGCAGATGTCCCGCGATCCACTGGCGCGACGGGTTCTCGACGATCTCGCGCCACTGGCGGCACACATAGCGCGCCAGCGGTCTCTCTGTTGGCTCGAGCATGGGCACACCCTCGCGGTCGGCGCCGTTGAGCACCAGGTCCCACAGTTCGTCGGGAAGGAGCGCGCTCGCGTCGCTCCCACTCATCATAGGCTTGTTCTAGCGTCGGCAGTGTGCTCTTCTTTCAAAGAATCGCCTTTCTCTCTGCGTGCACACACAGTATAGAAGAGGGAAATGCGTTACACGGTGCAACGGGCCGCTCTCGTTCTTGATCCAGTGATGTGCAGGTTTGCATCTGCCGCTGCACATGTGCGCCGCAGGCACCCGATCTTCCTCGAGCATCTGTCGCCCCCAATCTGCCCCCCTCCCAATGCTCGAGAAGTGTGCGCGTTGTCGAGAACGCGTTTCGCAGCGCGTCCCACTGTGAGTGAAACGCAAAGAGAGAGAGAGAGAGAGAGAGAGAGAGAGAGAGAGAGAGAGAGAAAGAGAGAGAGAGAGTCTACATCAAGATTTGGCAAGAGAGTACAAAGAGAGGTTCGTCTTTATCTCGCTTCCGAAAAGGGAGGAAAAGGCAACATCAAGGATCAAAGGGCCCCAGGAGCCCACGCAGGGCGAGCACATGGGCAGCCTGTTCGCTGGCCGTGGGTCTGATTGTATGTGGCACGCCGAGCCACATACGCCAGCGCGCAGCCATCTCGGCGCCCACGATCCCCGCATCGCAACGGTTGGCCATCTCGAGCAGCAGTTGGGCGCGCGATGCAGCACCCTTTGCACAAGAGTCGGAATACTCTTGGTAGGTATTGCCCAGCAAGCGCACGGGAACGACGTGACGGTCTGCTACGCGCGCCCACAGCGTTTCCTTCCGGTCTCTTTCTTGGTCGTCGTCGTTGTCGTCTACATGTTGTCGCATATGATCAAAGAAAGGCGCCAGCAGGACCACCAGACGCTCGGCATCGTCCCATCGGCCCTCGCTGAGCATGGTGGCGAGCACCTTGTCGCGCACATGGGCAAACGCCCTCACGACAACGTCGGGCCACAACTCGACCAGCACGGCCAGCAGTTGAATGTCGTTAAAGGCGGGCGACGCGGCATTGTCGCCATTCTGCCAGAAGCGGCGCGTTCTCCTAAACATCTCTGTCAGTGCATGTGTAGTAGGCGCATAACCGTATCGGCGGGCCCAGCGAAACGTGTCGCAGTCCACGAGCGTATGAGAAACCGCCGACGAGCACAGAAAGTCGTCGCGCACGGGCACATAGTAGGGATCGGCGAGGCGAAAGGCAGCGACGACCCGATCCGCCATATCGTGCCTGCGATGCGACATGCACATGTGCAGCAGGGCATTGATTCTGCTGCGGGCGTGTCCGTAACGCGCACGAAACGAGTCACGCCTCATGCCCTGTTGACCGCGGTCGCGGCGTATCCACCCAGAGATGAGTGTGCCCCATGTAGTGACACCCGTCGCATGCGTTTCGACAAGGGCCTCGCTCAAGCGGCGGCTTTCCATAAAGGGTCGGGTGTGCTTGAGAAAGAGCGCATCGCGCGCTATCGCGTACCAGTGGATCCTTCTCCCTTCGGGGGTCTGATAGGACAGTCCCCTGGCAGATACCGACGCTAGGCCGAGGATGGCGTGCACAAGGGCGCGTTCGTCGTGATTCACCAGAAGCGCCCATATCGCAAACGCGGTGCCCTCATTGGCCATCACTTTGGCATCCAAAAAGCGATGCGTCAAGAGAGACAGAATGGAGAGGAAGCAGCGCACATCCTGAACCGTGCGACCGTCTTGGCCGATAAGAGGCACCACATCATTCTTTGCCAGGCAGACGTCCTGGCCGGGAAACGCCTCGAGTCGGCCATCCGCGTGACAGGGATGCTCCAGCACGATGGGCAGGGCATCTCTCGGCCCCTTTGGGGGCAGCAAACGCACAAACAGGTCCAGTAGGCTGACGACGTCGGACGCGCTAAACGGGTATGCGGCATCGTGGGAACCGACGAAAACGGCGAGCGCCTCGGCAACAAGGCCCATGCGCATCAGTGTACGCACGATGCTCTTTGCGATCCAGCGCGCATTACCATCGATCACCTTGCGGCACACAAAGAGCGCCGCGTACAGGGCCCTCTTTCGATTGATACAGGCAGGCGGCGCGTCGGGGGGAAGCGTGGCCTCGTACAGTTGGGCGATATGAGTCTCCAAAGATGGTGCACCAGGACCGCAGGCCCGGCGGCGACGGCGCAGGTGAGAGGTCCACTGAGGAAACGCCCGATGCCACTGACTGTTGTGGATGACGCGCCGATCAAAGGGAACACAGGGCGGGTTCCAGTCGCGACTCTGACAGGCAAACAGGACCACGCCCCACGTGCTGACCAGGCGTCCCGCGTAAAAGGCCTCGCGCTCCCTGTGCTTTTCCTCTCGACACTGCTCCCAAGACTGGGAATCGTCACAAGAGGTATTCTTTAGTGCGCGCCAAACGTGACGCAGGTGACCGCGCGCGTGGCACGTCGAGGGCGTCTCGACGATGCGACGCCAACGTGGCGACACCAGTCGCACGATAAAACGCAGTGTCGGGTGGAGGAACCCTTGGCCCTGGACATTGGCGCCGTTGAGTATCAGGTCCCAGAGTTCGTCGGGCAGCCAGCCGGTGCAGTCTGTGTTCATCCTCTTTCTCTTTCTCTCTCTCTCTCTCTCTCTCTCTCTGTTTGTTTGTTTGCATTTCTGGTGTGGACGACGCCATACATTTGGCAAACGCCCAATCCCGTTCGACCACTGTACACCTTGTTGTCTGGATGAGGCATGGACCAACCCACGAGAACCTCTCAGTGGACTCATGCATGAACTCGTGGTTGCGCTTTGCCTTGCGCAGGGACTCTTTGTCGTCGACCTTTGTCGCGATTGCATTGTTCCCGTTTTGTAAGCTGCATCGTTTTCGATTGGTTCCCCGCTCGATCGTCCTCTGTCGGATACGGACGCGGACACATGGGGCGACAAACGCGCCAGTCGGCGCAATGCCACCGCGGGATGCTTGCCAATCTCGATCTGACACTGCCACAACATGTGCCGATGCGAGGGGTATCATTCAGATTCTGTTAAGACGCCGTCTTATGGGGTTTTATACAAAGGAGTGGAGCAAAGTAGAAATGGGTACGAGTTGGATGTCGCACACCGCCCACAAAGGAAATACAGCCAATGCTCGCTCCTGCGGTTCAGGTTTGCGTGTGCCAACACACTCTGGGAACGTTTCTTGTGCACCCTTTATTGGTTATTTTCTTCACACGGACCCAAGAGTGGACAGACAGGCAGATAGGTATCACAGCGCAACGAGACCTGCCACAGCGAGAGCGTCCAAAGCCAGCGCGATGGCGATGGCACTCACTCGTGCACGGACACCTGGTGAGCACATCCTTGTCTGCGAGCGCATTGCAGACGTACTGGTGCTGGTGGCGAGAGGATGCGGACGAGTCCACTGACGCCATACGCGACGCCGACCGTCATCCCCGATTATGGCCAACATGTTGTCGTCTTCCAGCAAATGGACGGCATCTGTGTGCATCTCGACTGCTTTGGCGGCGGCGAAACCATCCAAGTTGGGCCCCGCGATTGCGTTTGACAGCGTTGGATGGCCTGCGGCGACCGATGGCGGCCCGATGAGACCCACTATTCGCGCCAAGCGGTACAGGTCCATGATCGTGCGAGCGCGTTGGCTGGATGGTTTCTCGCCCAACTCGACTTTGCCTGTCAAGGTACGGCGCACCAGAGTCAAGCCGTCGGCGAGCAGATGCCATATGTTTGTCCCCTTGATAAGCAGTGCCTCCCAGAGAGTATCGCCCTCACCAGCGTCGGCGAGATGCGAGTCGTCTATTGTCGCGTCGCGTTGCCGACGGTCCCCAAGAATGTGCGCGGAGACGCACAGGAAGTGGTCCATGCACTCCCAACGGATTTTGCCTCCCATAGTGCACGCGCGGACACACCCGTTAAGCCATTCGAGCACTTTAGGGTGCTTGGCGAGTCCCTGTGGCCACGCATTCAAAACGCACAGGGTGGTGCTTATGTCCACTGCGTCGCATTTCCTCGGTTTGCTTTCTGATAGCGAGAGCATATCGACGATCTGATCGGGTGTTGGCGCAAACGAGGGCACCAGCTGGCGCAGACATGCGAGCCCCGCATTGAACGCGTTGCGGTCAAACGCCGACGACAACCACTTGTTGTCGCCCAGACGGTCCAGCGTGTAGCGCACCAAGGCGAGCGTCATTTCGGTATTTTCGAGACACGAGACACTATCGTGGTATCGCCGGGCCACGTGGTGCATTGTGTCGGTGCGACCGCACGCCAGCGCGCCCGCCATAACCGGCACCCACCCGTATGCGATGCCCCCACGATCCAACTCCTCAAACAGCCCCGTGGGCGCGTAACCACCGGCGGCCAGTTCCCACGAGTTTGCACCTTTTTCTTTGCCGTCGCTCGCGTACCACCAGCCAGCGCTCTCGGCGCCGGTGGATCGATTGCCTCTTGCGCGCGCCTTTTCGGCCAGCCCTTTCAGCAGCCCCACGGCGTCGGCGGGGCGGGGACGTTGGTGCTTGAGCCAAGTGTGCGAATGCTCGTCCCAGCAGACACACGCATGGGCACCTGTGCGCGCGCCTGCCCGTGGCGAAAGCAGAAAACGGCGCATTGTGTGAACCGCGCCGCTCGCCACTGCGCCACTCAAAAGGGGATCGAGTCGCGCGTTAAAGTCGGCACACTCGGCATCGCTGTCGTACTCGCTGTCGGCGCGAAAGGATGTCTGAAGCAAGAGGTCGGCCATGTCGGCATGGTCGCGCACGGCTGCATCCCATTTCCATGTCCCATATTTGTCGCACCCGGATAGATTGTAGCACAGCAGTAGCCTGTGGGCCAGATCGGCGCGTCCTAGCCTGCTCACAACGCGCATCAGCATGTCAAATGCTTTGGGCATCTGCTCGGTCAGCGTTTTGCATGCGCCCATTTCCTCTCTCCACCCTTGCTCATTGTCTGTCTCGTCGACACCATCACTGTTATTGCTGCTGTCGTCGTCGTTGTTGTTATCATTATCGGTACCGTCGTCCTCGCTGTCGCCGTGGTAAGTGGACGTTGCCGTCCGCTCGTGTGCCCGGCCGTCGGCAGGAGAGTGGCTGTCCGAGAGGAACGCAAGCCGCGAAAGGGCAGAGTCGCGAGCCCTGCTGGTCTGCGTAAACCAATTGGCGCGCCACGGGCGCACGGCGAGATCGTGCCCCATCCGCCCGAATGCGCGCGCTGCCGCGCCCGTGGGCGCCACGGCCAGCACTATGACGGCGATCGCCGCCGTGTGCGACTCGCGTTTGGGGAGCAGTGGCGCCCATCGGGCACGGATTGCGTGCGTCACGACGCCGATGATTGCGGAATCGTCGCCCTCATCGATTTGGGCGAGATCGCGGCAGTGCTGTATGGCAAGGGTGACGCACGCGAGGCGTCCCTCGATCCAGGCTCTCGTGGCCGACCATCCGTCCGAAAGCTTGCTGAATGCTTGCGAATCGGTACCTGAGCGTCCCTTTCCCTGCAAGAGGCCCAACGTGTCGGACTCGGGCGCAGCGGGGCGCACGTTGGGGAAAGGCATTCTCCAACAGAGAACGAGGCGTTTGGTGTCTTTTAGGGAGGGTGCGCTAATGCACCGGTGCCACTGACGCGACACCTGCTTGGCCACGAACCGGTGCCGCGCATCCAACAGGCTCCGGTCGGCCGAATCGGCTCCGTTCAGGATGTGCGATACGATTTCGTCGGGCAATTCCATTTCCCTGCTGTCGTTTGTGTCTGCAGGCGGCAACCCGGCGTGCCAGCACTTTTCTCCAATTTCCCCTTCTCTTACCCCTAGTATCGCTTCCTTTTCCTTGGCCCTTGCTCTGCCTACCAACAGATTTGGTTTGGGAGAGAGGGGGAGTGTGCGAGACACGACCGCGACATTGTATGTGCTCTCTTGCCGTGAATGGGGCATCGAGAGGACATCTTTCTTATCATGGCACCAAAGGAGCCACGGCCGACCTCATAATGGCGACAAAATGCAAGCATGTGCTGCATCGCCTCGGGTGTGCATTTTCCCGAGTACGGTCCTCTCCCAGACGGTCCATGTGCGTACGTGACCAAAGGGCTCACAAGGTTATGCCCCAGATGCCCTCCAGGATCAATAGGGGCCCGATGGGCATGCTCTCCCACGACTGCAAGAATGCCACCCCGTTTTGGTAGCATTCTGTAACACTGGCGCCCTGTGCGGCATAGCAAATTCCCTGACTTTTGCGCCTGTGGTGTCCTTTCGAGGACAAGATAGTGAGCGAGTGAGTAGAGAAAAGCAGATGTGCGCGGCCTTCGAGTACGTCGTTGGCGTGTGCCCGCCCTGCCCGATCCCTCTGGCCTTGCCATCTCTAGCAGAGGCCGCCTCTTTCTAGGGTTTCCCAGGCACGCCGATGACCACAACATGCCGTGCCTCGCCGAGATTGTTCGTGGGCCCGACAATGGGACGGAAGCGGTGCCCTTTCCCAATCTCGACTATGTGCTGCCCCACGGCAGACGGCGGCCACCCTCGACGTGGCTCGTATCGCCGCACGGTATGGTGTTTGACGCCCACGACACACTGTGGGTCATTGACAATGGCAAGCGCGCTAGTTTACCCGGCATTCCCGAGGGCGCCGCCAAGGCGGTGGCCTTTGACATTGAGCACCGTTGCGTGATTGCGACCTTTGTCGTGCCCTCGTCCATCGTCACCAACGACGCCCACCTCAACGATATTCGCGCAGACAGTGAGCGCGGATGGATCTACCTGACCAACTCTGGGTTCGGTCCACACTACTCGCTGGTCGTGATCCATATGGCGACGGGCCGGTGCCGCGAGTTTCTCAAGAACAAGGCGTGCACGTCGCCCGAGCCCGGTTTCATGACGTTTCTCGAGGGTGCGCCCAAACGGCTCGCACTAGGTTCCCACAGAAGCGACTTTCCGACGGGGGGAGCCGACGGGATTGCTCTCTCGGAAAATGGTAGTCGCCTCTACTGGACGCCCCTAAGCGGGCGCGGCCTCTACAGTATTCGAACGCGTTACCTGCACGAGGCCTTTGACGCCGACGATGGAGATGTGGAACGGTGGGTCGAGTATCATGGCCAACGTCCTACCTGCGACGGCATTGCCGAGGGACCCCACGATTCTCTGTTTTTCGGCTCATACCAAGAGAGGGCCCTCTTGCAGCGCAACGCCAAAGGCGGCTTTCGCCTAGTGGTCCAGGACGACGATCTGCTGGGATGGCCCGACTCGCTGGTTTACCACGATGGCCGCCTGTATGTGACCTTGGGTCAGTGGGACCGCTCTGCGGCGTTTAACCATGGCACAGACAGGCGCAGACCGCCCTTTTGGGTGGTTTGCGTTTCTATTGTCTAATTGCCCCCGTTGTTTGCTTTTAAAAAGACAGATACAAAAGCTAGATAGAGGGAACCGGGGGCAAGTCTGGGCGGCGTTGGAGTAGCCTCGCCCTCCACGAGGTTGTGCGCCTGGTTCCGAGCCATCTGACAAAGTCGTCTGCCTCTGTCTGTTTACCCTTGGATTGCAGGGTCTTTACGGCCCACGTGTCGGCCGCGTGTCTCGTGTACACATAACCTGCCGCGCCTCCAACGAGGCCGCCGCAGCAGGCCCATGCAGATCGCGCACGGCGTCCCAACAGCGCGCCGGCAGCGCCCGCGATGAGAGACGTCGCAGTTACGATGGGCACCAAGGGCGTGCACGTCATGGCGGCTTGGCTATAGATGAGACCGTGGATGTGCGTGGGCGGCCAGGGTTTATAGGCGTTGATATGGGGATAGGTGGTGATCGTGAGGCCCTTGCTCAGGAGCCACGGCAGCACGCTGACCTTTTGTGGCGTATACGACAGCATGATGTCAAAATAGCACTGCGCCTCTATGTCTTGCGCACCAAATGCGTCTCTGGCGATCGCATAGAGTTGGCGACGTTCGGGCCAGACGGACTGGGACGGATCGCCGTTATCACTATCGCCTGGTCCACCGCCGGCCAAAAGGTATGGATTGTAGCAGTTATCGTTTAGGATGATGATGCCTCCCCCAATAGGCAGCACAAGCGCGCAGCGGTTCCTGTGGCTTGCGCGCATGTTTTTCAAATAGAACTGACCTCGTGTCGTCGCTCGTCTTTGGTCTGGTCAACAAGCAAGCGCTGTACCAAACACAAAAGTCGCTCCCGCTCTCGGCTCGCAGTTCTTTTGCGCTCGGTCTAGTGGGGCCCAGGAGCAACCGCAAACTACCTGGAAAAAGGGTCATAATTGGTGCGGATTGGTAAACTGCGGCTTTCTCTGAACGCCAACAGCCACAACTGGCGGGGATCACGTAAAAGGACTGGCGCTGCCGCGCGGTTGGTCTACAAGTCTGCCCGGCCCACCAAACAGTTGGTGCCTATAAAACACTTTTGCCTGCAAGGAAAGACACAACCTACTCGCAGAGCATTACGACATCACCGACACGAGGAAGCACAGAAATGTCAGCCCACGACAACCACCACCACTGCGTCACGGGCCTGTCTGCATCGGCCCACTGTAACCGCCGCCATCACAGCCAACGGCACACTCCAAGGGGGACATTCATAGGCACGATGATTGCGTGCAGCGCGCTGGCCGCGGGTGGCCTCGTGGCCGCGCGTGTGCTGGGACCGACAGTGTCTGGTATCGCCCATGACATTGTCCTTGGCGCACTCGCCGGTCCCGCCATCATCGTTGGCATTCGCAGCGCCACGAGTCACGGCACTGCCGCGACCGAACCAGATACCGCGGCATCAGTGCGCGGCGCAACGCCAGCGTCAAGGGTGTGCTACGTTGCCACCGGTGGCACGAGCGTGACCGACTTTATCCTTGGAAGTCTGACGGCTGCGGGCGTGGTCTTTATCGGCAACCGCGCTCTTTTGAATGCGATCGATCCGGCCGATTCTGAGCGCTGGAACATCAATCACAACATGGCCAGTAGCACCCTTCTCTTTATCGGTGGCTTGGCCATATACAATGCTCTCTCTGAAGCGTTTACGACGACCCTCAGTGCGCCCCCTGGCGGCATTGCGATCTCGGGCCAAGGTATGGTTCACGTCTCGTCGGGGGGCTCGGGCATCACCGTTACCTCGTCTGGCAACGGCCGCGGCATCAGCGTCGTGCAGCAGCAGCAGCAGCAACAACAACAACGCCAGCAGCAAGACACAACTACCGGCATGCCCCATCCGTGCTCGACCTCTGGAACTCGGTATGAGTCGGATCAGCATCCGGTACCTCGCCATCATGCTCCTCCCGAGTATGGTCCAGCGGGCGAGGACAAGACGGCAGACTAGCGCGTACCGTTTTGAGCACCTCCTTCCCTGTATACTTGCGCATACACATATGGTTCCTTTTTCGCAAAAAGTATTTCGATTTCATTCAGCGCATACTGTGCAATGGTGTTCCAGGGAAGAGCATGCGCGTGCAAAAACACTCGTCTCGCACATCCCTTTGTCTTTGCCCCTTTCCCCGATACAAAGTGATAGGCCAATGGGGGCAACTAAACATTCTCTCGGCGCCGCAGGCACCCAGCAGTAGCCTTGTTTGGCCGTTTAGAGTCGAGCGATACACAAAGCGCACAATGGCAGGTCGGTCCGTCAACGGGTTCGACGCCCTGCCCAACGAAATGGTGTTTTTGGTACTGGGCCACCTGCGGACGCAGCGAGGACTCTACACCCGTTCCATGGCGGTAGCCAGACGCGTTTGCCGCTTGTGGCGTGGCCTCGTGCGCCTTTTGGGTTGGGACCCTCACAGGGGCCCCACCGTTGTCGGGCGAAGCGTGCAGTTTCTCATCGACCACGCGATGCTCGACTATCACCCACGCTGTCACGTGCTCTGCGGTGACCCTCGGGTGTCTCACTTTTGCAAGCAGACCGCCGACCATATACAAGAGTGGCCATGGTCGGATTGCGTGCCCCTCGTGGACGAACCCCCCATGCCCTACGATCTGTGGACATCGCTGTGCCAACTGGCCTTGTTTGACATGGGCGTGCATCCCACCGCCACGCTGGTCGGTGATGAGCGATTGCCTACGAGATGGCGCATGAGGGCGCTTGCCGAACGGTGCCCCCTGTGCAAGAGGTGCCTCGTTGATGGATGTAGACACCAATGTCTGCGCGGCGCAACGCCAGCGCACGCAACAAACTATCTATGGGGCGCAGACGCCCTTGAATGGGGACCCAACAGGAATGGGCACACGAATGATATCGGTCTGTGCAAGTACCGTAACAAGCCCTGGAAAAACATCGCCGTTACGCACAATGCCCACTACCAACGCGTATGGGTACAATGGCCCGAGATCACGCGGTGGAGCACGAGCGTGTGGAGGCTGCACAGTACCCTCCATGACCGGATGCTCTACCTGGCGCGGTGCTTTCAGATCCTCATGGACTATAACCGGAGCGCGCCCACCGACATTCGGTTCTACTCGTGCGCCTCGCTGATCCGCCGCGCACACGCTCTCAACGATAGGCTCACCTGCGAGGATATAACGTTTTACACGCCGTGCACGACCTATAGGGACGATACCCTCACCTATGCCGAGGGCGACCCTGCCCTTTCTGTGCGCGATCCTGACGGCAGCATCAATCACTGGGACTGTTCTGGCTGGAGTGACTCGCGGCCCCACTGCGAGTGCGGCATCGACTATTCCTACTGCAACAATGGCGTCGAGACGGATCCTCTGTACCATTTGGACGTGTCGCGTCCGTGGGGCTATCCTGTCGCCGTGTGACCTGATTTCTCTCTTTGTCTTTGGACCGGCAGCATTGTTACTCTTTGGTTGGAAAACAACGTCATGGACCGTGGCATTCTCTATTCCTGCAATAGTCACTGGGCCTCTAAGGGGATGGCGAGCCCTCGCCAGTTGAAAAGAGGGACATCGCATTAACCGAATTGCGGGGATCAGTGTGTACGCGTCGAAAGAAGGACGGTGTGCTGACAGGGTGTCCCCTTGTTGGGTATGCCTATTGTCACTCATGGGGACCAAACGGTGCCGTTGGTGTAGGGGCAGGCTCGGTGGCGCACAACAGGGCGCATGCAAAATCGGCCAATGGCGCCCATTGCAACTTTGCGATTGGCTCGACAAAGAGGTCACGGGCAGTGCGGACACTCCACGAGGCAGACAAGGCGCTCGTGGCCAACTCTCAACGCGACAATGAACGAGCACGCGCACAACGGGAAATCTGGGCTACTGGCCCTCCCGAGCGAACTTGGGGTCGCCCTGGCGGTCCTCATGGATGATGGCGCGCTGAGCGCGTTTGCCCGCGCGTCGACTGTAATCTATTCGTGGTGCGAACAAGAGTTACACAAGCGCTGTGGGTGGCATTCAACGCCGCTCGATAGGCTCGCCGCCGCGACTGCGGGTGGCGGCACTGAGGCCCTCTCGTGGGCCCGCCGGCGTGCCGAGAGCCAGGGCAGGAGCGCATTCTCCTTTGACGCAGCGTGCTTTAAAGCAGCAGCCGCAGAGGGGCACCTGGACGTCTTGCAGTGGCTCTATGACGATATGCGCATACACGGGATCGAACCGCGCTGCTCGGCCACGGCCCTGCTCAAAGCGGCGGCAGAACGCGATCAAGTCCGTGTCGTGCGCTGGCTCATAGACTATAGGGGCGATAGCATGTGCCTGGTGAGCAGCGCCATTGTGGCGGCCGAGTTTGGTTCGCTGCGCTCCTTTGGACTGATTCATGCCGCGTGCTTGGCTCGTGGGTACCCGATCCGCGCCAACATGTTTACCAATGTCAAAGGATCGGCGATGCTCGCTCATCTCAACCACAAGGGACTTTTGGATCCCGGAACGCTGCCATGGATAATGCTCTGCGCGCGCGATCAAGACACCTTTAATTGGTTCTGCACAGACACCAGCGGCATACTCGCTACATGCGACTGGCAGGATATGCTCGAACTAATCGACGAGGAGCGCCACCTGTTGTGTGAGAATGGAGGCTTCTCGCAGGTCGACGCTCTCTTGGTCTTTCTCCACGTACGTGGCGTCAATCTGACTAGTCCACAGCGCTTCTCTGCTCTCGTCCTTCAGGCCATCGAGATGGGCTCTTATCGCTTTCTCTGTGCGCACGCGCATCTTCTCCAACTGGGGCCGACCGCATCCTACACCAAGCAGCGTGCAGTCATGATGCGCTGGTTCCCACGCACAATGTCTTTTCTCCCCAAACGAAAAAGGATGCTGTCGCCCGCGTCCCCCGGTCCGCAATCCCCAGTGTCTGCGCACGATGATGGTGTCGACGGCGGCAACGGTTTCATCGTACAAGAGGACGACGTGGTGCGTAAAGATCTCGACGAGGCCGTGCGCCTGCTTTGCAAGTACCATGATGTAGACGACCTTGAAACAACGGCTGCCATGACCCGACAGTGGGACATCTTTGGGTACCTATGGGGCGCCCTACAAAGGCGCGTATTTCTGTTACCTGCCAACAAAAAGACCGCGGCGTTGCGGCTGTGGACCACGTACGGTGCGGCCTTGGATCACGGGGACATGTATGGGATTGACGCTGTCTGGGGGCTCACGCGCGGCCCCTTTACCGCCTACGAGTGGAGCCAAACGTTTTGCAGCTGCATTGAGGCGTACATTTGGTGCGATGCTCG
>Ga0255334_1000973_pt1 | contig 16014 bp, 14 predicted proteins | sample EtOH5_35cm_T3_12_FD_202080 | JGI IMG/M metagenome (GOLD analysis project Ga0255334, IMG submission 202080) | Sandy soil microbial communities from University of British Columbia, Vancouver, Canada - EtOH5_35cm_T3_129 | ecosystem: Engineered > Artificial ecosystem > Sand microcosm > Unclassified ...
CAGAAAAGGAATCGATCACCAGAATGAGACAACAAAAAGTAATGCTCTTGAATTTACAGATACATGATGTATCGGAATGGTCAGTTATTTATTTGAGCGTGCCTAAGGCGATCGGCGGCGGCCAGGGCCGCTTCCTCCCGCATCAGGTCGGCTTTGCCGACCCGGCAGCGGACACCGTTCACCGTTCCGTGAACGCCGAGTCCGGGCACCGCCTGCAAGCCGCTCGCAGGCTCCAGCACGAGCTCGCGGCTCTGCGCCGCCTGCACGATCGCTCTCGCGATCGGGTGCTCAGACAAGTGCTCCAAGGACGCTGCAAGCGTGAGCACGCTGACCTCCGTCTCCTCCCCATAAGGAATGATATCCGTCAACTTCGGTTTGCCTCCCGTCAGCGTGCCGGTTTTGTCGAAGGCGACCGCTTTGATGTGTCCCATCTGCTCCAGATGCACGCCTCCCTTGAATAAGAGGCCGTTGCGCGCTCCATTGGAGATGCCCGACAGGATAGCCGGCATGATCGAGGAAACGAGCGCGCAGGGAGAAGCGACGACGAGGAAGATCATCGCCCGGTAGATCGTATCCTGCCAGCTCCAGCCGAGCGCGAACGGAGGCAGCAGCATCAGCAGGAGGGCGGCGCCGACAACGATCTTGGCGTAGACGCCTTCAAACCGCTCGACAAACAGCTGGCTGGGCGGCTGCTCGTTCTTCGCCTCCTGCACCAGATGGATGATCCGGGCGAGAACAGTATCCCCCGCAGGTTTCGTCACGCGGATGAGCAGCGCGCCTTGGCCGTTGATCGTGCCCGCGAACACCTCGTCGCCGGGATTCTTGTCCACCGGAATCGCTTCTCCAGTGATCGTGGCCTGTCCCACCGCGGAGCTGCCTTCCAGCACTGCGCCGTCGGCCGGCAGCCGTTCACCGGGCCGGACCAGCACGACATCGCCCGCTTGCAATTGGTCCACCTTCACCCTGCGCTCGACTCCGTCCGCCACCACAACGGTTTCTTCTGGCCGCAGCTTCATGATCGCCTGGATGTCCTTATTGGTTTTTTCCATTGTATATTCTTCCAGAGCGCCGCTGAGCGAAAAGATGAAGATCAGGATCGCACCGTCCATCCAGTATCCGATGGAAGCCGCACCGACCGCCGCGACCACCATGAGCAGGTCGACATCCAAATCCTTTTCCTTGATCAGCGTTTCGAGTCCTTCCCAAGCCTTTCGATAACCGCCGACGACATAGGCGAGCAGGAAGAAGCCGATCTCCCCGCCCTCAAGGCCATAATCGCCGAACACCCGAGCGATGACGATAAACAGCAGGCACAGCGCCGTCACCAGAAGTGCGCCATGCTTTTCCCATGCCCTGCTTAAGCGGCCTTCCCCGGAATAGCCCTGTCGCTCGCCGACCGGATTCTTCGATCGCTCCTCCCCATAAGCCTTGCCCACGCTCAATGCTATCGTCCTCCTCATCATTCTCAATTGACTGATAATGATAAACTTTATCACACATTCTAGCGAATGTCGCTTGCCGCTGTAAATATATGAACCTATCTTGAAATGAATACTTTGTGACAAAAAGCTCATGGACACCGGTAGCTCCATGCTCAGCAATCGCCCGCCTCCCGTCACCTCCCGTCACCTCCCGTCACCTCCCGTCACCTCACCTCCTCTCACCTCACCTCCTCTCCCCTCTCGTAAGCGCAAGAGAACCTCCGATTCCGCTCTGGCGGGTTGGAGGTTCTCTTCGGCGGGCTATGCTCTTATGTCCTGAACGAATCAGCCGCGGATGCCCTTCAGCGTGTATTCATACACATAAGTCCGGTTGGCATAGAGCGTGAAGTCCGCATGCGTCCGGGCTCCCCAGGAATCGTCGCCGCCGACGCCCATCTGCTTGTCGTTGACGCGGACGACCGTCCGGCTGCTCGGCGGCAGCTTGTGCGGATGGTCATGCGCTTCCAGCTCTTCGGGCGAATGCGGCAGCGCCGACAGCTCGACGAGCGGGCAGCCGCGAATCTCCAGGCCGGTCCCGGCGGCATTCATCAGCCGGGCATAGCGAACGTCCGTCTTGTTGCCACATTCCTGCGGGCGCAAGTACGGGGTCAACTGCGCGGATACGGCCGAAGCGAACTTGCCGATCCGCGCGCCGGTATGGCGGTCCCAATAGTTTTCGTCGGGACCGCGGCCGTACCATTCCAGCCGGTCGAAGCTTCCGTCCAGGCTGAAGCGCATACCCACCGCCGGAATCTCTGGCAAGCCCGGCCCCGGGTTCAGCTCCTGCCGCACGCGGACCGTTCCGTCCGCCGTGACGGAAAACGTCACCCGCACCCGCGACTGCGCCGCTGCCGGCAGAACGAATTCCTGGCGGACGACGAGCCCCCCGTCCGCCTCCGCAAACCATGCGCCGACCGCGAGGCGTTTCGCTCCGGCGTTTCTCCACACCGCGCAGCGCTCGTGCAGCTTGCTGCCGCGGTCATTGTCCGTATAGGGCCGCCAAAAATACGGCGCCGGCCCTTCCCCATCCGCCAGCAGCTCGGTTCCATCGAGCTGCCACGATTCCAGCTCGCCCGTCGCCGCGTCGAAGGCGATGCGGAAGCCCGCGCCCTCGGCGATCCGCCGGCCGCCCTGCAGGCGAACGCCGAGCGGCTGCCGTCCCGCGTCTGCGCCCGCGCCGCGGCTTGCGCCATCCGCCGCCGCTTCAGCCGCACCGGCCGCGCCGACCGCACCATCCGCCGCCGCTCCAGCCACACCGGCCGCGCCGACCGCGCCGACCGCGCCGACCGCACCATCCGCCGCCGCTCCAGCCACACCGACCGCGCCGACCGCACCATCCGCCGCCGCTCCGGCCGCTCCGGCCGCTCCAGCCGCACCGGCCGCACCGTCCGTCTGATCCGACGATACCGAGGGCACCGGCAGCACAAACTGCCCGCAGGCGACCTCATGGCCGGCCTCGGCCCACAAGGAATCCTCGCTCAGCAGCACCTTGAGCGTCACGACATACTCTTCGCCTGGCTGCGGATTCTCCGGCTGCGGCCAGGCGAAGAACAGCGTCTCCTCGCTTTGCGGAGCGAGGGAATAGCTGCCGCTGCGCTCCGCCACGAATTCCCCGTCGCGCTCCAGGGTGCACACCAGCTCGAATTCGTCGAGATCCGTGAACAGGAAGCGGTTGGTCACGCGCACGGCGCCTTTACGCAGATCGACGGCCCGGAATCCGATGTTCTGATAAACCGCTTTGACTTCCGCCAACTTGGGAGTTGGCGTCCCGTCGGCGAAGATGATGCCGTTGCCGCAGAAATTGCCGTCGTTCGGCGTCTCCCCGAAATCTCCGCCGTAGGCGAGATACTCCACGCCCTCCGGCGTCTTCGTGCGGAGCGCCTGGTCGATCCAGTCCCAGATGAAGCCCCCCTGGAGAATCGGGTACTTATAGAACAGCTCAACGTACTTGAACAGGCCGCCGGTCGAGTTGCCCATGGAATGGCTGTATTCGCAGAGGATAAACGGCTTCCGCGTAGTCCCGTTGCCGAGTCCATCCAGATTGGGATTGTAGGTTTGCATGGAGGCATACTGCTCAACCTGGCCCGGCGAGGTATACATCTGGCTCTCCATATCGCTCGCCGCCGCGCTCGGGCGATGGTTGGCCACGCCTTCGTAGTGGATCAGCCGGCTCGGATCGGCCGCCTTCAGGAAGTCGTGCATGCGGATGAAGTTGTGCCCGCCCCAGGACTCGTTGCCGAGCGACCAGATCACGATGGAGGGATGATTCTTGTCGCGCTGCAGCATGGAGTTGCAGCGGTCGAGCACATTGGCCGTCCACTCCGGCTTGCTGCCGGGCACCGTGTGCCGCTCCTCTTGCGGAGGCTGGCCGTAGACCCAGCTGCCGTGCGTCTCCATGTTCGTCTCGTCGATGACGTACAGCCCGTATTCGTCGCACAGGTCATACCAGAGCGGATGATTCGGGTAGTGGGAGGTGCGGACGGCGTTGATGTTGTGCCGCTTCATCAGCAGGATGTCGCGCAGCATGTCCTCCGGCGCGACGGAGCGGCCCCGGTCACAGCTGAATTCGTGGCGGTTGACACCCTTGAAGACGATGCGCTCCCCGTTGATGCGCATGAGGCCGTCCTTCAGCTCGAAGGTGCGGAAGCCGACGCGATGCGCAGCCGCTTCCAGCACTTCGCCGCTCTCCGCGCTCAGCTCGAGCGCCAGCGTGTACAGATTCGGATGCTCGGCGCTCCACTTGAGCGGATTGTCCACCGTCAGGGCGAGCTCAAGCTCGCATTTTTCGCGGCCGTCCACGCTGAATTGATGCTCCACCTCCGCTCCCGCCACCGGCTTGCCTTCGCGATCATACAATCGGGCTACGAGGCGATGGCGCCCCAGCCCTTCCCCATCGTAATTGCCGACCCGCGCCTTGATGCGCAGCGTGCCGTCCTTGTACTCCGAATCGAGCGCTGGCGTCGCGAAGAAATCATAGAGATGCACAGGCCGTTTCGTATAGAGATAGACATCGCGGAAAATCCCCGAGAGCCGCCAGAAGTCCTGATCCTCCAGCCAGCTCGCGTCGCACCAACGGTACACCTCGACCGCGAGCCGGTTTTCCCCCGGGGCCAGATAGGGCGTCAGATCAAACTCCGCCGGAGTGAAGGTATCCTCACTGTAGCCGACCAGCTCCCCGTTCAGCCACACATAGAAGGCGGATTCGACGCCCTGAAAGCTGATGAACACCGGCTGGCCGCTCCACTCGGCGGGAACCGTGAAGCTGTGCAGGTAGGAACCGACTGGATTGTATTTGGTCGGGGCAAAAGGCGGCTGGAGTTCCTCATGGCCTACCCAGGGGTACGTGATGTTGGTATACTGCGGAAAATCGTAGCCCTGCAGCTGCCAGTGCGAAGGCACCGGGATGGTGTCCCAGCCGGAGGCGTCGTAATCGCTCTTATAGAAGTCGGCGGGGCGGCTATCCGGATTCTCGGCGAAGTTGAATTTCCACTCTCCATTCAGCGATCGGGCAAACGGAGAGGAGCTGCGGTCGTTTCTCAGCGCCTCGTCCGTGGTGGCGAAAGGCAGGAAAGAAGCATGCGCTTCCATCCTTCCGACTTGGAAAATATCGGGGTTGTTGTTCCACTCGGGATACCCGTTGGCAGGCGGGGTATAGATCAATTTTTTCGGCATGGCTGCACCTCGGAATTGGGATGGGATCAAGCTGGATTCCCCTTTATTTTACTCAGAAATTCCGGGTACGAAAAGCCAACAATACTCCCATCACTTAAACGATATTCGCATTTCAATCCTCAGCAAATGTTCCCTAATATAACCTCTACTTTTTTGCTCCCCCTCCCAGCTCCCAAGAATAAACGGATATCACGCAGGCCAGACTGACGCTCCTTCAAGATGGGGCATTGCCCGCTCGTCCGGCTTCATCGGTACAAAAGCGTTAGCGTGCGGCCTAGAAACTGATTGTTTAGCTCGGCCATCGTTTCCTCTTACCGGGCGGCCTCTTTCTGCTGGCTTGGCAGCGCACGGACGCTCAAACGCTGCGCTTGACCGTAACGCCCGGCAAGGGAGATCACGGCTCGCGCGAGGGCATCCCAAATAGCGATTTGGGAAATCACTATTTTCCGGATAGCCACCTTCTCTTGCAAAAGAATGATATCCCGTAACACTAATTGGGTCTGCCAAGGTAGGAAAGGGCCCATTTTCGGAGGATAACGATTTGAGAGGGCACTATTTCCCTCTCATCCCCCCTTTGCGCTGGAATAGCGATATCCCAGATCATTAAAATTTTCTGTAACGACCGTCATCCCGTTCGATCTGCCGATTCCTGTACAGGAAGGCGCCGCAAGGATATGCGCCTATCGGCGTCCTTATGGCGTTCTCCGAACAAACAACTATCTTTCTTGCAAGTCTAAACCAAATAAAAGGTTGCACATATCCTATCAGTATCAAGTAGATGGGAGGTGAAAGTCTGAAACCATGAAAGGTTCCCTTAGATTGGCCCTCAAACGGAGCACATCCATCATTCGTCAACTTATCACGTTTCTGTTCGTAAACATTTTCCCGGGGACATCGGTCGTTACCCGGTCTTTCCGGGTCACCCGACTTGTAAACACAGGAGAAGTGATCGTATCCCAAAGCCGGGCGGCCGGCAGTACCGCCACGCCTATCGTCCGGTATCAATTCGTCAATGCTGTGACCGGCCTGCCGGTGACCAACAGCATTACTTTGACGGGGACCCGCATCGTCGTCCTGCCTTTTATTCTTCCCCCTGGAACTTTCCGACTCAGAATTACCAACGTTGGGACGGGTAGAGTTCGGGTGGAAGGGGTTATCCTGGTTTTTTAAAGACAAACGCAATAATCCCCACCCTGTCGCTTCACACAAGGCGGGGATTATTTACGTTTGCCTTCATATATTTTTGGAAATAAGGAGTAAACTTGAGAAGGATTACCCACATTACTAATTACTTAATTTTAAATCCTCTATGGATTGAACGTTTTGTAATTCACCAAACTTCTCATTATTCTTTTCCAGCTTTCCCTTGCTTCCATCTAGTTTAAATTTTCCTTGGAAGACGCCTTTAATGACATATGCATCATTGGTAACAAGCCCTTGATATCGTTCAAGGAAAAGAATGACTTTTTCTCCGGGTTGAAGCACGTGATTGTTTCCATATACGTACTCTTTGTTGTCGTAAAAGCCGCCAAGTTCCAAGATATTGATAGAATCGTTAGCGTGTTGATCACCCTTAAATGTTTTCTGAACTTCAACATTTGTAATAGTAAACACCACATGCTTATACTCCAACGATTTGCTGGCGGTCTTTCCTACGTTTACTTCAACAATTACATCCGATTTATCTTTCAGATCAGCCACTGTTTAAATGATTCAGCAATATCTCCTGACACCCTAACAATGGGAACTGTTTTTGTGTCTTGGGCATTGCTTTGATAGACGAAAGTACCAGCGCCGACAATAATTGCAACAGCCACTATTAAGGGAGCAGTAACTTTTTTCATATTCTCTCCTCTCTTCTTGTTTATGATATTCATCAATAAAGTACTTTGGCACCAGCAATGTCATCAGAACCCGGAACATTAACAGTTCGACCACCGGCATCTGTGCACATGACTTGATTTGTAGCGGAAACGTGATTTAACCCCAAAACATGGCCTAATTCATGAGCTGCAACCCCTTGATTTTTCGAAGCAGTATAATTCTTCATGTAATAGTCGTTGAACTCAATTGAAGCATAAGATGAATACCCTGGAGTACCGCTTGGATAAACACTAGTCACAGCATTAGCACCAGTATTGCCATAATCACCGTCATAAAAATCAACGTCTGAATACATTCCGTCATACACAAAATTGATAGTAGAATATGCATTGTGCCATGCCGCTCTTGCATTACTTACAGCGGTGTTATAAATAGATAACTGGTCACTGTTGTAGGTGAAATTAGCATCTGTGAATTTGTACCCTGTCAATGTGTAGGCGGATGCAATTGATGAGAATGATAGCGCCAATACAACGACTGAAAACAAACTAATGGCTAATTACCTTTTTTTTCAACATATTCTCCTCCTAGCAAAATGGTTTTCCAAGAACAACTCTAAGATACCATTTTTTCACACATTCATATGTCAAATAGATGTAAAAGTTTTGTTAAAGTTTATTTATACCGGACACATTTGTGCAACCAATCTTGGGATTCAGCGAACATGACATACACTATAACGCTTCAAAAGGCTAAAAAATGCAGACTCTTTCCGTGCTGCGTCAAGCACTGATTTTCATGATGGTGCCCCCGCCATACCGGATGGCCCCCTCCGGTTCCCTGAACCCGGGCGACGGGGCCGGCGGAAGCGGCGATTTGTTACAAGGAGGTGGGCGCCCCCACCATCTCGTCCAGGTCCAGCCTGAGCAGCTGGCCGGCATGCGTGAGGCCGCTGCCGAAGCCGTAAAGCAGCGCGAGATCGCCGTCCTTCACTTTGCCTTCGCGGATTCCGAGATCCAGCGCGAGCGGAATGCTGGCGGCGGAAGTATTGCCGAAATCGACGAGGCTGTAGAGAGCCTGCGCGAGCGGATAATTCAGGCGCTCGCAGATCGGCTCGATCATCCGCAGATTGGCGCTGTGCGGGATGAACCAGTTCACCCGGTCCAGGCCGATCCCCGCCTTCCGCAGCACCTCTTGCACCCCCTGCGGCACCGTTCTTACCGCCCAGCGAAAGACCTCCCGGCCATTCTGCACCAGCAGACCGTTGTCCATCAGCCGGGCCCCGTTGACCTCCCCGGACAAGCCGGTACGGTACAGGCCGGTGCGATACACATGATGCGCCCCGCCGCCGTCGCTTCCCAGGTGAAAGCCCAAGAAGCGATCGGTCTCCGCGCTCTCGACCAGCACCGCGCCCGCTCCGTCGCCGAACAGAACGCAGGTGCTGCGGTCGCTGTAATCCGTTATTCTCGACAGCGAATCCGCACCGACGACCAGTACCTTGCGGTGCAGCCCGGCGGCAACATGCGCGTGGGCCGGATGCAGCGCATAAACGAAGCCCGCGCAGGCGGCGCTCAGATCAATCGCGCCGGCGGAGAGCGGAATACCTAGGCGATGCTGGATGATGGCGGCTGTCGACGGGAAAGAGAAGTCCGCCGTGCTCGTCGCCACCAACACAAGATCGATATCGCCGGCGTCCTTGCCGTAACGCTTCAGCAGATCCTGCACGGCGGCCACGCCCAAATCGCTCGTATATTCATCCGGACGGGAGATTCTGCGCTCACGGATTCCGGTCCGCTGGACGATCCATTCGTCGCTCGTCTCCACCATTTGCTCCAGATCGCTGTTGGTCAGCCGCCTCTTCGGCACATAAGAACCGATCGCTGTGATTCTGGCGCCGTTTCCCATCTTTGCCACCCGCCTTTTTTGGTATAAGGTATTAGTACCTGATACTAAATCTCATGAGCAGATTATACCCTCTCCGCTCTCCCAATGCAAAGTTTCCGCGCAAAGCTTCCGCAGGTCAGAGGAAAACCAACTGTGCCTCAACCAGAGCTGCGGAAGCGCAGAACGGAAGGGCAGAACGGAAGGGCGAGCGAGTCCCGGCAAACCGCAAAAAAACGCCTCTCCCCCGGCAATTCCAAGGAAAAGGCGCGTCATTGCTGCGATAGCGGTCAGGACAGCCGCGAGCGGTAGTCCTCGTACTGGAAGCGGCGGATCACCTCACTGCCCGCTCCCTCGCGGTAGAGAGCGATGGACGGCAGGTTGACGCCGTTGAACATGTGGTTCTTGACCATAGTGTAGTGCGCCATGTCGGTGAAGACCAGCTTGTCGCCGGCCTGCAGCGGCGCGGGGAACGAGTAATCGCCGATCACGTCGCCGGCCAGGCAGGTGAGCCCGCCGAGGCGGTACGTGTGGGCGAATTCGCCCGGCTGCCCCGCGCCGATGATCGTCGGGCGGTAGGGCATCTCCAGCACATCCGGCATGTGGCAGGTGGCGGACGTGTCGAGGATGGCCAAATGCATGCCGTTGTCGATCGCGTCCAGCACCGTCGTCACCAGGTAGCCGGTGTTCAGCGCAATCGCCTCGCCCGGCTCCAGGTATACATGGACGCCGTATTTGTCCTGGATGTGCGTGATGCAGCGGATCAGCCGCTCGATGTCGTAATCGGGGCGGGTGATGTGATGGCCGCCGCCGAAGTTGAGCCATTTCAGGCCCGGCAGGAACTCGCCGAACTTCTCTTCCACCGCCGCGAGCGTCCGCTCCAGCGTGTCGGAGTTCTGCTCGCAGAGGGCGTGGAAGTGAAGGCCGTCCAGCCCCGCCAGTTCGTCCGGGCGGAAGTTCGCCCGCGTGACGCCGAGGCGCGAGTTCGCGTAGCACGGGTCGTACAGCGGCGTCGCCACCTCGGAATATTCCGGGTTGACGCGGATGCCGCACTCGATTTTCCGGCCCGGATAAGCCTTGACCTTATCCTTGAACCGGTTCCACTGGTCGAACGAGTTGAACACGATGTGATCGGCGTAGGTCAGCAGCTCGTCGAATTCGCCGTCCACATAGGCGGGAGCGTAGACATGGACCTCCTTGCCCATCTCCTCGTAACCGAGCCGGGCTTCGAACAGGGAGCTCGACGTCACGCCCTTCAGATACTCCCCGACAAGCGGGTAGACCGCGAACATCGAGAAGCCCTTCTGCGCGAGCAGAATGCTTGCGCCCGTGCGGTCCTGGACCGCCTTCAGGATCTCCAGATTGCGCCTGAGCAGCCGTTCGTCGACGAGGTAGCATGGAGAAGGCAGCGAACGGATGTCGATGTCCATCTTACACCTCGTCAACCAGGACGGGCGACAAATCTTCTTGCCAGGGCAGTCCGTGCTTGTTCAGCGCGTCCATGAACGGGTCCGGATCGAACTCCTCCACGTTGTAAACGCCGGGCTTCTTCCAGACGCCCCGGAGAATCAGCATCGCGCCGATCATCGCCGGCACGCCGGTCGTGTAGGAGATCGCCTGGGAGCCGACTTCCGCGTAGGCTTCCTGGTGGTCGCAGACGTTGTAGACGTAGTAGGTCTTCTCCTTGCCATCCTTCAGGCCGCGAATGATGCAGCCGATGTTGGTCTTGCCCTTCGTGCGCGGTCCGAGGGACGCGGGGTCGGGCAGGATCGCCTTCAGGAACTGCAGCGGGATGATCTCCTTGCCTTCGAACTCGATCGGCTCGATGGAGGTCATGCCGACATTTTCCAGCACCTTCAGGTGGGTCAGGTAGTTGTCGGAGAAGGTCATCCAGAAGCGGATGCGCTTTACCCCTTTTATGTTAACGGCAAGCGATTCAAGCTCTTCATGGTACAGGAGATAGATATTCTTCGGGCCGATCTGGTCGAAGTCGTAGGTCTGCTTGATGGACAGCGGAGCGGTTTCCATCCATTCGCCGTTCTCATAGTAGCGGCCGTTCGCCGTGATCTCGCGGATGTTGATCTCCGGGTTGAAGTTGGTGGCGAAGGGATAGCCGTGGTCGCCGCCGTTGGCGTCGAGAATATCGATCGTATGAATTTCGTCAAAATGATGCTTCTGCGCATAAGCGGTGAACACGCCGGTAACCCCCGGGTCGAAGCCGCTGCCGAGGAGCGCGGTGATGCCGGCTTCCGCAAACTTTTGCTTGTAAGCCCATTGCCATTTGTATTCGAACTTCGGCGTATCGGGCGGCTCGTAGTTGGCCGTGTCCACATAGTGGACTTTGGTTGCCAGGCAGGCGTCCATGATGCTCAGATCCTGATAAGGGAGAGCGACATTGATGACCACATCCGGCTGAAAGCTGCGGATCAGGCGGATGACCTCATCCGTGTTATCGGCGTCCAGTTGAGCAGTTTGGATCTTCGTGCGCCCTCCGTCCAGCTTGGCTTTCAGGGCGTCGCACTTCTCCTTCGTCCTGCTCGCAATACAAATTTCCTCAAATACATCCGGATTCTGGCAGCATTTGTGCACGACGACACTCGCCACACCGCCAGCGCCAATAATCAACGCTTTACCCAAAATAGCATTCCTCCAGTTCAATAAGGCTGTTCATGCAACAAACAAAATTGATTATACCTATAATGGATAGCAATATCAATAAATCCCGACAAAAAACGGGATAATGCCGGGATTATATTTCGTTTCCTCACAAATTCTTAAACATTTATGAAGATTGGTAAGGTTTCTCCGTGAAATGCTAGAGAATTCTCCGTTTTTCATAGTCCTGGCCAATTTTACCACAAGCTGAATGAAAAACCATCGGGGAGCGATTCCTTCATTGAACATGCCCTGTTGTTTGAAGCGCCTCGGCACGAGCGCGCTCGGGACGCCCTCCCGCTGCGAAGCCAGGCTGACCAACAGCGGAGTGGGAATCATCTCAGCTGATCAACAACTTCTGCATGCAGTGCTAGTATTGTTCTTCCCAGGCGGCCTTAGCCTTGACTGCCCATTATCAGGAACCGCCCATTTCGTCAATGACAAATATTGCACGCGAAAGACAATAATTTTCAATTTTACAAAGTCGTGACAACTTGGGCCGATCCATTGACAAGCAAATGGCTTTGCCCTACGATTATCCCATCAAATCTCATTGGATAAGTAAGGATTAAATCCGCGCTGACTGGGACGCCAGAGGCCGGGCTCAACCGCTTGATACAAGCGGCGAGTCCGGCCTTTTTGCGCAAGCCGGGCAGGCGAACTTGGAAGGGGGAGCGAAGTTGGCAGCAACCGCAAGCGAGCAATCCGCCGACACATTCCATCATCTGGTGAAGCGGCATCCCTGTTTCAGCGAGGAAGGCCATTTTACTCGCGGGCGCGTTCATCTGCCCGTGAGTCCTGCCTGCAACATCCAATGCAAGTTCTGCAAGCGCGCCTTCAACAAATCGGAGGATCGCCCAGGAGTAGCCGGACGGCTCCTCTCTCCTGATAAGGCCTCCGAGGTGATCGCCAAGGCTCTCGACCTGTGTCCGGAGCTGACGGTAGCCGGAATCGCCGGACCCGGAGATACGCTGGCAACGCCGCATGCGCTGGAGACCTTCGAACGGATCCGGCGCGAGCACCCCGGACTGATTCATTGCCTCAGCACCAACGGCCTGCTTCTGGAGCGCTATGTGGAACGGATCGCCGGTGCCGGCGTCGCGACCCTCACCGTTACCGTCAACGCCGTCGAGCCGGCCATTTTGGAGCAGATTTGCTCGGCCATCGTGCTGGACGGACAGCTCCTGGAGGGCCGGTCGGCTGCGGAGACGCTGATCCGGGCACAGCTTGCCGGCATCCGCAAAGCCGCGGAAGCGGGCATCGTGGTCAAGATCAACGCCGTGCTCATCCCCGGAGTGAACGAGGGGCACATCGGCGAGATTGCCCGCCGCACTCGGGAGGAAGGCGCCTCCCTGATCAACATCATCCCGCTCATCCCGCAGCACGAGATGAGCCATATTCCCGCGCCGGACTGCTTCCAGCTGGCGGAGGCAAGAGAAGCGGCGGAGCAGCATCTGCCGGTCTTCCGCCACTGCCGGCAGTGCCGCGCCGACGCCTGCGGCATCCCCGGCGCCAAACAGGATCTCGGCTCGCTGCTCTATGAGAGTCCGATCGAGGAAACCTTCTCGCATGGCTGACCCGGCCGGCGATTGCCGGGGCATGGAAAGGAGCGTCCGCTATGGACTATCAAGTCGCCGTCGCAAGTTTGGACGGCATTCGCGTCAACCAACACTTCGGCCGCTCGGAGCGCTTCCTGATCTACCGGATCGACGAAGCCGGCCGCACCGAGCTCGTCGAAGAGAGGCCGATCCGCCGCGCCTGCGGCAACGGATCCCATGAAGAGGACGCGCTGACGGCCGCGGCCGCCGCCCTCTCCGATTGCAGCTTCGCCCTCGTCGCGCGAATCGGACCGTCCGCCGAGAAGCTGCTGGCGAAGCAAGGCGTGCAGACGTTTGAAACGGCCGATTCCGTGGCCGGAGCCCTCGGGAAGCTGGCCGGTTATATCGTCCGCAGCCGAGCCAGGGCCAATGCTAACTCGGGGATCGCCGAGGGAACCACAAATAAGGAGTGATGGAAAATGTCCAAGAGACTCAAACAAATCGCTATTTACGGAAAAGGCGGGATCGGCAAGTCCACGACGACGTCGAACATCAGCGCCGCCCTCTCCACCGCCGGCTACAAGGTGATGCAGTTCGGCTGCGATCCGAAGAGCGACTCGACCAACACGCTGCGCGGCGGCGATTACATCCCCACGGTGCTCGACACCCTGCGGGAGAAGACGCGGATCAACGCCCACGACGTCATCTTCGAGGGCTTCAACGGCATCTACTGCGTGGAAGCCGGCGGTCCCGCACCAGGCGTCGGCTGCGCCGGCCGGGGCATCATCACCGCCGTCCAGCTGTTCAAGCAGCAGCGCGTGTTCGAGGAGCTCGATCTCGACTACGTCATCTACGACGTGCTCGGAGACGTCGTCTGCGGCGGCTTCGCCGTACCGGTTCGCGAAGGGATCGCCGAGCATGTGTTTACCGTTTCCTCAGCCGACTTCATGGCCGTGTATGCCGCGAACAACCTGTTCAAGGGCATCCACAAGTATTCCAACGCCGGCGGCGCCCTGCTCGGCGGCGTGATCGCCAACTCGATCAACGCTCCTTACTCGAAGGATATCATCGACGATTTCGTCAGCCGGACGAAGACGCAGGTCGTGGAATACGTTCCCCGCTCCGTCACCGTCACCCAGAGCGAGCTGCAGGGAAAGACGACGATCGAGGCGGCTCCCGATTCGCATCAAGCGAAGATCTACCGCGAGCTCGCTCGCAAGATCGACGAGCATGAGCTATCTCGCGTTCCCTCCCCCATGGAGGTGAGCGAGCTGCGCGAATGGGCCGCCAAGTGGGGCGAGCATTTGGTAGCCTTGGAGAGCGGCATCGTTCCCCCGCAGGCGGTCGGCAATCTGTAAATCTATTATATAGAAGGGAAGAGACACGTATGGCGAAAATTGCCGCAAGCTTAACGGAGCTGATCGGCAACACCCCTCTGCTGGAGCTGAACGGCTTTGCCCGCTCCCATCCTATCCAAGCCCGGATCGTCGCCAAGCTGGAATACTTCAACCCGGCCGGCAGCGTCAAGGACCGCATCGGCTTGGCCATGATCGAAGCGGCCGAACAGCAAGGCCTGCTCAAGGCCGACACCGTGATCGTCGAGCCGACGAGCGGCAATACCGGCATCGCCCTCGCCTTCGTCGCCGCCTCGCGCGGCTACCGGCTGGTGCTGACCATGCCGGATACGATGAGCATCGAGCGGCGCAATCTGCTGAAGGCGCTCGGTGCCGAGCTCGTGCTGACGCCCGGCGCGGAAGGGATGAAGGGAGCTGTGCGCCGCGCCGAAGAGCTCGCCGCCGAGATTCCGAACTCCTTCGTGCCCCAGCAGTTCAACAATCCGGCCAATCCCGAGGTTCACCGGCGGACGACGGCGGAGGAAATCTGGCGAGATACGGATGGCGAAGTCGATCTCTTCGTCGGCGGCGTCGGCACCGGCGGAACCGTAACCGGCGTTGGCGAAACGCTTAAGGGGCGCAAGCCCGCCGTGCAGGTGGTCGCCGTCGAGCCCTACGATTCCCCCGTCCTCTCCGGCGGAGCTTCCGGCCCGCACAAGATCCAGGGCATCGGGGCCGGCTTCGTGCCGAAGATCTTCAACCGGGAGATCGTCGATGAAATCTACAAGGTGAAGAACGAGGAAGCGTTGGCAGCGGCGCGCGAGCTCGCGCGGACGGAAGGGCTCATCGTTGGCATCTCCTCCGGCGCCGCCGCCTTCGCCGCGCTCCAGTTGGCGAAGCGCAAGGAGAACGCCGGCAAGACGATCGTCGTCCTCCTGCCTGACACGGGCGAGCGCTATCTCTCCACCGTGCTCTTCCAGGAGCCGGTGCAGGAAAGGAGCGGTGGCCGATGAGCCAAGTCGTTGAACGGCCGAGATTCACCTGCGCGCTCGGCGGCGCGATCGGAACGGTGCAGGCGCTGCCGCGAGCGATCCCGATCCTGCACAGCTCGCCGGGCTGCGGCGGCAACCTGGCCGGAGCGCTGAGCGGCGCATCCGGCTACCACGGCGGAAGCTACTGCGGCGGCAACTCCCTGCCGAGCTCCAACGTGTCCGAGCGGGACATCGTCTTCGGCGGCGAGGAACGGCTGGCCGAGCAGATCGAGAACACGCTCAAGGTGATGGACGGCGACCTCTATTTTGTCGTCACCGGGTGCATGGTGGAGATGATCGGCGATGACGTGCATTCCGTCGTGAAGAGATTCGAAGGCAGCGAGCATCCGGTATACGGAACCGAGACCACGAGCTTCAAGGGCAATTCCTACAAAGGCTACGACGATGTGCTGCAAGCGCTCATCCGTGACTTTGTGGAGCCCGCTCCCGTCAAGAACGCCTTGACCGTCAACCTGCTCGGCATCGTGCCGCTGCAGGATGTGTTCTGGAAGGGCAACATCGACGCACTCAAAGGGCTTTTGCAAAAGCTCGGTCTCACCGTGAACACCTTCTTCGGAACCGGCGAGACCATCGAGAA
>Ga0255334_1000974_pt1 | contig 16011 bp, 9 predicted proteins | sample EtOH5_35cm_T3_12_FD_202080 | JGI IMG/M metagenome (GOLD analysis project Ga0255334, IMG submission 202080) | Sandy soil microbial communities from University of British Columbia, Vancouver, Canada - EtOH5_35cm_T3_129 | ecosystem: Engineered > Artificial ecosystem > Sand microcosm > Unclassified ...
TTGTTGGTGAGTCAGGTGCTGACGCTGTTCACCACGCCTGTTATCTACCTGTACTTTGACCGCCTCGGTCGTCGTTGGGGCCGCACGTCCGAGTCCGTGGAAGTGGTCGAGCAGCCATGAACCTCTCCGGACCTTTCATCAAGCGCCCGGTCGCCACGATGTTGCTGAGCCTGGCGATCATGCTGCTGGGTGGGGTGAGCTTCGGTTTGCTGCCGGTGTCGCCGTTGCCGCAAATGGACTTCCCGGTGATCGTGGTCCAGGCCAGCCTGCCCGGCGCGAGCCCGGAGGTGATGGCCTCGACCGTGGCCACGCCGCTCGAACGCTCCTTCGGCGCCATCGCCGGGGTCAACACCATGAGCAGCCGATCCAGCCAGGGCTCGACCCGGGTCATTCTGCAATTCGACCTCGACCGCGACATCAACGGCGCGGCGCGGGAAGTGCAAGCGGCGATCAACGCCTCGCGCAACCTGTTGCCGAGCGGGATGCGCAGCATGCCGACCTACAAGAAGGTCAACCCGTCCCAGGCACCGATCATGGTGCTGTCGCTGACCTCGGACGTTTTGGAAAAGGGTCAGCTTTATGATTTGGCCTCGACGATCCTGTCCCAGAGTCTGTCCCAGGTGCAGGGCGTGGGCGAAGTACAGATCGGCGGCAGCTCTTTGCCGGCGGTGCGTATCGAACTTGAACCGCAGGCGCTCAACCAATACGGCGTGGCGCTGGACGATGTGCGCAACACCATCGCCAATGCCAACGTGCGCCGGCCCAAGGGCTCGGTCGAGGACGGCCAGCGCTTGTGGCAGGTTCAGGCCAACGATCAATTGGAAAAGGCCAAGGACTACGAGTCGCTGATCATCCACTACAACGGCGGTGCGGCACTGCGCCTGAAGGATGTGGCGAAGGTGAGTGACGGCGTCGAAGACCGCTATAACAGCGGTTTCTTCAACGACGACGCGGCGGTGCTGCTGGTGATCAACCGTCAGGCTGGCGCCAACATCATCGAGACTGTCAACGAGATCAAGGCCCAGCTCCCGGCACTGCAAGCCGTGCTGCCGGCCAGCGTCAAACTGAACCTGGCCATGGACCGCTCGCCGGTGATCAAGGCGACCCTGCATGAAGCGGAAATGACCCTGCTGATTGCCGTGGCGCTGGTGATTCTGGTGGTGTTCCTGTTCCTCGGTAACTTCCGCGCCTCGTTGATTCCGACCCTCGCGGTGCCGGTGTCACTGGTCGGCACCTTCGCGGTGATGTACCTCTACGGGTTCTCGCTGAACAACCTGTCGCTGATGGCATTGATTTTGGCCACCGGGTTGGTGGTGGACGACGCCATCGTGGTGCTGGAGAACATTTCCCGGCACATCGACGAAGGCGTGCCGCCGATGAAGGCCGCTTACCTCGGGGCACAGGAAGTCGGCTTTACGCTGCTGTCGATGAACGTGTCGCTGGTGGCGGTGTTCCTCTCGATCCTGTTTATGGGCGGGATCATCGAAAGCCTGTTCCGTGAGTTTTCCATCACGCTGGCGGCGTCCATCGTGGTGTCGCTGGTGGTCTCGCTGACGCTGACACCGATGCTGTGCGCCCGTTGGCTGAAGCCACATACGCCGGGTCAGGAAAACCGTTTGCAGCGCTGGAGTCAGCGCGCCAACGAGTGGATGGTTGGCAAATACGCCACCAGCCTTGATTGGGTGCTGCGTCACCGTCGTCTGACGTTGCTCAGTTTGATCGTGACAGTTGGCGTTAATATTGCGCTGTATGTTGTTGTTCCTAAAACATTTTTGCCTCAGCAAGACACCGGCCAACTGATCGGTTTCGTGCGCGGCGACGATGGTCTGTCGTTCAGCGTTATGCAGCCGAAAATGGAAATCTTCCGCCGTGCCGTGTTGAAAGATGAGGCAGTGGAAAGCGTTGCCGGCTTCATTGGTGGCACTAACGGCACCAACAACGCCTTCATGCTGGTGCGTCTGAAGCCGATCAAGGAACGGGCTTTGTCCGCGCAAAAGGTCATCGAACGCCTGCGCAAGGAAATGCCCAAGGTTCCCGGCGCACAGTTGATGCTGATGGCGGATCAGGACCTGCAGTTTGGCGGTGGTCGTGAACAGACCAGCTCGCAGTATTCCTACATCCTGCAAAGCGCCGACCTTGGCGAATTGCGCCAGTGGTACCCGAAAGTCGTCACCGCGCTCAAGGCGTTGCCGGAGCTGACCGCAATTGACGCCCGTGAAGGGCGCGGCGCGCAGCAAGTGACCTTGATCGTCGATCGCGATCAGGCCAAACGCCTGGGCGTCGATATGGACATGGTCACCGCCGTGTTGAACAACGCCTACAGCCAGCGGCAGATTTCGACGATCTACGACAGCCTTAACCAGTATCAGGTGGTGATGGAGGTCAATCCGAAGTACGCCCAGGACCCGATCACCCTCAAGCAGGTCCAAGTGATCACCGCCGACGGCGCGCGGATTCCGCTATCGACCATCGCCCATTACGAAAACAGCCTGGAAGATGACCGCGTCAGCCACGAAGGCCAGTTCGCCTCCGAAAGCATTTCCTTCGACATGGCCGAAGGCGTGACCGTGGAGCAGGGCAGTGCGGCCATCGAACGGGCGATTGCCAAGCTCGGTATGCCGGAAGACGTCATCGTGAAAATGGCCGGTACAGCCGATGCCTTTGCCGCCACGCAAAAGAGCCAGCCGTGGATGATTCTTGGCGCGCTGGTGGCGGTGTATCTGGTGCTGGGCGTGCTGTATGAAAGCTACATTCATCCGCTGACCATTCTCTCGACCTTGCCGTCGGCCGGGGTCGGCGCGTTGTTGTCGATCTATGCATTGGGCGGCGAGTTCAGCCTGATCTCGTTGCTCGGCCTGTTTTTGCTGATCGGGGTGGTGAAGAAGAACGCCATTCTGATGATCGACCTCGCGCTGCAACTGGAGCGGCAAAAGGGCCTGGAACCGCTGGAGTCGATTCGCAGTGCGTGCCTGCAACGTCTGCGTCCGATTCTGATGACCACGCTGGCCGCGATCCTCGGGGCGTTGCCGCTGCTGCTGAGCCGTGCCGAAGGTGCGGAAATGCGCCAGCCGCTGGGCCTGACCATCATTGGCGGGCTGATCTTCAGTCAGGTGCTGACCCTTTACACCACCCCGGTGGTTTACCTCTATCTCGACAAACTGCGCCATCGTTTCAATAAATGGCGTGGGGTGCGTACTGATGCTGCTCTGGAAACTCCGCTATGACTGACCGTTCGCTTACCAACCTGTCTGCACCGCTGATCACGGCCAGAGGCTCGCGTTTGTTGAGCCTGTCGCTGTGCGTGGCGCTGCTCAGTGCCTGCGCCATCGGCCCGGATTACCAGCGCCCGACGGCCGCCGCGCCGGTGCAGTACAAGGAAGCGGCCGGTTGGCGTCAGGCCAACCCGAGCGATTCCCTGGCCCGCGGCGCCTGGTGGGAGCTGTATGGCGATCAACAGCTCAACGGCCTGATCGACAAACTCAACAGCGCCAACCAGACCGTCGCCCAGTCCGAAGCCCAGTACCGTCAGGCCCAGGCTCTGGTGCGCAGTGCCCGCGGCGCTTTCTTCCCGACGGTGGACCTGACCGTCGGGAAAAACCGTTCCAGCCAAGGCACCGGCAGCAGCAGTTCGAGCCTGAGCAGTTCCTCCAGTGGCATCCGCAACACCTACACGGCCCAGGCCGGGGTCAGTTGGGAGGCCGACGTCTGGGGCAAGCTGCGCCGGGGCCTTGAGGCCGACACTGCCAACGCCGAGGCAAGTTTTGCCGATCTGGCGGCGATGCGTTTGAGTCAGCAGTCGGAGCTGGTGCAGAACTACCTGCAATTGCGCGTGATCGATGAGCAAAGGCGCCTGCTGCAAGCGACGGTCGAGGCCTATCAGCGCTCGCTGACAATGACCGAAAACCAGTACCGCGCCGGCGTTTCCGGCAAGGACGCGGTGGCACAGGCCACCACCCAGCTCAAGAGCACCGAGGCCGAGTTGGTCGATCTGATCTGGCAGCGCGCCCAGTTCGAGAACGCCATCGCCGTGCTGATCGGACTGGCGCCCGCTGAGTTCAGCCTCGCAGAAACCACGGACATCCCGCTGCTGCCCGACGTGCCGCTGAACCTGCCTTCGCAATTGCTCGAACGTCGCCCGGACATCGCCTCCGCCGAACGCTCGGTGATGGCGGCCAACGCCAACATCGGCGTGGCCAAAGCCGCTTACTACCCCGACCTGACGCTGAGTTTGAACGGCGGTTACAGCAGCAGTACCTCTTCCAACTGGATCAGTGTGCCGAACCGCTTCTGGTCGGTCGGCCCGCAACTGGCAATGACCCTGTTCGACGGCGGCCAGCGTTCGGCGGAAGTCGACCGCAGCGAAGCGGCCTATGACGAAACCGTGGCCAAGTACCGCCAGACCGTGCTCGACGGTTTCCGCGAGGTGGAAAATTACCTGGTTCAGCTCAAGGTCCTGGAAGACGAATCCGCCGTGCGTCAACAGGCTCTGGACGCGGCGCGTGAGTCCCTGCGCCTGACCCGGAACCAGTACAAGGCCGGGTTGATTGCTTATCTGGATGTGGTCGTGGTGCAGGCCACGGCGCTGAACAATGAACGCAATATGCTGGACTTGTTGCAGAGCCGGCTGATCGCCAGCGTGCAATTGATTGCGGCGCTGGGCGGCGGATGGGACGGCCAGCTCGAACTCAACAACTGACCCCCGTATTCCCGAATACCCGCATTCCCCCTGTATCCCTGTAGGAGAGCGGGGAAGGCGGGAAGGTGTGGCTCGGGAGTAACGTTTCAGAGGTATTGCGGGTGATCAAACAAGCGTTTCATCGGCTTGATGGCCCTTTGCTAATTTTCTCAGTGCGTTCTTTTGTGCAATCAGTACAATCGCCCGATTTACCCCCCGAGAACGGAAGCAGTACGGCGGGGTAGTCGCGAGAAATCCAATGCTCATCGGTAGCTATTCACCTACGCTGGTTATCATTTCGCTCTTCGTAGCGATTCTCGCCTCCTATACCGCACTCGACATGACCGGGCGCATTGCCACTGCCAAAGGTCGGGCCGTGCATTTGTGGACGGCGGGCGGGGCTTTTGCGATGGGCATTGGTGTATGGTCGATGCATTTCATCGGCATGCTCGCGTTCAAATTGCCGATTGACCTTGGCTACGATGTCACGCTGACGTCGCTGTCGCTGCTGACCGCGTTCCTGTCCAGCGGCTTCGCCCTGTGGCTGGTCAGCCAGCCACAATTACCGGCCTGGCAACTGGCGTTCGGCGCACTGGTGATGGGTGCCGGCATCAGCGCCATGCACTACACCGGCATGGCCGCCATGAGCATGCAGCCGGGCATCGATTACGACCCGACGCTATTCAGCTTATCGCTGCTGATAGCCGTTGGCGCCTCGGGCGCGGCGTTATGGATCGCCTTCCGCCTGCGCAAGCACACACCTTATGTCCGGCTGATTCGCGGCGGCGCGGCGGTGATCATGGGCATCGCCATCGTCGGCATGCACTACACGGCCATGGCCGCGGCGCGGTTTCCCGACGGCAGTTTCTGTGGCGCGGCGGTCAACGGTTTGAGCGGCAAGGGCCTGGACAGTCTGGTCTTGATCACCACGCTCGCGGTGTTGAGCATCGCCTTGCTCACCTCGATTCTCGATGCGCGCCTGGAGGCGCGCACCGCCGACCTGGCCCGCTCGCTGACCGAAGCCAATCGTGAACTCACCCAACTGGCGCTGCACGACACCCTGACCGGTTTGCCGAACCGGGTATTGCTGGCCGACCGCATCGGCCAGGCCATGTCGAGGGTGCAGGAGCAGGGCGGTTGTTTTGCGTTGATGTTCATCGATCTGGACGGTTTCAAACCGGTCAATGATGCCTTCGGCCATCACATGGGCGACTTGCTGCTTCGGGAAGTCGGCTTGCGCCTGCGCGAGGATCTGCGCAGCCAGGACACCCTGGCGCGGATCGGCGGTGACGAATTTGTCTTGCTGGTGCAACTGCGCGACGAACATGACGCCCTGAACCTGGCGGCCCGTCAGGTCGCAATGATCGCGCGCTCGTTCCGTGTCGCCGAACATGATTTGCAGATTTCAGCCAGTGTCGGCATCGCCCTCTATCCGGGCAACGGCCATACGGCCGAAGAGCTGCTGATGAATGCCGATGCGGCGATGTATCACGCCAAGGGCGCGGGCAAAAACGGCTACAGCTTCTTCGACGCCTCGATGAACAGCAACGCGCGTAAACAACTGCAATTGCTGCAAGACCTGCGTAATGCCGTGGACCAGCAACAATTCAGCCTCTATTACCAGCCCAAATTCGACGCCAGCAATGGCCGGCCGGTCGGCGCCGAAGCGCTGTTGCGTTGGGTGCACCCGACTCAGGGCATGCTGCTGCCGGACAAATTCATCGAGCTGGCGGAGAAGACCGGGCTGATCATCCCGATTGGCGACTGGGTGCTCAACGAAGCCTGCCGCCAGATGCGCGAGTGGTACGTGCTCGGCTACACCGACTGGCGCATCGCGGTAAACCTCTCGGCCCTGCAGTTCTGCCATGCCGGCCTGGTTCAGAGTGTCGCCAAAGCCCTGGCCACGCACCATTTGCCCGCCAACAGCCTGACCCTGGAAATCACCGAAACCACCGCCATGAGCGACGCTGATGCGAGCATGACGGTGCTTAACGAGCTCTCGGAGATGGGCGTCGACTTGTCCATCGATGACTTTGGCACCGGCTATTCGAGTTTGATGTACCTCAAGCGCTTGCCGGCCAATGAATTGAAGATCGACCGTGGTTTTGTTCGCGACCTGGAACGCGACAGCGACGACGCCGCGATCGTTTCCGCCATCGTCGCGCTGGGCCAGGCACTGGGTTTGCGGATTGTCGCCGAAGGGGTGGAAACCGACGTGCAGCAGGACTTCCTCACCCAACTAGGCTGCGACTCGTTGCAAGGCTACCTGCTTGGGCACCCGCTGCCGGCGGAGCGCTTCATGTTCGACATCCTTCGAGCGGAGCGTGCGACCGCGTTACCGCTTACCGCCGAGTTACACCCCCTGTAGGAGCCGGCTTGCTGGCGATGGGGCCCGTCCAGTCTCCACACACCCCATGCAAAAAACGTCGATGACGGTTATTCTTGCCCCCGACTGCTTACGCTTGAACGGGGAAAGCTCGCATGGACAAAGTCATCGTCATCACCGGCGGCAGCCGCGGCATCGGTGCCGCCACAGCCTTGTTGGCCGCCGAACAGGGCTATCGGATCTGCATCAACTATCAATCCGACGAAGAAGCCGCGCACCGTGTGCTCGAGCAAGTCCGCGCCCTCGGTGCCCAAGCCATCGCGGTCCGTGCCGACGTCAGCATCGAAGACGAAGTGATCGCCTTGTTTCACCGGGTCGACACCGAACTGGGCCGGGTCACCGCACTGGTCAACAACGCCGGCACCGTGGGGCACAAATCCCGGGTCGACGAAATGTCCGAATTCCGCATCCTCAAAATCCTCAAGACCAACGTCCTGGCGCCGATCCTCTGCGCCAAACACGCGATCCTGCGCATGTCGCCCAAACATGGTGGCCAGGGTGGCAGCATCGTCAACGTCTCCTCGGTGGCCGCACGCTTGGGCGCCCCTAACGAGTACGTCGACTACGCGTCCTCCAAAGGCGCACTCGACACCTTCACCGTCGGCCTGTCCAAGGAAGTGGCCGGCGAAGGTATCCGCGTCAACGCCGTGCGCCCCGGTTACATCTACACCGATTTTCACGCGCTGAGCGGCGATCCGGACCGGGTCAGCAAACTGGAATCGGCGATACCGATGGCGCGCGGTGGCCGGCCGGATGAAGTGGCGGAAGCGATTGTGTGGTTGTTGTCGGATAAGGCGTCGTATGCGACCGGGACGTTTGTTGATCTTGGTGGCGGGCGCTGAATGGTTGTCTACTGTCATTGTTGACAGTAGACGTCGATAACCGGCGCGCCTAGATTGCGAGTGGCCTCTTAACCATTGAGCGCCATGACTTGCATAGCCATACGCCGTCAATCAGCGTCATTGAACCCCGCAGTTTAGCCGTTCGGACGCTGGCGTATTATCGACGTGCTGTCGGCGAGCCGGTCGAGACGCGGGTCACGCATCAGCTTTATGACGCTGTGGGTCGGCTCACTGAGCAGCGTGATCCCCGGTTGTTTGCCTTGGCGTCGTCCGGCGCTGCGGTGCCGCCCAATCTAGTCACCCTCTCAAGTCTGTCGGGTCAGGCGCTTTGCAGCAGTAGCGTCGATGCCGGCTGGCAACTGAGCTTGCCCGGCGCGGCCGGGCAGGCGCTTGAAGCGTGGGATCAGCGAGGTTGGCACCGTCGCAGCGAGCATGATTCGTTGTTGCGACCGCTGGCGGTATTCGAGCACGGCATCTACGAAGCCGAACGCTGTGCCGAACGGATCAGCTGGGGCCGCGCTTTGCCCGATAACGAGCGGTACAATCGTTGCGGCCAACCGGTACGACACGATGATCCGGCGGGCTGTCGGTTGCTTCCCGAATATGGGCTGACGGGCGCGGTGGCGGCCGAGGTTCGGCATTTCCTTGATAACCTCGACTCGCCCGACTGGCCCGTTGCCGAAGCGGAACGCGACCGGTTGCTGGAGCCGGGTGGCGGTTCGCAGTCTGCCTGGCGGTTTGCGGCAACTGGAGAAGCGTTGGGGCAGACCGATGCCAAGGGGCATGTCCGCCACTTTGCGCATGATCGGGCCGGGCAACTGCGCGAAGTCAGTCTGCAACAGGCCGGAAACAGCACTGCGGAAACGCTGGTCCACGCCCTCGAGTACAACGCCTTCGGGCAGGTACAACACGAGTTGGCCGGCAACGGTATGCGCACCGTTTCCACTTACGACCCGGCCGATGGCCGTCTTCTATCGCTGGCCAATCAGGACCCGGACGGCGTGTTTTTGCAACACCTGAGCTACCGCTATGACCCGTCCGGCAACATCACCGAAATCACCGACGCCGCGCTACCGATCCAGTATTTCGCCAACCAACGCATCGAACCGGTTCGACGGTTCACCTACGACACGCAGTACCAGTTGATCAAAGCCACCGGCTGGGAAACTGCCAAACCTTCATTCGGCCCGGCATTGCCCGAGTGGCAAGCCTTCGGCCCGCCTGACGCGAGCCGCTGGTGCAACTACAGCGAAAGCTATCACTACGATGCCGCGGGCAATCTGCTGGAACGCCTTCACCTTGGCGCCGAAAACGACACCCTGACCATGCAGGTGGCAGCGCACAGCAATCGCAGCATCAAGGATCGCCCCGGTGCGGATCTGGAAGCGCTGTTTGACGCGCGCGGCAATCTGCTGGAGTTGCAACCTGGTCAAACGTTGCAGTGGAACGGCCGCAATGAACTGGCCCAGGTCACCCAAGTGGCGCGGCTCGCTACCGCCGATGATCGGGAACGCTATGTCTACGATGCTGAAGGCACGCGTCTGCGCAAATGGCGAAGTGCTGCGGCGAAATCCGTCAGCCATACCTCCGAAGTGCGCTACCTGCCGGGCCTCGAGCTGCACAGCCACACCGCGTCGGGCGAGCAGTTGCAGGTTATCAGTGTTCAGGCCGGGCGCTGTTCAGTGCGCCTGTTGCATTGGGACAGCCCGCCGCCCGCTGGCGTGGCCAACGATCAGCTGCGTTATTGTTTCGACGATCACCTGGGCTCCAGTGCGATTGAAGTGGATGCGCAGGCGAAACCGATCAGCCAGGAAGTCTATTACCCGTTTGGCGGCACGGCGTGGCTGGCGGGGCGGCATGAGGTGGAGACCAGCTACAAGACCATTCGTTATTCAGGCAAGGAGCGAGACGCCACGGGGCTTTATTACTATGGAGCGCGGTATTACGCGCCATGGTTGCTGCACTGGTTGAATCCGGATCCGGCAGGGGCTGTGGATGGGTTGAATTTTTATCGGTTTGTCAGAAATAACTCAGTTAATTTAAGGGATCAAGATGGACTTGCACCAACTCCCCCGAGCGCTAAACGCATTGAACTAGAAGAAAGCATTGGGTTTTATCCGGCACAGGCGTGGCGAGGAATGGCAAATATAGAGAAGCACTCACCTGAGTTGGCAAGTGCCTTAAAAAAAGGCTTCTCAAGTGCGAAATCTCAGCTCGCTGATGCCATCGCCTTGTTGGATGTTGAGATGCTTCGTGATGAGGATAAAAAGCATATTGAATCTTTTTTTGGAGAGGTCACCGCTTACGACTATCAATCTATGGTTGAAGCATATAAGGCGGCATATTTGTATATTGATAATCTCTATGATGACACTCAGCGAGTAATCGCGTTTATAGATCCGACTTTACATCGGAACGCATTTGTATTAAGCGGCGATCACAAAATATATTTCAACTCGTCATATGTTGAGGGTGCGCCGAATTGGGAAGTTGCTTTTGTTGTTCTGCATGAATTGACCCATATGGATGAAGTGTTGGGTACCTTGGATAGTTGGTACTTTATTCGCTCTTATAGCGAAGGTATGTTGCCAGATAGCAGGAGGGGCTCCATAGATTCCGTTGAAATTGAGAAAGGAGAGAGAAGCTCGCGAGAGTTGCTGTCGTCTACGGATCTGATGTCACAGAAAAATATTCGGTTGGGCGAAAGGATGGAGCCTGCATATGTAGAGTTTTTCAATATAGACTCTCCCACACGAAAAAACTTGTCATTTACAAATGCCGATACGCATGCTTTGTTTATTCAAGCTCTAAGTCTGTCAGCTCCACGACGCCTTGCTCCTGCGAAGTAATAATTTATGCAGATTTGTTATTTTATTCATCAAGTCGGTGACTGCTTTACACTTCCAGTGCTTACATTGAAAACGACCGCACAATTCGCCCCAACGTCTCCATCGCCTTCTCCGCAGCCTCATCCCAAGGGCTGCCATAATTCAGCCGAATACAATTCCTGAACCGCTGCGCCGGTGAAAATATCGGCCCCGGCGCAATGCTGATCCCTTGCGCCAATGCCATCTGAAACAACTTCAACGAGTCCATCTGCGGCGGCAATTCCAGCCATAAAAAATACCCGCCGGCCGGTTGGCTGACGCGAGTCTGCGCCGGAAAATAGCGCGCAATCGCCGCCAGCATTGCACTTTGCTGCTCTTCCAGCGCATAACGCAGTTTGCGCAGATGCCGGTCATAGCCGCCATGTTGCAGATAATCGGCAATCGCCGCCTGCGCCGGCATCGATGCGCACAGCGAGGTCATCAACTTCAACCGCTCAATCTTCTGCGCATAGCGCCCGGCAGCCACCCAGCCAATGCGATAACCAGGGGCGAGGCTCTTGGCGAACGAGCCGCAATGCATCACCAACCCTTCGGTATCGAACGCTTTCGCCGGTTTCGGCGCCTGCTGCCCGTAATAGAGTTCTGCGTAGACATCATCTTCGATCAGCGGCACCTGATGGATTCGCAACAGCTCCACCAGTTCCTGTTTCTTGGCCTCGGGCATGGTGGCGCCCATGGGGTTCTGGAAACTGGTCATGCACCAGCAGGCCTTGATCGGGTGGCGTTCCAGGGTTTGCGCGAGCACGCCAAGGTCGATACCGTCGCGTGGGTGCACGGGGATTTCCACGGCTTTGAGTTTCAGCCGTTCGAGGATTTGCAGGCAGGCGTAGAACGCCGGGGCTTCGATGGCCACCAGGTCGCCGGGTTCGGTGACGGCTTGCAGGCACAGGTTCAACGCTTCGAGGGCGCCGTTGGTGATCAGCAGTTCTTCCATGGGCAGCATCAGGCCGCCGACCATATAGCGCAGGGCAATTTGTCGGCGCAGTTGCGGGTTGCCCGGCGACATGTCGGTGACGACCATGCGCGGGTCCATGTCCCGGGCGGCGCTGGCCAGGGAGCGGGACAGGCGTTGCAACGGAAACAGGGTCGGGCTGGGGAACGCCGAGCCGAAGGGCACGGTGTTGGGGTCTTTGATCGAGTCGAGGACCGAGAACACCAGTTCGCTGACGTCGACTTCGGTGGACTCGTTGACCTGACTGCTGATCACCGGCTCTGAAAACGGGCTCGGCGCATGGGTGTTGACGAAGTAGCCGGAACGCGGGCGGGCGCGGATCAGGCCACGGCGCTCCAACAGGTAATAGGCCTGGAACACCGTGGACGGGCTGACGCCGTAGGTCTGGCTGGCATAGCGCACCGAGGGCACGCGCTGACCGGGGCCGAGGACGCCGGAGCGGATCAGTTCAGCGATGTCGTCGGCGAATTTTTCGTAGCGTTTCATCGAGTGCCCGGTTCATTGTGGTTCAGTGAAATCGAGGTGACTACTTCGCGGGCAAGCACCGCTCCTACAGTACGGTGGAGACTGTAGGAGCGGTGCTTGCCGGCGAATGGCAGCACCGCAGTCTAAGGGATCAACGGTTCATCGGCGCAACAAACCGGCTTTTGGCCACGCTATAAATCTCAGGTTCATCGCTGTCGACGATTTTGAAACTGATGCTCTGCGAGCTGCTGCTCGGCCGTTCGGTGGTCATCGCCACGGACACCGGCACGTCGACAATTTCGCCCGGCGCCAGGCTCAGTTCGGTCTTGCCTTGCAGCTGGAAGCCGTCGCCATCGACCAGGGTCAGGCGGTAGTCCTGACGTTGCTGGGTCTTGTTGATGACCTTAAGGCTGTAGATGTTTTCGATCTGCCCTTGGCTGTTCTCGCGGAACAGGCCACGGTCCTTGCTGACGTCCAGCGACACCATCGGCCGTTCCATCAGCGCGAGGGCGAGGGCGCCGATCATCACCAGCAACACCGCGGTGTACCCGATCAGCCTTGGCCGCAGCAGATGCGTCTTGCCACCTTGCAACTCGTGCTCCGAGGTGTAGCTGATCAGGCCACGGGCATAGCCCATTTTGTCCATGATCGAATCGCAGGCGTCGATACACGCGGCGCACCCGATGCACTCCATCTGCAAGCCATCGCGGATGTCGATGCCGGTCGGGCAGACCTGCACACACAGTTGGCAATCGATGCAATCACCGAGGCCGACGTCGGCAGGTTTCACCTCACGTTTGCGCGGGCCACGGTTTTCACCACGGGCGACATCGTAGGAAATGGTCAGCGTGTCTTTGTCGAACATCACGCTCTGGAACCGTGCATATGGACACATGTGCATGCACACCGCTTCGCGCAGCCAACCGGCGTTGATGTAGGTCGCGCCGGTGAAAAACAGCACCCAGAACAGGCTGACACCGCCCATCTGCAAGGTCAGCAACTCTTCGGCCAGCGGCCGGATCGGCGTGAAGTAACCGACAAACGTCAGGCCCGTCAGCAAACTGATCGCCAGCCACAGCGTGTGCTTGGCTGAGCGACGCATCAGTTTATTCACGCCCCAGGGCGCGGCTTGCAGCTTGATTCGCTGGTTACGCTCGCCTTCGGTGATCTTCTCGCACCACATGAAGATCCACGTCCAGGAACTCTGCGGGCAGGTATAGCCGCACCAGACCCGGCCGGCAAACACGGTGATCGCAAACAGACCGAACGCGGCAATGATCAGCAGCGCCGACAACAGGATGAAATCCTGCGGCCAGAAGGTCGAACCGAAGATGTGGAATTTGCTTTCGGAAAGGTCCCAGAGCACGGCCTGACGGCCACCCCAGTTCAACCACACGGTGCCGAAAAACAGCAGAAACAGAAATCCCGCACCGCTCAAGCGCAGGGTGCGGAACAGACCGGTGAAGCTGCGGGTGTGGATCAGGTTGTCGCTGGATTTGGCCTTCATCTTTGGACGCGAAGGCTCACTTTTAACAAATGAGGCGGGTTCTACGGTTCGGACGGGGATTCTTTCGCTCATGGTCTTTCGCTCATCAGCCTCCATCAGGCATGAGCACTATGAGCGGCGATCTGTTTGCATAACAGACTCAGGTATCGCAATAAAAAGCGGATCAGATGGGCGTTGAGCCTCGCCCTGCGACAAGTTGATGCACCCGTCAAAACGGGGCGCGGGCGCGTATATCAGGCGCCCGCGCGTGATGTTGATCCGGGTCAGTCAAATCACCGAATCACTGTCGGTGGCCTTCAAATGCCGTCGACCGTCCACTGCACCTGCTACGGTCAATGCATCGGCTTCTGCTTCGGTGATGTAAATGCGCTGGCCGTCGATGTCTACCGCCGACATGGCCTTGGCGCCGTCGGTGATGATGGTGACGTCGGGGCACAGACGGATTTCTTCGCCGTTCTGCGTGATAAAGAAGCCGGTCTGGTTTTCGATGCGCACAGTCATGGAGAGGTCCTTTTTCTGCGGGTTCATGACTGTTAGGGCACCCGCGGCCGCCATCGTTCTGTGCAACCGATTAATGGTCGGCGCGGTCCATCCTCTATCGAGCATCTACAAGGATTGCACCATGAACGTCTGGTGGCATGAGGTTTGGGTGACGCTGCAAGCGGAGTTCGCCGACATCGGCGACGCCTCACAACTGACACGAATTACCGTCAGATTGCTGATAGCGGCGATTTTGGGCGGGATTCTGGGATTCGAGCGTGAACACAAGGGCAAGGCGGCCGGAGTGCGAACGCACATGTTGGTCGCGCTTGGCGCGGCATTGTTTGTGCTGGTGCCGCAAATGTCCGGTTCTCAGGCGGATGCCATGAGCCGCGTGGTGCAGGGCGTGATCGCCGGGATCGGCTTTCTCGGTGCCGGGACCATCCTGAAAAACCAGGACGGTGATGAAGGCCATGTGAAAGGCCTGACCACCGCCGCCGGGTTGTGGATGACCGCGGCGATTGGTGTTTCCGCCGGGTTGGGGCGTGAGGCGACGGCGGTGTTCAGTACGTTGCTGGCGTTGGGGATTTTCAGTGTGATGCCGAGGATCGTGAAGTTGCTCGAAAACAAAGACTGACACGGTCCTGTAGGAGCCGATGACCGGCGGCATCGTTTCCGGCGGATCTTCCCGCGGTGGCGGTGTGGTCCCTGGCGGCTCTTGCTCGGGTACAGGCTGCGGCTCAGTCGGCGGAATCGTCGGTTGGTCGATGTTCGGATCTGGCGTTTTTGCCGGGATTGGAATACTCATCGTTCAAGCCTCCAGTGGCACATGGCGCAAGTCGTGCTTAAGTGTGTTGACCACTTCGTGCAGGAATTGATTCCACCGGATACCCAGGCAAATCCCCGTGAACTTTTACCGGCGCCCGTCGCTCGGAACTTAAGTGAGTTCATTCCGGGGCCGCTGGCCTTGCGCGAATGACGACCAGGTATAAGAGCGTCCATGGGGCGTGAAGGAGAGATGCTCGATGACTGCTGAAAAACCCACAGAGCTCATTTACAACCCTCATATGCCGCTGTCGCAGGCATTACTGCTACCGCGCATCGCCATCGAAAACACCATGCCGACCCTCGATGGCGGGCAATTCGCCGTTAAAGCGGTGGTGGGGCAAGACGTGGTTGTCACCAGCAAAGTCTTCGCCGACGGTCATGACAAACTGGCCGTCCGGGTCCGCTGGCGCGCCGCCGACGATGAAGTCTGGCAGAGCGACGTCATGGGCGAGTTGGGCAACAACGGTTATCAAGGCCAGTTCCGCGTCGATCGCCAGGGCCGCTATGTGTTTTGCATCGAAGCCTGGGTCGATCAGTTCGCCAGCTTCTGTTATGAGCTGGAAAAAAAGTACACGGCCCGGGTGCCGGTCAGTCTTGAGTTGCAGGAGGGGCGCAATCAGGTCCAGCAGGCGGCCGAACGCACTGACGGACCACTCAGCGAAGCGCTGGCCGCGCTGCACCATGAATTGTCCGGGTTGCTCGAAACCGAGCAGGTCGCATTGTTTTTGCACCAGCGTAGCGCTGACCTGATGGCCGAGGCCGATCACCACGCTTTTTTGAGCCTGAGCGCCGAGTATCCGCTGGATGTCGAACGCGAGCTCGCGCAGTTTGCCAGTTGGTATGAGTTGTTCCCGCGTTCGATCACCGATGACCCGGCCCGTCACGGCACCTTCAACGACGTGCATTCGCGGCTGCCGATGATCCAGGACATGGGTTTCGACGTGCTGTATTTTCCGCCGATCCACCCGATCGGACGCAGCTACCGCAA
>Ga0255334_1000975_pt1 | contig 16005 bp, 10 predicted proteins | sample EtOH5_35cm_T3_12_FD_202080 | JGI IMG/M metagenome (GOLD analysis project Ga0255334, IMG submission 202080) | Sandy soil microbial communities from University of British Columbia, Vancouver, Canada - EtOH5_35cm_T3_129 | ecosystem: Engineered > Artificial ecosystem > Sand microcosm > Unclassified ...
CATGTCAAGGTGGTGCTCTAACCAACTGAGCTACGTGCCTGCTGTGAGGCGGCATTCTACGGAATTCCGGAGGGGTGTCAACACCTTTTTTCGAGCTAACCCTATGAATATGCAAAATATTTAATTTCGCCGCTGCAAAGAAGATTTTGCGGTGGCTGGCGGTCGATTTTTAACTCGGGTAGGATCGGCGCACTCGTAAAATATATTAAACAGAGGCTGCAGGATGGCGAACACTCCCTACCCAGAGTCCTATTACGCCGCATCGGCCAATGCGGTTCCGCCGCGCCCGGCCTTGCAGGGTGACGTAGAGACTGATGTCTGTGTGATCGGTGCCGGTTATACCGGTCTGTCCTCTGCCCTGTTTCTGCTGGAGAACGGTTTCAAGGTCACGGTGCTGGAAGCCGCCAAGGTCGGCTTCGGCGCTTCGGGTCGCAACGGCGGCCAGATTGTTAACAGCTACAGCCGCGACATCGATGTGATCGAACGCACCGTTGGCCCCAAGCAGGCACAGTTGCTTGGGCAGATGGCGTTCGAGGGCGGGCGGATCATTCGTGAGCGGGTCGCCAAATATAATATTCAGTGCGACCTGAAGGACGGTGGCGTGTTCGCCGCGATCACCGCCAAGCAGATGGGCCATCTGGAATCGCAGAAGCGCCTGTGGGAGCGTTTCGGTCACACGCAACTTGAGCTGATGGATCAGAAACGCATTCGTGAAGTGGTGAACTGCGATCAATACATCGGAGGCATGCTCGACATGAGCGGCGGGCACATTCATCCGCTGAACCTGGCGCTCGGCGAAGCGGCGGCAGTCGAGTCATTGGGCGGCACTATTTATGAGCAATCGCCAGCGGTGCGCATCGAGCGCGGCGCGAACCCGGTGGTGCATACCCCTCAGGGCAAGGTCAGGGCCAAGTTCATCATCGTGGCGGGCAACGCTTATCTCGGCAATCTGGTGCCAGAGCTTGCGTCCAAGTCGATGCCTTGCGGCACTCAGGTAATCACCACCGAACCCTTGAACGATGAATTGGCGAAAAGCCTGCTGCCACAGGATTATTGCGTCGAGGACTGCAATTACCTGCTCGACTACTATCGCCTGAGCGGTGACAAACGCCTGATTTTCGGTGGCGGCGTGGTGTACGGCGCGCGGGATCCGGCGAACATCGAGGCGATCATCCGGCCGAAGATGCTCAAGGCGTTCCCGCAACTCAAAGACGTGAAAATCGACTACGCGTGGACCGGCAATTTCCTGCTGACCCTGTCGCGACTTCCTCAGGTCGGGCGCCTGGGCGACAACATCTACTATTCCCAGGGTTGCAGCGGTCACGGTGTGACGTACACGCATCTGGCGGGCAAGGTGCTGGCCGAGGCGTTGCGCGGTCAAGCCGAGCGTTTTGATGCGTTTGCTGGCTTGCCGCACTACCCATTCCCCGGCGGCCAACTGCTGCGGACCCCGTTTGCGGCGTTGGGGGCTTGGTATTACGGGTTGCGGGATAAGCTCGGCTACTGATGGACTTGTAGGCGCCGGCTTGCTGGCGATGACGCCTATGCAGTCAACAAACAGTTGGGCAGGCGCAGCGCTATCGTCAGCAAGCCGGCTCCTGCAAGGGGTGTGTCAGAGCCGATTGCGTGGGCCAAACAATCAAAAAACCGCTGCTTTGCGGCGCAGCAAATCAATGAACAAACCCAACTCCCGACTGATGTGTTCGCCCTTGCGCAACAGCAGCCCGAACGGCGCCAGTTGCACATCCAGCTCTACCGGCAGCGCCACCACCAGCCCCATTTTCAGGTAGTCGCGCAACGCGGTTTCCGACAGCACCATGATTGCGTCGGTCAGCTGGATGAGCTGCTGCATGGAATACACCGAGCTGCACTCGATGATGTCGGCAGGTGTCGGCAAGGCCAGGCGCTGCAAGGCCTGATCCAGACCGATGCGCGCCGGACTGGTCTCCGGTTGCAGAATCCACGGCCAGCCGCTGACCAGTTCCGACAGCTCTAGTTTTTTGCGTTTGGCCAGTGGATGGCCGGCGTGCACCACCACCAGCAATCGTTCATTGCCCAATTGCTCGAACGTGTAGTGCTCGCTGTCAGTGGCGGCATTGCGTCGAGCGATGGCGAGGTCGATACGGCCCTGCTCCAGCAACTGGATCACCTGATCGCTCGTGTCGCCCATGATGCGGATTCGCAGTTGCGGATTGAGCGCCTTGATCTCGGCAATCGAATCCATCACCAGATCCGGCGCGGCGCCCATGATCGTGCCGATGGAGAGATAGCCATAGCCGCCCTGCTGCCGTGCGATCAGGTCTTCGGCGCAGCGATCGAGGCCGCTGATGGCTGACTCGGCGAAGCGAATCAACTCGGCGCCCAATGCCGTCGGCCGCATCCCGCGTGGCAGGCGCTCGAACAGGTCGCAGCCGAACATGTCTTCAATCTCATGCAGCATGCGGGTGGCGGCCGGCTGCGACATGTTGAGGTTTTGCGAGGCACGGTGCAGGTTCAGACTGCTACTGAGCGCCACCAGCATGTGCAGATGTTTGTAGCGCAAACGGTTGAGCAGGCTGCGGGAAACGGTTGGCGTAGTCATGAGAAGCCTTTTTTATCGATACCCGGAAGGTATCAGTTGTTAGCTAGATTCGATTTGTAACGCATCGATCCGCAGCCGTACAGTCTTCCCCATAAGAACAAATGCCCTACCAAAGGAAAACTGCGATGAAGACTTTACCCGCGCCTCTGCTCGCCAAAATTTCCTGGCGGCTGCTCCCGTTTCTCCTGCTGATGTACATCATGGCCTTCCTCGACCGCGCCAACGTCGGGTTCGCCAAGCAAGCCTTTCAAGCCGACACCCATATCAGCGATGCCGCGTTCGCCTTCGGTGCCGGGGTGTTCTTCGTCGGTTACGCGCTGCTGGAAGTGCCAAGCAATCTGATTCTGCACCGCGTCGGCGCCCGTCTGTGGATGTGCCGGATCATGGTCACCTGGGGCCTGGTCTCCGCCGCGATGGTCTTCGCCCACACCGAAACCAGCTTCTACGTCCTGCGCTTCTTGCTGGGCGTGGCCGAAGCCGGTTTCTTCCCCGGCGTCATCCTTTACCTCACCTACTGGTTCCCCAACGCGGTACGCGGCAAGGCCATGGGTTTCTTCTATTTCGGCGCGCCGCTGGCGTTCATCTTTGGCAGCCCGCTGTCCGGCCTGTTGCTTGAGCTGGATGGTTTTGCCGGCGTCCACGGCTGGCAGTGGCTGTTTGCCGTTGAAGGCTTGATGGCCACGGCGGTGGGCGTCTGGGCCTACTGGTACCTGGACAATCGCCCGGCCGACGCCAAGTGGCTGACCGTCGAGGAGCGCCAGCAAGTGCAGACCTTGCTCGATCAGGAAGACAGCCACAAACAGAACCACGGTCGCAGCCTGCTCAATGTGCTGTGCCAACCCTCGGTACTGTACCTGTGCCTGATTTATCTGCTGATTCAGGCCAGCGTTTATGGCGTGGTGTTTTACCTGCCAACTCAGGTCGGCGGGTTGCTGGGCACCAAAGTCGGGCTGATGGTCGGGCTGGTCACGGCGATCCCATGGATCTGTGCATTGGTGGCCGCTTACTTGATTCCCGATTACAGCGACCGCACGGGCGAACGTCGTCGCATCGCCTGCCTGACCTTGTTGATGGCCGCCGCCGGGATCGCCTGTTCGGTAACCTTCAGCAGTCCGTTCCTCGGCATCGTCGCCCTGTGCTTCGCCGCTTCCGGCTTCATCGCTGTGCAACCGGTGTTCTGGACCTTCCCTTCCAGTTACCTCGCCGGCAGTGCCGCGGCGGCCGGTATTGCCCTGATCAACTCGTTCGGCGCCCTCGGCGGCTTCATCGCCCCGGTGCTGAAAAACTGGGCCGAAGGCGCCTTCCATTCACCGGCCGCAGGTTTGTACGTGCTGGCCGGCACCACCGTCATCGCCGCGTTGCTGGTGCTGGGCGTGCGTTCGCCCGGCCATAAAGCTTCGAACAAACCGGCCACCGTTTAAACCTGAGGAGTCACACCATGGGCATTCCAACCATCAAACACGTCCGCGCTTTTACATTGAGAGGCGGTGGCGCGGATTATCACGATCAGGCGGACGGCCACTGGATCGACGATCACATTGCCACGCCGATGAGCAAATACCCGGAGTACCGCCAGAGCCGCCGCACCTTCGGCATCAACGTACTCGGCACGCTGGTGGTGGAGATCGAAGCCAGCGACGGCACTGTCGGTTTTGCCGTGACCACTGGCGGCGAGCCTGCTGCCTACATCGTCGAGAAACACCTGGCGCGTTTCCTCGAAGGCGCACGGGTTACCGACATCGAGAAAATCTGGGACCAGATGTACCAGTCGACTCTGTATTACGGGCGCAAAGGCATCGTTATCAACACTCTCTCCGGCGTTGACCTGGCGCTTTGGGACCTGCTCGGCAAGATCCGCCAGGAGCCGGTGCACCAATTGCTCGGCGGCGCGGTACGCGATGAGTTGCAGTTCTACGCCACCGGCGCTCGCCCCGACCTGGCGCAGAAAATGGGTTTCATCGGCGGCAAGATGCCGTTGCACCACGGCCCGGCGGAAGGCGAGAAAGGCCTGCGCAAGAACCTCGAAGAACTGGCAACCATGCGCGAACGGGTCGGCCGGGACTTCTGGCTGATGCTCGATTGCTGGATGAGCCTGGACCTCAACTACGCCACCAAACTCGCAGTCGGCGCCCACGAATATGGCTTGAAGTGGATTGAAGAAGCCCTGCCGCCGGACGATTACTGGGGCTACGCCGCACTGCGCAACAACGTGCCCAAAGGCATGTTGGTGACCACAGGCGAACACGAAGCCACGCGCTGGGGCTTTCGCATGCTGCTGGAGATGGGTTGCTGCGACATCATCCAGCCGGATGTCGGCTGGTGCGGCGGGATCACTGAACTGGTGAAAATTTCCGCCCTGGCCGACGCTCACAACGCGCTGGTCATTCCTCACGGCTCGTCGGTTTACAGCTATCACTTCGTCGCCACCCGGCATAACAGCCCGTTTGCCGAGTTCCTGATGATGGCGCCGAAGGCTGACGAAGTGGTGCCGATGTTCCATCCGCAATTGCTCGGTGAACCCGTACCGGTGAACGGCCGCATGCGCCTGTCGGCACTCGATCAACCGGGCTTCGGCGTGACGCTCAACCCGGAATGCCAACTGCATCGGCCGTACAACCGCTGAGAAAGGACACCGTCATGAACATGCCTCACAACGCTTTCAAGGCTGCCCTGAAAAACCCGGCGACCCAATACGGCATCTGGGCCGGTTTCGCCACGGGCTACGCCGCCGAGATCGTCGCCACCACCGGTTACGACTGGATGCTGATCGACGGTGAACACGCGCCGAACACCGTGCCCGGCGTACTCGCGCAACTGCAGGCGGTGGCGCCCTACGCCACCGCGCCGGTGGTGCGTGCGGTGACGGGCGACGCCAACCTGATCAAGCAATTGCTGGATATCGGCGCGCAGACGCTGATGATCCCGATGGTCGAAACCGCCGAACAGGCGGCGGCCCTGGTGCGCGCCATGCGTTATCCGCCGCACGGTATTCGTGGCGTCGGTGGCGGCCTGACCCGAGCTACGCGTTGGGATGGCGTGCCGGATTACCTGAACACCGCCCATGAGCAACTGTGCCTGATCGTTCAGGTGGAATCGCGCACGGGTGTTGAAAACGTCGAAGCGATCGCGGCCGTCGAAGGCGTCGATGCGGTGTTTATCGGCCCGGCGGATCTGTCCATCGGACTGGGTCATGCCGGCAATCCCGGTCACCCGCAAGTCCAGGAACGAATTCAACACGCGGTCAACGCAACGCTCGCGGCCGGCAAGGCCTGCGGCATTCTGGCGCCGAACGAAGAAGACGCGCGCCGCTATCAGAGTTGGGGTTGTCAGTTCATAGCGGTGGCCATCGATATCAGCCTGTTGCGTCAGAGCGCCGTAAACACCCTTGCGCGTTATCGCACACCGGCCACCGCCCAAGCGCCATCGCGAACTTACTGATCAAGGAGTCGTCCATGCCTGTTTACGAAAACTTCATCAATGGCCAGTTTGTGGCCAGCGCCGCTCATATCGACGTGATCAACCCGGCCACCGGCGCCGTGCTGTCAAAAGTCCCGGCCTCGACTGCCGAAGACGTTGATCGCGCCCTTGCCGCCGCCCGCGGCGCGCAAAAAGACTGGTCACGCAAACCGGCGATCGAACGCGCAGGGCATTTGCGTCGCATCGCCGCCAAGCTGCGGGAAAACGTCGCGCACCTGGCGCGCACCATCACTCTGGAACAAGGCAAGATCAGTGGCCTGGCGGAAGTCGAAGTCAACTTCACCGCCGATTACCTCGACTACATGGCCGAATGGGCAAGGCGTATCGAAGGCGAAATCATCACCAGTGACCGCCAGAACGAAAACATCTTTCTGTTCCGTAAACCGTTGGGCGTGGTCGCCGGGATTCTGCCGTGGAATTTCCCGTTCTTCCTCATCGCTCGCAAAATGGCGCCGGCGCTGCTGACCGGCAACACGATCGTGATCAAGCCCAGCGAAGAAACCCCGAACAACTGCTTCGAATTTGCCCGGCTGATAGCGGAAACCGATCTGCCGCCCGGCGTGTTCAATGTGGTCTGCGGCGATGGCCAAGTCGGCGCGGCGCTCAGCGCGCACAAGGGCGTGGACATGATCAGCTTCACCGGCAGCGTGGATACCGGCTCGCGCATCATGGCCGCCGCCGCGCCGAACATCACCAAACTCAATCTGGAACTGGGCGGCAAGGCGCCGGCGATTGTGTTGGCGGATGCCGACCTGGACCTGGCGGTGAAGGCCATCCGCGATTCGCGGATTATCAACAGCGGTCAGGTGTGCAACTGCGCCGAACGGGTGTATGTCGAGCGCAAGGTCGCCGACCAGTTCATCGAACGTATTGCGGCGGCCATGAGCGCTACCCGCTTCGGCGACCCGATTGCCCAACCCGATATCGAAATGGGGCCGCTGATCAACCGCCAGGGCCTGGACAGCGTCAACCGTAAAGTCCGCACGGCGTTGAGTCAGGGGGCGAATTTGATCAGCGGCGGGCAGATTGCCGATCTGCCGAATGGTTTCCACTTCCAGCCCACCGTGCTGGCCGGCTGCCGGGCGGACATGGAAATCATGCGCGAAGAGATTTTCGGCCCGGTGTTGCCGATTCAGATCATCGATGACCTCGACGAAGCCATCGCCCTGGCCAACGACTGTGAATACGGCCTGACCTCGTCGATCTACACCCGCGACCTGAGCAAAACGATGCACGCGATGCGCGAACTGGATTTTGGTGAAACCTACGTGAATCGCGAGAACTTTGAAGCCATGCAGGGCTTCCATGCCGGGGTGCGTAAATCCGGGATTGGTGGGGCGGATGGCAAGCATGGGTTGTATGAGTACACGCATACGCATGCGGTGTATTTGCAAGGCTGAACCTGGCGGTGTTGCTGATGCCGCCATCGCGAGCAAGTCGGATCGCCGCACCGCCGCTCCCACACTGGATCTGTGTCGTTCACAAAATTCGTGGCCAACAGAGATCAAATGTGGGAGCGGCGGTGCGGCGATCCGACTTGCTCGCGATGGCGTCAGCTCGGGCACATCGATTTAAAAGTCGACGGTAGCCGAAAGCAGGTAAGTGCGCGGCGTCGACAGCGTCAACCCAGGCTCGCTGTCATCCGAGGCCCCGGCCGAACTCCAGTAGCGCTTGTCCGCCACGTTCTCGACATTGGCGCGCAGGGTGATGTTCTTGTCCTCGACCTTGAACGCATAGCGTGCACCCACGTCGAAACGCTCCCACGAATCGATTTCCTTGTTGTTGGACTGGTCCAGGAACTGCGAGCTGGAATAGATGCCGCGGCTGGTCAGGGTCAAGCCCTGTACGGTCGGCACGTCCCACTCGGCGCCCAGGTTGACGTTGTACTTGGGCGTGGCCGGCGCGCGATTGCCGTCAAAGGTGCCATTGGTGGTGTTGGTCAACTCGCTGTCGATGTACATGACACCGCCGAGCAAGCGGAAACCTTTGAGCGGCTCACCAAACACACTCAGTTCCACACCGTCGTTCTGACGTTTGCCATTGGGGCCGAATACGCGAGTCGTGGCGTTGGTCTCGTAGGCCGGCTGCTTGATCCGGAACACTGCGGCGGTCACCGCAAACTGACCCGCGTCGTACTTGGCGCCGACCTCGACCTGGCGACTGACGAACGGCGGGAAGATTTCGTCCTCGTTGATCGAGGTCGACGGGGCGATCTTGCCCTGGCTCAGGCCTTCCATGTAGTTGGCATACAGCGACAGCTTGTCGGTCGCCTTGAACAGGATGCCGCCCGACGGCGAGACCTTTTCCTCGTCGTAGGCGGTGTCGCCTCTGACGTTATCGGTCCAGTCGTCAACCTTCACGCGCTGCCAGCGGGCGCCGAGGGTCAGCAGCAGTCGGTCATCAAAGAAACCCAGGGTGTCGGACAACGCCACACCGGTGGAGCGGTTCTCTGTGTAGACCTTCGAATCGAGTCGAGTGGGCCTGACTGGCGTACGTGTTTCCACGGGGTTGTAGAGGTTGCTGTTGCCATTGGCATAACGGGCGCCGCCATTTTCGAAGTCCATGTAGAAATAGCTGGCGGCCAGGTTGACCTCATGGCTCACGGGGCCGGTGTGGAACCAGTTGCGCACCCCGGCGGTAGCCGTCCGGACACTTTCGTCACGGGTGAAATCACGGGGTTGAACAACGAAGTCGCCCCGGTTGTTGGTGACCGAAACGGCATGACGAAGGAAGTCATGACTGCTTTCGCGCGCGCCCACACCGCCGTACAACATGACGTTATCGCTGACATCGAATTCGCCGTTCACCGTGCCGAACGTGTCGTTGGTACTCGCCTTGCTCCAGGGTTGCGCGTAGTTGTGACGTACATCGCTGGCATGCGGAACCTGCGCATTGGCGCCAACCTGCACGCGCTCTTGCGGCGCGTCGGTATCACGCTCGGTGCGCCCGAGGTCGGTCGAGAGCCGCAGGCGTTCACCGCGAAAATCCAGGCCCAGCACGGCCATCTCGCGGTCGACATTCTGGTGATCCCATTCGGTGTCGCCGGACTGCTTCACACCGTTGAAACGAATCCCGAACTTGTTGTCTTCACCGAAGCGTCGACCGATATCCACGGCACCGCCGGTCTGGCTGTCGGACGCGTAGTTGCCGGTAAACGAAGTGATCGGCTTGTCGGTCGCGCGCTTGGGCACCACGTTGATCCCGCCCCCCACGGCACCTCGCGGCGAGATGCCGTTGATGAGCTGGCTCGGGCCTTTGAGAATGTCGACGCGGTCGGCCATTTCCATGTCGATCGTATAGGTCGGCAGGACGCCGTAGAGCCCGTTGTAAGCTACATCACTGTTGAACAGGCTGAACCCGCGAATGGTGAACTGCTCATAACGCCCACCCGCCGGGTTGGTGGCGCGAACCGAAGGATCACTGGCGATCAACTCGCCCAGGGTACGCGCCTGCAGGTTCTTCACCGCCTCGCTGGTGTAGGTGGTCATGCTGAACGGCGTTTCCATGAAGTCTTTCGACCCCAGCAAGCCTTGCGAACCGCGGCGCGCGACCTGACCACCGGCATACACCTCGCCGTCCGCCCCGCCGGTGGCACCGAGAATCGAGGTGGGGGCCAGTTGCAGGCTGCTGCCTTCTGGTGCTGGAGTCAGGATGTAAGCCTGTTCGCCCACTGGCTGCAGTTGCAGACCGGAACCCTGCAACAGCCGGGCAAAGCCCTCCTCCACGGCGAATTCACCGGACAGACCGGCGCTGTTGCGACCGCTCACCAACGCCGGGTCTACCGAGAGATTGACACCAGCCAACCCGGCGAAACGGGTCAGCGCATCGCTCAGGCTGCCGGCAGGCACCTGATAACTGCGCCGGGCACTGTCTTCGGCCCAGCTTGCGTTCATGAACAATGGATTGGCACTCAGGCCCAACAGCAGGCTCAGGTGCAACAACGGACGCAGGCGCAAAGAAGCCGGGCGTGGATGGCAGGTTGCAGACATTGAAATGGCTCTCTTGATTCGTTCACATGCCTTGAATGACAAGCGAGCCAAAAAAAGGGGACAGGCTTCACACACTATTTTTGCGCGGCAGCAACGTGACCCAGTAACGGGTTCGGGAATGCACCTCCAGCGGCAGACTGGCCGCGAGCAGCGCGAGGACGCGATCAGTGTCGTCCAGCAGGAAACTGCCGGTGACGTGCAATGTTTCCAGCTCCGGCTCCCAGCGCAGAACGCCCGCTCGGTAAGTGCCGAGCTCGCGCAGGAAATCGCCCAGCGGCTGGTTCTTCGCCATCAGCACACCTTCGCGCCAACCGGGAGCAAGCGCATCGAATGGCGTGATCGCTCCGGCACCCACCGCTTGAAGGCTGACCTGCTGACCGCCGCGCACCGCCAGCACTGGCCCCTGCAAGGGCTGCAACTGTACGGAGCCATTGAACACCGACACTCGACAGCCTTGCGCGTGCTGGCGAACGCAGACTTCGCTTTGACTGACGATGACATTTCCGAATTTAGTCTGAATCGTCAGCGGCGTTGTACCCGTCACCTTCAGCGACAGTTCGCCCTCGATCAATTTCACCCGGCGGTTCTGCATATCCACATCGACGGCGCTGGCGGTGTTGAGTTGCAAGGAACTGCCATCGGTGAGCTGCACTTTTTTGCGCTCGCCAGTGGCGGTGTGCAGGTCGGCACGCCAGGCATCCAGCGGTAATTGTCGGCTGATCAGCCAGGCCGTCGGCACCAACGCCACGGCGCCCAATGCGCGCTTGAGCACCATGCGCCGCCCCGGATCAGGACGATCCAGACTGCTCAACGCCAACCCTGAAGGCAGATCGGCGAAACGCTGACGCAAGGCTTGCGCCTTCTGCCAGGCCTGCTGGTGAGTGGCACAAGTATCAAGCCAACGCTGTAAATTCACTCGATCCTGCTCATTGGCACCGCCAGATTCCAGCAACGCAAGCCACTGCGCCGCAGACCGGACAGCCTGACGGGTATCGGACGTTTGACTGTTCACAGGTCCACCAACAGGCAGTGCTCGTAGGCTTGCGCCATGTAGCGCTTGATCGTGCGCTCGGACACTTCCAGGCGCTCGGCAATTTGCTGGTAATTCAAGCCTTCAAGCTGACTCCAGAGAAACGCCCGTCGCACGGCCCTCGGCAGTCCATCGAGCAGCTCATCCAGCGCTTGCAGGGTTTCCAGCAGCAGCCAGCGCTGTTCCGGTGATGGCGCGCACGCTTCGGGCATCGACGCCAATGCGGCCAGGTAAGCCTGCTCCAGACTGCGACGCTGATAGAAATTGCTCAGCAGGCGTTTTCCCACGGTCAGCAGATAGGCACGGGGCTCTTTCAAGTCGGCGATCCGCTGGGAGCTGGCCAGCAAACGCAGGAACGTATCCTGGCTCAGGTCCGCCGCATCACAGCCGTTGCCCATACGTCTTCTCAACCAGCTTTCAAGCCAGCCACGGTGATCGCGGTACAGGTCGTGAAGGGTTTGCTCCTTCGGCAGCGCTGCATCACTCATTTCAAGAAGCCCTGTGCCAGGAGTTATCGTAAATGAGAGTGATTCTAATTAATGTCAGCGCTGTGAACCAAGTCCTTTATGCATCGCACGGGCAGAAAGTTGGTCCTGGAAAGACTGGAGTGGCATAAAAGCCAAATTTCAGACACAAAAAACCCCGGTCTTTCGACCAGGGTCTTTGCTATCGACGCGAAGATAAACCAGTGGCTTTCTTCGTAGCTCCAAGGCGTTCAGTGGGCCTTGAGGCAGATATGGCGCAGCGGACGGGACTCGAACCCGCGACCCCCGGCGTGACAGGCCGGTATTCTAACCGACTGAACTACCGCTGCGTATCGCTTTGGACTTGCGTCCTAACTCGTCTGATTGAAGTTTCGAGACTTTTCAATCTCTCTTTCAATCTCGAATCAGGGATAAACCTGACTCGGAAAATATGGCGCAGCGGACGGGACTCGAACCCGCGACCCCCGGCGTGACAGGCCGGTATTCTAACCGACTGAACTACCGCTGCGCGTCGGTGGAGGCTTTTCAGCTTCCATCTTGCTTTCGCAAGACTCTCAAGAAGTGGTGGGTGATGACGGGATCGAACCGCCGACATTCTGCTTGTAAGGCAGACGCTCTCCCAGCTGAGCTAATCACCCTTTGCTTCTCTGAGGCCGCGAAATTTACGCATCTAACGAAGCTAAGTCAATAGCCTGCTTGAAGTTTTTCTGAAAAAGACAAAATCGTGTCATTCGGGGCGACGTTGGCAACAGTAAGACCGCCTTCGCGAGCAAGCCCGCTCCCACAGTAGACCGCATTTCTCCAGGCAGCCCGAGATCTACTGTGGGAGCGGGCTTGCTCGCGAAAGCAGCGGTACATTCAACATAAATGCTGAAAAAAATCGCCCCTGTCCGAATTACTCGCTGTAAATCATCTTCTTGGTCATGCCGCCATCGACCACAAACTCCTGGCCCGTGACGAAACCCGCATTCTTCGACAGCAGCCAGGCAACCATCGCCGCCACGTCCTCGACCGTCCCTACCCTGCCCGCCGGATGCTGCGCATGGTCGGCTTCGGTGAGTGGCTCGGCACGCCGCACGGAAGGATCTCGCGCATCGATCCAGCCAGGACTGACAGCATTGACGCGAATTTCCGGACCCAGGCTGATCGCCAACGCGTGAGTCAGGGCCAGCAGCCCGCCCTTGCTCGCCGCGTAAGCCTCTGTGTCGGGTTCTGACTGCCCGGCACGGGTCGAGGCCAGATTGACGATTGCCCCGCTGTGAGCACGCAGGTACGGCGCACAGTGCTTGGCCAATAACATCGGCCCGCTGAGATTCACCGCCAGCACCCGATTCCAGTAAGCCAGATCAAGGCTTTCCAGGGTGATGTTGTGCGGATCGGCCACTGCCGCGTTGCACACCAACGCATCCAGACGCCCGAACTGCCCCAGCACTTCGGCAACGCCCAGCGCGACCTGCCCCTCATTCGAGACGTCCATGGCGATGAACCAGGCGTTCTCACCCAGCACCTTCGCCACTTTCGAACCACGCACACGGTCCAGGTCCGTCAACACCACCTGCCAGCCTTCGCTGATCAGCCAGGCTGCGATCCCCAGACCGATGCCCCGCGCAGCACCGGTTACCAGTGCAACGCGGCCATTGGAACCGGTTGTCGGGATGGACAACTCGATCACAAGGCAGCCAACCCGCGCGCCAGATCGGCCTGCAGGTCGGCCACGTCTTCCAGACCGACCGCAATGCGGATCAGGCTGTCACGAATACCCGCCGCCTCACGTTCCTGTGGCGCCAGACGGCCGTGAGAGGTGGTGCTCGGGTGGGTGATGGTGGTTTTACTGTCACCGAGGTTGGCGGTGATCGAAATCAACCGGGTCGCATCGATAAAGCGCCAGGCGCCCTCTTTGCCACCCTTGACCTCGAAACTCACCACGGCGCCGAAGCCTTTCTGCTGACGCTGGGCCAACTCGTGCTGCGGGTGGCTTTTCAGGCCGGCGTAATGGACTTTCTCGATACCGTCCTGCTGCTCCAGCCACTCGGCCAGTTGCTGCGCGTTGGCACAATGCGCCTTCATGCGCAGGCCCAGGGTTTCGAGGCCCTTGAGGAAAATCCAGGCATTGAACGGGCTCAAGGTTGGCCCGGCAGTGCGCAGGAAACCGACCACTTCTTTCATCTGCTCGCTACGACCGGCGACAACACCGCCCATGCAACGGCCCTGGCCGTCGATGAACTTTGTTGCCGAGTGCACGACGATGTCCGCACCCATCTTCAGCGGCTGCTGCAACGCAGGCGTGCAGAAGCAGTTGTCCACCACCAGCATCGCGCCTTTGGCGTGAGCGATTTTCGCCAGCTCAGCGATATCCACCAGCTCGGCCAGCGGGTTGGACGGCGACTCGACGAACAGCAATTTGGTGTTGGCCTTGATCGCCGCATCCCAGCCGGACAGATCCGCCAGAGGCACGTAATCGACTTCGATGCCGAAGCGCTTGAAGTACTTCTCGAACAGGCTGATGGTCGAACCGAACACGCTGCGCGACACCAGCACATGGTCGCCGGCGCTGCACAGGCTCATTACCACCGCCATGATCGCGGCCATGCCTGTGGCGGTGGCCACCGCTTGCTCAGCGCTTTCCAGCGCGGCAATGCGCTCTTCGAACGCGCGCACGGTCGGGTTGGTGTAGCGCGAGTAAACATTACCCGGCACTTCCCCGGCGAAACGCGCGGCCGCGTCGGCGGCGGTACGGAATACGTAGCTGGAAGTGAAGAACATCGGATCACCGTGTTCGCCTTCCGGCGTACGGTGCTGACCGGCGCGTACGGCCAGGGTATCGAACGCTACGCCTTCGAGGTCGCTGTCCAGCCGACCGGCATCCCAATCCTGACTCATGCTGTCACTCCTTGCCCTACTCGGTAATAGATACGAAACCGGCCTGTAGGAGTATGCCTTGCCCGCGAAGGGGCCTTTGGGAACGCCAAAAGCTTCGCGGGCAAGCCATGCTCCTACAGGCCGGTCGTTTACTCAGTTGTTGTACAGATCGATGATCGCGCTGACTGCCTGCGTCTTGACCTTGGAGGCATCGTTACGTGCCTGCTCGATCTTGTTCAGGTAAGCCTCGTCGACGTCGCCGGTGACGTACTGGCCATCAAACACCGCGCAATCGAACTTGTCGATCTTGATCTTGCCGCCACCCACCGCTTCGATCAAGTCAGGCAAGTCCTGATAGATCAGCCAGTCTGCGCCGATCAGATCAGCCACATCCTGAGTCGAACGATTGTGAGCGATCAGCTCATGGGCGCTCGGCATGTCGATGCCGTAGACGTTCGGGTAGCGAACGGCCGGTGCCGCGGAGCAGAAGTAGACGTTTTTCGCGCCGGCTTCGCGGGCCATCTGGATGATCTGCTTGCAAGTGGTGCCGCGAACGATCGAGTCGTCCACCAACATCACGTTCTTGCCGCGGAATTCCAGTTCGATGGCGTTGAGCTTCTGGCGTACGGATTTTTTCCGTGCGGCCTGGCCCGGCATGATGAAGGTCCGGCCGATGTAGCGGTTCTTCACGAAGCCTTCGCGGAACTTGACGCCCAGGTGGTTCGCCAGCTCCAGCGCCGCGGTGCGGCTGGTGTCCGGAATCGGGATGACCACGTCGATGTCGTGATCCGGACGCTCGCGCAGGATCTTCTCGGCGAGCTTCTCGCCCATGCGCAGACGGGCTTTATAAACCGAGACGCCATCGATGATCGAGTCCGGACGCGCCAGGTAGACGTGTTCGAAGATGCACGGAGTCAGGGACGGGTTGGTTGCGCACTGACGGGTGTGCAGCTTGCCGTCTTCAGTGATGTAGACCGCTTCGCCCGGCGCCAGGTCGCGAATAAGGGTGAAGCCGAGCACGTCCAGGGACACGCTTTCGGAGGCGATCATGTACTCGACGCCTTCGTCGGTATGACGCTGGCCGAAGACAATCGGGCGAATGCCGTGCGGGTCGCGGAAACCGACGATGCCGTAGCCGGTCACCATAGCAACAACGGCGTAACCACCCACGCAACGGTTGTGCACGTCGGTCACGGCGGCGAACACGTCTTCTTCGGTCGGCTGCAGCTTGCCGCGCTGGGCCAGCTCGTGCGCGAACACGTTCAGCAGTACTTCCGAATCGGAGTTGGTGTTGACGTGGCGCAGGTCAGATTCGTAAATCTCCTTGGCCAGCTGCTCAACGTTGGTCAGGTTACCGTTGTGCGCCAGGGTAATGCCGTAAGGCGAGTTGACGTAAAACGGTTGAGCTTCGGCCGAAGTCGAGCTGCCCGCGGTCGGATAACGCACATGGCCAATGCCCATGTGGCCGACCAGGCGCTGCATGTGACGCTGATGGAACACGTCACGCACCAGGCCATTGTCCTTGCGCAGGAATAACCGGCCGTCATGGCTGGTCACGATACCGGCAGCGTCCTGGCCGCGGTG
>Ga0255334_1000976_pt1 | contig 15935 bp, 15 predicted proteins | sample EtOH5_35cm_T3_12_FD_202080 | JGI IMG/M metagenome (GOLD analysis project Ga0255334, IMG submission 202080) | Sandy soil microbial communities from University of British Columbia, Vancouver, Canada - EtOH5_35cm_T3_129 | ecosystem: Engineered > Artificial ecosystem > Sand microcosm > Unclassified ...
GGCCTCAAAGGCAAGATCTGCCGCAACTGGACGCTCAATCCGCACCCGACCTTGATCCCGGCCATCGAAAGCGGCTGGGTCGAAAGCGTGCATTGCTTCGGCACCGAACTGGGCATGGAAAACTACATCGCCGCGCGGCCGGACGTGTTCTTCACCGGGCGCGACGGGTCGCTGCGTTCCAACCGGATGTTCAGCCAACTGGCCGGGCAATACGCGGTGGACCTGTTCATCGGCGCGACCCTGCAAGTCGATGGCGACGGCCATTCTTCCACCGTGACTCGCGGGCGCCTGGCCGGTTTCGGCGGGGCACCGAACATGGGGCATGACCCGCGCGGTCGGCGTCACGGCACGCCGGCCTGGCTCGACATGCGCCACGGCGATGCGCCGGAACCCTTGCTCGAACGCGGCAAAAAACTCGTGGTGCAAATGGTCGAGACGTTCCAGGAGGGCGGCAAACCGACCTTCGTCGAAACCCTCGACGCGATTGAAGTGGCGAAGAAAAGCGGCATGCCGCTGGCGCCGATCATGATTTACGGCGACGACGTCACCCACCTGCTGACCGAAGAAGGCATCGCCTATTTGTACAAGGCGCGTTCGCTGGAAGAGCGTCAGGCGATGATCGCTGCCGTCGCTGGGGTGACTGCCATCGGCCTGCGCCACAACCCGAAAGACACCGCCCGGATGCGCCGCGAAGGCTTGATCGCCTTGCCTGAAGACCTCGGCATCCGTCGCACCGACGCCACCCGCGAATTACTCGCCGCCAAAAGCGTGGCCGATCTGGTCGAGTGGTCCGGTGGCCTCTACAACCCGCCCGCCAAGTTCAGGAGCTGGTAATGCACGCATTCAACCTGCAACCCAAACCTCTGTCGCTGGCCGAACGGCTGGCGGACCTGGCAGTGGACGCGCTGATCGACGAAGCGGACCTGTCGCCGAAACCGGCGCTGGTGGATCGTCGCGGCAACGGCGCACACACCGATTTGCACCTCGGGCTGATGCACGCTTCGGCGTTGTCGCTGTGGCCGGCATTCAAGGAAATGGCGGAATCGGCCATCGCGTTTGGCGAAGTCGGTGTCCCGCTGCGCGAAGCGATTGGGCGGATTGGCCGGGAAGGCGAGCAAACCATGCTCGCCACCACTAACGGTGTGAATACACATCGGGGCGCGATCTGGGCGTTGGGCCTGCTGGTCACCGCCGCCGCGCTGGACTGCTCGAATACTCACGCAAGCACGGTGGCGTTGCGGGCAGCCCGACTGGCGATACTCGACGACCGATATGCCCCGCGTCCTCTGAGCCACGGCGCGCAAGTCGCCCAACGCTATGGCGTGCGCGGTGCCCGTGAAGAGGCGCAGCTTGGCTTTCCTTCGGTGCTGCAACGCGCACTGCCGCAACTCAAGCGCAGCCGAGCCGCCGGCCATGGCGAACAGAACGCCCGGCTCGATGCGCTGCTGGCAATCATGACTCAACTGAGTGACACCTGCGTGCTCTACCGCGCCGGCGAACAAGGCCTGCACACCATGCAACTCGGCGCCCAGGCGGTGCTCGACGCGGGTGGCAGTGCCAGCCTTGCCGGTCGCCGTCGCTTGCATGAACTGGACGAACAATTAATTGCGTTGAATGCCTCGCCCGGCGGCGCTGCGGACTTGCTCGCAGCCTGTCTGTTCATCGACCGCATTGCGTCGGCTGACGGCATCAACCAGGGAGCGTTTTGATGGAAACCTTATCCTTTGAATTCCCCGCCGGGCAGCCGCCACGCGGTCGCACGCTGGTGGGTTGTGTCGGTTCGGGCGATCTGGAAGTGCTGATCGAACCGGGTCAGGCCGGCAAGCTGACCATCAAGGTGCAGACCTCGGTCAATGGCGCTGAACAACGCTGGCAGCATCTGTTCGCACGGATGTTCGACGGCCAGACACCACCGGCAATGGCCATCGATATCCACGATTTCGGCGCGACCCCCGGCGTGGTGCGCTTGCGTCTGGAACAAGGCTTTGAGGAGATCGGCCATGACTGACAGTGCAGCGCTCCCCCAGCCATACCTACAAAGACGCAGCTTCATCGAACTCGGCGCCCGACACCGGGCGAAAGCCTTGCTCGACGCCGGTACTTTCCGCGAATTGCTCGACCCGTTTCAACGCGTCATGTCGCCGTGGCTGTCGCGTCAGGGCGTGGTACCGCAAGCCGATGACGGCGTGGTGATTGCCAAGGGCAGCCTCGGCGGTTTGCCGGTGGTGATCGCCGCCATCGAAGGCGCTTTCCAGGGCGGCAGCCTCGGCGAAGTCGGCGGGGCGAAGATTGCCGGTGCGCTGGAACTCGCCGCCGAAGACAACCGCAACGGCATTCCAACCCGCGCTGTGTTGCTGCTGGAAACCGGCGGCGTGCGCTTGCAGGAAGCCAACCTTGGGCTGGCGGCAATTGCCGACATTCATGCCGCGATTGTCGACTTGCGCCAGTACCAACCGGTAATCGGTGTGGTGGCGGGCAGCGTGGGTTGCTTTGGCGGGATGTCGATTGCCGCCGGGCTGTGCAGCTATTTGCTGGTGACTCAGGAAGCACGGCTTGGCTTGAACGGCCCACAGGTGATCGAACAGGAAGCCGGGCTTGAGGAATACGACTCCCGCGACCGTCCGTTCATCTGGAGCCTGACCGGTGGCGAGCAACGCTTTGCCAGCGGTCTGGTGGATCGCTTTGTCGCTGATGACGTGGCGCAGGTCCGGCAGCAGGTCAGTGAATTGCTGCAACAGGGCTTGCCGGAACAACAACGCAGTCGTCAGGCCGATCTGTTCCTGCAGCGGCTGGCCCGCCTGGACGCCGAACCGCAAATCGATGCGGCGACGGTTCGCGATCTGTATCAAGGAGAGCGCTCATGAATTCGTATTCCCTGAGAGGTTTGAACTGGTTCAACGCCTTGAGTGCAGGCGCGAAACCGGTGGTGGGTTTGCCTGCATCACTGAAAGCCGCTGATGGTGTGGTGGGCAAACAACCGGTCCGGTTTATCGCGGTGGTGGCGGATCCCGACAACCGTTTCGTCCGTGCTCGCAACGGTGAAGTCGGCTTGCTGGAAGGTTGGGGCTTGGCCAAGGCTGTGGATGAAATCATCGTGGCTGACGCTGATAAATCGCATAAGCGCGCCGTGATCGCGATCATCGATGTGCCGAGTCAGGCTTACGGTCGGCGCGAAGAAGCGCTGGGCATTCATCAGGCCTTGGCGGGCGCGGCGGACAGTTATGCCCGCGCCCGGTTGGCTGGCCACGCCGTGATTGGTTTGCTGGTGGGCAAGGCGATGTCCGGAGCGTTTTTGGCTCATGGCTACCAGGCCAATCGGCTGATCGCCCTGCGTGACCCCGGCGTGATGGTGCATGCGATGGGCAAGGCGTCAGCGGCGCGGGTGACCTTGCGCAGTGTCGAAGAATTGGAAGCACTGGCCGCCAGCGTGCCGCCGATGGCGTATGACATCGACAGCTACGCCAGTCTCGGTTTGCTGTGGGAAACCTTGTCGGTGGACCAGATTGAGCAGCCAACATCAGCGGATCTGGTGCGAGTGACGGAATGCCTGAATCTGGCGATTGGCGATGTTGCCGCAAGCGGTCGCGATTTGAGCAGCCGCTTGGGCGCGAGCAACCGCGCCGCGTCGAGCACGGTTCGCCAACTGCTGAGAGCGCAGTGGTGAGCACGTTTCTGGCTCACGACCTGCTGTGGGGGATGACCCCGGAGCAGTTGCCTGCGCAGGCGCCCGCGTGGGTGATCGAGTCGATCAGCGCGGGTCAGCCGGTGGTGGTTCGGCGTGCGGTGAGTACGCCGGGTTTCATCGCAGTCGGGGTGCGTGGACGGTTGCGTGAGCAGCGGTACGCGACGGTGATGGCGGTCGATGCGGTTCAGCGTCGGGTCACACCGGAAGCGCTGTGTCATGTCTCGATTGATCGGGATTTGCCCGCCGTGCAGGCCCTCAACCAGTTGCGGCCGTTGCTCGATGGTTGCGGTTGGGTGTGGGGCGTCAGCGGCAGTGCCGGATTTGAATTGGCCAGTGGCGTTGTTGCTTTGCATGAGGGCAGCGATCTGGATTTGATCCTGCGTACGCCGCAGGTTCTGGAACGGTTAAAGGCGCAGGAACTGCTGAATATTCTGGACAGCGCCACGTGCCAGGTGGACATGCAATTGCAGACGCCATTTGGCGCCGTCGCCCTGCGTGAATGGGCCGGTCCTGCGCGTCGGGTGTTGCTGAAAAACGCCAGCGGAGCCTGCCTTGTGATTGATCCGTGGAATCCGCTGGAGCAAGCAGCGTGAGCAGTTTGCTGGTGTTCCCCGGCCAGGGCGCGCAGCAGCCGGGCATGGTCCATCGTTTGCCTCGCGAGACGGTGATCGAGGCGAGCGAAGTGCTTGGCGAAGATGCTTTGCTGCTGGATTGCGCTGAAGCATTGAAGTCGACACGGGCGGTTCAGCTGTGCCTGTTGATTGCCGGTGTCGCGGCTTCGCGTCAGTTATCCATGACGCCGGATTACGTGGCGGGCTTGTCCATTGGTGCTTATCCGGCAGCCGTGGTTGCGGGGGCCTTGAGCTTCAGCGATGCGCTGCATCTGGTCAGCCTGCGCGGTGAATTGATGCAGCAGGCTTATCCACAGGGCTACGGCATGACCGCGATCATCGGTCTCGATTTATCCACAGTGGAAGGCTTGCTGGCGCAGGTTCACAGCGTCGATACGCCGGTTTACCTGGCCAACATCAACGCCGATAACCAGGTGGTGATTGCCGGCAGCGACGGCGCGATGAAGGCCGTCGCCGAGTTGGCGAAAGGTCGCGGTGCAGGCCTGGCCAAGCGACTTGCCGTCAGCGTGCCGTCGCACTGTCCGCTGCTGGATGCGCCGGCGAAAACCCTGGCCGAAGCCTTCGCCAATGTGAAATTGAAAGCGCCGACGGTGGGCTACCTGAGCGGCAGCCGCGCCCGGCCAATCATCAACATCGAAGCCCTGCGCGAAGACCTGGCTTACAACATGTGCCGCATCGTCGATTGGCGCGGCACGGTACAAAGCGCCTACGAGCGCGGCGTACGTCTACAGATCGAACTGCCACCCGGAGCGGTGCTGACCGGGCTGGCGCGCCGGGTGTTCGAGCAGGGCACCGTGATTGCTTTCGACGGGGCGCGGCTGGACACCTTGCAGGCGCTGTTGCGTGAGGAGGGAAACCGCCAACTCTAGACCTCCAACTCAGGCCTTCGAACAACAAAAACAACATTCGACGATGCACTTTGAGGACTACAACAATGATTATTTACGGTGTGGCGCTGTTGGCGATCTGTACGCTGGCAGGGGTGATTCTGGGCGATGCGCTGGGCGTATTGCTGGGCGTCAAATCCAATGTGGGCGGGGTCGGGATCGCGATGATCCTGCTGATCTGCGCGCGGTTGTGGATGCAAAGGCGCGGCGGCATGACCAAGGATTGCGAGATGGGCGTCGGCTTCTGGGGCGCCATGTACATTCCGGTGGTGGTGGCGATGGCGGCGCAACAGAACGTCGTGACCGCGTTGCACGGCGGCCCGGTGGCGGTGCTCGCGGCCATCGGTTCGGTGGTGCTCTGCGGTTGCACCATTGCCCTGATCAGCCGGACCCACAAAGGCGAACCGTTGCCTGATGAACCTGCGGAACTCACGCCCATTGGCACGCCAGTAGGAGGCCGCTGATATGTTGGAAGTCATCGAGAAGGGCTTGGCAACAAACGGTCTGGTCACGGCGTTCGCGTTCGTTGGCGTGATCATGTGGGTGTCGGTGGTGTTGTCCAAACGCCTGACGTTCGGGCGGATTCATGGCTCGGCGATTGCCATTGTCATCGGACTGGTCCTGGCGTGGGTCGGCGGCACCATGACCGGCGGGCAAAAAGGCCTGGCGGACCTGACACTGTTCTCGGGAATTGGTTTGATGGGAGGCGCGATGCTGCGCGACTTTGCCATCGTCGCCACGGCGTTTGAAGTGCAGGCCACCGAAGCGAAAAAGGCCGGGATGATCGGCGTGATTGCGCTGTTGCTGGGCACGGTGTTGCCGTTCATTGTCGGGGCGAGCATTGCCTGGGTGTTCGGTTATCGCGATGCAATAAGCATGACCACCATCGGTGCGGGCGCGGTGACTTACATCGTCGGGCCAGTGACTGGTGCGGCGATTGGTGCCAGTTCCGATGTGGTCGCATTGTCGATTGCCACCGGGTTGATCAAGGCGATTCTGGTGATGGTCGGCACGCCGATGGCAGCGCGCTGGATGGGGTTGGATAACCCGCGCTCGGCGATGGTGTTCGGCGGGTTGGCCGGCACGGTCAGCGGTGTGACCGCCGGGTTGGCGGCGACGGATCGGCGGTTGGTGCCTTATGGGGCGTTGACGGCGACCTTTCACACCGGGCTTGGGTGCTTGCTTGGGCCATCGCTGCTGTATTTCATTGTTCGCGGGATCGTCGGTTAACCCGATGGGTCATTGTTGAATGTGCTGACGCCATCGCGAGCAGGGAATTGCATTCCAAATGTGGGAGCGAGCCTGCTCGCGATGGGCGCGCCTCGGTTTCAAGCCTGGCGATTGGCATACATCCGACACTCCGCCAGCAACGCCAGCAAATTCGGATCGCGCTCCTTGGCCTTCAAGAACACCACGCCGATGTGCTGCTGCAACCGATACTTTTCCTGCAGCGGAATCAGCTTCACCCGGTTCTCATATACCGCTGCAATCCTTCCTGGCAGCAACGCATAACCCACCCCCGAACTGACCATGCTCAGCAGGGTGAAGATGTCGTTGACCTGCATCGCCACCTTCGGTTCGAAGCCCGCCTGTTTGAACACCCGATTGCCATCCTGGTGCGTGGCGAAGCCCTGGGTCAGGGTAATGAACGTCTCGTCGCGCACTTCGGCCAGATCGACTTCCGTGCGTTGGGCAAACTTCGAATCCGCTGGCGTGGCCAGGAAAATATCATCGGAAAACAGCGGGATCTGCTCGCAATCCGGGTCGTTCACGCTCTCGTCCAAAGACACCAGGATCGCGTCGACTTCCATGTTCTTGAGCTTGTACAACAGGTCGAAATTCGAACCGAGGATCAGGTCGATGTTGAGTTCGCTGCGGCGGATTTTCAGGCCCATGATCAGTTGCGGCACGGTCTTCACCGTCAACGAATACAACGAACCCAGCTTGAAGCGCTCAGCCGAGAATCCGGCGGCTTCGCGGGTCAGGCGCACGGTTTCGACCACGTCCTGAATCAGCTTTTGCGCCCGTTCTTCCAGTACATAGGCGCTTTCCAGCGGCGTGAGGTTACGGCCTTCGTGCTTGAATAACGGGCAGCGCAGGGCGCTTTCCAGGGAATGGATCGCCCGGTGCACGCTGACGTTGCTGGTCTGCAACTCGGCAGCGGCGCGAGCCAGATTGCCGGTGCGCATGAAGGCGAGGAACACCTCGAGTTTTTTCAGGGTCAACTCTTCATCGATCAGCATGGGCGTGACTCTTATTCGAATGACTCGATTGTGCCTAATTCATCTGGTTCGCGCAGACCTTTGTAGGAACGCCGCCCGGCCGCTCCTGCAGTTTTGAAACATTGCGCTTTTACGCTTGAGGCCTGAGCCTTGCGCAACGCTGTATTGGATTGTGAGGTGAGCAACACATGTACCACGGGGAAAGATTGAACGCCTGGACGCATCTGGTCGGGGCGGTGGCGGCAACGGTTGGGGTGGTGTGGATGCTGGTGATCGCCGGCATGGACGGCAGCCCGTGGAAGATCGTCAGCGTGGCGATTTACGGTTTCACGTTGATGGTGCTCTACAGCGCATCGACCGTTTACCACAGTGTGCGCGGGCGCAAGAAAGCGATCATGCAGAAGGTCGATCACTTTTCGATCTACCTGTTGATTGCCGGCAGCTACACGCCGTTTTGCCTGGTGACCTTGCGCGGGCCGTGGGGCTGGACGTTGTTCGGGATTGTCTGGGGGCTGGCGTTGATCGGCATCCTTCAGGAGATCAAGCCGCGTTCGGAAGCGCGGATCCTGTCGATCGTGATTTACGCGGTGATGGGCTGGATTGTGCTGGTGGCGGTCAAGCCGCTATTGGCGGCGCTGGGCACGGCCGGGTTTGCCTGGCTGGCGTCGGGCGGGATTTTGTACACCGTGGGGATTATCTTTTTTGCCCTGGATCATCGGTTGCGGCATGCGCACGGGATCTGGCATTTGTTCGTGATCGCGGGGAGTTTGCTGCACTTTGTGGCGATTATGTTTTATGTCCTGTAAACCGCGTCGCTTCCATCGCTGGCAAGCCAGCTCCCACAGGGTTCAGTGTTGAACATGAATTTTGTGTTCCATACTGAACCCTGTGGGAGCCGGCTTGCCGGCGATGGGGCCCTAGAAGTCCCCCCACAACTGCTGGGCAATCGCCAACGCCACCACCGGCGCTGTCTCGGTGCGCAACACCCGAGGACCCAGGCGCGCAGCGTGGAACCCCGCAGCCTTGGCCTGATCAACCTCAACATCCGACAACCCACCCTCAGGCCCGATCAGGAATGCCAGCGTCCCAGGCTTTGCATGACTCACCAACGGCTCAGCCACCGGATGCAGCACCAGCTTCAACTCTGCCTCGGTCTGCTTCAACCAGTCCGCCAACAATACCGGCGGGTGAATCACCGGTACCCGTGAACGCCCGCATTGCTCGCACGCGCTGATCGCCACCTGGCGCCAGTGCATCAGGCGTTTGTCGGCGCGCTCGTCCTTCAAGCGGACTTCACAGCGGTCGCTGAAGATCGGGGTGATTTCGGTCACGCCCAGTTCGGTGGCTTTCTGAATCGCCCAGTCCATCCGCTCGCCACGGGACAGGCCCTGGCCGAGATGGATCTGCAGCGGCGATTCGATTTGCCCGGCGAAGCTTTCGTCGATCTGCACCACGACGCGCTTCTTGCCGACCTCGACCAGCTTCGCGCGAAACTCATGACCCGAACCGTCGAACAGTTGCAACGCATCACCCTCGGCCATGCGCAGCACGCGGCTGATGTAATGGGCCTGGGCTTCGGGCAACTCGTGCTCGCCGGTGCTCAGGGGGGCGTCGATAAAGAAGCGGGACAGTCTCATGCGGGTTCTCTGGAAAGTGTTAAATCATCTGAATCGGTGGCGACTTCATTCGCGAGCAAGCCCGCTCCCACATTGAAATGCATTCCCCTTGTGGGAGCGGGCTTGCTCGCGAAAGCGGCAGCCCAGACACCCACAAGCTCAAGCCAATCAATCAACCCGGATCGCGGAAACCGGGGTGGAAATCCTGCGGCACCGACACGCTCACACTGTTGCGCGTCGCAATGTCGATCCCTTCACTGGCCACTTGCGCCAGAAAGTCGATCTGCTCCGGGGTGATCACGTACGGCGGCAGGAAATACACCACGCTGCCCAGCGGTCGAAGTAAAGCACCGCGCTCCAGCGCGTGCTGGAACACCTTCAAGCCACGACGTTCCTGCCACGGATAGGCTTCCTTGGTGGCCTTGTCCTTGACCATCTCGATGGCCAGCACCATGCCGGTCTGACGCACTTCCGAGACGTTCGGATGATCGGCCAGGTGCGCGGTGGAGGAGGCCATGCGCTGGGCCAGCGCCTTGTTGTTCTCGATCACGTTGTCTTCTTCGAAGATATCCAGCGTCGCCAACGCCGCCGCGCACGCCAGCGGATTGCCGGTGTAACTGTGCGAATGCAGGAACGCGCGCAAGGTCGGGTAGTCGTCGTAGAACGCGCTGTAGACATCTTCCGTCGTCACGCACGCCGCCAGCGGCAGGTAACCGCCGGTCAGGGCCTTGGACAGGCAGAGGAAATCCGGGCGGATGCCGGCCTGTTCGCAGGCGAACATCGTTCCGGTGCGGCCGAAGCCGACGGCGATTTCGTCGTGGATCAGGTGCACGCCATAACGGTCGCAGGCTTCGCGCAGCAGTTTCAGGTAAACCGGGTGATACATGCGCATGCCGCCGGCGCCCTGGATCAGCGGCTCGACGATCACCGCCGCGACGGTGTCGTGATTTTCGGCCAGGGTCTGTTCCATCGCGGCGAACATGTTCCGCGAGTGCTCTTCCCAGCCCATGCCTTCAGGGCGCAGGTAACAATCGGGGCTCGGCACCTTGATGGTGTCCAGCAACAACGCCTTGTAGGTTTCGGTGAACAGCGGCACATCGCCCACCGACATCGCCGCCATGGTTTCGCCGTGGTAGCTGTTGGTCAGGGTGACGAAGCGCTTCTTGTTCGGCTGGCCGCGGTTGAGCCAGTAGTGAAAGCTCATTTTCAGCGCGACTTCGATGCAGGACGAACCGTTATCGGCGTAGAAGCATCGGGTCAGGCCTTCCGGCGTCATCTTCACCAGACGCTCGGACAACTCGATCACCGGCTGATGGCTGAAACCGGCAAGGATCACGTGTTCCAGCTGATCGACCTGATCCTTGATGCGCTGGTTGATGCGCGGGTTGGCGTGGCCGAACACATTGACCCACCAGGAGCTGACGGCGTCGAGGTAGCGTTTGCCTTCGAAGTCTTCCAGCCACACGCCTTCACCGCGCTTGATCGGGATCAGCGGCAGCTGTTCGTGGTCTTTCATCTGGGTGCAGGGATGCCACAACACGGCGAGATCGCGTTGCATCCACTGATTATTCAGGCCCATTTCCAGTCTCCTCGAGGCGGTCCGCGACAGGCGCGGACATACAATCGCGCAAGCCTATGCAATGCGTGGCATCGGGACAACCCATTGTGTCGAATGAGCTACTTTGTATAGGGCGATAGACGTCGCTGGCGGCCCTTTGATGGCTAACGTATTCTTCGCGGTTCTTTGAGTCGCCTGACTCGCAAAACCGCTTTTTTCTACGTGTATTTCCGGAGTTCGCTGAATGTCTGCTGGTTGGCTGCGCGCCTGTGCGCTGGTGATGTTGGGGCTGTTCAGCGTGTCTGCGCTGGCCAAGGATAAAACGGCGATCGTGATCGGCGGCGGGCTCTCGGGCCTGACGGCGGCGTACGAACTGCAGAACAAAGGCTGGCAGGTCACCCTGCTGGAAGCCAAGCCGACCCTGGGCGGTCGTTCCGGCATGGCCACCAGCGAATGGATCGGCAACGAAAAGACTCAGCCGGTGTTGAACAAGTACGTATCGACTTTCAAGCTGAGCACCACGCCGGCCCCTGAATTCGTGCGCACGCCGAGTTACCTGATCGACGGCGTGTATTACACCGCCGCTGACCTGGCCACCAAAGAGCCGGCCACCGCAGACGCGCTCAAGCGTTACGAGAAGACCCTGGACGACCTGGCGCGCTCGATCGAAGACCCGCTGAACCCTGCCGCGACCAGCGCGCTGCATGCCCTGGACCAGATCAACGTCTCCAGCTGGCTCGACCGTTTGACGTTGCCAGCCACGGCTCGTCAATTGATCAATCAGCAAATCCGTACCCGTTATGACGAACCTTCGCGCCTGTCGTTGCTGTACTACGCACAACAGAGCCGGGTTTACCGTGGCGTGTCCGACCGTGACCTGCGCGCTTCGCGCCTGCTGGGCGGCAGCCCGGTGCTGGCACAAGCCTTCGTCAAACAGCTGAAAACCATCAAGACCAGTTCCCCGGTCTCGTCCATCACCCAGGACAAGGACGGCGTGACCGTCAAGGTCGGCAGCGTCGGCTATCAGGCTGACTACGTCGTGGTCGCGGTGCCGTTGCGCGCCCTCAACAAAATCGTGATGACCCCGGCGCTGGATGCCCAGCACATGGGCGCGATCAAAGGCACCAACTACGGTTGGCGCGACCAGATCATGCTGAAGTTCAAGACGCCGGTCTGGGAAAGCAAGGCGCGCATGTCCGGCGAGATCTACAGCAACACCGGCCTGGGCATGTTGTGGGTCGAGCCGGCGCTGAAGGGTGGCGCCAATGTGGTGATCAACCTGTCCGGCGACAACGCGCGGGTGATGCAGGCCTTCGGCGACAAGCAGATGGCCGATCAGGTGCTGATTCGCTTGCACACGTTTTATCCACAGGCGCGCGGTTCGTTCACCGGTTATGAAATCCGTCGCTACAGCACCGACCCGTCGATGGGCGGCGCTTACCTGGCCTTCGGTCCGGGCCAGATCAGCAAGTTCTGGCGCCTGTGGGAACGTCCGCTGCAACGCGTAGCGTTCGCTGGCGAACACACCGACACCTTGTACCCGGGCACTCTGGAAGGCGCGTTGCGCACTGGTCAGCGTGCAGCCGGTCAGGTTGAAGACCTGGCGGCCGGCAAGTCGTTTGAACCGGCGAAGGTTGTTCCGGCAGCGACTGCTGCTGCAGCCGGCGCAGTGGCGGCGAAGAAAGGCAACTTCTTCAGCAACCTGTTCGGTGGTTCCTCGGACGACGACAAGAAGCCGGACCCCGTGAAAGCGCCAGAGCCAGTCACACCGCCAGCCCCGGCACCGGCTCCAGTGGCAGCCCCGGCCCCCGCGCCAGTGGAAGCGCCGAAACCTGCCGCCCCGGTGAAAGCCGAGCCGGCCAAGAAGGCTGCGGCCAAGGCGCCGGTGAAAAAGCCTGCGGCCGAAACCAAAAAAGCCCCGGCGAAACCGGCGGCAAAGAAAGCTGAAGCGGCGAAGAAACCAGCAGCCAAACCTGCTGCGACCCCGGTAGCCGATACCAAAGCGCAGTAAGCGTCTGGATTAAAGAAACGCGGCGCAAATGCCGCGTTTTTTTATGCCTGAAGAAAAGAACTGAATAAATCTCATGGCGCCGGTGTTCTTGATCTGGACGTCATTTTTTTTCACACATTGGTCTTTAATCTTTCCTTAACTCGTCGATTTCAGACTCTTGATCGTATTTCTCGATATTTCAAAGCGAAATTTTCCGCTTTAAATCGATAGATAACTCGATAGTCTTGGTCGCAATTCTCACAGGATTTGGGCATGCAGCTACGTAACTCTTCTTCCCGCTACGGTTGGGTCAGTATCTTCATGCACTGGGGCGTGGCGCTGGCGGTCTTCGGTCTGTTTGCGTTGGGCCTGTGGATGGTCGATCTCGACTACTACAGCACCTGGCGCAAAGATGCGCCGGAGCTGCACAAGAGCATTGGCCTGGTGTTGCTGGCCGTGATGGTGCTTCGGGTGCTGTGGCGCTTTATCAGCCCACCACCGCCAACGCTGGAAAGCTATGGCCGGCTGACGCGCATCGGCGCGAAGTTTGGCCATTCGTTCCTGTACCTGGGTCTGTTTGCTGTGATGATTGCCGGTTACCTGATTTCCACCGCAGATGGTGTCGGGATTCCGGTGTTTGGCCTGTTCGAAGTTCCTGCACTGGTTTCCGGACTACCGGACCAGGCAGACACCGCCGGTGAGATTCATCTGTATCTGGCATGGGTGCTGGTAATTTTTTCCGGTCTCCATGCGTTGGCAGCATTGAAGCATCACTTTATCGATCGTGATGCGACCCTTACTCGAATGCTGGGTCGCAAAGCCTGAAGTTCAACCTCGACTCCAAAGGAATAGAAAGCATGTTGAAAAAGACCCTCGCCGCTCTGGCAATCGGTTCCGCTCTGCTGTCCGCCGGTAACGTAATGGCCGCTGACTACGTCGTCGACAAAGAAGGCCAGCACGCCTTCGTTGACTTCAAGATCAGCCACCTGGGCTACAGCTACATCACCGGTACCTTCAAGGATATCGATGGCAAGTTCAGCTTCGACGCTGCCAAGCCTGAAGCCAGCAAGATCGAGTTCAATGTGAATACCGCCAGCGTATTCACCAACCATGCCGAACGCGATAAGCACATTGCCAGCGGCGATTTCCTGAATGCGGCCAAATTCGCCAAGGCCACCTTCGTTTCCACCAGCGTCAAATCCACCGGCAAAAACGCCGCTGGCAAAGACACTGCCGATGTAGCGGGTGATCTGACCATCGCTGGCGTGACCAAGCCAGTCGTGGTCAAGGCCACGTTCCTGGGTGAAGGCAAGGATCCATGGGGCGGCTACCGTGCCGGCTTCGAAGGCACCACCAGCATCAAGCGTTCCGACTTCGGCAAGCAGAAAGACCTGGGCCCAGGGTCCGATGCGGTCGAGCTGTACGTTTCGTTTGAAGGCGTAAAAGCGAAATAACTTTCGCACCTGACACAAAAACGCCTCCGATCTCACGATCGGGGGCGTTTTTTATTGCCTGCCAAAAGAATGGGTACCGCACATCATTTGTGGGAGCGAGCCTGCTAGCGATGAGGCCATCACCTTCGATAGAGATGTTGGCTGACAGTCCGCCATCGCGAGCAGGCTCGCTCCCACAGGAGTTTTGCGTCATGCATAAAAAAATGCCCCGGATCGTGAGATCAGGGGCATTTTTCATGGCTGGGTAAAACTCAGCGGTTGCGAGTCAGCAACGCCGGTTTTTCACCGCGCGGACGGCCTGGCAATTGATCAAGCTGTTCAGGTGTCGGGAAACGATCGGTTTTCGACTCCTTGTGAATGATCTTCGGAGCCGGGCCACGCGGGTTTTGCACGGCTGGTTCCGAGCGTGACTGCTCGTCACGTGCCGGGCGACGGTTGCGGCCTTCTTCGCGACGGGCCTGACCGTCACGTGGCGCACCGTTGCGTGGACCGCTGCGCTTGGCTGGCGGCGTGCCAGTGGAGGCGCCGTCGCTGCTGCGTGGACCGCTTTGGCGACCCTGAGGCTTGCCGCCGGTGCGTGGAGCACCTGCGCCAGCGGCCGTGCCTTGTGCCGGAGCACCCGGACGGCGGCCACGGCCCTGGGCCGGTTTGGCTTGAGGCACGTAGTCGACGCGGTTACCGAAGTTATCGATATCGTCGTCCAGGAACTCGTCCGGAGCGCGATCAGCGGCAGCGCGTGGCGCCGGGCGCTGTTGCTCGCGGGCAGGCGTGCCTTCGCGTGGTTTCTGCTCACGTGCCGGGCGCTCGCCACGGCCGCTGGCCGCCGGTTTTTCCTTACCGCCCTTGTCCTTGCCCTTGTCTTTACGACCGCCGCCACCGCCGCTGCCGTTCGGACCGTCGCCGCGTGGGCCACGTGGGTTGCGCGGGTTACGCACATCCGGACGCTCGCGCACTTCCGGCTTCTCGGCTTCCACGGCGCTGGAATCGAAGCCCATCAGGTCGCCGTCGGCGATTTTCTGCTTGGTCATGCGTTCGATGCTTTTCAGCAGTTTTTCTTCGTCCGGAGCCACCAGCGAGATCGCCTCGCCCGAACGACCGGCACGGCCAGTACGGCCGATACGGTGCACGTAATCTTCGTCGACGTTCGGCAGTTCGAAGTTGACCACGTGTGGCAACTGGTCGATGTCGAGGCCGCGTGCAGCGATGTCGGTAGCGACCAGGATGCGCACTTCGCCGGCCTTGAAGTCGGCCAGGGCTTTGGTGCGAGCGTTCTGGCTCTTGTTACCGTGGATGGCGACGGCGCTGAGGCCATGTTTATCCAGGTATTCGGCCAGGCGGTTGGCGCCGTGCTTGGTGCGAGTGAACACCAGCACCTGTTCCCAGGCGCCCGCTGTGATCAGGTGCGCCAGCAGCGAACGCTTGTGGTTGGCTGGCAGGCGGAAAACCCGTTGCTCGATACGCTCGACCGTGGTGTTCGGCGGCGTCACTTCGATGCGTTCCGGGTTGTGCAGCAGCTTGCTGGCGAGGTCGGTGATGTCCTTGGAGAACGTAGCCGAGAACAGCAGGTTCTGACGCTTGGCCGGGAGGCGGGCCAGGACCTTCTTCACGTCATGGACAAAGCCCATGTCGAGCATGCGGTCGGCTTCGTCCAGCACGAGGATTTCCACGTGGGACAAATCGACGCTGCCTTGGCCAGCGAGGTCGAGCAGACGGCCAGGGCAGGCCACCAGCACGTCAACGCCACGGGACATGGCCTGAACCTGTGGGTTCATGCCGACGCCGCCGAAGATGCAGGCGCTGACGAACTTCAGGTCACGGGCATAGACCTTGAAGCTCTCGTGTACTTGAGCCGCGAGTTCGCGGGTAGGGGTCAGGACCAGTACGCGCGGTT
>Ga0255334_1000977_pt1 | contig 15924 bp, 12 predicted proteins | sample EtOH5_35cm_T3_12_FD_202080 | JGI IMG/M metagenome (GOLD analysis project Ga0255334, IMG submission 202080) | Sandy soil microbial communities from University of British Columbia, Vancouver, Canada - EtOH5_35cm_T3_129 | ecosystem: Engineered > Artificial ecosystem > Sand microcosm > Unclassified ...
GTCACCGTTCCCGCATTTCCGGCTTCTCCTCGTCATATTGTGACGAGATCGGGGAGGCGATCGCGGCGACCCGGGAGTCGCGCATCTTCGGCTGCGCAGTCTACAACCTCTACAATGTCGCACGCGGCGCCTTCAGCCGGTTCAGCAACCCGAAGGGCGCCTACGCCTGGGACCTTCTGCCGGGGGTGATGCTCTGCCTCGAGCAAGGCTGCGATGTATCAGTCGACGGGAGCCGCTTCGATGGACGATTTCTCGACCCTCATCGCCGATATAGCGTCGACATACGGCACCGACACGATCTTCATCCTGGGTAAGGGCCCCTCGGCCGACCAGGTCCCGCCGGAGGTCTTCGCCGGCGCGATGACGATCGGGCTGAACGACGCGGAGCGCATCGCGCCCGTGGATGTCAGCATCTTCCACGCCGAATGGGTGAAGCAGGGCCTGGCGGCGGATGGCTACCGCTCGCGGCTCTACCTCACCTCGACGGAGTTCGACCCGCCGGGCCGGCGCGTCTTCCGCGCCCAGCACCACGCGCTGACGCAGGAATCCTCCGACCTCGTCATGCAGCGCTTCCTGTCGGACGAGTTCGCCATCGAGGACATCCTGTTCCTCTCTGCGCTGAAGGTGGCGCGGCGCGTGGCACAGCTGCGCGGCCGCCCGCAGACCGTCTACATGATCGGCTTCGACTTCACCCCCGCCTTCGGCTACTCTAGCCGGATCGGCACCGACTTCGCGCCGCACTCGACGGATGAGCGCGAGGCGCGCATCTCCCTGCAGGAGTTCTATTTCCTCAACACGCTCTACTTCCTGCAAAACTCCGACCTCACGGTGAAACATGTTGGCAACCGCGCCTTCAGCGCGCTGTCGGCGGATGAGCTGAACCGCCTCTTCCTCGGATCCGCCGCGATGGGCGAGCGTCCGCGCCATGCCGTGGCGGTGGTGGCCGAGATCACCACGAACCATTTCGGCGACCGCAACCGGCTGGAGCGCATGGTGCGAGCGGCGGTGGCGGCCGGCGCCGACCTGGTGAAGCTGCAGAAGCGCGACGTGGACACCTTCTACACGCACGAGCAGCTCTCCTCCCCCTACCGCTCACCCTTCGGCAAGACCTTTGGCGACTATCGCTACGCGCTTGAGCTTTCGCGCGACGACCTTGCCTTCATCGACTCGCTCTGCAAGCAGCTCGGCATCGGCTGGTTCGTCTCGATCCTTGACAGGCCGTCCTTCGAGTTCATGCTGCAGTTCGATCCGAAGCTGGTGAAGCTGCCTTCGACGATCTCCGAGCACACCGACTACCTCGATTTCGTTGCCAGGACCTATTCGGCGGGCATCGTGCTCTCCACCGGGATGACCGACCAAGCCTATGAGCGCTGGGTGCTGGAGACCTTCACGCGCTGTGAGCGGCTCTACCTTATGCAGGCGAACTCCGCCTACCCGACGCCGCTCAGCGACTGCAACGTCGGCGTCGTCCGCCACTACCATCGCCTGTCGCAGTCCGATGCGCGGATCGTCCCGGCCTATTCGAGCCACGATTTTGGCTGGAAAGCCTCCGCCATGGCGGTCGCCGCCGGCGCGCGGATGGTCGAGAAGCACGTCAAGCTGGGCAACACCGAATGGGCCCATTTCGACGCCGTCGCGGTGGATCTGACGACGCCCCTCTTCAAGGAATATGTGGACGCCGTGCGGGAGGCGGAGCTGATCGTGGGACGCGAGGAGAAGCAGGTGAATGCGAGTGAGCATCACAAGTACTTCCGGCAGGCGCGCTGAGGCCGCGATGCTGCTGGAGCACCATCCATGACCGACTATGTCGGCTTCCTGCCCTGCCGCGCCGGAAGCGAGCGGGTACGCGACAAGAACACCCGTCCCTTCGCGGGCTTCCAGGACGGCCTGATCGAGCTGAAGCTCCGGCAGATGACCGGCGTGAAGCGGCTGGAGCAGATCATCGTTTCCTCCAACGACGCCCGCGTGCTCGACTATGCCGACGCCTTCCGCCGTACGCTGGACCCGCGCGTGAAGCCGGTCGAGCGGCCCGACGAGCTCGGCCGCAGCAGCACGGCGATGGACGACTTCATCCTCTACATCGCCCGGCTGGCGGAGGCCGGTGTCATCGTGTGGAGTCACGTCACCTCGCCCTTCGTGCGCGCCGCCGACTATGACGGGATCATAGACGCGTACGAGGAGGCCGTAGCGAAGGGGCATGACAGCCTGGTCACGGTGACCAGGCTCCATAAGTTCCTGTGGGACGAGAAGGGGCCGATCAACTACGATCCGGTCCCGATCAAGTGGCCGCGGAGCCAGGACATCCGCCCGGTCTTCGAAATCAACCACGTCGCCTATGTCATGCCCTTTGCCGTGATGCGCGACGTCGGCGACCGCATCGGCCGCCGCCCCTACTTCATGGAGCTGCCCGAGGCGACGGCGCTGGATATCGACTGGGAGGAGCAGTTCCACCTGCTGGAGCAGCTCGCCCGGATACGGTTGGCGGAAGGCGGATCGCTGATCTGACGCCCGGTCCGGCGCGCGAGGCGGGCGCGCCGTCGTTCCGAGCGGCATGCCTCAGCCCGGCTCGGCTTCGAGCCCCTGCAGCCGGCAACGCGGTCGGCGCCGGGCATCACCACCGGCTGGCCGGACAAGTCGCATGCCGAGGCTTGGCGCCAGTGGTCCGACAGCACCGCCTGCGATGCCGAGGGGCGCCTCATGGCTGCAGGCGCTGGTCATGCGGGCAGTGGTGGAGGGCGGGGAATGCTTTGTCCCGCTGCCGCCTTCGGACATCACGCCCGCCGATTCGATCGGCCTCCCGCTGCAGGGGCTGGAGAGCGGCCATCTCTATGCGGCGCCTGCCCGCCCTGCGGGGATCTGGCGGAAGCGTCGCGGGCGTCGTCGACGCGGTTCATCGAGCTCGACGCCGCTGTGTAGCGAAACAACACCGTGCTCGTGGCGGCACGGGACATCTCCGCAGGAACGCCAACTGACCCGCGAAGGCAGCATCATCTCGCGGCCGTGATCGTCGACGTGCCCCGATGCTGAGCGTCTCTTCCGGCCGATCGGGACCAGGCTTTCGGCCGGGCAGGTGGCGCCGAACAAGTCACGCATAGGATCGCCATTCTGCGCTTCGACCTCTCTCGGCCGACGAATCTGTATTCCGATCCTGGCGTCCTGCGTCCTCCCCTCGATCGCAAAGGTCGGTCATTTGCTGGTGAGACGCGTTGTGCAGGCACCAACCTGTATGCCGACGTAGAAGTCCAGTTCGATGCCTGCTGGCAGACGTCCTTATGAATTCCTTACGCCAAAGGCCTCGCTTCCGCATCGCGCCGCGATGCTGCCTTCCCCCAATCTTGGCGCCTGACCAGAGGGGAATTCCATGCTCGATCTTGTTCTGTTGGCAGCAGGCCTCGGCGGATTTGCTCTGCTCGGCCTCTATGTCCACGCATGCGGGCGGGTCTGACCATGAGCTTCGACCTCTGGCTCGGCGGTGTCATGGCGATCGGCCTTCTCGGCTACCTCCTCTGGGCCCTGCTGCGGCCCGAAAGCCTCTGACATGACGATGATCGGTTGGGTGCAGATCGCGCTCGTGCTGGGCTGCGCGCTGCTGCTTGCGGTGCCCATGGGGCGGTGGCTCGCCGCCCTGGCAGAGGGCCGCCTGGGCAAGCTGGCCGGATGGGATGCCGCCGTGTTGCGGGCAGCCGGCGTGAACGTGTCACGCGGCCAGGGCTGGCAGGGCTATCTGCTGGCGATGCTCGCCTTGAACGGGGCAGGCTTCCTGCTGCTCTATGCGATCCTGCGCCTGCAGGGTGTGCTGCCGCTGAACCCGCAGGGGTTTGGTGGCGTCCCGCCATTTCTTGCTTTCAACACCGCCATCTCCTTCGTCACCAATACCGACTGGCAGGCCTATAACGGCGAGGCGACGATGTCGCATTTCAGCCAGATGGCCGGCCTGGCGGTCCAAAACTTCCTCTCCGCCGCGACCGGCATCGCGCTCGCCTTCGCCGTGATGCGTGCCTTCGCGGCCGGCGGGGTGACGCAGCTTGGCAATTTCTGGGCCGACCTGTCGCGCCTGACGCTCTGGCTGCTGCTGCCGGCATCGATCCTGGCCGCTTTCGCCTTCATGGCCATGGGCGTGCCGCAGACCTTTGCGCCCCATGTCACCGTGACCACGCTCGCGGGCGGCGAACAGACGATCGCCCTGGGCCCGGTCGCGTTCCAGCTTGCGATCAAGCATCTCGGCACCAACGGCGGCGGCTTCTTCGGCGTGAATTCGCTGCATCCCTTTGAAGGGCCGGACGCGCTGGCCACCAGCCTGCAGATCGTGTTGCAGACGGTGATACCGTTCGGCCTCTGCCTCGCCTTTGGCCGCATCGTTGGCGATGCGCGGCAGGGGCGTGCGCTGCTGGCGGTAATGCTGGGCTTCGTTCTCGTCGCCACGCTGGCGATCTATGCCGCCGAGGCTGCCGGCAACCCCCTGCACATCGCCGCCGGCGTATCGCCCGCCCAGGGCAATATGGAGGGCAAGGATCTGCGCTTCGGCCTTGCCCTCGCCGCCCTGTTCACCGCCACCACCACGGGCGCGAGCTGCGGCGCGGTGAATGCGATGATCGACAGCTTCACGCCCCTGGGCGGGATGATGCCGCTGTTCCTGATCCAGCTCGGCGAAGTGCTGCCGGGCGGCGTTGGCTCGGGCCTCTATGGCATCCTCGTCTTCGCGCTGCTTGCCGTGTTCATCGCCGGCCTCATGGTGGGCCGCACCCCGGAATATCTCGGCAAGAAAGTGCAGGCGCGCGAGGTGAAGCTGGCCATGCTGGCGGTGCTGGTGCTGCCCGCGGCGATCCTCGGCTTCTCGGCGGTGTCGCTGGTGCTGCCGATCGGCACCGCATCGCTCCAGGACGCCGGGCCGCATGGCCTGTCCGAGATGCTCTATGCCTTTACCTCGGCGGCCGGAAACAACGGCTCGGCCTTTGGTGGCCTCGCCGCCGATACCCCTTGGCTGGATACGGCGCTGGGCCTGGCCATGCTGCTCGGGCGCTACGGCTTCGTCATCCCGGTGCTGGCCATCGCCGGCAGCCTGGCCGCCAAGCCGCGCACGCCGGAGGGTCCCGGCACGCTGCCGACCCATGGCCTGCTCTTCGCCGGGTTGCTGGCCGGCGTGATCCTCATTCTCGGCGGGTTGCAATACCTGCCGGCCCTCGCCCTCGGCCCGGTCGCGGAGCATTTTTCCCTGCTCGCCGGCCAGACCTTCTGAAGGCCCGCCCCATGCCAACCGTCCCCGCGCTGTTCGACAGCGCCATCATCCGCCAGGCCGCATTCGATGCGGCAAGGAAACTCGACCCGCGCCACCTTGTCCGTAACCCGGTGATCTTTGCGACAGAGGTGGTCTCCATCCTCGTCACCTTGCTCGCTGTGCGCGACGTGCTCGCCGGCGATCCTTGGGGATTCCAGGCGGGCGTCGCCGCCTGGCTGTGGCTCACCGTGGTCTTTGCGACCTTTGCCGAAGCCGTCGCGGAAGGGCGCGGCAAGGCCCGCGCCGCATCGCTACGCGCCGCGCGCGCGGATACCATGGCACGCTTCGTGCCCATGCCCGACGATATCACGCTGACCATCCCGCGCGCCGCCGCGGAACTGCGCCGCGGCGACCATGTGCTGGTGGCAGCGGGCGAGATCATCCCCTCGGATGGCGAGGTCATCCAGGGCATCGCCAGCGTGAACGAAAGTGCCGTGACCGGCGAAAGCGCGCCAGTGATCCGCGAGGCCGGCGGCGACCGCAGCGCCGTCACCGGCGGCACCCTCGTGGTGAGCGACAGCATCCTGGTCCGCATCACGGCCGAGGCGGGCGGCACCTTCCTCGACCGCATGATCGCCATGGTCGAAGGCGCCTCTCGCCAAAAGACGCCGAACGAGATCGCGCTCGACATCCTGCTCGCGGGCATGACGATCATCTTCTTGATCACCGTCGTCACCTTGGTCGGCTTCGCCTCCTACAGCGGCGCGGCACCTTCCGTCGTGGTGCTGGCCGCCCTTCTGGTCACGCTGATCCCGACCACCATCGGCGGGCTGCTCTCGGCCATCGGCATCGCCGGCATGGACCGGCTGGTGCGCTTCAACGTGCTGGCGACCTCCGGCCGCGCGGTGGAGGCCGCGGGCGATGTCGATGTGCTGCTGCTCGACAAGACCGGCACCATCACCTTCGGCAACCGCCAGGCCGCCACCTTCATCGCCGCCCCCGGCGTGACCGAGCATGAGCTTGCCGAGGCTGCAGTGCTGGCAAGCCTGGCCGACGAGACGCCCGAGGGCCGCAGCATCCTTGTTCTCGCACGCGAACGCTACAGCGTCATGTCCCCTGCCATGGGCCCCGAGGCGCGGCCGGTTCCCTTCACCGCGCAGACGCGCATTTCGGGCATGGACCTGCCGGGCGGTTCGTATCGGAAGGGCGCCGTGGACAGCCTTTCGGCGATGCTGGACCAGCCCGTGCCGGCGGCCCTTGCCGCCGGCATCGACCGCATCGCGCGCACTGGCGCCACGCCGCTTGCGGTCGCGAAGGACGGCCGCATCCTCGGCGCCATCGAGCTGAAGGACATCGTGAAGCCCGGCATGCGGGAGCGCTTCGCCGAGCTGCGCCGCATGGGCATCCGCACGGTGATGGTGACCGGCGACAACCGCCTGACCGCCGCGGCGATTGCCGTGGAAGCCGGCGTGGACGACTTCCTCGCCGAGGCCAGGCCGCAGGACAAGCTTGACTACATCCGCGCGCGGCAGGCCGAGGGCCGCCTCGTCGCCATGGCCGGCGACGGCACCAATGACGCGCCGGCGCTGGCCCAGGCCGATGTCGGTCTCGCCATGCAGACCGGCACCCAGGCGGCGCGCGAGGCCGGCAACATGGTCGATCTGGACAGCGACCCGACGAAACTCATCGAAGTGGTGGAGATCGGCAAGCAGCTGCTCATCACCCGCGGCGCGCTGACGAGCTTCTCCATCGCCAATGACGTGGCCAAGTACTTTGCCATTCTGCCGGCGATCTTCGTCGTGCCCTATCCCGGCCTCGCCGCGTTGAACGTGATGGGGCTGGCCAGCCCGCAAAGCGCGATCCTGTCCGCCGTCATCTTCAATGCGCTGATCATCGTGGCGCTGGTACCGCTGGCGCTGCGTGGCGTCGCCTATGCCGCGCTGGGGGCTGCGACGCTGCTGCGGCGCAACCTGCTGATCTACGGGCTGGGCGGCCTCGTCGCGCCCTTCGTCGGCATCAAGCTGATTGATGTCCTGCTCACCCTCATCGGAGTGGCCTGAACCATGTTGCGCCCGCTTCTCTCCCTGCTGCTCGGCTTCACCTTGCTGCTGGGCGTCGTCGTGCCGCTCGGCGTCACCGCCATCGCCGGGATCGCCCTGCCGGAACGCGCCGGCGGCAGCCTGATCCGGCGCGACGGCCAGGTGATCGGCTCCGCCCTGATCGGCCAGGATTTTGCGGGCGACCGCTGGTTCCACGGGCGCCCCTCGGCAACTTCCGGGGCGCCCTATGATGCCTCGAACTCCGGCGCCTCGCAGCTCGGCCCGACCAGCGCCGCGCTGCTGGCCGCCGTGACGGCGCGGGTGGCCGGCCGGCGCGATGTGCCGGCCGATGCCGCGACGGCGAGCGGCTCCGGCCTCGATCCCCATATCAGCCCGGAGAATGCGCGTGAACAGATCGCCCGCGTCGCGGCGGCGCGCGGCCTTCCGGTTCAACGCCTCGCCGCGCTGGTCGCACAGCATATCGAAGCGCGCGAACTCGGCCTGCTGGGCAAGCCGCGGGTCAACGTGCTGGGCCTGAACCTGGCCCTGGACGCGCTTCACTGAAGGTTGCGCGAAACGCCTATACTGGGCGCGTGCCCGCCGCCGAACCCACCCGCCCGGACCCCGATGCGCTGGCCGAACTCGCGGCCAGGGAGGGGCGTGGCCGCCTCAAGGTCTTCCTGGGCGCCGCCCCCGGCGTCGGCAAGACCGTCGAGATGCTGGCCGAGGGCCGGCGCCTGCACGCCGCCGGCGGCGATGTGCTGATCGGCCTTGTGGAAACCCATGGCCGTGCCGAGACCGAGGCGGCGATCGGGATGCTGCCCCTCCTGCCACGCCGTGCCATCGCCTATCGCGGCCAGACGCTGCATGAATTCGACCTCGATGCTGCGCTTTCGCGCCATCCCGCCATCCTGCTGCTGGACGAGCTCGCCCATAGCAACGCGCCGGGCAGCCGCCACAGCAAGCGCTGGCAGGATGTCGAGGAACTGCGCGACGCCGGCATCGAGGTCTGGACCACCATGAACGTCCAGCATCTGGAAAGCAGCGCCGAGGCGGTGGCGCGGGTCACCGGTGTGCGCGTCGCGGAAACCGTCCCCGATGCCGTGCTCAAGGGCGCCGATGCGGTGGAGCTGGTGGATATCCCGCCCGCCGAATTGCTGGAGCGGATGCGCGCCGGAAAAATCTATCGCCCCGAGCAGGCTGAGCGCGCGCTGCACGGCTTCTTCAAGGAGGGTGCGCTCACGGCGCTGCGCGAACTCGCATTGCGCCGCACCGCGGATCGGGTGGAGGCCGATGTCACCTCCTGGATGCGCCGCAATGCCGTGTCCGGCCCCTGGCCGGTGGGCGACCGCGTGCTGGCGCTGATCCCGGCCGGTGCGGCGGCCGAGCCGGTGCTGCAGCAGGCCCGCCGCATCGCCGATGCGCTGCATGCCCCGCTGCTCGCGCTGCATGTCGAGCAGCCCGGCCAGACCTCCGACCCTGGGCCCGGCATCGCTTTGGCCCAGCAACTGGGCGCCGAAACCGAGGTGACCACCGCCACGGACCTGCCGGGCGCGATCCTGGCCCATGCCCGCGCGCGCAATGCGACGCACATCATCCTTGGCCGCGGCGATCCGCCCTGGTGGCGGCGTGTCCTGGGGCGGACGCTGATCGCCGCTTTGGCCCGGCGCGCGTCGGAATTCACCTTGCATGTGGTGCCTGGCCAGGTGGCAGTGCGCGCGCCGCCTTCGCCGCGCCACCTGCCGGCTTGGCCGCCGTGGCTCGTGGTGCCGCTGCTGGTGGCTGCCGCCACGCTGATTTGCGCCGCGCTGGATGGCATGGTGCCCGATGCCGCCTTCGGGATGGTCTATCTCGCCGCCACCGTTGCCGTCGCGGTCATCGCCGGACCGCTGCATGCAGGCGTGGGCGCGGTGCTGGGTTTTCTCGCCTGGAATTTCCTGTTCCTGCCGCCGCGCTACACGCTGACCATCGCCTCGGCGCAGGATGTGCTGGGGGTGGTGGTCTTCGGCGTGGTGGCGGTGCTGCTGGCCGGCACCACGGGGCGGCTCGGCCGCAATGTGCGCTCGGCGGCGCTGCGGCTGGCCGCGCTGCGCCGGCTGACCGCGCTGTCGCGCAGGCTCAATGCCCAGGCCTCGATGGCCGAGTTGCAGATGGCGGTGGTCGAGGAGGCGGCGCGTATCACCGGTGGCCCCGCCTGCCTGCTGCTGCCGCTGGACGAGGCGCTGGCGGCCACGCTGCCGGGGCAGTTCACCCGCGATACCATGCTCCAGGCCGAGCCCGTCCTGCGCGCCGCAAGCCCCGGCGACGCCATGCCGGATGATGGCGCCATGGCCGCGGCGCGCTGGGCGCTCGCCAATGGCCGCCCGGCCGGGCGGGGCACCGCAACCCTGCCCACCAGCGCCTGGCGCTTCCTGCCCCTGCATGCGATGCGCGAGGGCGAGGCGGTGGTGCCTGGCCTGCTCGGGCTGCGCCCGGAACGAGAGGCGCCGGACCCGGAGGCCGATCGTGCGCTGGAGGCGCTGCTCGATCAGGCGGCGGTGGCGCTGGAACGCGCCCGCCTCGCCGACATCGCCGCCAATGCCCGGGCCCGCAGCCAGACCGAGGCGTTGCGTACCGCGCTGCTCACCAGCCTCGGCCATGATCTGCGCACGCCGCTCACCGTCATCCGCGGGGCGGCGGAGACCTTGCGGATCTCCGGCGCGGCCTTGCCGGAAGCGGGCCGCGCCGATCTGCTGGCGAGCATCGAGGAGGAGGCGAGGCGCCTCGCCCGCTGGATGTCCGCGATCCTCGACATCGTGCGGCTGGAGACCGGCCAGCTGGTGCCGCGTCGCGAGCCCGTGGATGTCGCGCAGGCGTTGGAGGAGGTGGCGCTGCATGCGCAGCAGGCGCATCCCGGCCGCCGCATCCTGCGCGACCTTCCTGCCGGGCTGCCGCGACCGCGCCTGGACCCCGCGCTGCTCGACCGGGTGCTGGAGAATGTGTTGGACAATGCGCTGAAGTATTCCGCCCCGGAGGGGTTTGTGCACGTGACGGCGCGTCGGGAAGGGGGGGAGATCGTCATGGCCGTGGAAGATGACGGGCCGGGCATTCCGCCCGAAGACCTGCCGCGCATCTTCGATGCCTTCTTCCGCGCGGCGCGCAGCGACAGCGTGGCGGCAGGCTCCGGCCTGGGCCTGTCGATCTGCCGCGGGCTGGTCGGCGCGATGGGGGGGCGCATCACGGCGGAAAGCCCGATCGCGGCCGGGAGAGGGGCGCGCATCGCGCTGCGCTTTCCGTTGTGACGGCGGCGCCCCTGTCGATCCTGGTGGTGGATGACGAGCCGCAGATCCATCGCTTCCTCGGCCCCGCGCTGGAAGCCGCCGGCTACGCGGCCCTGCGTGCGGAGACCGCGCGCGAGGGGCTGCGCCTGGCAGCGTCGCGCGGGCCCGCCTGCGTGCTGCTCGACCTCGGTCTGCCGGACATGGATGGCAAGGAGGCGCTGGCCCGTCTGCGCGCCTTCAGCAACGTGCCGGTCATCATCATCAGCGCGCGCGACCGCGAGGCCGAGAAGGTGGCGGCGCTGGATGCCGGCGCCGACGACTATGTGGAAAAGCCGTTTGGCCTGGCCGAACTCCTGGCCCGGCTGCGGGCGGCGACGCGGCGCGCCCTGTTGTCGGAAACGCCATCGCCGATCGTGACCTCGGGCGCGCTCGAGGTCGATCTGGAACGGCGCGTGGCGCGCGTCGCGGGCGTCGAACTCGCGCTCACGCCGCGCGAATGGGACCTCCTGGCCGCACTCGCCCGCGACCTGGGCCGGGTGGTGACGCAGCGGCGCCTGCTGACCGAGGTCTGGGGGCCGGCGCATCTCGAGGACAGCCAGTATCTGCGTGTCTATGTCGGGCAGCTGCGCGCGAAGCTGGGGGAGGCGGCGCGACTGCTGCGGACAGAGCCCGGCGTGGGATATCGGCTGCTGGAGGAGAGCAGGTGATGGCCCGTCCGGGCGGCGATGAACCGGCCGGCCAAATCCGGGTACCGCCCCGGGGGGTTGCACTCCGGCTCTCAACCTTTGGGCCTTCCTCCCTTCGCGCCCTGGCCGGCGCGGAGCGTTTCCATCTCCGTCCAGGGTTTCCAGGCCAGACGGTTTCGCGTCTCCAGGGCGCCAGCCGCGCGCCGCCGAGCCGCGCCATTTGGCTCGGCCGCGGCGGCCGGAACACATCAGGCTCCTGCCCGGGCTCAGCCCCCAGCCGGCCTATCAGGTGCCGCCCAGCTCGGACCGGTCGCGCAGGGAAACGGGGCAGTCGCGGCTGCGTCGCCCGCCACGCAGGCTACGCCGTCTCCCCCAGTAGCAGCGCCCGATCACCGGCAAGCTTGCGCCGAAGGGGGATGTCGCTGGTCGTCTCATGCGCGGCATAGAGGGCACGGATGGTGTCCGCATACATCGGCAGGCCGAGCCGGATCGCGTGTGGCGGACGCATCCGCGCCATCATCCAGTCAAGCTTCTCTCGCGCGCCCTCGATCGTGTAGTGGCCCGCGCGGACCCAGTCGATCGCCAGCCAGTCGAAAGCGGACAGCCAGGCGAGCGAGTCGGAAGCCTGCAGGACATCCTCCTCAACGTCGCCGCCGATCTCATGGCGCAGGATCAGGGAGCGCACCCTGCGCGCGAAGGCCGGCGGCACGCGGCCGTCCAGCCACGCACCGACGATATCGGCCGAGCGCAGCGAATGCGCGAAGAGGTAGTCTGGATTGTCGAACCCGTCCTTGGGCCTGCTGTCCGGTCCGCCGGGGAAGAAGCGCTCTGCGTCATGCACCAGCGCCGCGAAGCGCAGTGCCTCGGACGCTTCGGGTAAGAGGCGCTTCACCCAGGCGCGTGCGGCCAGCAGGTGCTCGAGCTGATAGAACCCATCCAGCCAGCGCAGCGCCTCATGCTCCAGCTCGGTGAGCGTGGGGTCGGCATAACGGCCGGCCAGCAGCGACCGCAAGGAAGCGGCCCCCCTTGTGGATTCGATCACGCCTGTCCAGGTCACGCCTTGCTCCTTCCTGCGCAGATGGCATCCCATACCCGCTCCGGCGTGACGGGAAGTTCGGAGATCTCGACCCCGTGGCCCGCAAGGGCGTCGCAAACCGCATTCGTGATGGCGGCCGCGGGGGGGATGGTGCCGACCTCACCCACGCCGCGCACGCCGAAAGTCGTCACAGGAGAAGGAACCTCGGTGTGCAGCAGCTCGATCGGCGGCACATCGGGCGCCATCGGCACCAGATAGTCCAGCATGGAGCCGCTGAGCAGCTGACCGGTCCCTGCGTCGTAGCGCAGCTCCTCGCCCAGCGCGGCACCGATCCCCTGCACCAGCGCGCCCCGCACCTGCCCTTCGATGATCATCGGGTTCACCGGGACACCGCAGTCGTGCACCATCACGAAGCGCTCGATCTCGAAGGCGCCCGTCTCGGGATCCACGGCGACGACCGCCGCCGCAGTGCCGAAGGAGAAGGCTGCGTCGGTCGGCTCGAAATGGGCGGTCGCATCGAGCCCGGGGGCGATGCCGCCGGGAATCCCCTGGCCCGTGATCGCGCGGCGGAACACGTCGCGCAACGGGATCATCCGCTCGGGCAGGTCGCGCCGGCATACCACCTCGCCCTGGATCTCCAGATCGACGGCCGCGCATTCCAGGGCGAAGGCGGCGATGATCAGGATGCGTTCCCTGAACTCGAGCGCGGCTTCACGGATCGCGCCGGCGGCGGCGATCAGCGTGCGCGACGCGAAGGCGCCCGTATTCAGCGGCGAGGCGGCGGTATCGCCGGCATGCACGCGGATCGCCTCGTAGCGCATGCCGAGGACCGCCGCGCAGATCTGGGCGAAGGCCGTCTCGCTGCCCTGCCCGAAGGAGGAGACGCCGGTATAGAGATCAACGCTGCCGCTGCGGTTCGCCCGCAGCGTCACGCTTTCATGCGCCCCGTACTGCGAACCGCGGCTGGCGAGGAAGCGCGCGCTGGCATAGCCGGTGCGTTCCACATAGGAGGAGAGGCCGATTCCCCGCAGCCGCCCATCGGGCAGGCGCCGGTCGCCGCAGGCAAGATGGGCCCGGTAGTCCACCGCCTCGGCCGCCATCTCCAGCGTGCGCAGATAGTCGCCGCTGTCATAGACGGCGCCGGTCGGCACCCGCCACGGCAGGTCCTCGGTGCGCAGCATGTTCTTGCGCCGGAAGCTCAGCGGGTCGATCCCGCGCTGGCGCGCAAGGCGATCCATCAGCACTTCGAGGGCGAAGTTCACCTCGGGCTGGCCATAGCCGCGGTAGGCGCCGATCGGGGTCTTGTTGGTCAGCACCACCTGGCGACGCACCTCGGCATCCGCCACCCGGTACGGGCCGGTGAACACCACCGAGGAAAGCTGCGACGAGCCGAAAGGCGAGTTCCACCCGCCGATATCGGTGACGTAGCTGTTGGTGATGGCGGTCAGGCGGTTGTCGGCATCGACCGCGAGGGCGAGGTCGTGCACCGCCTCACGCCCATGGGTCGAGGCGCGGAAATGTTCCATCCGATCCTCGATCCACTTCACCGGCTGCGCCGTCGCCATCGCATGCAGGCAGGCGAGCACGTCTTCGGGGAAGAGGCCGAGCTTCTGGCCAAAACCGCCGCCGACATCCGAGGCGACGACGCGGATGCTGCTCTCGTCCAGCCGGAGCGATTCGGCGAGCTGTTTGCGCACCAGATGCGGCACCTGGGTGGAGACGCGCATGTCGAGTTCGGCGGCACCTTCCCGCCAGGAGACGACGCAGCCGCGCGTCTCCATCGGCAGCGGCGCCACGCGGTTGATCCGGAAGCGCCCGCGGATCGTCGCGGCGGCCTCCGCGATGCGGGCTTCCGGATCGCCCATCCGGTCCAGATTGGCCGTCATGCGGTTGCCCGGAAGGGAGCCGGGGTGCAGCCGCGGCGCGGCTTCCGCCAGCGCCGCCAGCGGGTCGGACACATGCGGGAGCGGCTCGTAGTCGATCTCGATGAGATCGAGCGCATCCTCGGCGACGGCGCGGCTCGTGGCGACGACGCTGACGACCGCCTGCCCCTCATGCGTGGCGACCCCCTGCGCCAGCGCGTAGTACGGAAGCTGCGGCGCGCCGGGGACCGGGCGCAGCACCGTGATCGGATCGCTGAGCCGGGCCACATCCTCGCCCGTCAGGACATGGACGACGCCCGGAAGCTGCAGCGCCGCGCTGACGTCGACCCGCAGGATTCGCGCATGCGGAAAGGGGCAGCGGCCCACCGCCATCTCCAGCAGGAAGGCGGGATGCGCATCATCCGCGAACAGGCCGCCGCCGCGCAGCAGCCTCGCATCCTCCCGCCGCGGGCGGGCCTGGCCGATCTCGGAAGGGTTCGCCTCCGTCCTGCGCTCCAGGGCCGCACTCGGATCGAGCCGGATATTCATGATGCGAGCCCTTCGGATGACTCCGCCAGATGGCTGTAGATCGCCTCGACAATGCCGTGATAGCCGGTGCAGCGGCACAGGACGCCGCTGATCTCCTCGCGGATCTCCTCCCGGCTCAGGCGGCGGCCGGAGGCCTTGAGGCTGCGGGCCACCATCAGGAAGCCGGGCGTGCAGAATCCGCATTGCAGCGCGTGGTGCCGCTGGAACGCCTGCTGCAGCGGATCGAGCGCGCCGCCCGCGGCCAGGGCCTCCACCGTCTCCACCTCCGTGCCGTCAAGCTGCACGGCGAGCATGAGGCAGCCCTTCACCGCCTGGCCATCCACCCGGATGGTGCACATCCCGCAGGCCCCCTGCTCGCAGCCGACATGCGTGCCGGTCAGGCCGAGGACATGGCGCAGGAAATCGGCCGCGTGCATGCGCACCGGCACCTCGGCCGAGACGGCCCGGCCGTTCACCTGAACCGCGATGTGTTGTCGATTGTCGTTCACCTGGCGCCACCCCTTCTCAATGCCCAAGGCTGCGCCCGAGGAGAATGAGCAGGACGACCAGGGAGGCCCCGCTGAACACCGCCGCCAGCTTCGCCCAACGTTCGCTGGCCACGGCCTGGCCGATCGGCATCGGCGCGAAAACCCTTTGCGGTGCCGGATACGCCTGCATGCGCGGCGGGACGGCCGCGCTGTTTCCTGCGCCATCCTGGCCGCCATCGAGCGCGGCGGCGAGATTGGCCGCAAAGGCATCCGTCAGCTTGGCCGCCTGACGCTCCACGATCTTCTGCCCGACGCTGCCGAGTACGCCCGCGAGCGCGGCCTCGCCATTCACCAGGACGCGCGTCCGGCCGCCTTCATCCACGAGCCGGACCGCCAATTCCGAGCGGAAGCTGCCGGCCGCGCCGCGCAGCGCCTTGCCGGTGGAGGTGAAGGCGATGCGCTCCGGCGCGACCTTCTCCGTGATCGCCACCCGCGCCTGGAAGGTGGCCGAGATCGGTCCCAGGCTCTGCGTTGCGCGGACGGAAAAGGTCTCGGCGTCCAACACCTGCAATTCCTCGACGCCCGGCATGCAGGCGGCGACCCGCTCCGGCTGGTCGAAGAACGCCCATACCGTCGCCACGTCACGCGGGACGACGAACTCCTGATGCAGTTTCACGCAAGTTTCCTCATCTCGTGCCGCGGTGCCGACCCCTCGTCGCGCAGGCGGCGGAGCATGCGCGCCACATGCACCGACAGCAGATGTCGCCGGTAGGAGGCCGAGGCCCGCATGTCATCGGCGGGATTGGCCTA
>Ga0255334_1000978_pt1 | contig 15917 bp, 16 predicted proteins | sample EtOH5_35cm_T3_12_FD_202080 | JGI IMG/M metagenome (GOLD analysis project Ga0255334, IMG submission 202080) | Sandy soil microbial communities from University of British Columbia, Vancouver, Canada - EtOH5_35cm_T3_129 | ecosystem: Engineered > Artificial ecosystem > Sand microcosm > Unclassified ...
CAGATTACGAAAGATCTGCTCAGACGCTAACGACACCGCCGAGACCCGCAGATCGGTGTCTGCTGCCGGATCGTAAGCTCGCGGGGTCTGCGCTTCGATCAAGGCCACCTGCAACCCAAGCTGACCCAGCGCACAAGCCAAAGTGGCGCCGACCATGCCGCCACCAACAATGATGACGTCGTGAGTCGGTTTAGCCAGCGGCGAATGACTCATGGAATTCTCACTATCGGCTGATTCAGTCGGCGGCCCCGCGCCAATAAAGGCATCGTCGAATCAATGCCCATCGCCTCACGGGTAAAGCCCACCTTGCCCCATTCCCAGAGATCCAGGCCGATCAAACCCAGGCTGCGAGCGGTCACCAGACCGGGAGCCGACGTGGTAAATAATCGCGACAACCCATCCGTGCCACGGCCAATTAACTGCCGATGACCGGCACTACGCTGCACAAAACTTTCCAGCAAGGCGGTTTCGCCGGGATCGTCGGTTTGGGCGATCATTTCTGCTAGCAGCGCAACCTCACGCAAGGCCAGATTAAAGCCCTGCCCGGCTACCGGATGCATGGTATGCGCGGCGTTGCCCATCAGTACGACGCGGCGATCCGTCATGCGTTGCGCTTCTACCAGCCCGATAGGAAACATTTGCCGCCGCCCGATTTGTTTAAATCGACCTAACCGACCACCAAAGCGAGCCTGAATAATCTGAAGAAAATCATGATCCGGCAAATTGCGATAATAGTCCGCCTGGTCGTTGGGCACAGTGAACACCATGGCGCAGCGATCTGGCAGCGGCAGCATGGCCACTGGGCCGGCCGGCGTAAAGCGCTCGTACGCCACACCGTTATGCGGGCGGCTGGGAGTCACGTTGGCGATAATGGCGGAATGTCCGTAATCGCGGCGGGTTGCCTCGATGCCTAGATAGTTGCGGATGGGTGATTCGGTGCCGTCGGCAGCGACCAGCAATTTGACATGAAAAGACGTCTCGGCACCGCCCTCCTCCAGCATCACGGTAAGGTGCTCTCCGCCGGGCAGTAAATGCGTCACTCTTGCGGGATTAATGACGGTGATATTGGTAGCGGCCTGCAACTGCGCTAACAAAGCTGATCCGGTCACTCGATTGGGAACCACCTGGCCATACGCCTCCACCCCCGCATCGGCGGCGTTCAGACGAGTGACGCCAAAGCCCCCGCGCTCAGAAACATGGATGCTGCGAATGGGCGTGGCATCCGCAGCAATTTTATCCCACACGCCCAAGGTTTGCAGGACGCGCACCGTGGCATAGGACAAAGCCGAGCAGCGGTCGTCATACCCCGGCTTGCTGAGGGCGGGAAAAGGAATAGCCTCGACCAACGCCACTTTCAACGGTAAGCCAATCAGAGCACATGCCAGCGCCGCGCCCACCATGCCGCCGCCCACAATCAGCACGTCGAAATCGGCCGCCATCTCGCCCTGCCAGGACCGGCGCAGATCCGTCCTGCTCATGCGGCTAAACCTTCTGCGCGTAAGGCCTCGATATCGGCGACGCTTTTAGGGGCGTCTATCGTCAAAACATCGTGTCCGTTCGCAGTGACCAGTACGTCATCTTCAATACGCACGCCGATATTCCACCAACGCTCATCCACACCCTCGCTGCCCGCTGGGATGTAAAGCCCCGGCTCCACCGTCAGCACCATGCCAGGCTCCAGCGCGCGCCAGGCGCCTTGAGTCTTGTATTCACCTACGTCGTGCACATCCATGCCTAACCAGTGTCCCGTGCGATGCATATAAAATCGGCGGTAGGATTGCTCTTCGAGCACCTTGCTTAAGGGGCCGGTCAATAAACCTAAATCGATCAGCCCCTGGCTAAGCACAGCGACTGCCGCGTCATGCCCCTCGTTCCAGCGATTGCCGGGGCGAACTTTATCAATGGCGGCAGCCTGAGCCGCCAGCACTATTTCGTAGATGGCTTTCTGTTCGGCAGAAAATCGTACGCCCACAGGAAACGTGCGAGTAATGTCAGCAGCATAACCGGCAATTTCCGCCCCGGCGTCCACCAAAACCAAGTCACCGTCACGCAATACCGCATCGTTATGCTCGTAATGCAGCACACAGGCGTTGCGGCCACCGCCAACGATGGGTGAATAGGCGTGTGTACCACCATGACGGTTAAAGTCGTAGGAATAGTCTGCCGCCAGCTGATATTCGTACATCCCCGGTTGGCAAATCAGCATGGCGCGACGGTGAGCGGCGGCAGTGATTTGACCCGCTTGCCGCATCACAACCTGCTCTGCCGGGCTTTTGAATAACCGCATCTCATGAATGGGATGATCCAAAGCCATCACCCCAGAAGGCGGACGAACCCCGCTGCGACTCTTACGCCGCAGGCCATCCAGCCAGCCAATGACGCGTTGATCAAAGTCTGCGCGCAACCCCAGCGTGTAGTAAATCTGATCCGACCCTTCCAGCAAGCCCGGTAATAGTTTATCTAATTCATCAATATTAAATGCCTCGTCGGCACCGAAATCTTGCTTGGCGCCTTCAGGCCCAGCGCGACGGCCGGTCCAAATCTCTGCGGCGGAATCTCGGTTGCGGCAAAACAGCACATATTGACCTTGCGCTCGGCCTGGCACAAACACGGCGACCGCATCGGGCTCGGGGAATCCGGTGAGGTATTGAAAATCACTGTCTTGACGAAACGGGTAATGGGTGTCGCGATTACGAATCGTCTCCGTCGCCGCCGGCAAGATGGCGAGGGTGCCCTTACCCAGGCTGGACATAAGACGCTCGCGGCGCTGCTGATATTCTTGTTTTCCCATGGGTTCCCTTTGGGTGGGTTGGCGTTTAAGGCCTACAAACCGACGTTATTACGTTGAAACACGCGCTCCGCACGATAACTGGAGCGCACTAACGGGCCGGATACCACCTCCATAAACCCCATCTCTAACCCACGAGTACGATAATGCTCGAACTCTGCGGGGTTGACGTAACGTACCACGGGAAGATGATTAATCGTTGGTCGCAGGTACTGCCCAAAAGTCACGATATCCACACCCTGGGCGCGCAGATCACTTAAGGTTTCGTAGATCTCGCCCTCGGTTTCTCCCAGGCCCAGCATCAGGCTGGTTTTGACGAGCACATCGGGCCGGGACTTTTTGGCGTAGGCCAGCAGTGACAGGGTCTGATCGTAGCCCGCCCGCCGATCCCGCACATCATGAGTCAACCGGCGAACGGTTTCTAAGTTTTGGGCAAAAACGTCAACGCCCGCATCTAAAATAGCCTGCACACCAGTGACGTCACCACGAAAATCAGGCGTTAGCGCCTCTACAGAAGTCTCTGGATTGACGCGCTTAATTTCTCGCACGCACTGGGCGTAGTGGCCTGCGCCACCGTCGGGCAGGTCGTCCCGATCCACCGAAGTAATCACCACGTATTTGAGGCCCATCAGCCGTACGGTGTCAGCAGAATTCGCTGGCTCATTAGCATCCAGCCAACCGTGTGGGTTGCCGGTATCCACAGCACAGAACCGGCAGGCCCGCGTACACACCGAACCCATGATCATAATTGTAGCGGTACCGTGTGCCCAGCATTCCGCCAGATTGGGGCACATGGATTCTTCGCAGACGGTGGACAAATCGTGCTCGCGCACCAGCGCTTTAACTTCCAGGTATTTGCCGCCGCCCGGAACACGAACCTTGAGCCAGGCGGGTTTGTCGCCCCGCTGCACCGGCACGGGATTTTTTTGCCGCTTCATGCCATTTTTGATGGCGCGGATGCCGTGTGCTTTCTCAATTTTTTCGCCGCTCTCGACGACAACCGGAATGCCCTTAAGGCTAGGTGTGTCCATAGGTTTAGCTGGCCAGCCGCTGACCAAGCGTTCCAGATGCGGCAGGCGCTTTGCTGACTTCTAACATACGCTCGACTGCCCGACGAGCACGCGCTGCAATATCAGGATCCACTTCGACTTGGGGCTGCATGGTGCGCAGCGACTCCAGCACCCTGGGCAGGGTGATTTGCTTCATATGCGGGCAGAGATTGCAGGGACGAACAAACTCCAGATCAGGGAATTCCGCTGCGACGTTATCGCTCATTGAGCACTCGGTAACCATCACCACTTTAGTGGCTGTGGTGCTGCGAAGATGACTGACCATGCCGGAGGTAGAACCAACAAAATCAGCTTCGTTCAGGACATCCGGCGGGCATTCCGGATGAGCCAGAATATGCACACCCGGGGTTTGCTTACGATAATTTCGCAGATCTTCCGCCGTGAACTGTTCGTGAACTTCGCAGCTGCCCTCCCAGAAGATCATATCGATTCCGACTTGTTTAGCCACCCAGCTTCCCAGGTATTTGTCAGGAATAAAGATGACCCGATCAGTTTTGAGCGATTTGACTACATCCACCGCGTTAGAGGACGTGCAGCAGATATCGGTTTCGGCCTTAACTTCGGCGCTGGTGTTTACGTAAGTCACCACGGGAACACCCGGATAACGCTGTTTGAGCATGCGAACATCGGCGCCCGTAATAGACGCCGCCAAAGAGCAGCCGGCATCGGCAGAAGGGATGATCACGGTCTTGCGCGGATTAAGAATTTTGGAGGTTTCCGCCATAAAATGAACGCCGCACTGGACGATCACATCGGCATCGGTTTGGGTGGCCAGCTGGGCAAGCGCCAGGGAATCACCGGTAATATCGGCAATACCGTAAAAGATTTCTGGTGTCTGATAATTATGCGCCAGAATAACGGCGTTGCGCTGGCGCTTTAGCTCGCGGATGGCCGCGATATAAGGGGCGTGCACAGCCCATTCCACTTCGGGTATCACTCGCTGCACGCGCTCATAAAGTGAAGCCAGCTCCGCCTTCAGCTGCGGCGACCATTTCGGCAAGTTGACCGCAGGCAAGGAGTCATAAGTCCGAGGGTTCATAAACCATCCTCAACAGTTACTATCCGTCCGGCGACCCGGAGGAGATTGCGGCGTGAACGTGAAATAACGAATAATGGTCCGCCAAACGTCGGTTGATGTCAATAATACGGCCAGCGCCGCCTAACAAAATGCTATTCGCGCGTTGCGCGTAAGGCCGTTGTGGGTTAACCTTCGCGTCTTCTTGATGATGAAATTTTTAGACGAGTGAGATCTTTTGGAGAGATGGCCGAGCGGTTGAAGGCGCACGCCTGGAAAGCGTGTATACGTTAATAGCGTATCGAGGGTTCGAACCCCTCTCTCTCCGCCATTTTAAGTTGTCAGTAACGCAGAGCGCAGTAATCGTCGCTAGCCTGTGACAACGTACGAGCAATGGTGGCCCGGATTGGTCCCCTCGCAACGTATCGCCGTGAACCCCGTCAGGCCCGGAAGGGAGCAGCGGCAGCGGTAGCGCGTGTGCCGAGGTGTGGCTGGTTCGGGCTGCCGCCATCTCTGTTTGATACCACCTTGCGCTTTGCCCTCCCCCGTATTATTTTGGCCTATTGTAACTAAGCCAAACTCAAAGCTGTCGCCCATGATCTACACTGCCCTTGCGCGTAAATGGCGCCCTCGCCGGTTTGAAGAACTGGTCGGGCAAGAGATGGTTCTGCGCGCCCTTAGCAATGCCCTGCAACGGCAGCAGGTCCATCACGCTTACCTGTTTACAGGGACGCGGGGCGTTGGCAAGACCACCATCGCGCGCATTCTTGCCAAATGCCTTAATTGTGAATCCGGCGTTACTGCCCAGCCGTGCGGCCAATGCGCTGCCTGCCGGGAAATTGACGAAGGCCGGTTCGTTGACCTGATCGAGGTGGATGCGGCGTCGCGAACCAAAGTCGATGATACCCGCGCCCTGCTGGACAACGTTCAGTACGCGCCTGCCGCCGGTCGCTACAAAGTCTATCTGATTGATGAAGTACACATGTTGTCGACGCACTCCTTCAACGCGCTGTTGAAAACGCTGGAGGAGCCGCCCGAGCATGTAAAATTTCTACTCGCCACGACCGACCCGCAAAAGCTGCCGGTCACGGTACTTTCGCGCTGCCTCCAATTCAGTCTAAAGCGCTTGTCCCCCGCGCTTATTCAGCAGCAATTGACGCGGGTCACTGAGGCCGAGAAAGTTACCGCCGCGCCGGTCGCCCTATCCCTGCTGGCTAAAGCCGCAGACGGTAGCATGCGCGATGCGCTGAGCCTGCTCGATCAAGCCATTGCCTATACCGGCGGCGAGCTGGAAGAGCTGGCCATACGCACCATGCTGGGCGTGGTTGATCGGCGGCACGTCGAGGCTATTTTGACGGCAGTGGCTGATCAAGACAGACTAGCCCTGCGCCTGGCTTTACAGGCGCTGCATGAGCAAGCGCCTGATTACGAAACGGTACTGGCAGAATTGGCTGCTGCCCTGCAGCGGATGGCCTGGATACAGTTGATCGGCACCGCCGACGACGCGGATCCAGAAGACGCCGCATGGGCAAGTTTGGCGCCGCGCATCTCGGCCGAAGACGTTCAGCTCTATTATCAAATCTGCCTGTTAGGTCGCCGTGACTTAGCCTTAGCGCCCGCGCCGCAACTGGGTTTTGAAATGACTTTGCTGCGCATCTTTGCATTTTATCCCGGTGCCGCAGACGTCGGGAAACCGCACCCAGCTCCCACCTCCACGAGTGTCACTCCACAATCATTTGCGGCAACTCGCGAGCCCCAGTCCGTTTATTCCAGCCCAACCGTTGCGCCCTCACCCGCACGTTTAGATGTGGAATCCAAGGTGTTAGGTGATCAACCCAGCGTAGACGGCGATTGGCCAAGCCTGATTAATCAATTGGGCTTGAAGGGCATGTCTCGGCAGTTGGCAACCAACTGTCAGTTGCAACCACGCCGGTCCGCCGATCATATTGAGCTGATATTGAACGCCGCCCACGCCCATTTGCGCAGTGAAAGTACCGAGACCCGGCTGAAGGAGGCTCTGCGTGACCACCTAAAACAACCTAATCTAAAGGTTGTTTTCAGTATCGGCGAATGCACGCAGCCCACACCGGCGGCGATAGAGGCTATTCAACAGGCAGAGAAGGTAACCAAAGCGAAGGAATCCATCGATCATGATCCCACGGTTAAGGCCTTTGTCGACACGTTTGGCGCCGAAGTACAGGGCGTTCGCCCCAAAGCGTAAATTTTAGAGGTGGCCTCCTGATGTCTTACTTTCCCGCACGACTAGATAAACTGATTGCTGGCCTACGCGCCCTGCCCGGCGTCGGGCCAAAATCAGCGCAACGTTTGGCTTTTCATCTGCTGGAGCGAGATCGAGAAGGCGCCCTCGCCTTGGCCGAAGCCTTACAAGCCGCAGTAGAAAATATCGGCCATTGCCGTATCTGCCGCCTGTTTAGCGAAATGGAATTATGCCCGCTGTGTCAATCCGATCGCCGCGATCACGGAATAATCTGCGTGGTGGAGACGCCCGCCGATGTGCTGGCTATCGAGAGCGGCGGCTTCTACCGAGGTCGTTATTTTGTGTTGATGGGACGACTCTCGCCACTCGACGGCATTGGTCCAAAACAATTGGGGCTTCAGCTGCTGGCCGAGCAGCTTAACGAGCAAGTCAGCGAACTCATCATCGCCACCAACCCCACAGTAGAAGGTGAAGCCACCGCTCACTATCTGGCTGAACTGGCTAACGAGCACGGCGTAAAAGCCAGCCGTATTGCCCACGGTGTGCCGGTAGGGGGTGAGCTGGAATATGTGGATGGCGGCACCTTATCTCATGCTTTTCGAGGGAGAAGAGTCCTGCTTCCCGAGGAAGGCGCTGAATAATTTACAGAATGAAGGAGACAACCCGAATGTCCGATTGCCTTTTTTGCAAGATTTTGGAGGGCAAGATTCCCGCCAAAATCATTTATGAGAACACCCAGGTACTGGCCTTTCGGGACATCAACCCGCAAGCGCCGACCCATGTGCTGATTATTCCCCGCAAACACATTGCCAGCACCAACGACATTGTGCCTGAGGATGCCAGCCTAGTCGGCGAGCTTTACCTTGCTGCCAAGGAAATCGCCCGCCAAGAGGGAATAGACGGCCCCGGCTATCGCACCGTCATGAATTGCAATCTTGCCGCCGGCCAGACGGTTTATCATCTGCACTTACATTTGCTTGGCGGACGCCAGTTGCGCTGGCCCCCCGGTTGATCCGCGCCGGAATTAAGTGCACAACAGGTCATACAATTGAAGATAACTTTGGTAACGGCGCTGCGTAATTCGGTTGTCTGCCAGACCGTTGCGGATGGCGCAATCCGGCTCGTGCCGATGACTACAATCATTGAATCGGCATTGTCCCAGCGCCGCGAATTCAGGAAAGCCAATCTCCACCTGGCCTGACGGCATAGGCCAAAGCTTGAGATCACGCACCCCCGGCGAATCCACCAAATCCCCGCCACCTGGCAAGTGATATAGCAACGCATTCGTGGTGGTATGCCGACCCGTACCGGTGGCCGCTGATAATTCACCGATACGCACGGCCGCCTGCGGGATTAAACGCAACGTCAGCGAAGATTTACCCACCCCCGACTGGCCGACCAGAATGCTGACTTTGTTGGCGAGCTGCTGTTCTAACTCCGCCATTCCGGTTTCGCCGACACATGAAATGCGTCCGGTAGCGCAACCCAAACTTTCATATTCAGCCAACAACACATCGAAGTCATTGACCTGGTCTTGAGGAATCAGATCGGTTTTGTTCAAAATCAGGAAGGGTTTTAGGCCGTCAAGATACGCTGACAACAGATATCGATCGATTAAAAATCGGTCCGGCAGCGGGGTCGGCGAGATCATGATGACCGCCTGATCGATATTGGCTGCCAAAACGCGCGGCTCGCGATCACCCAGAGCCCGCCTCAGCTCGCTACGCCGTGGCTTAACCCGGATAATCCGCCCTCGCCCACCCTCCCCAGAGGCCCATTCCACCTCGTCACCCACCACGGGCATGAGGTCTAACCGGCGGGCATAGCAGTGCACAGTTTCGCCCGCTGGCGTTTCTATGGTGAGATTGTGGCCGTAGTTCGCCACCACTCGCCCAACCTGGACCACTTCCTCCGCTGCATTATTCTTTGGCGCTTTTCCCTTTGCTGGCGGCCGCGATGGTTTTTTCATTGATCTGTTTCATCCGCATTCACCAACGTATCGATCTTGGCCGCGCAGATAAAATCGTTCTCCGTCAATCCATCAATCGCATGGGTCCACCAGCACACTTCGGCCTCGTTGTAGCCAAAGCGGATTTCTGGGTGATGACTTTCTCGATGAGCAACCCAAGCCACTGCATTAACAAATGCAGCCGTTTGATAGTAGTTACGGAACCGAAAGGTGCGCGCCAGTCGACCTGCTGGGGTATCGACACGCCAGCGCTTGTCCAACTGCGGCGCCAGGATCTTGATCTCGTCCATCGTCAACGCAGAGATATCGCCCTCGCAGGGACGGCAGTGCTTTTCCTTTAAATCACTCATTGTTTGACCTGTATAACAAACCCAATAAACTTTCAGCAGCCTGTTAGAATGTATCCTCAAAAGGCCACTGAGCCAAGCAATCAAAACCCATAGAGCCCGCAATGCCACTGAACGAAAATAACCTTATCTGGATAGACCTGGAAATGACGGGTCTCGATACCGACAATGATCGCATCATCGAGATTGCCACGGTGGTTACCGATCCGTATTTAAATATTCTGGCGGAAGGCCCCATGCTGGCCATTCATCAGCCAGATGACGTTTTAAACGCCATGGACGATTGGAATCGCAAGCAACACGGCCAGTCGGGCCTGTTGGAACGGGTTCGGCAAAGTCGAATTGACTACGCTACAGCGGAAGCACAAACCCTAGAATTTCTCAGGTTATGGGTGCCTGCAAAGGCCTCACCCATGTGTGGCAACAGCATCTGCCAAGATCGACGGTTTTTGCACCGCCAAATGCCAACGCTGGAAACCTACTTTCACTACCGCCATGTTGACGTCTCCACCATTAAAGAGCTGGCTCGCCGCTGGGCCCCTCAGGTGATTAGCGGTTTTCGCAAAACCGGCAATCATCTGGCGCTGGATGATATTCGGGATTCGATACGGGAATTACAGCACTACCGTGACAGCCTATTTATACCGGAGATGCGCGGCGTCAACCTTGTCTAATCGTCACGCAACGCCGCCGCCGGGGTAACCTGCGCCATCCGCCAGGCCGGATAAATGCCGGCGATCAGGGCCGCAACTAGGGCCACCACCACCGTGTGGAAGAAAATCATCGGATGTATCGAAAAGTCGATTACCCAGCCAAATGCACGCCGGTTGATGATGAAGGTCAGCACCGCCGCCATCACCAGACCGACGGGGATGGCGGCAATACCCGAGATCAAGCCCATCGCAACCGTCTGAAGTATAACCATGCGCCCAACTAGACCGGGGCTGGCGCCCAGCGCCCGCAATACCGCAAGCTCACGGGTACGCTCCAACTGCAAAGCCATCAGTGCCCCAGCTACGCCGACAACGCCAACCGCCAAAGCAATAAACCGCAACACCGCAGTAATGGTGAAGGTGCGATCAAAAACTTCCATGGAATAACTACGCAGTTCCGCCGTCGAAGTGACCCAGAGCGGCTGCTCTGGCGTTGCCAACGCCCGCAGCGCTTCAATAGTCGCCTCAGCATCCGCATCCGGGGTTAAGAACACCCCCACGCCAGAGATGCCGACTTCGCCGAAATAACGCTGAAAAACTTCAGCACAGGTGGTGATTCGCCCCTGATCGGAGCCATAGTCTTGATAAACACCCGCCACCTCAAAATCCACCTTACCCTGCAGCGTCTGCAGGCCTAAGCGTGAAGTCGGCGGCAAATTTTGATGGTAGGCCAGAGGCTCGCTGATCAATACCGCCGGCGGTTGCCGGGCCGCATCCCGCATCGCCGCTTCTGCCATGGTACTGTCACCTTGACGCAGGCGGAATAGCTGTAGAACGCGAGGCGAACAATCAAAGCCGCTCATTACCAGGGGACCGTACTCGGTCTCGACGCGCAAACGCCGCCAGGCGACGGCCTCTGCCACGCCCGGCACCCCCGTCAATTGGGACATAATATTCACCGGTAACACCGCCTCGTGATGCGGTGCCGCCACGCCGCGTGAGATAAAAACATCGGCACTGAGCGCACGCCCTAACCAAGTCGATACGGTATCGCGAAAACTGCTAATCATGATCCCCATACCCACCGTGGTGGCCAGGGCGATGGTTAACGCCATGATCGCGACGCCTGTACGGCTTAACGTGGCCGCCACGGTACGCACTGCGAATCGACTGGCCAGCCAGCGGGTAGGTAATAAGTAATCCATACTTTTAGCCATGGCCAAAGCAAATGCCGGCAAGCTCATGCTAATGCCCGCAACCAACATCACAAAGCCAATATAAACCGGCAGCAAGGCGTGACTGGGCCACAGCAGTAGAACGGTAGCAATCGCGCAAATAATAGCGCCCAGCCACACGCCTTGATGCGCCATAACCCGCGCTTTATCCTCTGCTCCAGAACGATTGAGTACCCGTCGAGGCGGCGTCTTGGCGGCTTCCCAAGCCGCCGGCACAGTGGCTAATACACTGCCGCCAATGCCAAGCAGGACACCTTTGGTAAAACTCAACGGGGATAAGTGCAGCGAGGTGACTTGCAAAGTGAAATACACGTCGTTGATGGTGCGTGTCACCAAACTCAGTAATATCTCGGCCAAGCCATAACCCAAAACCAAGCCCGTGGCCGTGGCCAACACGCCAAGCAGGGCGGCTTCTCCTAACACGCCAACAAACATTTCTTGCTGTGTCACGCCCAAGGTACGCAGCGTGCCCAAAAGCGGCCGGCGCTGCACCACCAAAAAACTTAGGGTGTTGTAGACCAAAAACATGCCGACCAGCAGGGACAGCAAACTGAGGGCGGTGAGGTTAAAATCGAAGGCGCGCAACATGCCCGCATAGCCTTCTGCACGAGCGTTGGCGGGCTCAATACGCTCACCCGGCGCCAGCACTACCGCCAAACCAGCCAGCTGATTAGCCGCTGTGGTATCGCCAATCACTTCAGGTAGCAGCAGATCGATGCGGGTCAGCTTATTCTCTAAACTCAATAACTGCTGAGCACCCACCACATTCATAACCAGGATGCCGGATAAACTCGGGCCTTCGCTGGCCTTATCAATCAACACCGCCACGGTGACGTAGGCTTGACCATTGGGCAGCAGCAGATTCAAGCGGTCACCCGGTTTGATCCCAAGCTGATCGGCATCGGTGCGAGCCATCAGTACGCTGCCAATATTCATCGCTAACGCCCAGACCGCCTGGGGATCCAGCGTGCCCGATTGGGCCAGGTAGGGCCTAAATGGCAATTCGGCAATCGGATCAATACCCAGCAGCCGAAAGCTATGGCCCGGATGGTCCGCCACTGTGACGGTGGCTTCAACGGCCGGGGCCATGGGTAGTGTTGCATTCCGCTGTGCCAGTCGTTGGTAGCTGGCAACCTCCACGGTGCCTGTCACACCCACTACCGTGTGGGTCGCCCGACCAACCACCGCTTCTGTCGATAATGCAAAGGCGTGGCGGGCACTGTGGCTGGCTAAATCAACCGCCACCACCACGGCGACACCCAAGGCTATCCCCAGGATTGATAAAGCGATTAACCAAGGATGACGACGCAGGTGACGTGATCCCACTTTCCAGTGCAAGGCAACGGGGATAATGTTACGCCAAGAGGGGGACGAGTCTGCCATCAGACGGTAGCGTTAAAGGCAGTTTCGCGGGTCAACTGCCCGCGTTGCAGGCGCAACACACGATCAGCCCGGGCGGCTAATTCCGTGTTATGGGTCACCATAATCAAGGTACGACCCGACTCTCGAACCAGATTTTCCAGTAAGCCAAAAACTTGAGCGCCGGTATCGGCATCAAGGTTGCCGGTGGGTTCGTCGGCGAGGATAAGGGGTGGCTCGTGAATCAATGCCCTCGCCAGCGCCACTCGCTGCTGCTCACCGCCAGACAAGGTATCGGGATAACGGGGGCCATAACCGGCCAGGCCGACTTGCTCCAGCAATTGATAGAGCCGCCGATCACTGTCTGCGTTATCTAATCGATTAAGTTGCAGCGGTAGACGGACATTCTCGGCAACCGTCAGCGTGGGTAGCAGATTAAAGAACTGAAAGATAAACCCGATTTCCCGACGGCGAACACCTGTGCGTTGCCGTTCTTCGAGCTGGTCCAGTCGCTGGCCACCCAGGTGAATTTCGCCGGCTTCCGGAAGATCAATCCCGCTGATCAAATTTAAGATCGTCGATTTACCCGAACCACTGCGGCCAAGCACAGCCAGCAGCTCACCTTTCGGTACGGTCAACTCTAAATCGTCAAGCACCCGCCGCCGACTCGCGCCTTCTGCATAACTATGGCGGATACCTGTCAGCTGGACGAGGGTATGGGCAGGCACGGTTACTTCAAGATATCAACGTTACCGCCATGGCTAAACGGCAACACCGGCGCCCATCCCCAACCCAGCTCGACATCACCGCTAATCCGATAATCCACGCCCCCACCCGGCCGCATCAATAGATTGAGCAGGGATCGACCCAACCGCAGCGTTGATGTTTTGACATCCAGTTCCAAGTCGGTGGAGCCTCGCGCCGGTATTCGAAATGATTCGACCGTTTCGCCCTTAGCAAAACGTTCGTTGAGCAACTCCACACGATAGCGCACTAGCTTGATAGGCACCGACAATGGATTAGGGTTGTGGATTCTCAAGTGTATGCGAAAACGCTGCTCCAATAGGTTCGCCTCGCGGATTTTTACCTCCAGCAGCGTTACTTCTGGCACCTTAACATAGCGTTTAGCCAGCTTAGCGCCCCATTTTTTGAGCTTGCCGGTGATTTGATCGCTCCAGCTTGAGCTGGGCGTTTTTGGCGTGGTCACTTCGTTGTCGAAATCCATTGATGTATTCCCTAATTGAGTCCTGCCGTCCTGGCAAATCATTCGATTAAACTATGGTGGCTATTTTCTCGTATTCAAGCCCTGCGCCACCGGTTTATTAAAGGGAATCTCACCTTTGCGTTGAAAAGGCACCACACCGAGAACGGCTATACCCGTGGCCACCTCACCACTGATGGCATAATCCAGTTTATCCAAGGGGCCAGAGAGAACACGGCTTAAATGGCCCATAAACTGCGTTAGATTGGTGCTGACATCCAAATCAACGGTGGTTTCGCCATTGGCCGGCACTCGAAATGCCTGGACCGTTTCGCCAGAAGCGAATTCTTTGCCCGCCAGTAAAATCTGATAACGAATCTTGTCGACAGGCAAAGGCAATGGATTGGGATTTTTAATCTCCAGCGTTAGCCGATAACGCTGCTGCATCAAATTAGCCTCCATCAATTGCATTTGGGTCAGCCGTAACTCGGGCTTTGCCATGACTTGCTGGATCATGCTGGCGCATCCCGCAACAACAGTCAGCATCAAACTCATCACCAACCACCGCGCCCTGCTTTGTAATTTCATAGACTCGCCCCTAATGGTACCTTGCTGAATAAATAATAGTTACGACGGGTCACGATCATCCTGCAACTGAATCACCCCATCAACCACGCGAAGCGGAAAAGCGTGGATAGGTTCATAAGCAGGCGGCGATAACACCGCGCCCGAACGTAAATCGAACCGAGCGCCATGTCGAGGACAAACAATCTGACAGCCGTCTAAACGACCGCCGGTAAGCTCACCACCATCGTGGGTGCAGATATTTTCCACCGCATAAAACTGCCCGGCCACATGACACACGGCAATCTCTGTACCCTCCAGATCGACCACCTGGCACGTCCCCGCCGGAACCTCGCTGACACTTAATACTTTCACCCAAGTGGGCATGACGCTGACTCTCCATTAATTCGAAAAAATTTCCAGGCCATCACGGGGACAAGCCGCTAACAACGCCGGCAATGGACCATAACCTGGCACAATCAGATCCGGCTGCAAATCGGCCAAGGGATACAGCACAAAGTTTCGCAGCGGCAACCCCGGATGCGGAATCTGCAAATGCACGGTGTTTATCTGCAAATCGCCGTAGATCAAGATGTCCAGATCCAAGGTCCGAGGCCCCCAGCGCTCGCCCTGACGAACTCGGCCGTGCTCGGCTTCAAGTGCTTGCAAATCGGCCAGCAATGGGTCGGGTGTCAACCGGGTATCTAACATCGCCACGGCGTTGAGATAATCCGGTTGATCCCGCGGACCCATAGGGCGACTTCGGTAGATCGGCGATTGCGCTACCAGTCGAGTTTTCGACAATGCCGCCAGCCCGGAAAAGGCCTGATCAAGCAAATCAAAACTGTTGCCCAAATTACTGCCTAGACCGATAAAAACTCGCGCCGTGTCTGCGGCCAGCATCAGGTTGGCTCGGCAGATCGCTTACGTGGACCACGGCGGCGACCTCGACGCGGCTTCAACCTACCCGTGCCGGTGGTTTGGTCAGATAGAGGAAGCTTAGCTTGATCATTCAGCATTTGTTCTTGCTGAGTCTCATCGACTTCCTGAAAGCGCGTCCACCACTGAGCCAACTCGACAGGCGCATCGCCAACCTTGGCGCGCAGCAACAGAAAGTCGTAAGCGCCGCGAAATCTCGGCCGCAACAATAACTGCAATACCCGTTTGCCCCGGCGATGTTCAAAGCGAGACTGCATTTGCCAAATCTCTGCCATGGGTAACCGAAATCGTTTGGGGATGGATAAGCGCACCGCCTCGTCGTCGGTAATCTCCGATATGGCTCGATGTAACGCATCGGCTGGGCGCATACCCTGTGCTATCAATGCCTGCTGCCGCCGACACATCGGGAACCACAATATGGCCGCCAGCAAAAAAGCCGGGGTCACGGACTTACCGGCGGCGATTCGTTCATCAGTGGCCACCATGACGGCGCGGGCCATCGCCAAAGCGGGTCCGTCTTCGCCTTCTGCGGCAAACACGCTTTCAGCTTCGGGTAACA
>Ga0255334_1000980_pt1 | contig 15885 bp, 13 predicted proteins | sample EtOH5_35cm_T3_12_FD_202080 | JGI IMG/M metagenome (GOLD analysis project Ga0255334, IMG submission 202080) | Sandy soil microbial communities from University of British Columbia, Vancouver, Canada - EtOH5_35cm_T3_129 | ecosystem: Engineered > Artificial ecosystem > Sand microcosm > Unclassified ...
TGTTCGCCGAAGCCACAGGGGACTATCAGTTCATCCACGTCGACCCGGTCAAAGCCGCGCAAACGCCATTTGGCAGCACCATTGCACACGGTTTCCTGTCGCTGTCGCTGATCCCCAAACTGATGGAAGACATCCTGATCCTCCCTGAAGGGGCGAAGATGGTGGTCAACTACGGTCTGGATACCGTGCGTTTCATCCAGCCAGTGAAGGTCAATTCCAGGGTACGACTCAAGGTCGACATGAACGAAGTCACCGAGAAGAAACCCGGCCAATGGCTGCTCAAGGCCACCGCCACGCTTGAGATCGAAGGCTCGGACAAGCCGGCCTACATCGCCGAGCCACTGTCTCTCTGCTTCGTGTAACCCATCCCGGATGCGAAGCAGCTCACGCTGTTTCGCGCCCTCTCCTGTTTCCTGGCTATATAAGGTCAAACAGCTGCGGCATACTCGGTCGCCTAATTGCCCGGATCCCGCTATGCGCCCACTTGCACTCCTCGCTCTGACCCTATTGCTCACCGCTTGCGGCGACGGCGAATCGCTGTTGCCCCCCGACGCCCGCTTGCCGGACGGTGGACGTTATCGCGGCGAACTGGTCAACGGATTGCTGCAAGGCCAGGGCCGTATCGATTACCCGAACGGCAGCTGGTACGCCGGCGATTTCGACAAGGGCCTATGGCATGGCCAGGGCGAATGGCACGGCAGTAACGGCGAAGTCTATCGCGGGGGATTCAACCTGGGGCTGTTCGACGGCAAGGGCACGCTGACCACCAGCGGCAGCAGCTTCACCGGCAGTTTCAAAGCCGGCCGACGGGACGGCGAAGGCACCCTCAAAGAAAACGGCATGACCTACCGCGGTGAATTCAAGGCCGATCAATATTCAGGGCTCGGTCGTCTCGAACTCGAAGACGGCAGTTCGTATCAGGGCCAGTTCGCCCACGGCAAACCCAACGGCGAAGGCCAACGGAGCGACGCCAGCGGCAATCAGTTCACCGGGCATTTCGTCGACGGTCAGCTCGAAGGCAACGGGACGTTCAACAGCGCCGATGGCGATATCTATGTCGGCAGCTTCAAGAACAACCAACTGCACGGCAAGGGCCGCTACGAGAACGCCGACGGTGATGTCTGGCTCGGTCAATTCAAGGAAGGTTCGCTGAACGGCAAGGGCGAGTTGATCGGTGCCGACGGCAGCCATTACATCGGCCAGTTCAGCGATTGGCGCTTCTCCGGCCAAGGTCGATTGAACCTGCCCGACGGCAGCTTTTACATTGGTCAGTTCGACGGTGACAGTTACTCGGGGCACGGCACCCTGGTGCTGACTGACGGCACGGTGCAAAACGGTACGTGGGTCAATGGCCAGCGGGTTCGCGATGCCGATGGCAAGCTGCTGCCCGATAGCCTGGAACTCGGTTTGCTGGCACAGGGCCGTTTGCTCAACGATGCACTGTCCAACGTGCCGGCTTCGACCCCAGCGGTCGAGTTGTACACCTTGACCCTGGGCGGTGACGGCAAGCAAAGCGTGTTCCTGCGCGAATCCGATTACGTCAGCAACATGCTCAGCAGCCGCTTTGGTGCGTTTGGCCAGATCCGCCTGGTGAACCATCGCGACCACCTCGTCGACCGGCCGATGGCCACCCGGGAAAACCTGCGCCGCGCCGCCACCACCCTGGCCGAACGCAGTGGCCCGGAAGACTTGATCTTCATCTACCTGACCAGCCACGGCTCCAGCGAACACGAACTGGTGCTCGACCAGCCGCGCATGGAACTGTCCGATCTGCCGGCCGACGAACTCGCCACGGTGCTCTCTGCGCTGAAAAACCGCGACAAGATCATCGTGATTTCGTCCTGTTACTCGGGCGGCTTCATTCCGGCTCTCAAGGATGAACGCACCCTGATCATGACCGCCTCGCGCGCTGACCGCGTGTCCTTTGGCTGCTCGGAAGAAGCCAACTTCACCTACTTCGGCGACGCGCTGTTCGCCCAGGCACTGAACCAGACCGACGACCTGGAGCAAGCCTTCAAACTGGCCAGGGCCACCGTTGCGGAACGCGAGCTCGCGGACAGCTTCGAAGCCTCTGAACCGCAGATCTGGGCGCCGAAAACCGTCCTCTCTCACTGGCAGCTGTTACGCAAGCAGCAGGCACGAAAAGCGCTTCGAAGTGTCTCCTCCGACAGCAAGGATGCAAAGAGCAACTAAGCTGAAGAGTATCAAGGGGGAAACACTATGTACTTGACGCCTCAACACGTATTGCTTGCCGGAGCTACCGGGTTGACCGGTGAACATTTACTTGATCGCCTGCTCAATGAGCCCACGATCTCACGAGTATTGGCGCCCTCACGCCGGCCATTGGCCGAGCACCCCCACCTGGAAAATCCGGTCGGCGACCCAGCGGTGTTTCTGCCGCAATTGAATGGTCGCGTCGACATCGCCTACTGCTGCCTGGGCACCACTATCAAGAAAGCCGGCTCGGAAGAGGCCTTTCGTGCGGTGGACCTGGACATGGTGGTGGCGTTCGCCAAACGTGCACGGGAGCTGGGCGCACGGCACCTGATCGTGATCAGTGCCTTGGGTGCCGATCGCAGGTCCCCGATTTTCTACAACCGGGTCAAAGGCGAGATGGAATATGCATTGCGCGCACAGGACTGGCCGCAACTGACCATTTGCCGACCTTCGTTGTTGCTGGGCGAGCGTATGGAACCGCGTATGGCTGAGCAATTCGTCGGGCCCTTGTCCCGTTTGATCCCCGGCAAATACCGCGGCATCGAAGCCTGCCAACTGGCCCGCGCCATGTGGCGACTGGCGCTGGAAGAGCAGGAAGGGGTGCGGATTGTAGAGTCGGATGAGTTGCGCAAGTTAGGCAAATAATCCGCAGACCTGTGGCGAGGTAGCTTGCTCCCGCTGGGCCGCGCAGCGGCCCTAATAGGGACTGCTGCGCAGTCCAGCGGGAGCAAGCTCCCTCGCCACAAGAGCCGCTCTCAATTTTACAACCCACCCGTCGCCTGAAAACTTACCCCGATCACTGTGAGCACAGACAGCGGCAACAGCAGCGTGTCGAGCAGCGCGCTGGCCGGCAGGTCGACGCCAGGGTAGCTCGGGGCTTCGGCGCCGAAGCGGTCCATGGCGCAGCAGCCGCCATTCAAGGCATACAAATCCAGACGCGTTCCCGAATACACCACCGGCGCCCCTGGCTTGGCGGCATCGAGCGTTCGCGCCGTGGCGCAGCCAGCCAATTGCAGCGCCAGCACCATTGCCAGCAGCTTATTCATCGCTGGTCAGATGGTGTTCGCCCCAACGCGGCAGCATGTCCTGGGGAATGTTCAGCAGATTGAGAATTCGCGCCACGACAAAATCGATCAAGTCGTCGATGGTTTGCGGCTGATGATAAAAGCCTGGTGACGCCGGCAAAATCGTCACGCCCATATTCGACAACTTGAGCATGTTCTCCAGATGAATGCTCGAATACGGCGTCTCACGCGGCACCAGAATCAGCTGGCGACGTTCCTTCAAGGTGACGTCGGCAGCACGCTCGATCAGGTTGTTGCAGGCTCCCGTAGCAATAGCCGACAAGGTCCCGGTGGAACACGGCACCACCACCATCGCTGCCGGCGCGCCGGAGCCCGAAGCCACTGGCGACATCCAGTCTTCCTTGCCATACACCCGAATCTGCCCGGCGGCAGCGCCGGTGTATTCGGTGAGGAAGGCCTGCATCATCTGGGTTTTCGGCGGCAACGTAACGTCAGTCTCGGTGGCCATCACCAGTTGCGCCGCCTTGGAAATCAGGAAGTGCACCTCGCGGTCTTCACGAATCAGGCAGTCCAGCAGGCGCAAACCATACTGGGCGCCGGAAGCCCCGGTCATCGCCAGCGTGATGCGTTCCGGGCCGTTGTTCATTGCAGCGCCTCGGCGAGTTTGCCGTGCAGGCCGCCGAAGCCACCGTTGCTCATGATCACCACGTGAGTGCCAGGCTGGGCCTGGCTCTTCACGCGCTCGATGATGCCTTCCAGCGAATCGCTGACGATCGACGGCACCGTGCACAACGCAGCAGTAGCCCCCAGGTCCCAACCGAGGTTGGCCGGCGCATACCAGATCACCTGATCGGCATCGACCACGCTTTCCGGCAAGCCGTCGCGGTGAGCGCCGAGTTTCATGGAATTGGAGCGCGGCTCGATGATCGCGATCAGCGGTGCATCGCCGATGCGCTTGCGCAGACCGTCGAGGGTCGTCGCAATCGCCGTCGGATGGTGCGCGAAGTCGTCATAGATGGTGATGCCACGTACTTGCGCGACTTTCTCCATCCGGCGCTTGACGCTTTTGAATGCGCTGAGCGCAGCGATGCCCATGGACGGCACAACACCGACGTGGCGCGCCGCAGCCAATGTGGCCAGGGCGTTGGCGACGTTGTGTTGGCCGGTCATGTCCCACTCGACCACACCTTGGGCGACACCTTCGAACATCACTTCAAATTTCGAACCGTCTTCGCTGAGCAGTTTGACCTGCCACTGACCGCCGGCACCGGTGGTTTGCACCGGGGTCCAGCAGCCCATTTCGATGACGCGCAGCAACGCAGGCTCGGTGGTCGGGTGGATCACCAGGCCTTCGCTCGGGATGGTCCGCACCAAATGGTGGAATTGCCGCTCGATGGCTGGCAGATCGGGGAAGATGTCGGCGTGATCGTATTCAAGGTTGTTCAGGATTGCCGTGCGCGGGCGGTAGTGAACGAACTTTGAGCGCTTGTCGAAGAACGCGCTGTCGTACTCGTCGGCTTCGATCACAAAGAATGGCGTATCACCCAAGCGGGCGGACACCGAGAAGTTTTGCGGCACGCCGCCGATCAGGAAACCCGGGCTCATGCCCGCGTGTTCCAGTACCCAGGCGAGCATGCTGCTGGTGGTGGTTTTGCCATGGGTACCGGCGACGGCCAGCACCCAGCGACCTTGCAGTACGTGGTCCGCCAGCCATTGCGGGCCGGAGACGTACGGCAGGCCTTTGTTCAGCACGTATTCGACAGCCGGGTTGCCGCGGGACATGGCATTACCGATCACCACCAGATCCGGCGCCGGATCGAGCTGCGCCGGGTCATAGCCTTGGGTCAACTCAATGCCCTGGGCCTCAAGCTGAGTGCTCATCGGCGGATAGACGTTGGCATCGGAGCCCGTCACGTGATGGCCCAGCTCTTTGGCCAGAACCGCCATCGAACCCATGAAAGTGCCGCAGATACCAAGAATATGAATGTGCATTAGTCGACCTCGTAAAACATGGCCGCAGGTTAGCTTAGGGTGGGAAAATTCGCACTCTGTCTTTAATGATCGTCCCCACGCTGATCGTTCCCACGCTCTGCGTGGGAATGCAGCAAGGGACGCTCTGCGTCCCAAAAACGGACGCGGAGCGTCCGGGGAGGCATTCCCACGCGGAGCGTGGGAACGATCAACGGCCTAGCGGGCTATCCCGTGTTTGCGCAGTTTTCTGTAGAGGGTATTGCGGCTGACGCCCAACTGTTCCGCTGTATTAGTCATATGCCAACGCGTCTGTTCCAGCGCATTCAGCAAAGCCAACCGCTCAGCGTCATCCAGCGGATGGTCCGACGGCGCTTCAACAGCAACAAGCGGAACCGGTCGAGCCTGACGAATCATCACCGGCAAATCCTCCAGCCCGATCCGCCCACCGTCGCACAACGCCGCTAACGTGCGCAGCACATTACGCAACTGCCGCACGTTCCCCGGCCAGGCGAAGGCCAGCAACGCCTGGCGTGCCGGACCGTCGATCAATACGGTTTCCCCGCCCGCCTCTTCGGCCAGCAAAAAGTCGAGCAACTGAGACTTGTCACTGCGATCACGCAGCGCCGGCAGCGCAACTTCCAGCCCGTTGAGCCGGTAATACAAATCCTCGCGGAAGCTGCCGTCCTGCACCCGCTCCAGTAAATTACGGTGAGTGGCGCTGATGATTCGTACGTTGACCGACTCCGGCTCGCCGCCGATCGGCACTACCTGACGATCTTCCAGCACCCTTAATAGCCGGGTCTGCAACGCCAGGGGCATGTCGCCGATTTCATCGAGGAACAGAGTCCCGCCATCGGCCTGTTGCAACTTGCCGCGCATACCTTCCTTGCGCGCACCGGTAAAGCTGCCGCCGCGATAGCCAAACAGTTCGCTCTCGATCAGGCTTTCGGGGATCGCCGCGCAGTTAAGGGCGACGAAGGCTTTTTCTGCTCGCTGGCTGGCCTGATGGACGGCTTTGGCAAACGCTTCTTTGCCGGATCCGGTTTCGCCGTTGATCAGTAACGGTACGTCCCGCTCGAACACACGCAAGGATTTACGGAAATCCTCCTGCAACCCCGTGTCGCCCAAACAAATGCCCGATAAGCGCGAAGGTTCGGCGATCACCGCACTTTGCACCACCGGCACCGGAATGCTGCGTGGCTGCCCGCGCAACACTGCAAACAGACTCCGCCCGTCCCGGGTACGCAATGGCCAACTGGCGCTGGCGTTGACACTTGCTCGGCCGAGCAAGTCATCCAGCGAACAATCGAAAAACGCCTCCACTGGCTTGCCCAGCAACCCACCGCGAATATGCCCCAGCAGGTTCAACGCACTCTGGTTGACCGCACTGATCCGCCCTTCCCCGTCGAACGCCAGCAGCCCTTCGCTGAACAGTCCGACGGATTCGGCCTGAAGATGAAAACGCAGCAGCCATTGATTGTCGAAGTAGCGCAGGAAATAGCAGCTCTCGATCATCTTCGCCGACAGATTGACCAGGGCCATGGTGTGGAACTGACTTTGACGAGAGACCTCGTGGCGCGCCGAGGACACGTCGAGCACCGCCAGCAATTCGCCGTGAGGGTCGAACACCGGGCTCGCCGAGCAGGTCAGGCCGGTGTGACGTCCGCGAAAGTGCTCATCCTGGTGGATGGTCAGTGACTGACGCTCCACCAGACAGGTGCCAATACCGTTGGTGCCTTCGCAGGCTTCGCTCCAGTCAGCGCCGAGCCACAGGCCGGCGCGCTCGAAAATCTTCCGTTCGGCAGGCGCGGTGACGCAATTGAGGATCACCCCGCGGGCGTCGGTCAGCAGAACCGCGTGGCCAGCGCCGGAGAGCTGCTGATGAAGGCTGGTCATTTCGCTGCCGGCGATGTGCAGCACTTGCTGCAAGCGCTCGCGGCTTTCGAGTACGCGGCCATGTTCCAGCACTGTCGGCGCCATGGTCAGGGCGGGGTCGAGGTGATAATCCTCAAGACAGCGCAGCCAGGAACGGGCAATCGACGGGTCGCTGCCGGGACCGTGCAGGTGGGATTTGCCCTGAGTGACGGTCAGGACCTGCTGGGCATGGCGACTCAAATGGTTGTCGTGCATTTCTTATTGTTCTCCCGAGCGGCTTACCCCCTGTAGGAGCTGAGCTTGCTCGCGATGGCGTCTGTACAACCAACATCAACATTGAATGTCAGGACGCCATCGCGAGCAAGCTCAGCTCCTACAGGTTATGCAGCAGGTGCATAGTTCGCTATGACTGAGTCATATGGGCTCCGAGCATCCTCCAGCGCGACGTGCATTGCAATGCTGGCGAGACCGCCCCGTCACACGTTGCGCCAAAACCGGCACAAAGTGTCACACAGACCGTACCGAAACCGTCACAGACGGAGTCCGCCGGTCCGACAAAAACCGCGTAAAACCTTGATTTACCTGACCTGCAACGCAGTGGCCCGACCTTTGCTCTACGCTTATAGCAGGCGCACATGCGCTCTCCCTTATAAGCACAAAAGCCAAGGAGAAATCACCATGCGTTACGCTCACCCCGGTACTGAAGGCGCTATCGTTTCGTTCAAGAGCAAATACGGTAACTACATCGGCGGCGAGTTCGTCGCGCCTGTCAAAGGTCAGTACTTCACCAACACCTCGCCAGTGAATGGCCAACCGATTGCCGAATTCCCGCGTTCCACGGCTGAAGACATCGAAAAAGCCCTGGACGCTGCCCACGCGGCCGCTGATGCCTGGGGCGCCACGTCCGCCCAGGCTCGCTCGCTGGTGCTGCTGAAAATCGCCGACCGCATCGAACAGAACCTCGAAGTTCTGGCAATCACCGAATCTTGGGACAACGGCAAAGCCGTGCGTGAAACCCTCAACGCCGACATCCCTCTGGCGGCGGACCATTTCCGCTATTTCGCCGGTTGCATCCGCGCCCAGGAAGGCAGCGCTGCCGAAATCGACGGCAACACCGTGGCCTATCACATCCATGAACCGCTGGGCGTGGTCGGGCAGATCATCCCGTGGAACTTCCCGATCCTGATGGCCGCCTGGAAACTCGCCCCGGCCCTGGCCGCCGGTAACTGCGTGGTACTCAAGCCTGCCGAGCAAACGCCGCTGGGCATTACCGTGCTGATGGAGCTGATCGGCGACCTGCTGCCACCGGGCGTGCTGAACGTGGTGCAAGGCTTCGGTAAAGAAGCCGGCGAAGCACTGGCCACCAGCAAACGCATCGCCAAGATCGCCTTCACCGGCTCGACCCCGGTCGGCTCGCACATCATGAAATGCGCCGCCGAAAACATCATTCCGTCCACCGTGGAGCTGGGTGGCAAGTCGCCGAACATCTTCTTCGCCGACATCATGCAAGCCGAAGAAACCTTCATCGAAAAAGCCGCCGAAGGCCTGGTGCTGGCGTTCTTCAACCAGGGCGAAGTCTGCACCTGCCCTTCCCGCGCCTTGGTGCAAGAGTCGATCTACGACGACTTCATGAAAGTCGTGATGAAGAAAGTGTTGTCGATCAAACGTGGCGACCCGCTGGACACCGACACCATGGTCGGCGCCCAGGCGTCCGAGCAGCAATTCGACAAAATCCTTTCGTACCTGGAAATCGCCAAGGGCGAAGGCGCCGAGCTGCTGACCGGCGGCAAGGTGGAAAAACTCGAGGGCAACCTGGCGAGCGGCTATTACATCCAGCCGACGCTGCTCAAGGGCACCAACAAAATGCGCGTGTTCCAGGAAGAAATCTTTGGCCCGGTGGTGAGCATCACCACCTTCAAGGACGAAGCCGAAGCCCTGGCCATCGCCAACGACACCGAGTTCGGCCTGGGTGCCGGCCTGTGGACCCGCGACATCAACCGCGCCTATCGCATGGGCCGCGCGATCAAGGCCGGTCGCGTGTGGACCAACTGCTACCACCTGTACCCGGCACATGCTGCGTTCGGCGGTTACAAGAAGTCCGGCGTCGGTCGTGAAACCCACAAGATGATGCTCGATCACTATCAGCAGACCAAAAACCTGCTGGTGAGCTACGACATCAATCCGTTGGGCTTCTTCTAATCCGGCGCGATACCGCGTAACGGCTATCGCGAGCAAGCTCGGCTCCTACAGGACTGTGTTGTACCTGTAGGAGCATGGCTTGCCAGCGATGGCGTCCTCAATGACACACCAAACATTGCCCTGCCGCTCTGGCACGGGCTTTGCGTGCCCGCTCTACACGAAAATTTCGTACCTGAAAGTCCAACAAATCAAAAAATAAAAAAGACAGCGAGGACTTATGACTTCTACTACACAGCTCAAACCCACACTCGGCACCCTGCATTTATGGGGCATTGCCGTCGGCCTGGTGATTTCCGGCGAGTACTTCGGCTGGAGTTACGGCTGGGGCACCGCAGGGACCCTGGGTTTCCTCGTCACCGCACTCATGGTGGCGACGATGTACACCTGCTTTATCTTCAGTTTCACCGAATTGACTACCGCGATTCCCCACGCGGGCGGGCCGTTTGCCTACAGCCGACGGGCCTTCGGTGAGAAAGGCGGACTGATCGCCGGCATCGCCACGCTGATCGAATTCGTCTTTGCCCCCCCGGCGATAGCCATGGCCATCGGCGCCTACCTCAACGTGCAATACCCGGAACTTGACCCCAAGATCGCCGCCGTTGGCGCCTATTTCGTGTTCATGGGCTTGAATATCCTCGGCGTCAGCATCGCCGCGACGTTTGAACTGGTCGTCACCGTGCTGGCGGTCGCCGAATTGCTGGTGTTCATGGGCGTCGTTGCGCCGGGCTTCAGCTTCAGTAATTTCGCGCTTAACGGCTGGTCGGGCGCCAACGAGTTCACCATGGGCTCGATTCCCGGCATCTTTGCGGCGATCCCCTTCGCGATCTGGTTTTTCCTTGCGATTGAAGGCGCGGCGATGGCGGCTGAAGAAGCCAAGGACCCGAAACGTACGATTCCCAGGGCGTATGTCAGTGGCATTCTGACCCTGGTGTTCCTGGCCATCGGCGTGATGGTGATGGCAGGCGGCGTTGGCGACTGGCGTCAACTGGCGAACATCAACGATCCGTTGCCTCAGGCAATGAAAGCCGTGGTCGGCAACAATTCGAGCTGGATGCACATGCTGGTGTGGATCGGCCTGTTCGGTCTGGTGGCGAGTTTCCACGGGATCATTCTTGGCTACTCGCGGCAGTTCTTTGCGCTGGCCCGGGCCGGTTACCTGCCTCGCAGCCTGGCCAAGCTCTCGCGCTTCCAGACCCCGCACCGGGCGATCCTGGTCGGCGGCGTGATCGGCATCGCGGCGATCTACAGCGACGGCCTGGTCAATCTGCAAGGCATGACCCTGACGGCAGCAATGATCACCATGTCGGTATTCGGTGCCATCGTGATGTACATCATCAGTATGCTGAGCCTGTTCAAACTGCGTAAAACCGAGCCGAACCTTGAACGCACCTTCCGCGCGCCGGGCTATCCGATCGTGCCGGGGATTGCGCTGTTCCTGGCGGTGGTGTGCCTGGTGGCGATGGCCTGGTTCAACACACTGATCGGGTGTGTGTTCCTCGGGTTTATGGCTGCCGGTTACCTGTATTTCCAATTGACCGCCAAGCAGCGCTTCGATGCGCCGGCGGACGCGATGCTCGAAGGCGTCTGAGTTGCACCGGCGCCGGGCTGATTCCCGGCGCCTGCCCTATTTTGGGTACAACCCGACCCTGTAGGAGCAAGGCTTGCCCGCGATGGCCTCACTGCGGTCGGACAGCTACACCGCGGTGAGGCCATCGCGGGCAAGCCTTGCTCCTACAGGTCATCACTTCAGAATCAGGAGGACCCCGTCCCATGGCCGCATTTTCCCATTCCGTCGGCGCCCAGACCTATCGCTTCGACAGCCTCAAGGACGTCATGGCCAAGGCCAGTCCGGCGCGTTCCGGGGACTTTCTGGCCGGCGTCGCCGCCCTCAACGATGGCGAGCGGGTGGCCGCGCAAATGGCCCTCGCCAACATCCCGCTCAGCCACTTCCTGCAAGAAGTACTCATTCCGTACGAGGCCGATGAAGTCACCCGACTGATCATCGACACTCACGACAAACAAGCCTTCGCCGCCGTCAGCCACCTCACCGTCGGCGGCTTTCGCGACTGGCTGCTCAGCGATGCCGCCGACGAACAGAGCCTGCGCGCCCTCGCGCCAGGCCTGACCCCGGAAATGGCCGCTGCCGTGTCGAAGATCATGCGCGTGCAGGATCTGGTGCTGGTCGCGCAGAAAATCCGCGTGGTCACCCGGTTCCGCGGCACGATGGGCCTGCGCGGTCGGCTATCCACCCGCCTGCAACCCAACCACCCCACCGACGAACCCGCCGGTATCGCCGCGAGCATTCTCGACGGCCTGCTGTACGGTAACGGGGACGCGATGATCGGTATCAACCCGGCCACCGATAGCATCGCCTCCATCTGCGCCATGCTGGAAATGCTCGACGCGATCATCCAGCGCTACGAAATTCCTACACAAGCCTGCGTGCTGACCCACGTCACCACGTCCATTGAGGCCATAAATCGCGGTGTTCCGCTGGACCTGGTGTTCCAGTCGATCACCGGCACCGAGGCGGCCAACGCCAGTTTCGGGATCAACCTGAACGTGCTGCAGGAAGGTTACGACGCCGGTTTGAGCCTGAATCGCGGCACGCTGGGGAAGAACCTGATGTATTTCGAGACCGGCCAAGGCAGCGCCCTGTCAGCCAACGCCCACCACGGCATCGATCAACAGACCTGCGAAACCCGCGCCTACGCCGTTGCGCGACATTTCAAACCGTTCCTGGTGAACACCGTTGTAGGATTCATCGGCCCCGAATACCTCTACAACGGTAAACAGATCATCCGCGCCGGTCTCGAAGACCACTTCTGCGGCAAGCTCCTGGGCGTGCCCATGGGCTGCGACATCTGTTACACCAACCACGCCGAAGCCGACCAGGACGACATGGACACCCTGCTGACCCTGTTGGGCGTGGCCGGGATCAACTTCATCATGGGCATTCCCGGCTCCGACGACATCATGCTCAACTACCAGACCACGTCGTTCCACGACGCGCTTTACGCCCGCCAGACCCTGGGCCTGAAACCTGCGCCGGAATTCGAACAATGGCTGGCGAGAATGGGCATTTTCACCCAGGCAGACGGCAAGATTCACTTCGGCGACAGCCTGCCGCCGGCCTTCCGCCAAGCAATGGGGCAACTGGGATGAGTGTCGAAATGGACAAACCACCTGCCGATCCAGAAAACCCGTTACTGGAACTGCGCCGCCTGACACCGGCACGGATTGCCTTGGGTCGAACCGGCACCAGCATGCCGACCAGTGCGCAGCTGGATTTCCAGTACGCCCACGCTCAGGCACGGGATGCGGTGCACTTGCCGTTCGATTCTGCGGGGCTCAGCGCACAACTGGCTGAACGCGGGCGTGCCAGTTTGCGGCTACACAGCGCCGCTACCGACCGGAACAGTTATTTACAACGCCCCGATCTGGGGCGAAAGCTCAGTGATGAGTCGGCTCAGGCACTGCGCGATTACGCATTGGCCAATCCCGGCGGTGTCGATCTGGCCATTGTCGTTGCCGATGGGTTGTCGGCGCTGGCCGTTCATCGCCATACCCTGCCGTTTCTGGCGCGGATGGAAGATCAGATTGTGAATGACGGCTGGTCCGTCTCACCGGTCATTCTGGTGGAACAGGGCCGAGTCGCCGTAGCCGACGAGATCGGCGAACTGCTGGGTGCGAAAATGGTGGTCATCTTGATCGGCGAACGCCCTGGCCTGAGTTCCCCGGACAGCCTGGGGCTGTATTTCACCTACAATCCAAAGGTCGGGCTGACGGATGCCTATCGCAACTGCATCTCCAACGTCCGACTCGAAGGCCTGAGTTACGGCATGGCGGCACACCGTTTGCTGTATTTGATGCGCGAGGCCTGTCGGCGGCAGTTGTCAGGGGTCAATCTGAAGGACGAAGCCCAGGTTCTGACACTGGAGTCGGACGCCGGAGCGGACAAGAAAGGTAATTTCCTACTGAGCCCGTCGGATGCCTGAACCGTTTCCGCATTGCGTTTCTGATTCAGTTTCAGGCAGGATCGATGCACGGCCGCCAGGGTTTCCCGTCGCCGTCACCACGTAAGACAGCCACTTGAAGACGAGACCTACCATGCGGATTATTCAAGCGACCCTCGAACACCTGGACCTGTTGACGCCGTTATTCGTCAAATATCGCGAGTTTTATGGCTCCCTGGCTTATCCGGACTCGTCCCGGGCGTTCCTTGAAAAGCGCCTGCGTCGCAAGGAGTCGGTGATCTACCTGGCCCTGGCCGATGACGACAGCAACAAACTGATGGGTTTCTGTCAGTTGTATCCGAGCTTTTCGTCCCTTTCGCTGAAGCGCGTGTGGATCCTCAACGACATCTACGTCGCCGAAGAGGCTCGCCGCCAGTTGGTGGCCGACAACCTCATCCGCACCGCGAAAAAAATGGCCAAGGAAACCAACGCTGTACGCATGCGCGTTTCCACCAGCAGCAATAACGAAGTCGCGCGCAAAACCTACGAATCCATCGGATTCAAGGAAGACACCGAGTTCAAGAACTACGTGTTGCCGATCAGCGACGAGCTGTAAGCCGAAAAGATCGCAGCCCTTATGGGTAAGGCCCTGTGGCTGCGATCGTCTTATCGCTGCGCTCCGAAATTCCCCGCTACAAACTCAACGCGCTTTTCACTTCTCAAATCGTATAATGCCGACCTTTCCGGCTCGTAAGAAAAACTACACCCGTCTGTAGGCTTTCGCGAAGTCATCCGCACAGGCCTGCAGAGTCGGGCCGTCACCACAGGTGCTCTCCATGGATTTCAACCCGCTCGACATTATCCTGCATCTCGATGTGTACCTCGATTTGCTGGTAAACAACTACGGGACATGGATTTACGCCATTTTATTCCTGGTGATCTTCTGCGAAACCGGTCTGGTGGTGATGCCGTTCCTGCCGGGCGATTCCCTGCTGTTCATCGCTGGCGCAGTAGCCGCCGGCGGCGGCATGGACCCGGTGCTGCTGGGTGGCCTGCTGATGCTGGCGGCAATCCTTGGCGACAGCACCAACTACCTGATAGGACGAACGGCCGGCGAGCGTTTATTCAGGAACCCGAACTCGAAAATCTTCCGCCGCGACTACCTGCAACAAACCCACGACTTCTACGACAAGCACGGCGGTAAAACGGTGACGTTGGCGCGCTTCATGCCGATCATTCGCACCTTTGCACCGTTTGTCGCCGGCGTGGGCAAAATGCCTTACCCGCGTTTCTTCGCTTTCAGTGTTTTGGGCACGATCCTCTGGGTGGGCGGTCTGGTGACCCTCGGTTACTTCTTCGGCAACGTACCGTTCATCAAAAAGAACCTGTCGCTGCTGGTCGTGGGCATCATCCTGGTGTCGCTGCTACCGATGATCATCGGCATGATCCGCAGTCGCCTTGCTAACGCCGCATCCAAAACTCAATCGCACTGATTCACCATGTGGTCCCTTAGCGCCTGGCGTCGCCGGCGCATCCTGGCCAAGCATCCGGTTGCCGACGACATGTGGCAGCGGGTGCGCCATCACCTGAGTTTTCTCGATGGCATCAGCGCCGCCGAAGACCAGTGGCTGCGCGAAGCCAGCGTGCTGTTCCTCCAGGACAAACACCTGACCACCCTGCCCGGCGTCGAGCTCCACCAGGAGCAACGCCTGCTGCTCGCCGCTCAGGCGCAATTGCCGCTGCTACACCTGGGCGATCTGAACTGGTATCAGGGCTTCCACGAAATCGTGCTCTATCCCGACGACTTCCTCAGCCCCCAGCGTCATCGCGATGCCAGCGGCGTCGAGCACGAATGGGACGGCGAACACAGCGGCGAAGCCTGGCAGCAAGGCCCAATCATCCTCGCCTGGCCCGGCGTGATGGCCAGCGGTGGCTGGGAAGGCTACAACCTGGTGATCCACGAACTCGCGCATAAACTCGACATGCTCAACGGCGACGCCAACGGCCTGCCGCCGCTGCACGCCGACATGCGGGTCAGCGATTGGGCCAAGGTCATGCAAGAGGCCTACGACGATCTTGATCGGCAACTGGACCGCAATCCCGACGCTGACACCGCTATAGACCCGTACGCGGCGGAAAACCCCGCCGAGTTTTTCGCGGTCACCAGCGAATACTTCTTCAGTGCCCCGGACTTGCTGCACGAGGCGTATCCTCAGGTCTATGAGCAGCTGAAGCTGTTTTATCGTCAGGACCCTCTGGCCCGGCTGCGGCAACTTCTGACCGAAGACCCGGTCTATCAGGCACGCGACTAGTGTCCTGTCTCACCGATACGTTGCTCTTTTGACGAGTGGCCGTTGTGGCCAGGCAAGGCGCCGCGACGAGTCATAGCTGGCTATGGCGAGGAGCGGCAACGCAGCATGACCACAACGGACGCCGTCAAAAAGCGACAGTATCGGTGAGACAGGACACCCGGGTCTCTACGACCTCTGGTACATAGCATCGGCGGCGGAATATGCCTATAATCGCCGCCACTTTTTGGTCAATCCGGCCAAGTGTTTTTGGTCAACTAACGGGGGCACCGCCCAATGAGCTATAGCAAGATTCCGGCTGGCAAAGACCTGCCGAACGACATCTACGTCGCG
>Ga0255334_1000981_pt1 | contig 15872 bp, 8 predicted proteins | sample EtOH5_35cm_T3_12_FD_202080 | JGI IMG/M metagenome (GOLD analysis project Ga0255334, IMG submission 202080) | Sandy soil microbial communities from University of British Columbia, Vancouver, Canada - EtOH5_35cm_T3_129 | ecosystem: Engineered > Artificial ecosystem > Sand microcosm > Unclassified ...
TCGAAATGGGTATCCTGGACCCGGCTAAAGTGACTCGTTCGGCTCTGCAAGCGGCTTCGTCGATTGCCAGCCTGATGATCACCACCGAAGCCATGATCGCTGAGATCAAGGAAGACGGTCCAGCTGGCGGCGGCATGCCAGACATGGGCGGTATGGGCGGCATGGGCGGCATGATGTAAGCCAGCCTTACCCTGTACGAAAAAACCCCGCCTGCGCTAAGCAGGCGGGGTTTTTTATTGCACGGGATTTACCCCAGTATTGAAGCCGCACCGGACCCCTGTGGGAGCGAGCTTGCTCGCGATGAGGCCACCACAGTCAACATCAATGTTGAATGTCAGTCCGCCATCGCGAGCAAGTCGAATCGTCGCACCGCCGCTCCCACATTCAGATCTGTGTATCAGGCATTGACAGGTTGGGCTTCGGACTCTCGATCAGCCTTCGAGGCTGGGCGATACAGGATGTAGTAATACGCCCCCAGACAAATCAGCCAGCAGAAAATCGCCGTCCACACGTTGTGCGAAAAGAAGTGCGCGCCCTGCATCATCCGGCTGATGGAAAACACCGTGCCCAAGGCGAAAGCGAACACAAATGCCTTGCGCGCCAGGCGCGGACGACGGTCACGCAGGACAAAGAACAGCGCAAACAGTGTGAAACCGGTTGCCGCATGACCGCCGGGCCAGCAACGGCCGGGTTTATCGGTGTGCGGGCGAGGGCTGAGCAGTTCGCTATAGGTTTCGTGACCGCCAAACTGCTCAAGGCTCCACGGGCATTGAACGGCCGTCACCGCCTTGACTGGCGTGACAAAGGAGGTTGCCAGCGCCAAAGACAGCACCAGACAGCCCAGTTCCCGTTTGATCGGTTTGAGCCGGTCCATGAAAAAGGAGGCGATGAAACCGAAGATGGCCAACACCGAGAAGGCGATAACCAGCTGCTTGGCGCGGTCATGCAGGATGTCTTCCAGGAAGTAACTGTGTCGCCCGATGAAATCCCCCGTGATCGGGTCATAGAGCAGTTTGGCAAGGTCCATGTCCAGGGACGTCAGTTCGAGCAGCACCAGAACGATCGCCGCGAAGACGGGAACGCCCAGGCACACCCAGAAATTGAGTGGTCGGGAGGCGGGGCGGACAGCAATTGATGACATGGAGGATCCTGAACAAAGGAAAAAGCCCCGGGGCATCAGCCCGGGGCGATTCGATTAATGTGCGCTGACTTGGTCGGTGCCCTCCATGGGCGTCTTCCAGCCAAGCAGCTGTTGCTTGAAGCCATAACTGGCGGTTTGGTAATAGGTGATCGCCCGGACAATCAATGGATCGCTGGCGGTGGCCTGGGATTCGCGGCTCTCGGTCAGTGCATCATCATGGCGCCGCAGCCCTTGGCGAGGGCTCAGGATCGCCAAATTCTTACCGTCGAACAAGCCCAGATGCTGGTAATTACCAACGACCACGCGGGGCGGCAGTGGATTGTCCTGCAGCAAGTTGCGACCGAAGAAGGTCGATTGATAATCCAGGTTCAGCAAACCGAGCAAGGTCGGCGCCAGGTCGATCTGGCTGGCCAGTTGCGCGGTTTCCCGTGCCTCGATCAGCTTCGGTGCATAGATGAACAGCGGAATCTGATAGTTGGCGATCGGCAAGTCTTCCATGCCGGCGCTGCCGGCCGTGTGGTCGGCGACGAAGACGAAGATTGTATTGTCAAACCACGGTTTTTGGCGCGCCTGATCGAGGAACTGACCAATGGCATAGTCGGTGTACTTCACCGCACCGTCGCGACCGTTGCCGGACTTGATGTCGATCCGGTTGTCCGGGTAGGTATAAGGACGATGGTTGGAGGTGGTCATCAATTGCAGCAGAAACGGCTGCTGTTTCGCGTAGTCAGCATCGGCCAGTTTGAGGGTTTGCTTGTAGAGGTCTTCGTCAGCCATGCCCCAGGCATTTTTAAAGTGGATCTCTGATTCATCGACGCTGCTCTGGTCCACCACCCGGTAACCGTTGCCACTGAAGAACGCGTTCATATTGTCGAAGTAACCGCGTCCGCCATAGACGAACACGCTGTCGTAACCCACGGCGTTGAGTTGCTGGCCGAGGCTGGCGAAACCGCTTTCACGCCCCACACGCTTGACGATCGAACGCCCTGGAGTTGGCGGGATCGCCAGGGTGATGGCCTCGAGGCCGCGATCGGTGCGGGTGCCGGTGGCGTAGAAGTTATTGAAGTACAGGCTCTGTTTGCGCAAGGCATCGAGATTGGGTGTCAGGTTACGGGTGTCGCCGTTACTGCCCATGTACTTGGCGCTGAAGCTTTCAATCGTCACCAGCACAATGTTGGGTTTGCGCACAGTGCCCGGGTTGTCGATCATCCGGCGAATGTCCTGTGGATCCTCGCCGATGAAATGCGCGTTGGGTTCACTCAGTTCGGCACGAATCTGCTGAGCAACAATTGCCGGTGGCAGGCTGCTGTAGAACTGCGGGTAATCCAGTTCGTTGTTACGGAATGCAGCGAAGAACTGATAGGGACCATTGCTCGCCAGTTCGTTCTGATAGGCGTTACCGCCCTGGGCGCGCGGCGAATCCTGGCTGAGCAGTTGCAAGCTCAGGCCTGCGACAATCAACAGGCCCAGCGCATTCAGCAGGCGCCCGCGCAAGGGTGGCAACGGTGCGTCCAGCGCGGCATTGAACGGTTTGCGCAATGCAAAGCTCAGGGCGATGGCCAACACGGCAAGGATGCTCAGCAGTGTGCCGATCGGGTAGGACTCAAGGAGGTTGTTCAGCACTTCATCGGAATACACCAGGTAATCGACGGCGATGAAGTTGAATCGCACACCAAACTCATCCCAAAACAGCCATTCGGCCACGGACGTGAACAACATGGCGAACAGGCTGACGGTCAGCAGCCCCTGAAGAAGCCAGCGGTGGCCACGGCGACGCCACAAGGCCGGTGGGCAGAGCAGCAAGTAGAGGCCCATCGGCAGCGCTGCATAGGCAATGAAGCCCAGGTCGTACAGCAGGCCGATGCCAAACACTGACAGAAATCCGCTACCGGCCTCGTCCAGATGGGTGAGCAGCAGCACCGTGCGGGTCAGCAAGAAAATCACCAGCCATGCGCCGGTCACGAGCAGGAGAAAGCGCATTGGCGCGGTCTTGAAGAAGTCCATTGTGTGTACATTCCTTAACAACAAATGCATGGGATTTTCGCGCCACCACTGTAGTTGGCTTGTGAATCGATAGTGAAAAACTTGTTAAGCCTAACATTTGGTTGAGCGGATTGATTCCAGGTACCGTAATCCTAGCCCTGAGCCACACTTGGCCTTAAGCTGCGCGGGCCAAGACGGCCGTTACTGTGTATGCAGGAGATAACCATGCGAATTCTATTGGTTGAAGACAACCGCGATATCCTGGCCAACCTGGCCGATTACCTGGGGCTCAAGGGTTATACCGTGGATTGCGCGCAGGACGGTTTGTCAGGCTTGCACTTGGCCGCCACCGAGCATTACGACTTGATCGTGCTCGACATCATGTTGCCAGGCATCGACGGTTACACCCTGTGCAAACGCCTGCGCGAAGACGCGCGCCGCGACACGCCGGTGATCATGCTCACCGCCCGCGATCAATTGGACGACCGGCTGCAAGGTTTCAAATCCGGCGCCGATGATTACCTGATCAAACCCTTTGCCCTGTCTGAATTGGCGGCGCGCATCGAGGCGGTCATGCGTCGTACCCAGGGCGGTGGACGCCGTACGTTGCAGGTTGGCGATCTAAACTACGACCTCGACACTCTGGAAGTCACCCGCGAAGGTCGCCTGCTCAAACTCAACCCGGTGGGCCTGAAGTTGCTGGCCGTGCTGATGCAGAAAAGTCCGCATGTCCTGCGCCGCGAGATTCTCGAAGAGGCGCTGTGGGGGGATGACTGCCCGGACAGCGACAGCCTGCGCAGCCACGTCCATCAATTGCGCCAGGTGATCGACAAGCCGTTCGCCAAACCGTTGCTGCAAACCGTGCACGGTGTGGGTTATCGCTTGGCCGAGGGCCGTGATGGAGTTTAAGCAAAGCCTTGCTCAACGGATCATCATCGCCTTTGCGTTGATGAGCGCACTGGTCGCGGGAACCTTTGCCATGGGCATTGTGGCGACTGTGCACCTGGTGGAAGAAAAACTGATTTCGGCAGGACTGGGGGGCGATTTACAACGGCTGTTGCTCATGGACAGTGTCACGGACTGGAGCCATCGCCCTGAGCCGGACCAGCTGTTCTATTTCAGTGGCGGGCCGGGGGATTTCAATCTCCCCAAGGACTTGCGGCACCTGGACCCGGGCTTTCACGAAGTGTTTCGCGAACAGCTGTCGTATCACGCGATGGTCGAAGTCGTCGACGGCCGGCGTTATGTGCTGTTGCAGGACCAGAGCGATTTCGAAGAGCGTGAACGGGTGCTGTTTGCCGTGGTGCTGGTGGGCTTCGTCCTGAGTCTGGCATTGGCGGTGTTTCTCGGCTGGATACTGGCGCGCAAAGTGATGGCGCCCGTGGTGCGACTGGCCCGCCAGGTCCGTCACCGCGACCAGTTGTTAGGTCTGGCGCCACCCCTGGCGCCGGATTACGCCGCTGATGAGGTGGGCGAGTTGGCCGTGGCCTTCGACGCCACCCTCGGGCGCTTGCGCCAGGCGTTGACCCGCGAACGGTTGTTCACCAGTGACGTCAGCCACGAGCTGCGCACGCCATTGATGGTGCTGGCCAGTTCCTGCGAGCTGTTGCTGGAAAACCCCGGCATTGATCAGCGTGGACGTGCTCAGGTCGAGCGAATCGCCCGCGCCTGTGAAGAGATGCGCGAGCTGGTGCAAACCTTTCTGATGTTGGCCCGCGCACAACGTGAAGACGCCAGCATGTCGCCCCAGCAGACCCTGAACCAGGTCGCCGATGGACTGCTCCATCAGTGGCGCGAGCCGATCGAGGCCAAGGGGCTGACGCTGATCTTTGAACCGGGAAATCCGGCCAACACGAGCTACAACGCAACCCTTCTGCACGCGGTCATGGGCAACCTGCTACGTAATGCGCTGCATTACACCGAGCGCGGGTTTATTCGCCTGACGCTGACGGCCACCGGTTTCATGGTCGAGGACAGTGGCGTGGGCATTCCCGAGGACAAACGCGAGGCAATGTTCGAGCCCTTTGTGCGGGGCAGCGAGAAACGCGGCGAAGGCCTGGGCCTGGGGTTGTCGCTGGTGCAGCGGATCTGTGAAAACCAGGGCTGGAGCGTCAGCCTGACGAACATGGAACCCAACGGCTGTCGTTTTCAGGTGGAGTTGTCAACGAACAACTGATCGCCTTGTTGAAACGCATTTATCCGGTGCATTCGTTTTCATCTTGTAAGTCCTCGAAACAATTCGCGGTTTTACATGACATATTTTTCACAACGGTATGACCTGTCGCTGACACGGTGCTACCTATCGTGGGAGTCATCAGCAGCTCAGGAAATCTTGATGATGGACGGCCCGGTCAAACTTGAATTTTCCGAAAAATACGACGATCAACACGCTCAACAATACCTGCGTAAACACAAGGATGGCCTTGGCCGCCGCCTGTCCCACTGGCGTGACGAGCAACTGGCACGCAAGGCGCTGGCACTGGCCGGTGATCCGGGGCTGATCCTCGATTTGCCCTGTGGTGCGGGACGTTTCTGGCCATTGCTGGCGGAAAAAACCAATCGTGCGATCATTGGCGCCGACAACTCCGAATCCATGCTGAAGATTGCCATGAAGGCGCAACCTGCCGAGGTGGTGAAACGGGTACAACCCTTGCACACTTCTGCATTCGACATCGCCTTGCCTGATAACGCCGTCGACAACATTTTCTGCATGCGTTTGCTCCATCACGTCGGTGAAGCCGAGCATCGACTGGCCATTTTGCGTGAATTCGAGCGCGTCACACGTGATAGCGTGATCCTTTCCCTATGGGTGGACGGCAATTTCAAAGCGTGGAAACGCAAGCGCCTCGAGAAAACCCGTGCGCAGGGAGGTTACCAAAATCGCTTTGTGTTACCGGCTGCTACGGTTGAAAAGGAATTTGAGCAGGCGGGTTTTCTCATTCAGGAACAACTGGACTTTTTACCGCTCTATGCCATGTGGCGGGTCTACGTATTACGCAAGAGGTAACAGAATGGCAGTGCAGTGTGCAGCAGAAACGGACGTCGCTCCTCAGGATCGCTTCGACTATTTCTGGAATCAGCGCGGTGAATGGGTCGAAGAACCCAACGTCCGTCGCGGTGGAGAAAGCGGCGTGCAGCGCGTCGTGAGCAGCAGTGGACAGCTGCTTTACGTTAAACGTCAGACCGGGCATATCTATCGCAGCTTGCTGCATCCATTCGGTCGGCCGACAGTATTGCGCGAGCGCGATGCGCTCATCGGCCTGAACCTGCTCGACGTTCGCGTTCCGGAACTCGTTTTCTGCGGTGCACAGCGCGATCCGGTGCATAAATGGCGCGCATTGCTGATCACCAAGGCGCTGGACGGCTTCGAGGAAATCGAACACTGGTACGCTGGCGGCGGTCGCGAGCGTCACGGTGAGGCTGTGCATGATCGCGTGTTGAAGGAACTGGCCGAGAGCCTGGCCCGGATGCACAAGGGCCGCTGGCAGCACGGCTGCCTCTACTTCAAGCACGTATTCGTGGGCATCACCGGCGAAGGCGAGGCTTGCAAAGTTGAAGTGGCCTTGATCGATCTGGAGAAAGGCCGCCAGCGTTTGACCGCCCGGCAAGCGGCGACTCATGACATGAAGCAATTGCGTCGCCACTCGTCGTTCAGCACGACGGACTGGCAGAAACTCGTCTACTTTTATAGGACGGCGTTTGGCAGCGCTATCAAGGGTTTATAGCAATGAAACTCGAAATTGCACGAGGTGTATTTTTATTAGGTGCCTTGGCAGTTGCTTCTCTGGCGGTGGCGGCTTGGGAGCAGCCCCGCACGCAAGTCCTCAGTTCAGTGAATGGCGACGCGCACTGTCCGTTGCCACGCGTTGCGAAGGCATCCGTGGCATCCCAACCCGATCATGATTTATTGCTGTTCATGTTCGGACTTTCTCAAGGATTGAGGCCACAAAGTTGAACAGATTGAAGCCCAAATAAAAGGCCTCGCTAATGCGAGGCCTTTTTTATTCCCACCTACAGAGCTCCGATCGTTCCCACGCTCTTAGCGTGAGGGTTTATCGGGTTTTGCCAAAAGCGTGTAAACGCACGGCAGCACAAACAACGTAAACAACGTCCCGATCGACATCCCCGTGGCGATCACCATGCCGATGTCGAACCGGCTGACGGCGCCCGCCCCCGTGGCGATGATCAACGGCACCATACCGAACACCATCGCAGCGGTGGTCATCAACACCGGACGCAGACGAATGGCCGCCGCTTCCTCCACGGCCTCGCGCGGCGTCAGGCCTTTGTCCTTGCGTAACTGGTTGGCAAATTCGACGATCAGGATTCCGTGCTTGCTGATCAGCCCGATCAACGTCACCAGGCCGACCTGGGTGTAGATGTTCATGCTCGACCAACCCAGGAACAGCGGGATCAGCGCGCCACAGATTGATAGCGGCACGGTCACCAGAATCACCAGTGGATCTCGGAAGCTTTCGAACTGGGCCGCCAACACCAGGAAAATGATCGCCAGCGCCAGGGCGAAGGTGACCCACAGCGCACTGCCTTCCTGGACGTATTGCCGTGATGCGCCGGCATAGTCGAACGCATAACCCACCGGCGCCTCTTCCCGGGCGATCTGGCGCACGGTGTCGATGGCTTCCCCCATGCTGACCAACGGCACCCCGGACAGGATGGCCGAGTTGAGTTGCTGGAACTGGTTCAACTGCCGTGGACGCGCCCGGTCGGTCACGGTGATCAGGGTCGACAGGGCCAGCAGTTCGCCTTTGGTGTTCTTGACGTAATAATTGTTCAGCCAGTCGGGGTTGTCCCGGAAGGGCCGTTCGACCTGCGCAATGACTTTGTAGCTGCGACCTTCAATGGTGAAACGGTTGATCTCCGACTCACCCAGCAATGTCGCGAGCGTCCCGCCCAGGTCCTGCATGGAAACACCCATCTGTGCGGCCTTGGCGCGATCGATATCGACCACCACTTCCGGTTTGTCGAAGGCCAGGTCGACGTCGACGAAGGCGAACTTGCCGGATTCCATTGCCCGCTTTTTCACCCGGTCGGTCACTTGCAGCAGCGACTCGTAATCCTTGGCGGAGTTGATGACGAACTGAAACGGCAGCCCCTCGCCGGTACCGGGCAGGGAAGGCAGGTTGAAGCCGAAGATTTGCAAACCGGAAATGCTCTCCAGTTTGGCCTGTACCTCGGGCAGGATCTGCATTTGCGTGCGGCTGCGTTCGTTCCACGGCTTGAGCAGGAAGCCGCCGATCCCCGATTGCACGCCGTTGAAGCCATTGATCTGGAACGACGAGTAGTACTCGGGAAACGTTTTGAAGATCGTGACGAACTCGTCAGTGTAGGCGCTCAGGTAGTCGAGGTTGGCCGGTTGCGGGGCATTGGCCATCATGAAAATGATGCCCTGGTCCTCATCCGGCGCCAGTTCCGACTTGGTGAATTTGAGCAGCACCGGAATCAGGCACAGCACGATCACCGCGAACACCAGCACCACCGGCCGGGTGTTGAGGGTACCGTGGAGTATGCTTTGGTAACGGCGCTTGAGGCCTTCGAAAATCAGGTCCAGGCGATGGGCCAGACCGCTGGGATTTTCGTCGTGACGCAGCAGGAGGGCGCACATCATTGGCGACAGGGTCAGGGCGACGATGCCGGAGATCACTACCGCGCCGGCCAGGGTCAGGGCGAACTCCTTGAACAGCGCCCCGGTGAGCCCCGTCAGGAAGCCGATCGGCGCATAGACCGCCGCCAGGGTGATGGTCATCGAGACCACCGGCATGGCGATTTCCCGGGCGCCTTCGATGGCCGCATCCAGCGGCGTCTTGCCTTCTTCGATGTGCCGGTGGATGTTTTCCACCACCACAATGGCATCGTCCACCACCAGACCGATGGCCAATACCATCGCCAGCAACGTCAACAGATTGATCGAGTAGCCCATCATCTGCATGAAGAACATCACGCCGATCATCGACAGCGGGATGGTGACGACCGGGATCACCACCGAACGCAGTGCGCCGAGGAACAGGAACACCACCACGATGACGATCAGCACCGCTTCGAACAATGTTTTGATCACCTCGTTGATCGAGGCCTGGATAAACAGCGTGGCGTCGTAGGCGATTTCACCTTTGAGGTTCGGCGGCAGCTGGGCTTCCAGGTCCGGCATGATCTTGCGCACTTCCTTGATCACGTCCAGCGGGTTGGCGCCGGGTGTGGCCTTGATGCCGATGTACACCGAAGGGGTGCCGCCGAAGGAGCTGATCGAATTGTAGTTTTCCGCCCCCATTTCAACCCGCGCCACATCGCTGAGCAGCACGCGACTGTCGCCCTCGACCTTGAGCGGAATCGCGGCAAAGGCTTCGGCGGACTTGAGCTCGGTATTGGCGTTGATGCTGGTGACGACGTACTCGCCTTTCACTTCGCCGGCGGCGGAGAGGAAGTTGTATTTGCGCACGGCATCGGTCACGTCGCTGGCACTCAGGCCGAAACCGGCCAGCTTGACCGGGTCCAGCCACAGGCGCATGGCAAATACCTGGTTGCCGAGAATCTCGGCTTCAGCCATGCCCGGCAGGGTCGCCAGTTTCGGCTGGATCACCCGCGACAGGTAGTCGGTAATTTGCGGGTTGCTCAGCTCCTTGCTGAAGAAGCTGATGTACATCAGTGCCGAGGCGTCGGCGGCTTCCTTGCTCAGCACCGGGTCTTCGGCGTCCTGAGGCAGCTGGTTTTTTACCTCGTTGGCTTTGGCCAGCAGTTCGGTGAACAAGCGGTCGCTGTTGGAGCCGATGCGCGCGTAGATCGAGATCACCGAGAAGTTCTGGCGACTGACCGAGGTCATGTAGTCGATGCCCTCGGCGCTGGCCAGACTTTGCTGCATCGGTTGGGTGATATAGCCCTGAATGGTTTCGGCGTTGGCCCCGGGATAAGCGGTGGTCACCGTGATCAGGGCGTTTTCCATTTGTGGATATTGGCGCAGCGGCAATTTGCTCCAGGCCTGGAAGCCCAGCAGCACAATCAACAGGCTGACCACGGTGGCGAGCACCGGGCGGCGGATGAACGGGTCGGTAAAAGCCATGGGGATTCCTTGATCAGTCCGCGCGCGGCGGGCTGTTCTTCTCGGCTAAGGTCTTGTCGTCGCTGATCGCAATGTGTACGCCGTTGTCCAGTTTGATCTGGCCGGCGGTGACCACTTTTTCGCCGTTCTGCACACCTTTGGTGATCATCACTTGCCCATCGCGGCGCTCGCCGGTTTCGATGAAACGCCGTTCGGCGATCAGGATCGGTTGGCCCTTGTCGTCTTTTTCCAGGCTGCCGTCTTCGGCTTTTTTCTGCGCGACGACATAGACCGAGTTGCCGTACAGCGTGTAAGTGATCGCACTTTCCGGTACGACAATGCGCGGCTGCGGGTCGGGTAATAACACTTGCAGGCTGGCGAACATCCCCGGCAGCAGTTTGCCGTCGGGGTTGGCCAGAGTCGCGCGGACCTGGACGTTACGCGTGCTGTTTTCGACTTTTGGGTTGATCGCGCTGATGGTGCCGGGAAAGGTTTGTGTCGGGTAGGCCGCGACAACGATCTGCACCGGTTGCCCGAGGGCGATCTTCGGTACCGACTGCTCGGGCACGAAGAAGTCTACATAGAGGCTGCTGAGGTCTTGCAGGGTGGCAATCATGGTGCCGCTGGCGAGATAGTCACCGATGTCCACCTGACGAATGCCGATGGTCCCGCTGAACGGTGCGAGCAAGCGTTTTTTGGCCAGCGCCGCCTTGAGCTGATTCACCGTGGCCCGGCTCTTTTTCAACACGGCAGAGAGCCGGTCGAATTCGCCTTTGGAAATGGCCTGGCTACCCACCAGTTGACTGCCGCGACCGTAATCGAGCTGCGCCAGTCCCAGGTCGGCCTCCGCGGTTTCGAGCAGGGCGGTTTCTACCACGCTATCAAGCACAAGCAGCGGTTGGCCGACCTTGACCTTCTGCCCTGACTCGAACTGCAAATCGATGACGGTGCCGTCGGTCTCCAGGCTCAGGTCCACGCCTTGCAGCGCCTTCAGGGTGCCGACGGTGGGCAGACGGGCTTGCCACGGCCGTTCGGTGGCAGTGGCCACGGCGACACTGATCGCTGGTTTCGGCACAGCAAAACCCTGAATCATCGTATAGATGGAGAAGGCTTTGTAACCGGCCAGGACCAGCACGATCAGAAAAACAACACCCAACATGATCAGCATGCGGCGACGCAGCATATTTCCACTTCCTTGGAGAAAATCAGGTGACTCAGTCGGGAACATTACTCCGAGTGGGAGCTTGATTCCAACTGGCAGAACTTACAGGTGGGCCAGCACGTCTGCGCGGAAGGGATTGAACACAAACCTGTGGCGAGGGGGCTTGCCCCCGTTCGGCTGCGAAGCAGTCGTAAAACCATTGCATGCGGTGTGTCTGATTCACCGGTGTTGCAGGTTTTGGGGCCGCTTCGCGACCCAACGGGGGCAAGCCCCCTCGCCACAGGGAGCATAGAAGTCAGATGAGATGAAGGTGGTTGTCCCAGAGCCCTGCGGGTAGGTCGAGGGGTTTTGCAACAAGGCTTGTCTGGCGGCAGTCGTAGAACCGGCAGCGCCCCTGACCCGAGGTCACGACAAAGCCGTCGGCTACCGCGCCGACCCCGGCGCAATCGGGAAGCGGCGCGTCCAGTCGCACTTCACCGCTGTCCAGGTCCCAGATGAAAAAGCGGTTGCCCCGTGGCGCGGTCAACGCCACCAGGCGCAGTTCGCTGTGCACCGCGACGCTGGCGGTGTAATGCCCCATGGCCTGCAACTGATGTTCAGGCACCGGGAAGGCCACGAACGGCTGGCCGGGACGCTTGATCGCCAGCAGCTCCGACGACTCGTGAGACGGCCCCATGAACTGCTGGCCGGCGACGATGGTGCCGTCGCTGGCAATCCCCAAATGACGCACGCTGTTCATCTGCTGGGCGAGGGTTTCCTTGCTCAGCAGGGTGCCGTCGCGTTGCATCAGCACCAGGCTCGGTTCCATGGCGTTGAGGTTCATCTCGACGCGGCTTTCGGCCTCGGTGCGAATGCCGCCGTTGGCCACTACCAGGGTTTCGCCATCGGGCATCCACGACACCTGATGCGGGCCGACGCCGTGGGTCGAAATCTCGCCGCTGTGCACCAGCCGCTCGCCTTCGAACTTATACGCACCGAGCAAGCCGCGACCCGGATCGGAGGTGTCGTTCTCGGTGGCGTACAGCCAGTCGCCGCTCTTGTGAATCACCGCGTGACCGTAGAAGTGCCGGTTCGGCAGCGAGGTCACGGTTTGCAGCAGCGAGCCGTCGCGCAGGTCGATCAGGTAACTCTCGGTGCCAGGACGACGGGCGACGAACAGCGCAATCGGCAGCGTCGGGTGGTTGATGATGTCGTGGCAGCGCTGGCCGACCTGGGTGGCAAACACCCGGGTGCCATCCAGCCGGTAACCGACGGCGTAATGCTTGCCATCGGTATCGTCCCGCGCCGAGAGCAGCAGCGGGCTTTTGTCCTTCTGCTTGAACAGCGTCCAGCCGCCCAGTGTCACCGCACCCAGCAGCAAACTACCTAACGTCAGAGCCTGGCGTCGCAGCATGGAACTTGCCCTCATCAGTCACCGTCGTTGGCGTTGAAGCCCAGTTGGATGCCCAGCGCCTTGGCCAGTTCGCCTTCGTGCAGGCGGTGGACGGCGTTGAGGCTGTCGTAGAGGTCGTTGAGTTGCTGGCGACCGGCATCGTCGTTGAGCATCTCGGTCAGCGAGCGCTGGTTGCTGGCGAACAGCGTCAGGGACGCGGCGTAAGCGGCGTCGATCTTGTCGGCCAATGGTTTCTGCTCTTTCGGCAACAGACCACGCAGGCCTTTGTTGTCGACGCCTTCCCACACTGTTTTGGCGGCGGCGAGGCTGGCTTCCAGGCCAGTCAGGGACGACTGGCTGCGCCATGCATCGGCCTGGAACGGTTGCGGCACACCCTTCGTCTGGCGGCCCATCGGCGTGCCGAGTTTTTTCTTCAGGCTGTCGAGGGCGGTGACTTGCACACGCAGCAGATCGGCGATGGCTTCGTGGGAATCGGCGTAGCGCTGGTTCGGGAATTTGCTCATCTGCGCGAGCATGCCGTCGGTGTTGTTCCAGCTTTTCAGAATCTCTTCGGCCAGTTGTTTCTGACGCTCGCCGATCGCGATCAGCAGCGGGCAGTACTTGGCTTTCTGTTCGGCGTTGGCCACATCAGGCTTGCTGTCGAACAGGATGTATTCGTAGGCGGAAAGGCCTTGAACCACAACGCTGGATTTGGCCAGGGCAGCGGCATCGATCTGCGGCTGTGCGGTGACCAGTTGCTCGACCTGACGGCCGACGAGGTTTTTCTTGTCCGGCCAGAACTGCACCTGCCAGGCGCGATTGCCTTCGGCCAGCGGCCCGATCAGCAATGGTTGCAGCTCGGCCCAGGCTTTCTGCGCATGCAGGAAGTCGGCGCGGGCGGTGTCGAGGTTTTCCTTGCCTTCGCAGTAGGCCAGGGCGCTGACGGCCAGTTGGCGGTCGGCTTCAACCCAGCGTGTGTAGGTCGGCAGGATCACCGACTTGGCGATGGCTGCTGACGTCACGGCCTGCGGATCCTGAGGCGAACAGGCGCCCAAGGCTAGTGCGGCGAGGCTGGTGAACAACAATTTGGGACGGAACATGTCGGGCTCCCGCTATGGAATACGTATTAAAGGGAATTCAAGAACGCCAGCAACGCAGCGCGCTGCTCGGCATTGAAAGACAAAACCTGTTGCTGCGCCGCTGCGGCTTCGCCGCCATGCCAGAGCACGGCTTCGAGCAGATTGCGGGCACGGCCATCGTGCAAAAACTGGGTGTGGCCACTGACCGCCTGCGTCAGGCCGATGCCCCACAACGGCGGGGTGCGCCAGTCGCGGCCACTGGCCTGGAATTCGCTACGGTGGTCGGCCAGACCGTCGCCCATGTCATGCAGCAGCAAATCGCTGTAAGGGCGAATCACTTGATTGGCCAGTTCAGGTTCTGCGGCGTTGGCGGCGGTGGTGTATTTCGGGGTGTGGCAGGACTGGCATCCGGCCTGGAAAAACAGAGTCTTGCCGGCCAGCACCTCGGGGGCGCTGACATCGCGGCGGGCCGGGACGGCGAGGTTACGGCTGTAGAACAGCACCAGACGCAGGATGTTGTCGCTGACTTCCGGTTCGCCCTGCGCGCCATTGCCGTTGGGCGCTTGCTTGCAAGCGGTTTGCGCGGCGGTGCAGTCATCGACGGGGCGCAAACTGGTGGTGAGGCCCATGTCGCCGGAGAACGCATGAACGTTCTGTTGATTGAGGTTGGGTTGGCCGGCCTTCCAGCCGAATCGCCCGAGAACGGTTTTTTGCTGCGCGTCATCCCAGACCCGGTTCGGGCGTCCGGCGATCCCGTTCTTCGCTTTTGCCTGAGCCTCGGCATTGGCCAGGATCGCCTCGTCGGGGATCGCTTCGAGCAGGCCCAGGCCAATCATTGGCGGTGCGACCCTGGCCGAGAAGCGCGTGTCAGGGTGCATCGGGCCGTAGCCGAGCTGGGTGATCTGCAACGTCGGCTTGCGCAACTCGACTTCGGTGCCGTCCTTGAAGCGAATCGGAACGGGCGTGTAATCGACGCGCACTTTGCCTTCCGGCACGACACCCGGCACGGACATGTCCTGGAATTGTCCGCCGTAGACCGGTTCCGGGACGACACCGAGCTGCTCGATGACCCTGGCATAGGCCGGCGCATCGGGAATCGACAGGCGTACCAGCATCGACACGGCGTTCTGCGCATCAGGCGCGGGCGGATGACCGCGGCCGTCCTTGATGTGGCAGCCCTGGCACGCGTTGGTGTTGAACAACGGCCCGAGGCCATCCCGGGCGGTGGTGGTCGACGGGGCGATCACCCAGGGACTACGGAAAAAGCTGTTGCCGACACTGAAGTCCACGCGCCGTGACGGCGGCAGGTTGGCGGACGGCAGGGAAAATGCGTTCTGATCGGTCTTGCGCACGGTTGCGCTGCCACCGGACCGGGCTTCACCGGGTTCGGCCTGGGTAAAACGCGGGGCGTCATCGCAGGCACTCAGGCCCAGGGCCAGAAACAGTGCGGACAAGCGAAGAAGCAGCGAGGGCATCAGACATCCTGCAAGACGAGCAAAACAAGGGCGCAAAGTCTAACAGGGCAGGGGAGATTGAATAAGAGGAATTATCGTTTGGTTGATGCAGCGCATTTTTCCTGGACACCCACACCCCCTGTGGGAGCGAGCCTGCTCGCGATGGCGTCATCACAGTCGACATTGATGTTGAATGTACGACCGCTATCGCGAGCAGGCTCGCTCCCACAGGGGACCGCATCAGGCAGGCATGAAAAAGGCGACCCGAAGGTCGCCTTTTATTCAGCCAGCGTTGATCAGAACTCGTGATCAGCGTTGTCCGGGTTCAGGTCGCTGATGCCCAGTTTGCCAGCGGCGGCTTCGATCGAACCGGTCTGCTTGACCAGCGAAGCGATAGCGTCACGGACGATCTGGTTGCCAGCGGTGTTGCCGGCGGCGATCAATTGGTCGTAGTGCTCACCCTTGTTGGCGTGATCGACCATGATCTGTATTTTGGCTTCGGTGGCGGCCAGGTCGGCTTTGAGCGCGGTGTCGGCAGCCGGGTCGGCCTTGGCCACCAGGGACGACAGGCTGGCGCCGGTCATTTTGGTGCCGTCGACGCGGGTGTATTCGCCCAGGTACACGTTACGA
>Ga0255334_1000982_pt1 | contig 15869 bp, 25 predicted proteins | sample EtOH5_35cm_T3_12_FD_202080 | JGI IMG/M metagenome (GOLD analysis project Ga0255334, IMG submission 202080) | Sandy soil microbial communities from University of British Columbia, Vancouver, Canada - EtOH5_35cm_T3_129 | ecosystem: Engineered > Artificial ecosystem > Sand microcosm > Unclassified ...
TGGCTGGATCTGCCGGAGCGCATTGACCGTACCATTCCCGTCCGGCTCACCGGCAAAGCGGAGGCGTTATACAAGAAGTTGGAGAAAGAGCTGCTGATCGAATACGCGGATGCCGATGTGGTCGCGCAAACAGCTGCTGTGCTGAGCAACAAGCTTCTGCAGATGGCAAGCGGCGCTGTGTACGATGAGGACCGCGGCGTCAAGCTGATCCACGACGCGAAGCTGGATGCGCTAGAGGACATCATCGAGGCGGCGCAGGGTAAGCCGGTCATGGTGTTTTACAACTTCCAGCACAGCCTGAGCCGGATTCAAGCCCGCTTCCCGCAAGCGCAGATCCTTCGAAAGGGGAAAGACAGCAACGAGGATATTCGTGCATGGAATAGCGACGAGATCCCGCTGCTGTTGCTTCACCCGAAGAGCGCCGGTCACGGACTTAACCTGCAAGAGTCGAGTTGTCGGACAGTCGTCTGGTTCGACCAGATCTGGAGCTTGGAGGAGGATCAGCAGGCGAATGCCCGGGTGCATCGGCAGGGCGTCAGGCACAACATTGTCGTGATTCGACTGGTAGCCGAAGGTACGATGGACGAAGAGGCGGTGGAGGCATTGGAGCGAAAGGCAGCCGGTCAGGAAGCCCTGATGCAGGCTGTGAAAGCGAGAATTGAGAGGGTGAGAGGATGAACCGAGCACAGCGACGCCAAGAACATAAAGTTATCAAGAAAATGTCTGATCGAGAGTTTTGGAAAACCATGGACGAGGTCCACACCCGGGCCTACGAGCTCGCTGTCAAGCACTACGGAGAGGCGATGGCAATCGTATTGCAGCCCAAGCAGGCGGCCGCGGTGGAGGCCAAGGCTAAAGAGATTTGCGAGCTGTGGGACGGGCTAAGGCAGACAGGGATCAAAGTCGAGGATACGGAGGGGGGGGGGGCAAGCATGACTGAACAGACCGTGATTGATAAGCTGCAAGACTACAAGCGCATCGTCGGCCGGATCAAGGTCCTGGAGCGGCATCCCGTCGGCATGGGGTACACGGTTAACGCAATCGCTAGGGAGGTGAAGACGGTTTGAAACCTGAAGAACTTAAGCGAAACGAGGTTTACACGAATGGTAACGGGAAATATCGTCGAATTTTTGGGATGTATTATTCCAAGAATAGCCTTCGTTCGGTTCCGGTTGCCAAAGAGGATTCAGTCATTCTTTATTTCGAGGTTGACACTGCGGGCACACAGGTAAATGGCCCACAACAGAGAACCGGAAAAGGGTTCGCGCAATGGGCAAAGAGTGAGGCGATACTATGAACGCATTACGCAAAGGAGCATTTCAACATGTCGAGTCCGAGCTGTACGCCTACCCGGAGACGCGCCGGGAGATTGTCCGGCTGAAAGCTGAGATCATAAATGGCTACCGAGAGCCAGACGAGAACATTGGCGGCGGACGCAGCGATCGAACGGGTGACCCTACCGGCCAGACTGCCGTGCTACTGGTGACTAACCGCCGGCTGGAGCAACTGGAGCGAATCGCCGACGCGATTGAGACGGTTTATAACTGCTTGCCGGCTGAGCGCCAGAAACTGGTCCGGTTGAAATACTGGACCAAGCCGCAGACGCTGACATGGGAAGGGATTGCCCGAGAGCTGCACATCAGTAGCAGACAGGCTCTCCGTTGGCGGGATCAAGCCGTAAGGGTAATTGGTAGTCGGCTGGGTTGGTGAAAAGCATGGCGTAAAGATGTCACTTTCGGCCTTATAATCCGTGGTATAGTGATTCCATCGAGAGTTATGAAGAACAATTGAACCCGATTTTTCTCTTCCTTCGCCGTCCTTCGGGGCGGCTCTTATATTTCACCGAGAAAGGATGATCGGCATGCCCAAAGCAAGAACGATTTCCATTGCGGATGGGGATTCGTGCAAGATTAACGCAGAAGTTTTCGGTATTACCGTTCAGGGTCCTGCCGTAATCATTGTACTGGAAAATACAAAAGAGCTGGATGCAGGAGAGCGCACCAGCCCGAAAGTAGATCAAAAGCTATAGTTCATCTTGTATCCATTTCGTTACTTGGGGATCGAGATTTGACCAAGCCGCTGGCGCTGTAGCGGTTATGACTAACAATTTGTCGTTTCGGTCTAAGACAGTCATGATGTGATCTCTAACCTGAGCGGCGGTTGCCGGCGATTTTATCAGCCAAGTGGACTCTAACGGTTTTGCCCAACCGGTGTACGTTTTTAGGAGGGCGATAACCTTGTGGTAATTCTGTCCGGGGTTGATTAAATCATAGGAAACCAAGTATGTATTCATCCAGTTTCCTCCTTTCCCTCTAAGTGACATACGATTCCATTTTAAAACAAAAATCTGCAATACGAGTAGACAAAATTTCACAGAGAGGGGGCCGTCTGTATGGCATTGACGGCGAAGCAGCAGAAATTTGCGGATGAATACCTGATAGACCTGAACGCTACGCAGGCGGCCATCCGAGCAGGGTATAGCACGAAATCAGCCGAACAGCAAGGCAGTACATTGTTGAGAAATCCGAAGGTTTCCGCGCACATTGATGAGCGGATGGCCGTTCTTTCTCGCCGGACCGGTGTCAACCAGGAGCGCATCATGCGCGAATTGTCCCGGATCGCATTCCTGAATGCCATCGATGTGGTGGATGTGGACGATGCAACGATTAAGCCGGGGGCGTCTCGGGAGGATACGGCAGTGATCGCCAGCGTCAAGGTAAAAACGATCCCGGGCGAGTTTGGCGATGGGGAAGAGCGCGAAATCAAGTTCGCGGATAAGCTCAAAGCTCTAGAGCTTCTCGGCAAGCGATTCGGCATGTTCACGGAGAATGTGAATCTATCCGGTGCACTCGGTGTCCAGATCATCGACGATATTGGCAGCGGGGATGATGCATAAACGGTGCATAAACCCGCTCAAGGCGGCAACAAACGATCGAGCGAATTTTCATAAAATCCAGTGTTTATGCGGATTTTTCGGATTTCTGCATAAACGTTGTATAAACGAATAGCGGTTTACGGCAGAAGCAATCCGTTAACTGGCGCGGTATTCCAGATATTTCAGGCCGTTTGACTTCTGGTTCAAATCTGTATTTTGCGAATATGTCTTGTATATATCTTGCATAAAGGAGGCGGCGTGTGTGAATCTGGAAGCTCCAAAACAGATTAAACTTTCGGAGATCGTCACGCCGGCATTTGTGCCGTTCTGGCAGGTGTCCAACTCGCACCGCTTCCTCAAGCATGTGCTGAAAGGCGGCCGCGGCAGCGCCAAATCAACGCACGTCGCGCTGAAGCTCATCAAGGACATGATGAAGTACCCGGTCACAACGCTGGTCATCCGTAAAGTCGCTCGGACGCTGGAGGAATCGGTATTCGAGCAGCTCAAGGAAGCGATCGAGATCCTGGGAGTCAGCCAGTACTGGCGCGTGATGAAGTCGCCGCTGCAGCTCATCTACCTCCCTCGAGGCAATAAGATCATCTTCCGCGGCGCCGACGATCCACTGAAACTGAAGTCCATCAAGGTCAGCAAATTCCCCATCGCGTTCATGTGGATTGAGGAACTGGCCGAATTCAAAACCGAAGAAGAAGTCACGACCATCGAAAACTCTGTGCTGCGCGCGGAGCTGCCGGATGGTCTTTTTTATGCGTTCTACTACAGCTACAACCCGCCCAAGCGGAAGCAGAACTGGACGAACAAGAAATACGAGACGCAGTTCCTGCCGGCCAATACCTACGTCCACCATTCCACCCACCTGGACAACCCTCATCTATCCAAAGCGTTCCTGGCGGAAGCTGAGGAGGCCAAGCACAAGGGCAAGATCGACAAAGACGGTCTGTCCTTGCGGTACAAGTGGGAGTACCTTGGCGAGGCGATCGGCAGTGGCGTCGTGCCGTTCGACAATCTTAATTTCCGCCGCATATACGGTCCAGACGACCCCGAAGTGAGGGCGGGTCTGAGAGCGGACGAGCTGTCGACGTTCGACAACATCCGGCAGGGCATTGACTGGGGCTACGGCGTCGATCCGGTGTCCTTCGGCCGCTGGCATTACGACAAGACCCGGCGCATCCTCTACGCCATTGATGAGCGCTACGGGGTCAAGATCAGCAACCGGGAGCTGGCCGACTGGATCAAGTCGCATAACTATCATGATGTGCTGACAACGGCTGACTCCGCCGAGCCCAAGTCAATTGACGAGATGCGGGCCGCGGGTGTGCGAATCCGCGGCGCCAAGAAAGGGCCTGGCAGCGTTGAGTTCGGCGAGAAGTGGCTGGACGACCTGGAGGAGATCGTGATCGACCCGGCTCGCACACCGCACACCGCACGCGAGTTTGAGAACATCGACTACCAAGTCGACGCGGATGGCAATCCACGGGTCAAACTCGAGGATAAGGACAACCACTCGATTGACCAATGCCGGTATGCGCTGGAGGATGATATGCCGCGCGGCGGCGTGTCGTTCAAGAAATGACGGAGGGAGGTGTCTTATGAACACGCTGCGGGAAATCCTGGACAACTTGGACGCCAATGCACCGATGACGCTCGAAGAGATCATCCGGACTGAGACTAGCGACTGGCTGGCTTCCGAGGAACGCAAGCTGATGCTGACCGGTAAACGGTACTACCGGGTGAAGAACGACATCCTGGACCGCCGCCGCCGGACGATCGGGGACGATGGTCGCCTGGTCGAAGTACACAACCTGGCCGATAATCGCATCCCGCATGGTTTCGTGCGCAAGCTCGTCGACCAGAAGACCGGCTATCTGCTCTCCCGACCGTTCACGGTTAAGACGGAGGACAAGACCTATCAGGGGCTGTTGGACGATTACTTCGACAAGGCGTTTCGCCGAATGCTGAAGAACCTCGGTAAGGACGCGATTAACTGCGGAAGGGCTTGGCTGCAGGTCTACTACAACGAAGCGGGCGAGCTGTCGTTCATGCGGCTTCCGCCGGAGGAATGCTTGCCGATTTGGCGCGATGCCGCTCATACCGATCTGGCGGCATTCGTCCGGGTTTACGACGTCGAAACCTACGTCGCCAAGAGCAAACGAATCGTACGCCGGACCCAATGGTGGGACGAGCACGGCGTGAAGCTATATGAGGATGATGGCCAGCTGAAGCTGATTGAAGAGACCAGCCACTTTTCGTATATCGAGGGAGAGGCTACGAAGCCAATGAACTGGGAGCGACTGCCGTTTATCTGCTTCAAGTACAACGACGAGGAGCAGCCGCTGATCGACTTGATCAAGCAGCAGGTGGATGATTATGACCGGCGGAAATCGGATAACTCCAACAACCTGGAGGACCTTCCCAATAGCATCTACGTGGTCAAAAACTTCAGCGGTACCGGCGGTGGGGAGTTCCGCAAGAATATTTCCCTTTACCGGGTAGCGTTTGTTGACGGTGACGGTGATGTCCAGACGATCAGCCTAACAATTGACACCGCCGCTTACCAGAACCACATGGACGAGACCCGCAAGAACATCTACGAGTTCGGCCGCGGCGTCGATACCCAGCGGCAGGAAGTTGGTACGGCTTCCGGCGTCGCGCTGAAGTTCCTCTACGCGGATCTGGACATGGACATGAACGATATGGAGGCGGAGTTTCAGGCGGCGCTGGAGCAGCTCCTTTGGTTCGTGGATACGCACATTGCCAATACAGCCGGCACGGATTATAGCGACAAGGACGTCGAATTCATCTTCAATCGCGACATTCTGATCAATGAGACGGAAGCCGTGACCAATGCCAAGAACAGCGTCGGAGTGATTTCTAACCGGACGATTGTGGCGAATCATCCTTGGGTTAGTAACACGGACGACGAGCTGAAGCAGATGGAGAAGGAACGCGCTGAGGCTATGGATTACGGTGGACTGCCGGCGGAAGGGGGCGTGGCGAATGCTCAGCAAAAAGACGGAGCGGCTGGTGGAAAAGCTGGTTCATGAGGCCGCGGGAGCCGCGCTCCGGGTTTATCGGGCCGGTGGTAGTGCTCCTGACGAGTTGGAGGCCTTGGCCAGCTTGATCACTGCCGTTCGTGACGATCTGCCGGCTGACAGCAGCCCGTGCATCGGCTTCGCGCTTCCTGCTCTGGAGGATGACGCATGAAATCGGCCGATTACTGGGCAAAGCGGATGGAGCAACTGCAGGAGTCGCTTATGGGCAAAGGCGATGCTTACGCGGCAGACGCTCGCCGAGAGTATGACAAGGCGCTGGCCCGCATCACGGCCGACGTGGAGCGCTGGTACGGTCGCCTGGCCGCCAACAACGATGTGAGCCTGGCTGACGCCAAGAAGCTGCTGACCAAGGGCGAGCTGCAGGAATTCAAGTGGACCGTCGAGGAGTACATCAAGCGTGGCCGGGAGAACGCGATCGACCAGCGATGGAACAGGGAACTGGAGAACGCCAGCGCGCGGGTGCACATCACCCGGCTGGAGCAGATCCAGACACAAATCCGCAACGAAGTCGAACAGCTCGCCGGGCGACAGCAGCAAAACGTGACAAAGCACCTGGGCGAGACCTTCAAGGACGGTTATTACCGCTCCGTCTACGAGCTGCAGCGCGGGACGGGCGTCGGCACGTCGTTCGCCAAGCTCGACCCGCGGCAGCTCGACGCAACGCTGGTTAAGCCATGGGCGCCTGACGGTCGGAATTTCAGCTCCCGTATTTGGTCGGATCGGGACAAGCTGGTGAACGAGCTGCAGACGACATTGACGCAAAGCCTGATCAACGGCTCCGCTTCGGATAAGGTCATATCCGACTTTGCCAAGCGCATGGGCGTCGCGAAGAGTCATGCCGAGCGGCTGATCCTCACCGAGTCCGCCTATTTCGCCGGCAGTAGTCGCCTGGACGCATACAAGGAAATGGGCGTAATGGATTATGAGTACACGGCGACTTTGGACAACCGGACGAGCGAGATATGCCGAGAGATGGACGACCGGCACTTCAAGGTAGACGATGCTAAGCCCGGCATAAACTACCCGCCGCTGCATGCCCGCTGCCGCTCTACCACCGTTCCAGTCGTCGAAGACATGGAACCCGGAGAGCGGGCCGCCAGGGACGAGGATGGCAGCTATTACACTGTCCCCGGCGATATGAGCTACAAGGACTGGGCAACCAAGCATGCGCCGGAAGCGAGCAAGCCCGCCGATCCAGAGCCGCCGGCAGCTGTCGATCCGCCTAAGGTGACGACGGTTCCGCCACAAGAAGACGTGCAATCACAGCCAGAAAGTGGTATTATGAAGGCGGAAGAATATCGCAAGTTCCCTGATGCCTCGGATGCGCAGACTTGGGTTGATGCAGTCACGCCGGAATGGTTCAAGAAGTTGACGCAGGAAGAGATCAACGCGATTCATAGGTATACTGGATCAGCCTATGAACGAATCAACGGCAACCTTCGAAACGGTGGCGGTGATCCTGTGCTGGATGAGATCGCCGGACTTATCAGCTCCGGATTGCAAAAATTCGATCTCAAGGATAGCATTGCGGTGTATCGAGGGATGGATCGGACGATTTTCTCGGAGCCACCAGAGAATCTACCTGGTTCGATTGTGGAGGAACTCGCATTTGTCAGCACGACATTGCTCGCCGATCGTCCTTTTTCTGGAACCGTCAGACTGGAATTGCGAATACCGGCGCATTCCACGGGGGCTGCGATCGTACCGCTAAGCGAATATCCTAACGAGTTTGAATTCTTGTTGGATAAAGGGACACGCTACAAGATCATCGAAGCCCACGATATCGGGGGCATGCTAATTCTTATCGGGGAGGTGCTATCTGATGGCGGATAATAAGCAAACGGAAAATCCGGTATTTCGTCCGGAACGCTTCACGGCTCCACCTGGAAGCGTGAAGATCACCAAACCGGACAAAAAGGATAACAAATCGAAGTAAGCACTCACGCACAGGCGAGGGTGCTTTTTGTTTGGGCTGCGGATGAGACTGCCGGAGCCCTATTCGCCGTTTCGGTACTGCCGGCGTTAAACAGCAGGACGTCACCGGACGCGACCGGGAAAAAAGCGAAGACGAATAGGGAGGAAAAATACCATGAACAAAGAGCAATTCATTGCGCTGGGACTTACTGATGAACTGGCAACTAAGACCGCTGCCGCATCTGCCGATGAGCTGAAAAGCTTTGTTCCGAAGGCGCGCTTCGACGAGGTCAACACAGCTAAGAAAAGCGCTGAGGACACGTTGAAAGATCGTGATAAGCAGCTTGAGGATCTGAAGAAGTCCACCGGTGATGCTGAAGCCCTGAAGAAGCAGATCGAGACGCTTCAAGGCGAGAACAAGGCCGCTAAGGAGCAATACGAGTCCAAGGTCAAGGATCTGCAGCTGACTACGGCGCTGAAGCTGGCATTGGCCGGCGAAGCTCATGATCCCGACATCGTCGCGGGGTTGCTGGACAAGAGCAAACTGGCCTTGGATGACGCTGGAAACATCAAATCTGGCCTGGAAGACCAGGTGAAAGCCCTGCGTGAGAGCAAGGGCTTTTTGTTTGCCGAGAAAGACACCAAGCCGAAGTTCAAAGGTGCCAAGCCCCCGGAAGGCGGCGATCCGAACGGCGGAAGCGGCGGAGAGCCCAGTGTCGGAGCAAATTTTGCCAAAGCGGCTAATGACAGCGGAAAAGCCCCCGCGGCCGCGCTCAATCCTTGGGGCTAAGAAAGGAGTTTGAATCATGCCTTATGTGAAAAGGGAAAGCGTTTTGCAACCGAATTTCCTGGCCAGTCAAAAGTATACGGCGTTTACGTATCAGATTAGCGATGCTGGTGTAGCGGCTGATGCCAAAGGCCGCAAGATCGTCCCGGCGGGTACGGTTTATCCGGCCAATGACGCAACGGCAATCGGCATCCTGCTGAATGATATCGAAGTGACACCCGGCCCGCAGCCTGGCGCAGTACTCGTCGACGCTTGGATTCTGGAAGCCCGCCTGCCGGTTGCACCTGCCGCTGCGGCAAAGACGGCGCTTGCAGGAAAGATCAAATTCAAAACGGTCGTGTAATCGGCCAAAGGAGGATAAACGATTATGGCAACTGTGCTGGAATTGTTCCCGCAAAAGGAAATTCTGAATTATCTGGGAAGCCGCCAATATCCGGCTCTGCTGGGTGAGACGCTGTTTCCCGAAGTGAAGAAGCAGTCGCTGGAGTTTGATGCAATCGTCGGCGCGAGCCGCATTCCGGTCATCGCATCGGTGCACGGCTTTGATACTGAATCTGAAATTGGTACCCGCGATGCGAGCCGTATGGCGCTCGAGCTCGCCCTGATCAAGCGAAAGATGCGTCTCGGCGAGAAAGAGATCATCGCGCTGGAGAGCCCGCGCAATGACGCGGAGCTGCAATACCTGATGAGCCAGGTTTACAACGACGTCGATTTCCTGGTTGCTGGTGTGCGGGCCCGGGCTGAGGCGATGCGCATGGAAGTGCTGGCAAACGGTACCGTTACGCTGGCCGAGAACAACCTTTCCGCCACGATCGACTACCTCGTCCCGGCGGCGCATAAGGTTGTGTTGAGCGGGACGGACCTGTGGTCTGATCCCAGCGCAGACCCGATTGCTGACCTGATGGAATGGGTCGCTGCACTCGATGTCAAGCCGACGCGGGCGCTCACATCGACCAAGGTGCTCGGCACGCTGATTAAGCATCCGAAGGTCGTCGGCGCGCTGTACGGTGTCAACGGCAGTGATCGCATGGCGTCACGGACGGAGCTCAATGCTTATCTGCAGCAGCTCGACCTGCCGTCCGTCGCTGTTTATGATGGCAAATACAAGAAGCAGGCTGCGAACGGGACGTTCACGACCGAACGCTACTTCCCCGAGAACAAGATCGTCCTGTTTGGACCGGACAGGCTCGGTGACACGATTTACGGCCCAACCGCTGAAGAAATTCGCCTGACGCGCGATCCGCAGATTCGCACGCAGACGGTTGGCTACGTGCTGGCGATGGTTTACGAGGAAGGCACCGACCCGGTCAGCACCTGGACCAAGGCCGTCGCCACGGCACTGCCGAGCTTTCCGGAAGCGGACAATGTCTTCCAGGCGCAGGTTCTGTAAAGGAGGGGGTGGACGATGAAGGTCCAAGTGAATGAAATTCCGATCCGGCATAATGGGACGCTCTATGAAAAGGGAGCGTCCTTCTCTTTGTCCGCCGCGCAGTACGAGCGGATCAAGGCGTATGTCACGGTGCTTAGCGAAGCCGACGAGCCAGCTTCGCCTCCTGTGAAAGCCATCGACGAGATGACGGTCGCTGAGCTCAAGGAACATGCGGCCGCAGCTGGAATTGATCTCGGTGCCGCCTCGAAGAAAGAGGACATCCTGGCCAAGATCAAGGCGGCTACACCGGCCGAGTAAGGAGGCGGGCTTATGACGCTCGATGACGAGGTGTTTGATCTGATCAAAGCGCGGATGCAACTGACCAGCATGGCCCTGGACAGCCTCATTCGCTCCTACATGGATGAGATCAGGCAGCGTATTCTGAACTACACCCGGCAGTCGGCCGTCCCCACAGGGCTAAAGTATGCCTGGATGAATATGACGCTCGATCTGCTCAAGGTGCGGGAGTATCGGCTTCCGGAGGTCGCAGCTCTGATTGACGACGTCGCAGTTGACGTCAAGATCGGCGATACATCCGTCAAGCTTGGCGCCGCTCCGGGCGTTACTGTTGACGCTATCGTGACCGGTTACGCCGCCGACTTGCGGCGCTATCGGCGAATGGGGTGGGAAGGATGATCGGCTACGGCCGCTACCGTGCAGCGCTGGAGCACACCTACGAGGACACCTGCACGGTCTACCGCTACCAGGATGTCAAGGACCCGATCAGCAAAGTGACCAAGCAGGCGCCGGCTGTCCTTCACACTGCGGTGGCTTGCAGGCTGTCGCAAACCGTATTGCCCAAGGATGGGCAGACCGTTGCACAGAACGACATCAAGTACGACGCGAAGCTGTTTTTCGGGCTTGATACAGCTATCCAGCAAGGCGACCTGATCGAGGTAACCCGCGGCGGCATCTCGCGCCGATACGTTGCTGGCGAACCCTTCCTGTACCCGACACATCAGGAGATCGGCCTGACACATAAGGAGTGGGCCTGATGGCCAACTGGGGAAGCTTTGATATCTCGGAGCTGGAGCGACTCGCTAAGAACTTGCAGGAGCTCCAAAAAGCGTTACCCGCATTTTTTGAGGAGTGCGTCCGCGAACTGGCTTTGCAACTTCTGACCAAGACGACAAAGCGGACTCCGGTCGACACCGGCGAGCTGCGGCGTAATTGGACGATCGGCCCGGTCACCCGAGCGGGCGACGGTTATGAAGTCGAGGTCTACAACCCGACCGATTATGCCATGTACGTCGAGTTCGGCCATCGGCTACGAAAGAAGGACGGCTGGGGCTGGGTGGAAGGCCGGTTCATGTTGACGATCTCAGAGCAGGAGCTGGAGCGTGAAATGCCGGCCATCCTTGACCGTAAGCTGCAGAAACTGCTCGATCGATTCATAGGCAGGTGAGATGATGCAGGTAACCTTTTTGAACGTCCGCGACGCCGTCACGGCTGCTTTGGACGATGCTTTCCCGGGCATCCCAGTGCACGGGGAGGAAATCAAGCAGAATCTGAGAGATTCAGGCTTCTTCGTGCGCATGCTAGAGTCGGCGCATACCCAGGAGCTCGGCCGTCGGGCCCGGCGGGATCATCCCTTTGTGGTCCACTATTTTCCGGCAGATAGTGCCGCTCCGAACGAAGACATGTACGGTATGGCTGACCGACTAACCGGCGTTCTCGGGCAAATCACGGTCGCAGGGCAGGCTGCTCTCGGCCGGGACATGCGCTTTGAGATCGTGGACGGCACGCTGCTGTTTTTTGTAACGTATTCATTTCTGGTCTACGCGCCGGCGCCGGTTTACCCGGCCATGCAGACGCTGGGCCATCAAGGGGGATTGAAGCATGGCTAAAGGTTCGGAAGCAGTCGAGCCCGCCGTCACTGAGCCAGGAACGTCGACGTTCCCGGTTGCCCAACTGCTGACATCGAAGCAGTTCGCAGGCATCGAGAAGGATGTGCTGCGCGGTGTGTTGGACCCGGACAGGACATATACCCTGGACGAAGCCCGCGCGGCAATCAAGGCATACGCAGAAAGCGAGGTGCAATAATGGCTGGAGGAATCTGGACTACGCAAAATAAAGTGCGCCCGGGAGCATACATCAATTTCAAATCGGCTGCCCAGGCGCTGGGCACGGTCGGCGATCGTGGGATCGTTAGCCTGCCGTTGACGCTCCCATGGGGGCCGAGCAAGCAGATTGTCACGATCGAGGCCGGTGACGATGTGAGCGTGACGCTGGGTTACCCGATCACGGACGCGACGCTGCTGCTCGTTCGTGAAACGCTGAAGCGGGCCAAGACGCTGCTTCTGTACAGGCTCAACATCGGAACAAAGGCGGCGGTTGTCGCGGGAAACCTGACCGCAACAGCCAAGCACGGCGGAACGCGCGGAAATGCGCTCAGCATCCGGATCGCCGTGAATGTGGACAATAGCTCGCTGTTTGATGTGGGCACCTTGCTCTCCGGGGCCGAGGTTGACAAGCAGACTGTCGCCAATATCGGCGCGCTGAATGCTAATGACTGGATCATCTGGAGTGGAACCGGTACGCTTGCCGCAAATGCAGGGGCGCCTCTCGTGGGCGGCGCTGACGGCACTACGACGGCTCAGGATTATCTGGATTACCTCGCGGCGGTCGAAGTGCTCGACGTCAACACGATTGGTTTGCCGTCGACGGACGCCGCGACCAAGGCGGTATTCGTCTCCTTTGCCAAACGACTGCGGGATGACGAGGGGAAAAAGATTCAGGTTGTCCTCGAGAATTATCCGACGGCTGATTACGAGGGCGTGATCAGTGTCAAGAATGGGGTAATTCTCTCGGATGGCACGACGCTGACGGCAGCGCAGGCGGTCGCCTGGGTGGCAGGGGCAACGGCAGGGGCAGCCATGAATCAGTCGCTGACCTACCAAGCCTACGACGACGCCGTCGATGTGACACCGAAGTACACGAACAGCCAGATCATCGCAGCGCTGCAGGCCGGCGAGTTCCTTTTCACGGGATCTGGCGGCGTGGCCGTGGTGGAGCAGGACATCAACACCTTCAAGAGCTACACGCCGGAGAAGGGCAAAGCCTTCGCCAAGAACCGGACGCTGCGGGTGCTGGACGGCATCAACAACGACTTCAAGCAGATTTTTTCGGACTTCTACATCGGTAAGGTGAGCAACAATGCTGACGGCCGGAGCTTGTTGAAGAACGAGTATGTGAAATATCTGGAGTCGCTCCAAGGCATCGATGCGATCCAGAATTTCGACTCGCAGCTCGATTTGACGGTACTCCCCGGCGCGGACGCCGATGCGGTCTTGTCCGAATTGTACGTGCAGCCGGTCGATAGCATGGAAAAACTCTACCTCACCGTCACGGTGGGCTAAGAAAGGGTGAAGAGCGATGGCTTTTTTCCGCGAGCCGGATGCGATCAGCGGCAAGATGGCAAGAGCGTATGCCACGATCAATGGCCAGATGGAAGAGCTCTTTTATGCCAAGAAGCTTGAGGCAAAGATCGAAAAGAACAAAGTCGACGTTCCGGTGTTAGGTCGGACGAACACGCCGCAGCGATCTGCGGGCTGGTCGGGATCGGGCACGCTGACGGTCTACTATGTCACCAGCAAATTCCGGCAGTTGATGCGCAATTACATCAAGACCGGGCAGGACTTCTGGTTTGACCTGCAGATCATCAACGAGCAGCCCGGCTCCGCAGCTGGCCGGCAGACGGTAACGTTGAAGGATTGCAACTTGGACAGCATCAGTGCGGCGCAATTCGACGCGACGAGCGATGATATGCTCGAGGAGGAGCTTCCGTTCACCTTCGGCGACTACGATGTCGCTGAACAATTCAACACCATTATCGGAACCTGAGGAGGGCTTGACAAATGAGTTTGCAAGATTTTCTGAATGCCCATCCGGTGGACGGCCTGACCGACGAGGTAGCCATTTCGCCGCGCTTCAAAGACGCGGAGGGCAAGCAGCTGCTGTTCAAAATCAAGGCTATGACGGATGCAGAATTCAACGATCTGAGAAAGTCGTGCACTAGCATGAAGAAAAATCGGAAGGTCGAATTCGACTCTCAGCGCTTCAACCTCCAGACTGTCATTCGGAACACGCTGGATCCGAATTTCAAGGACTCCGAAAGCTTGAAGAAGCTAGGCTGCCTTAATCCGGAAGAGTACGTCCAGAAGGTGCTGCTGGCCGGCGAGATCGCCACGCTGGCGCAGAAGATCAGTGCCCTCAGTGGCTTTGATGTCGACATGGAGGACCTGGTTGAAGAGGCAAAAAACTAATCAAGGAGGGCGACGGTGAGGCGAATTATGCCTACTACGTCCTCCACAAGTTTCATCGGTGGCCGTCTGAATTCCTCGATCTCCCCCACCGGGAAAAGGCGTTCATCATGGCGGCCATTGATGAACGGATCGAGAAAGAAAAAGCGGAAGCAGCGAGGATAAAGAAAAAATAATAGCATGTTTGGTTCTCCTGCGGTAATATGAAAATATTACCTGATATCGGAGGAAGAAGTCATGAAGGTGTTCAAGCGGACGATCGCCGTCATCTTGTTTTTATGCTGTTTTACAGCTGTATTGGTAATGTTGACCGAGGGAGGATATGGAGGAATAGCTCCGGCGATTGTAACTTTATTGTTAGGTTTGCTGTTCTGGCGGAGTTCTAACAAGGTCCCGAAGAAAAAGCCGGAGCGCGTACCATCGGTTCACGGTCTCTTGCACATTGAAGGGCTGCCGCTTGCTGAAAAGACTCGATGCAGTGTGGAACTGGTTTATGGGGAGTTGCGCATCAACGGTGGCGGAGCGGATTTTAAACTCCAACTGAATCAAATCGGGGCGATTGAGGTTAAGACGGATGTTGAAATAGCCCATATCATTTCGAGCAGCGCAACAAAAGGAATCGCTGGAGGGCTGATTTTCGGGCCGGTCGGGGCCATTGTAGGCTCCCGGGCGAAATCAAAAGAGGTTCGCAAGGCAACGCCTTATCTTGTCGTTAACTATGTGAATTCGGAGGGCACTCTTTCCGCGATGTTATTTGACGCAAGTCTCGATCCTTGGTCTCTGAACAAATTTCTCAGGGTCATTCAGCCTATGGTTTCAAATAACCCAAGGCATCAAGTTCAACTTTAAGTCGCCAGTCCGGCGGCTTTTTATTTTTAGCCGCGGAGGTGGTGTGGATGGCGACGGTCGCCGGCACAATAAAGATCATGGACCAAGCCTCGCGCACGTTTCAGCGCATGACCAACCAGGTGCTTGAAACAACAACTCGCATGGAACGTCTGAAGCGTGTTGTGGAATCACCGATCGTCTTGCGCATGGATGCGAGCCAGGCCACTCAACAGGCAGAGCGCGTAGAGCAACCGATCCTCAAGCTGGCGCTTGATAACTCAGGACTGGAGAAGCAGGTCAATGCTGCCAGAGAGTTCATTGAGTCCCGTCTGCAGAATATCAAAGCGACGATCAAGGTGGAGATGCCCGAGAACGTCCGGACAGCAGCTGATCATGCCGAGCATCTGTCCACGTCCATGGCACAGATCGCGGATGAACAGAAGGTTATCGGCTCTCAGCAGTCACACGTTAACCATCAAATGCACGGGGCCAGCCAACACGCCGAAACCTGGATGGATAAGCTCCAAGGAATTGCTTCTGGCTATTATCTAATCCAAGGTATTCTTGGTGGCATTAAGGGGCTAATGGATACCAGCGACGAGTATATCAATACGCGGGCGAGGCTTGACCTGATTAACGACAAGATGCAGACCACAGCCCAGCTTCAAGATAAAATATTCGCCTCGGCGGAGCGGGCCCGCGG
>Ga0255334_1000984_pt1 | contig 15809 bp, 12 predicted proteins | sample EtOH5_35cm_T3_12_FD_202080 | JGI IMG/M metagenome (GOLD analysis project Ga0255334, IMG submission 202080) | Sandy soil microbial communities from University of British Columbia, Vancouver, Canada - EtOH5_35cm_T3_129 | ecosystem: Engineered > Artificial ecosystem > Sand microcosm > Unclassified ...
TGCAGGCCGTCGCGGCCCTTGGCCACTTCGTTGACCTTGATCCAGGCCAGGCCCTTGGCGCCGTAGATGCCGACGAACTGGGTGTAGGCGTCGATCTCGCCGCGCGAGATGGCGCTGCCGCCCGGCACGCGCAGGCCGACCACGCGGCCGTTGTCGCTGTTGGCGGGGCCGGAGAACACCTTGAAGTCGACGTCCTTCATGACGTCGGTCAGCTCGGTGAATTCAAGCTTGACGCGCAGGTCGGGCTTGTCCGAGCCGAAGCGGGCCATCGCCTCGCGGAACTCCATCACCGGGAACCGGGCGTCCAGGTCCACGTCGATGGCGTTCTTGAACACCGTGCGCATCATGTCCTCGAACAGGTCGCGGATCTCCTGCTCGGTCAGGAACGAGGTCTCGCAGTCGATCTGCGTGAACTCGGGCTGGCGGTCGGCGCGCAGGTCCTCGTCGCGGAAGCACTTGGTGATCTGGTAGTAGCGGTCGAAGCCCGACACCATCAGCATCTGCTTGAAGATCTGCGGCGACTGCGGCAGCGCGAAGAAGTGGCCCGGGTTGGTGCGCGACGGCACCAGGTAGTCGCGCGCGCCTTCCGGCGTGCTCTTGCCCAGCATCGGCGTCTCGATGTCGATGAAGCCCTGCGCGTCGAGGAACTTGCGCACTTCCATCGCCACCTTGTAGCGCAGGCGCAGGTTGTACTGCATCTGCGGGCGGCGCAGGTCCAGCACGCGGTGCGTCAGGCGCGTGGTTTCCGACAGGTTGTCGTCGTCGAGCTGGAACGGCGGCGTGACCGACGGGTTGAGCACGGTCAGCTCATGGCACAGCACCTCGATCTTGCCCGAGGTCAGGTTGGCGTTCTCGGTGCCGGCCGGGCGCGCGCGCACCTTGCCGGTGATGCGGATGCAGAACTCGTTGCGGATCTCTTCGGCCGCCTTGAACATCTCGGGGCGGTCGGGGTCGCACACCACCTGGACCAGGCCTTCGCGGTCGCGCAGGTCGATGAAGATCACGCCGCCGTGATCGCGGCGGCGCTGCACCCAGCCGGTCAGGGCCACTTCCTGGCCCGTCAGTTGTTCGGTCACGAGACCGCAATAGTGAGTACGCATGGAGGACATAAGAGAATTCCCGGAATAACGCGGCCGCTGGTGCGGCCGGCGATCAATTTGAAGACGTTGTGTCGGCGGGCTCGGCGAGGGCTTCGTCCGGCGCCCCGTCGTCGCGCGCCGTGTCGCTCTTGCGCGGCAGCTCGGTCGGCGCCACCACGCCCATCGAGACGATGTACTTCAGCGCGGCGTCGACGGTCATGTCGAGTTCGATGGTATCGGCCTTGGGCATCATCAGGAAGAAGCCCGAGGTCGGGTTGGGCGTGGTCGGCACGTAGACGCTGACGTACTCGCCCTGGAGATGGTTCTGCACGTCGCCGCCGGGGCGGCCGGTGAGGAAGGCGATGGTCCACGAGCCTTCGCGCGGGTACTGCACCAGCAGCGCCTTGCGAAAGGCATTGCCCGAGGACGACAGCAGCGTGTCGGACACCTGCTTGACGCTGGTGTAGATCGGCCCGACCACCGGGATGTGGCCCAGCAGCGCCTCCCACCAGCGCACCAGCCGCTGGCCGATGAAGTTGTGGGCCAGCATGCCGACCAGCAGGATGAACAGCAGCGTCAGGATCGCGCCCAAGCCGGTCACGCGCTTGCCGAACATCAGCCGGTCCGGGCGCCAGGTCTCGGGCAGCAGCGCCAGGCTCTGGTCCATCGTGCCGATGACCAGGCTCAGCACCCACAGCGTGATGCCCAGCGGCACCAGGACAAGCAGCCCGGTCAGGAACCAGGTCTTGAGGGCGGAGGTCTTCTTCGCCGGCACGGTGCGTTCTGCTTTCAATGGCAGGCGCAAGCGCTGCCGCAACCGCCGGCCGGGCTTGTCGATGCGGTGGTGCCCGAGGCCGCCGAAGCGGTCGAAGAGGCCCCGGCGCCGCCGGCCGGCTCGCCCGATGCTGCCGGCGCGCCGCCGGCGCTGTCGCCGCCCGCGGCGGGCGCGGTGGCCGGCGCGGAGGTGCCGCCGTTGCCGCCGCGGAAGTCGGTGACGTACCAGCCCGACCCCTTGAGCTGGAAGCCCGCCGCGGTCAGTTGTTTCTTGAAGGTGCCCGCCGCGCCGCAGGATGGGCAGTCGGTGAGCGGAGCATCGCTCATTTTCTGCAGCACATCGCGCCCGTGGCCGCAGGCGTCGCAACGGTAGGCATAAATCGGCATAGTGGCTCTCCGCGAGGATTCTGGAACGGAAACTGGATGGACGGATCGGAAGGCGCCGCCGTGCCGGCCGGGAAGTTGCCCTTCCCGGGCCGCCGCATGGCGGTGCAAAGCCTTGAATTATAAACCGTTCTGCGTGAGCCGGGCCGCAGGAAAAGGGGCAGAAAATGCATCCGGACGCACGCCAGGCGGGATGCGATGCCGGCGCCGCTCAGGCCAGGTGGACTTCCTTGACGCGCGGATGGTCGCCGATCCACTGCGGCAGCAGCGAGCCGAGCACCATGCCGCCGATCGAGAACATCAGCCCGACCATCTGCGGCGGCACCGCCGCGTCGGGGAAGGCGACCTCGCAGCACAGCCACGACGCCAGCCCCAGCAGGATGGCGGCGAGGCCGCCCTGGCGCGTGGCGGGCTTCCAGAACATGCCGAACGCCAGCGGCACGAAGGACGAGACCAATGTGACCTTGTAGGCGTTTTCGACCATGTGGAAGATCGACAGGTGCGAGTTCAGCGCGAACAGCGTCACCAGCACCGCGAAGCACAGCACCACGGTCTGCATCACGCGCAGGAAGCGGCGGTCGTCGAGGTGGCGGAAGTACGGCCGCAGGATGTTCTCGGCGAACGTCACCGACGGCGCCAGCAGCGTGGCCGAGGCGCAGCTCTTGATGGCCGACAGCAGCGCGCCGAAGAACATCACCTGGGCGAACATCGGCGCGTGGGTCAGGATCAGCTTGGGCAGGATCAACTGCGAGTCGGTGTTGATGTACTTCTCCACCATCTGCGGATCGATCATGGTGGCCGAGTACGCCAGGAACATCGGGATGAAGGCGAAGCAGAAATACAGCACGCCGCCGAGCACCGAGGCGCGCCCGGCGATCTGCTCGGTGCGCGACGAGGTCACGCGCTGGAACACGTCCTGCTGCGGGATCGAGCCCAGCATCATGGTAAACAGCGCCGCCGCGAAGCCGATGATCTGCACCAGGTCCAGCGACGGCAGGAAGGTGAACTTGCCGGCCGCCGCCGCGTGCGACACCACCGCGGCCACGCCGCCGGCCTGGCCGCTGACCTCGACGCCGATGTACACCATGCCGATCACGATGATGATCATCTGGATGAAGTCGGTCACGGCCACCGACCACATGCCGCCGAACAGCGTGTAGACCAGCACGCTGGCCGCGCCGATCATCATGCCGGCCTCCTGCGACAGCGCGCCGTCCGAGACGGTGAAGAACACCAGCCCGAGCGCCTTGATCTGCGCGGCCACCCAGCCCAGGTAGGACATCACGATGCACAGCGTGGTCAGCACCTCGGCCAGCCGCCCGTAGCGGTTGTGATAGTAGTCGCCGATGGTGAGCAGGTTCATGCGGTACAGCGGACGCGCGAAGAACAGGCCGACCAGGATCAGGCACAGCGAGGAACCGAAGGGATCGGACACCACCCCGGACAGGCCTTCCTTGAGGAACACGGCGGGGATGCCGAGCACCGTCTCCGAGCCGAACCACGTGGCGAAGACGGTGGCGGTGACGATGTAGAAAGGCAGGCTGCGGCCGGCGACCGCGAAGTCCGTGGTGTTGCGCACGCGCAGCGCGGCCCACAGGCCGATGCCGACCGAGATTATCCAGTAGATGACGACGAACCAGATCAGCATGGCGCTGCCCTATCCCAAAAATGCCCTTGCGGCGAAAAACCGGTTGCCGGGTGGGCGGGATGCTGCCTGTGCCTGTGCCGCCCTGCCCCGGGTCCAATTCATCGGTCGGGGCCGCATGGGTGGCTGATCTAGCCTGCGGTCGTAGCCGAATGGAGGGTAGGAGCATGCCATTGCTGGCACACTCCCCCCTAAGAACCGGACGTGCGAGTTTCCCCGCATACGGCTCAAGCCTTTGCAAAAATGTTAAACAAACACCGGCTTTTCAACGGTTCTACCGTAGTGATGCACTTGGACGTGACAGTTTGGGTGTAGCAGCACGCGATTGCCTAGAGCGTCAGAGCCACCGTGAACACGGTAGGTGATATGGTGGTCTTCCCACCCGGTCTCTTTGGTTATCTTGCACTGACACACCGCACACAAGCCTCGCTGGTCGACATACAGTTTGATCCACTGCTTCCGGTGAGACATGTGTTCCAACATGCGTTCACGGCGTAGATTTTCGCCATACATCTCCTGCGCTGGATCGAAGGGATGGAAGTCCCCCCGAATCTTCTTGTGCCGTCGAATGGGTGTTCGCTCAAGCGAATACAACTCCACCCACCGACTGCTGTCCGCCGCGTCGTCAACGACCCTGGTTCCGAACACCCAATTTCGATCTCCGATCGGCGCGTAGTACTTCTTACGCACCCAATCCGAATTCTTCTTCGGATGTCGCCGTTTTGCCCACCGCCACAGCGCCCTAAAAATCAGGTGCTCCATCTTGGTGAACGTTGCTTTCGCGACCACTGGGCTGTGATACTGAGCCCACCCTTTCAGCATCGGGTTCAGCAGTCGAATCAAATTCTCCTGCTTGGCCGTCTTGTTGGCGCTGATGACCTCCTTCACCTTGCGGTAGAACGCTTGCGCATTCTTCTTGCTCGGTTTGATGAGCATCGTTCCCGAGTATTTCCGGAAATTCCACCCTAGGAAATCAAAGCCCTCAGCCATGCTGACGATCCGCGTCTTCTCCGTGGACAGAGAGAGCCCCCGTGTTGCTAGGAACCTCTCTACCCACGGCTTTACTTCGCTTTCTAAGACCTCCGGCGTGTTGCCGGTGATCACGAAGTCGTCCGCGTAACGCACAACATTGACCTTGAGCCGCTTCGCGTTGGTGACTCCCAGTTTTGTCCGTAAGAACTCCACCAGTTGTCGTTCCAACCCATTCAGCGCCACGTTTGCCAGAGTCGGGGAAATGATGCCCCCCTGTGGCGTTCCGGCTTCGGTCGCCTGAAACTGGCCCTGAAATACCACGCCAGCCTTCAGCCATTTCCGCAGGATCACTTTGTCCATTCGGACATTGCGCTCCAGCCAGTCATGGCTGATATGGTCAAAGCAGCCTTTGATATCCGCCTCCAACACCCATTGGGCCGAAGCCTTCTGGGATAGCGAGACAAATAGCTGGGACATGGCATCCGCAGTGGAGCGATTGATCCGGAACCCATACGAGTTTGGATCGCTCGTTCCTTCGGACACCGGCTCCAGCGCCAGCAGATACAACGCTTGCATGGCCCGATCCAACATGGTCGGAATGCCCAGAGGGCGCTCCTTCCCGTTAGATTTGGGAATGTAGACCCTCCGTAATGGCATGGGTCGATACCCCCGGCGCTTCAACCGTCCGATGGCTGCCCATCGAACTTCAGGCAAGTCCCATAGTTCGCGGTCGACGCCAGCCGTCCGCTTCCCTTGGTTCTCCGTCACCCGTCTTACCGCCGATGCTTTGGCGGCAAACGAGCGGGTCAGAGATCGTTGCAGGGCTTTCACCCTGCGCCAATCCCCTTCCTGTGTCGCCTTCGCAATTCGAATCTGCATTGCTCGGACATTCCGTTCGACGCGGCGCCAATTAATGTCGCCCCATCGCTCTGGGATGCCGGAGGGCGCAGATTCATCCTTGCGGATCAATGCTTCCATGCTGCTCTCCTATCTTGAGGATTCTCCCCAAAATCAAGAGACAACATGCCCCTTGAGGGACACATTGCCCCTCAAGGGAAGAAAAATTAAACAAGCGAGTTCAGTCAGCCGTCTTGCGACGAAAGACCAGTTGGAAGTCTGCCCGCTTTCGCGTGGGGGAATGTCTCACCCCCTATCCGGACCATTACAGCCCGGCATTCGCTTTTTCCAACCTCCCATACCCGCACAGCCAACAGCGTCCCTTGCGGTTCGCCTGCCTGAGCCAAACTGCGCTCCGGCAGCCATACGGGCTTACCACGTTCCCTGCACGTTACACGACTGGGTTAGGGCCTGCCTATTCGCCGGTGGTCTTACAGCGACGTGTCCCGAGTTTTGAGCGGGACAACCGACCACATACCGTTTGGTTAGTGCCTATCAGCAGCTTTGGCACCGCAATCCTTACGACGTTTATCAGCAGTTCACTTACATTACCCATACCAGCCAGCCTGGCTCCTCAACCCCATCGCTGCTTGGAGTCTCTGCCCACCATCCTCACGGAGAATGGACACCCTTGCGGGGGCTACGTTGTCAGGAAAGCTTCACACCCCACCGTTACCAGTGACGCATGTCTCCCTAGGCTACTGCTAGTCGCATAGCAGGTTCTCTATCAGAGCACCCTCGCGGGTGAGTCCGACCGAACCATAACGCGCAGAGCTTCCGCTCCGGGACCTCACTTCCTTACTTCATGTGCCCCTTTACCAGCGAGCGCTTGACGACGGCGGTCTCTTTCGAGCGCATGCCCTCGTCCCAAAGAACGTAGCGCCGACCCTAACGGGTCGGTTTAAATGCTATGTAGCAGACACGCAACAAAACAGAAGTTGCATCTCCACCCGCATCCTCCGGAGAGGGTGCGTACCGCAAAGACATCTGCCCAAAGGCAAGCGTCCCCGCCTTTGGGCAATGGCTGGAAATCCATCCAGCAAATAGCAAGCTGTGAGTTAGCCGATATGCTGGCCTTCCCACAACACATGGACTCGCTCCGGCCTTGCGGCTGGGCTTGTCAAAGCAAGAGATGGTTGAGATTGGATGGTTCAGGCCGAGGCCCTCCCCTTGTCTCAACTAAGGTCGATGCTCTTAACGTAGAGCTGCCGGACACGAGAGTGCGTGTCGCACCAAAACGCGGATTATAGCCACGCAGGCCGCCGCGGGAGAAAAAAATTCCGGGCGCCGGGCAAATCCCCGAAGCGGTGCAGCGCGGGCGCCACAGGCGGGCCCGCGCGCGCCGGCGCCCCGGGAAAACGCGGGCGCCTATGCGCGCCGGCGCCAGATTTGCCAGTGCTCGCGCCCGGCGAACACCGGCAGCGAACCGGTGGCGGGACGGTCCTCCACCAGCTCGAAGGCCGGCGCCAGCAGCGCCTCCAGCCCGGCGCGCGGGATCGAGAACGGCGGGCCGCCGCGGGTCTCGTCCAGGAAGAAGTAGCCGGCCAGCAGGCCGCCCGCCGGCAGCAGTGCCGCCACGCGCGCGCCGTAGGCGGCGCGCATGGCCGGCGGCAGCGCGCACAGGAACGCGCGCTCGTAGATCAGGCGGCAGGCGGGCTCCGGTGTGAAGGCGAAGAAATCCGCCTCGCGCACCACGGCGCCGGCCGGCCCCAGCGCGTGGCGCGCGCTGGCCACGGCCTGCGGCGAAAAGTCGATCGCGGTCACGGGCCAGCCGCGCGCGTGCAGCCAGCCGGCTTCCCAGCCGTTGCCGCAGCCGGGCACCAGCGTGGGGCACGGCGCCAGCGCCGTGGCGAAGGCGGCGAACTCGGCCGGCACGCCGCCCAGGTCCCACGGCATGAAGCCCTTTTCGAAACGCTCGTCCCAGAACGCCGGGTCGGCGGCGTCGCGGGTGGCGAAGGCGGGCGCGGCGGTGTTGCCGGGGTCGCTGTCCTTGCGCTCCTTGCTGTCCTTGCCGCCCTTGTTGGCTTCGGTCACGCCGTGTCTCCTTGTGATTGTCCTGCCCGATGCGGGCCGCGAACGCGGCGGGCTACAGGTAGCCGCCCAGGCTCAGCAGTTCCGTCAGCACGATGCCGGCGAGGAAGCCGCCGGCCAGCAGCAGCGCCGTGGCGATCAGGCGGTTGGTGCGGCGCTGCTCGGCGATCAGCGTGCCCAGCAGCTTCTCCTGCTGGCCGTTGTCCACCAGCGCGCGGCGCTCGAGGAACTGGTGCGCGAGGCGCGGGAAGTCCGGCAGCATCTTGGCCCATTGCGGCGCCTCGACCTGGATGCGCTCCCACGCGCCCTTCCAGCCGACCTGCTCGTGCATCCATTTTTCCAGGAAGGGCTTGGCGGTCTGCCACAGGTCGAGGTCGGGATCGAGCTGGCGGCCCAGGCCCTCGATGTTGAGCAGGGTCTTCTGCAGCAGCACCAGTTGCGGCTGGATCTCGACGTTGAAGCGGCGCGAGGTCTGGAACAGGCGCATCAGCACCATGCCCAGCGAGATCTCCTTGAGCGGCTTGTCGAAGTAAGGCTCGCAGCAGGCGCGCACCGCGCTTTCGAGCTCTTCCACGCGCGTGTCGGGCGGCACCCAGCCGGACTCCACGTGCAGCAGCGCCACGCGGTGGTAGTCGCGGCGGAAGAAGGCGATGAAGTTCTGCGCCAGGTAGTTCTTGTCGAACTCGGACAGCGCGCCGACGATGCCGAAGTCCAGCGCGATGTAGCGGCCCAGCGTCTGCGGCGCCACCGACACGAGGATGTTGCCGGGGTGCATGTCGGCATGGAAGAAGCCGTCGCGGAAGACCTGGGTGAAGAAGATCTCCACGCCCTCCTCGGCCAGCTTGTGCATGTCCACGCCGGCCGCCCTGAGCGCCTCGTTGCGCGAGATGGGAACGCCGTGCATGCGCTCCATCACGAACACCTCGCTGCTGCAGAAGTCCCAGAACACCTCGGGCACCAGCAGCAGTCTGGTGTCGTTGAAGTTGCGGCGCAACTGGCTGCAGTTGGCGGCCTCGATCATCAGGTCGAGCTCGTCGTGCAGGTACTTGTCGAACTCGGCCACCACCTCGCGCGGCTTGAGGCGCTTGCCGTCGGCCCAGAAGCGCTCGAGCCAGGCGGCGAGGTCGCGCATCAGCGCGAGGTCGCTGTCGATCACCGGCAGCATGCCCGGGCGCAGCACCTTCACCGCCACCTCGCGGCCGTGGCTGGAGCCGCCCTTGAGCGTGGCGAAGTGCACCTGCGCGATCGACGCGCTGGCCACCGGCTGGTGGTCGAAGCTCTCGAACAGCGTGGCCAGCGGCCGGCCCAGCGAGCGCTCGATGATCTTGACCGCCACCACCGGGTCGAACGGCGGCACCTGATCCTGCAGCTTGGCCAGCTCGTCGGCGATGTCGGCCGGCATCAGGTCGCGCCGGGTCGAGAGCACCTGGCCGAACTTGACGAAGATCGGCCCGAGCCGCGTCAGCGCCAGCCGCAGGCGCTCGCCGCGCGGCATGTCGAGCTTGCGCCCGATGGTGATGACGCGCACCAGGAAGCGGATGCGGCGGCTCTTGAAGCCGGACAGCACGAGTTCATCCAGCCCGTAGTAGAGGATGACGAAGACAATCTTGCAAAGGCGCAGGAAGCGGGTCATGCAGGTTTCAGTATTTGGGCGCTACGGATTGGCCGATGCGGGCACAGCCATCGGCATGGGCGGGCGGCGTTCAGCGGTGGGCGGACGGCAGGCTGCCCGCCCCCGCGGCCGCGCCGCCTTGCGGGCGGGCGCGCTGCTCCAGCTTCTCCAGCCGCTTTTCCAGCCGCGCGAGATCGTCGCCGAGCGCCCGCACCCCGGTGCCGAACGTGTCGAGCGCGGCGTGGCGCACCAGGGTGGGCTGCTCGTCGAGCAGGTATTCGGTCACGTTCTCGACCAGCGTGCGGCCCAGCCGCCCGGCCTGCGCACGGGCGTCCTGCGCGCCCTGCACCACGCGCTGCGCCACGCTGTCGCTGAGCGGGCCGCCGAGGATGCCGCGCAGCGCGCGCGACAGGTCTTCGGCAGCATCCCAGCGCAGGTTGCGCGCCAGCGTCGACACGGTATTGGCCAGCTCGGCATCGCCCTCGATGCGCACGTGCTTCATCGCCGCCGCCTGCCCGCCGTCGGCGATGTCGGATGCCACCAGCGGCCATTGCTGCAGCGGCACGGTCAGCGTCACCGCGGGGGCCTCCTCCGCCGGCGCCGGTTCGACCAGCCCCTGGCCGGTGACGCGCAGGACCACCGTGAAGGCGGCCGCGTCGAAGCGCAGCGCGCGGCCGGCGAACGGCTGGAGCAGCGAGAGCGCCCACGGCTCCTGCTCGAGCAGGTGGTTCAGGGCGGTGATCGGAGGCGTGGTCAGGGCGGTGGGGAGGGTGGGCATAAGGGGGTCGGGCTGGGGGCGGGGCCTTTCAGTGCTTGCGGGTTGAGATCCGTGGGGGTCCGTGGGAATCCGTGAGGTCCGTGAAGTCCGGGTGGCTGGCGCCGGCACCGCGGCGCCGGACAAAAAGAAAGCCCACGTTTTCACGTGGGCCTCCATTCTAAGCCACCTGCAGGCGGGCGGCAGCCCGCCTGGCCGGCAGGCTCAGGACACCTGCTGGATCCCGGCCAGCACCCAGCCGCCGCTGCCGCTGACCGGCTTGGCCAGGTTCCAGACCTCGGCGAACGGCTGCGCCGGCTCGCCCGCCTTCTCGCGGATCATGCCGGAGAAACGCACGCTGGCCAGATGCTGCGCCGGGCTGTCCTCGATGCCCAGCAGCTCGGCTTCCAGCGTGACCACGTCGGTCTTGTTGACCTCGGCGCCGCGCTCGGCCAGGTCCATCTTGATCTCGGCGAACATTTCCGGCGTGGTGAACTCGCGGATGTCCTCGAGGTTGCCGGCGTCCCACGCGGCCTGCAGGCGCACGTAGTAGACCTTGGCGTTGCGCAGGAAGGCGGCGGTGTCGAAATCGGCCGGCACGCCCCACGGCTGCGCGGCGCCCGCCATCGCCGGCGCGGCCGCGCCGGCCGCGGGCATCACGGGATTGGCCGCCCCGCCGGGCACCTGCTGGCGCAGGACCGGCTCGCTGCTGCCGACCGAGCCGCCATTCATGCCGCCATTCGTGCCGCCCAGGCCGCCGCCGGCATAGGCCGGCTGCTGCGCGCGGCCGGCGCCGCCGCGGAACTTGCGGATCAGCCACATCACCACGAAGGCCGCCAGCGCGATCAGGATCAGGTTGGACAGGAAGCTCATCGCCGCGCCGCCCAGGCCGAAGTGCGACAGCAGCCAGCCGATGCCCAGGCCGGCGGCGATGCCGCCCAGCATGCCGCCCCAGTTGCGCTTGGGCGCGGCCGCGGCGGCTGCCCCGGCGCCAGCCGCGGCACCGGCGGGCGCGGCCTGCTGGCCCGGCTGCTGGGCCGGCGTCTGGCTGGGCGCTTGCTGCGGCGGTGTCTGCTGGCGCTGCGTCACGTTCGACGACTGCTTGCCGAAGCTGCGCGAGCCGCCGCCCAGCCGCTTGGCATTGGCGTCCAGCGCCATGCCGAGAGCGAGGGTGCCGATCAGCACCGCCGCCATGAATTTTCCGCGAATTTGCGACATTTTTGCACTTCCCCTGTCAAGTTCGCTCATCTTCATTGAGCCTATATCAGTCTAGTACTTCCGCCCGACGTGAAGAGCCACGACCCCGGCCGTCAGATTGAAGTATTCGACATTTTCCAGGCCCGCATGTTCCATCAGGCGTACAAGTGAAACCTGGTCTGGATGCATTCTGATCGATTCCGCGAGGTAGCGATAGCTGTGGGCATCCTGGGCCACGCGCTCGCCCAGCCAGGGCAGCACCTTGAAGGAGTAGATATCGTAGGCTTTTTCCAGCGGCTTCCAGACCTTGGAGAACTCCAGCACCATCACCTTGCCGCCCGGCTTGACCACGCGGCGCATCTCCGCCAGCGCGGCGTCCTTGTGGGTCATGTTGCGCAGGCCGAAGGCCACCGTGACGAGGTCGAAGTGGTTGTCGGGGAACGGGATGTGCTCGGCGTCGCACAGGCAGACCGGGGTGACGACGCCCTTGTTGAGCAGGCGGTCGCGGCCCACGCGCAGCATCGACTCGTTGATGTCGGTCAGCCAGACCTCGCCGGTCGGGCCGGCCTGGCGGGCGAAGGCCTTGGCCAGGTCGCCGGTGCCGCCGGCGATGTCGAGCACCTTGAAGCCCGGCCGCACGCCGGCCTGGGCGATGGTGAACATCTTCCACAGCCGGTGCATGCCGCCCGACATCAGGTCGTTCATGACGTCGTACTTGCTCGCCACCGAATGGAACACGCCGGCCACCTTGCCGGCCTTTTCCTCTTCGCTGACTTTCTCGAACCCGAAATGGGTTTCGCTCATGGCTTGCTCCGTAATTCAGTAATCTCGTCGGTATACGCGGCGGTGGTCGTGCCGGTCATCGTGCCGATGGCCGCGACGGCAGGCGCGCGCGGCGCCCGGGCTCAATGGTTGCCGCAGGCGTGGCCGCCGGCGGCGGGCATCGGGGCGTCGCGGTCGATCCCGGCCGCCTCCAGCCGCTTCAGGTAGGCCTGCCAGATGGCGTCCTGCTCGGCGCCGAGGCGGTACAGCAGTTCCCACGAATAGATGCCGGTGTCGTGCCCGTCGGAAAACCGGATCAGGATGGCGTAGTTGCCGACCTGCTCGACCGCCGCGATGGCGACGTCGCGCTTGCCGGTCTGCAGCACTTCCTGCCCGGGGCCGTGGCCCTGCACCTCGGCCGAGGGCGAGTTGACGCGCAGGTATTCGAAGGGCAGCCGGAAGCTGGCGCCGTTGTCGAAGCCCACCTCCAGCACGCGCGACTGGGTGTGCACGGTGAGGGCGGTGGGATGGGGAGTATCTTTTTCGAGGCCTGCCATGTGATGGGTGCGCGCGGCAGCGGGGACGCCGCAGGCCGCGGCCACACCCGCCTTCACGCTTCGTGTACGACCCGATAGCTTACCGCAGCCGCCTCTGCTTGCCCACTTTGCCCGCTTTGCGCCCCCCGCCCGTCCGGCTCCGCCTCCCAGTGCGCGCCGTCGGCGGCCACGTAGCGCAGGCGGCGGCCGTGGAAGGCCGCCACCGTGCTGCGGTGGGCGATGCTGACGATGGCCGCGCCGGGCAGCGACTCCACCATCAGGCGGTACATGGCTTCCTCGGTTTCCTCGTCGAGCGCGCTGGTGGCCTCGTCGAGGAACAGGTAGTCGGGCTTCTGCAGCAGCGCGCGCGCGAACGCCAGCCGCTGCTGCTCGCCCGGCGACAGCCGCAGCGACCAGTTGTCGAACACGTCCAGTTGCCCGGTCAGCGCGCCGAGCCGGGCCTGCACCAGCACCCGCTGCAGCGCCTCGGTGCTGTGCAGGGTGCCCGCGTCGGGATAGGCCAGCGCGTCGGCCAGCGAGCCGATCGGCAGGTAGCTGCGCTGGGGCAGGAACAGCATGCGCGCCGCGCGCGGCATCGACACCGTGCCGCTGCCGTAGGGCCAGATGCCGGCCAGCGCGCGGAACAGCACGCTCTTGCCGCAGCCGGACGGGCCGCTCACCAGCCAGCGCTCGCCCGGCGCGATCTGCAGCGAGAACGGCGCCACCAGCGGGCGCTGCCGGATCTCGCCGCGGTTGCCGGTGCGCACCGGCAGCGCCAGCGCCAGCGTGTCGATGCGGATGGCCGCGCCGTCGGCCTGGTCCACCTCGATGTCGCGCACGCCGGTGTGCTCCCGGTCCTGGCGCTCGGCCACGCGGATGGCGTCGCCGAAGTCGATCAGCCGGTTGGCCGCGGCCTTCCAGCCCACCAGCGTGGCATAGCTGTCGACGAACCACGACAGCGCGCCCTGCACCTGGCCGAACGCGGAGCTCATCTGCATCAGTCCGCCCAGCGTCATCTTGCCGGCGAAGTAGCGCGGCGCCGCCACGATCAGCGGGAAGATGATGGCGAACTGGCTGTAGCCGGAATTGACGAAGGTCAGCCGCCGCGTATAGCGCATCAGCTGGTTCCAGTTGGCGCGGATGCGGTCGAAGCGCGAGCGCAGGCCGGCCTGCTCGGTCGGCTCGCCGCGGTACAGCGCCACCGGCTCGCTGTTCTCGCGCAGGCGCACCAGCGTGAAGCGGAAATCCGCCTCGTACTGCTCCTGCTGGAAGTTCAGGCCGATCAGCGGGCGCCCCACCATGTGGGCGATCAGCGAGCCGATCACCGCGTAGCCGACCGCGAACCACACCATGTAGCCGGGAATGGTGAGCGTGGTGCCGCCCAGCGCGAAGCTGATCGGCCCCGACACCGCCCACAGGATGCCGACGAAGGACAGCAGCGTGACCACCGAATTGAGCAGCCCGAGCGAGAGCGACAGCGCGCCGTCGGTAAACGAGCGCAGGTCGTCGGCCAGCCGCTGGTCGGGGTTGTCGGTGGCGTGGGTCTGCTCGATGCGGTAGTAGGCCTGGTGGCTGAGCCAGTGGTCCATGAACTGGCCGGTCATCCACGTGCGCCAGCGCATCTGCAGCATCATGGTGTAGTACTGCCGCGAGATGGCCGCCACGATGAAAAAGCCGGCGATCCACGAAAAGCGGATCAGCAGCGCCTTGAAGGAGGTGTAGTCATGCTGCTCCAGCGCGTTGTAGAACACCCGGTTCCACTCGTTGAGCAGCACGTTGATGTAGACGATGCCGAGATTGAGCGCCACCACGAAGGCCAGCAGCCCGAGCCCGGCCTTGCGGTCCTCGGACTTCCAGTAGGGCTTGATCAGCGCCCAGGTCTCGGCCACGCGCAGGCGGCTCTGGATCTTGAGGGCACGGGCCGGCACGGCCGGGCCGGGTACGGTAACGGAAGTCGGTGTGGACATGGCACCTTTCGCGCAAGCAGGTCACGCACGGCCGTCGGCCTGCGCTCGTGGAAGATATTAGCCTCTTAGAAGCCGGCAGCGCGTGCCGGGTTCCCCAGCCACTACAACGCGGCGCGCCGGCATGGCGTGGACACGCCTAGCCCATCTCCCCGATGTGCGCCAGCGCGTCGCGCAGCACCGGCAGCCGCGACGCCAGTTCCGCCACCCGCGCCGCGTCGGCCTCGCGCTGCGGCGCGGCCCACACGGCTTCCGGGAAATGCGTGTCCCAGCGATAGCGCGGAATGACATGCCAGTGCAGGTGCGGCACCATGTTGCCGAAGGCGGCGAGGTTGACCTTGTCGGGCGTCATCACCTCGCGCACGACGCGCTCGACGCGCGCCACCAGCCGCATCAGCCAGGCCTGGTCGTCGTCGGGCAGGTCGGTCTGCTCGGCCACGTGGCCGTTCCAGACCACGCGGCAGAAGCCGGGGAAGCGCGCGTGCTCGACCAGGATGATGCGGGCGCGCTCGCCGCGCCAGACCAGCTCGCCGCCGTCGGTTTCGCAGAGGGGGCAGTCGGGGACGATGCTCATGCCGCGATGCCTCCGCGATGCCGGCGTCCTGCTCCCTTCCCCCGCCGCGGGAGAGGGGCGCGAACCGACCGCCTGCCGGCGCCCGCGGCGCTCGCCGCCATCACACCAGCACCCGCTCGATGCCGCCGGCGTTGGCGCGGGCCACGTACTCGGGCATCCAGTCCTGGCCCAGCAGGTGCCTGGCCATCTCGACCACGATGTAGTCGGCCTGCACCGTGGCGTCTTCCTTGTAGCGCGACAAGCCCTGCAGGCACGACGGGCAGCTGGTCAGGATCTTGACGTCGCCGCCGAAGCCGTCGGCGCGCAGCTTGTCCGCGCCCCGGGTCATCTCCTCTTCCTTGCGGAAGCGGATCTGCGTGGACACGTCCGGGCGGCTCACCGCCAGCGTGCCCGACTCGCCGCAGCAGCGCTCGTTCTTCTCGATCTTGCCGCCGCCCTCGTTGCCGCCCATCAGCGCGTTGACGAGCTTGGTCGGGTCCATCGTCTTGATCGGCGTGTGGCACGGGTCGTGGTACATGTAGCGCGTGCCGGTCACGCCTTCGAGCTTGACGCCCTTCTCCAGCAGGTATTCGTGGATGTCGATGATGCGGCAGCCCGGGAAGATCTTGTCGAATTCATAGCCGGCCAG
>Ga0255334_1000985_pt1 | contig 15768 bp, 9 predicted proteins | sample EtOH5_35cm_T3_12_FD_202080 | JGI IMG/M metagenome (GOLD analysis project Ga0255334, IMG submission 202080) | Sandy soil microbial communities from University of British Columbia, Vancouver, Canada - EtOH5_35cm_T3_129 | ecosystem: Engineered > Artificial ecosystem > Sand microcosm > Unclassified ...
CCTTTGCCTTTTTCGTTGGCCGGGTCGTAGACCTTGGTCAGGTCACCCCCGAGGCGGAAGGTCTTGAACGGCTGCATCTCGTGCTTCTTCTCAAGCACATCCGGCGAGCAGGTGTAGAGCGTGCAGAACGGTTCGAGCCAGGCGAATTTCGAGTCGACCTTGAGGTCGGACATGTCCTGTTCCTTGCCGTTCTTCTTCTCGAATTCTTCCGGGTCTTTGACACCGGCGAGTACTCGATCACCCAGGCGTTTCAATGCGCCATTGTTTTCCTGACGCAAATCCACACCGTTGACCTGGGCGAAACTGGCGATCATCGCCAGCGGCGGCAGGGCGTAGTTGTGATAGGCGAGGGCGCGTTGCTGGCGCTTGAGTTCGTTGGGCAAGAAGCCTTGGGCGTCGACCTGATTGGCGCCGACCTTGTATTCCTTCACGGCCCAGTCGAACAGGTCGCGGCGGTTAGTGGCGACGGACGTTGCCATCACCGACCAGGCGGCCCAGTACGAATGGTTGTTGGTTTTATCCAGCGGCAGGTTGTCCCAATCGCTGACCACCTGATCGGCCATTTTGCTGAACCAGGCTTCAATCAACTGCGACTCTTGCTGATGGTTGGCCAACGGATGCGAGTCGGAGAACTTCAGGCGGATATACGAAGACGCCATGCTGCCCAATGCCCATTTGCGCATCGATTTTCCGGTGTGGTTGAAGTCTTTGGACATCAGCGCATCGGCCTTGGCCCAGGCGGTCAACCAGTTCAGCGTGCATTCAAGCTGTTCCGGGCGACCGTCACGCATGAACTGCATCACGCGTTTGCTGGTGCCGCGCTCGATCTTGGTGATGTCGGCGGTGGTGTCGCGGAAGGCTTTTTCCGATGCCTCGTTCAGAGTCGAACGGGCCTTGTCGGAACCTTCGTATTTGCTGCGAAATTGCAGCGCGCCGGTGTACGGCGTCGGCATCGCGTCACAGCCTTCTTTGCTGTCGCCGGTTTTGACTTTTTCAATCGGCGCGAAGTAACCCTGTGGCGGACGCAGCGGCGCGGCGGCCTGGGTGGCGCCGGCGAACATGGCCAGCGTCAGCAGGGAGGGCGCGAGTAACTTTTTCAAAGTTCGGGTTTGCATGATTGCCTCATTGCCCGACCGAAGCAGTACGCTGCTCGGCGCTCGGGAACACGTTGCGTTTGCAGATTTTCGCTTCGACTTTTTGCGGCGCGGCACCTGCTTCAGGGCCCTGGACTTCGACGGCCAGCAGATTCTGCGAGGCCCAGTCTTCGTCCGTGCGCAACTCAAAGGCGAAACGCCCGTCAGTGTCGGAGGTTTCCGGTTTTTCGATCTTGATGTCCTCGTGGCGACCGTTCATGTACCAGAGGGTGGCTTGCAGGGTTTTCACCGACGGATCGGCGAAACGGATGTCGACCTGGTGACTGCTGTTTTGCAGGTTCAGGTTCTTGCTGTTGACCATCAATTCGTTCTTGCCCGGTTTCAAAGTTGCACTGCCGGTCATCTGTGCATCCTTGCCTTCGCAACCGTTGTCCAGCAGCGCCATCATCTGGCGGTAGATGGTTTCCTGGTCAAGGCGATAGAGCGGCGAGAATTCCCAGATCAGAATCTTCGGCGGCTTGGTCTGGAACTCTTCGCTGCCCAGGTACTGCAGCATCGAACCTTCCAGGCCACCGCCGGGGAACGCCACGTTAAGGATGTCGGCGCCGATGGCCTCTTCGAGGAAACCGGCGAAGTTGTAGTTCTTGCCACTGTGGCTGGTGCCGACCAGGGTGATCTCGGGATTGCCGGAGTCACTGAACAGGTCGCCATCCGCCGCTTCGCCTTTTGGCTCGGTGGTGAACTGATCCATGTACTGGATCGCGTAGCTGGTGCCACAGAGTTGACCGGCCATGTTGTGTAACGTTCCGGTCTTGCCCATGCGACCCGACTTATGGCTCTCGAATTCGCGCTTCGGAATGCCGGCAAACTCAGGCAGTTGCTTGATTTTCTCGCCGACGATTTTCGCAGTGCGCTGGGCGCCATACGGCGTCCAGTGCTGGTCGCCGCGGAAGTAGAAGTCGTGGGCGGGCAGGGTGTCGGGCAGCGATTCGTTGGTCAGCGGCGACAGGTCCGGCACGACATAACCCATCTGCTCGAAACGGCCGAGCATGGTCTTGTAGTTCCTCAAGGCCTTGTCGAAATCGAATTTGGCCTTGTCTTCCGGATTGAGCTTGTTGCGGTTCACCAGGCCACGAGTGGGTTGATAAACAACAACGAGCTCCACGCCTTTGCTCTTGAACGCATCGTGCAGTTCTTTCATACGTTTGTAGCCGGCGGGCGTGGTGTCGAATTCGGTGCGCAAGTCTTCCTGCGTACGGAACAGCCAGTCGCCCTGAGCCTGCACCAGCGTGGTGAAGTTCTGCTGATAACGCGTGGTGTAGTTCTTCGCGTCGTGGGCGGCCGGACACAGGCTGCAGCACGGCTCGGCGTTGAATGCCGGTGGACTTACTTTTGCGGCAGCTTCGTCGGCACGGGCGCAGGCGCTGGCCGCGAGAATGCCGACGGTCAACGCCGACAGGCTGAGTAATTTGATCAAGTGTGGGTGCATAAAATTATCCTCAGTCCCGCATTTCGGTCTGGCGTTCGACAGGGTCGATCAGCACGGCTTTCTGCTGGCGCACCAGCAGGTCGAGAATTTCATCCTGACGCTCGCCGAGAATCCCGCTGAAGCTGATGCCGCTGGATTTGGTCGGGGCGAGCATGGACACGCGATACAGCTCGACGCTCAGCGGCGAGTCGATAGACAGCGGTCCGCTGCCGTTACCGGCCAGTTCGCCGCCAACGATGATCAGCGACACCTGGGCATCGAACGGATCGAGCTTGATGTCGCGGTCGGTGTCGCTCAGGTCCTTGATGTGGCCGTAGACGCCGGTCAATCCGTTGGCCATGGCCAGGTTTTCGTAGAGGCGGATGTTCACGCTGTTACGAATACGAATGCCGTGACGCTTGTTGCTGATGACCTTGTTGGCCCACAGCAGGTTGTCGCCACTCTCGTAAAGGGTGATGCCGTCGGTGTGGTTCTTGTAGATCTCGTTGTAGGCGATGATGTTGTTGACGCTGTTACGGTCGATCACCAGGCCCGACAACTTGTTGTCGTAGCTGCGGTTGTTGAAGATGAAGCTGTCGTTGACCTCACGGGAAATGATGATCCCGTGCTTCTTCTTGGTCCCGTAGACGGTGTTGTCAGCGATGATCAGACCGTGCGAGCGGTCATGCGGGTCGATGCCGTAGACGATGTTGTCTTTGTAGGTGTTGCCCTTGACCACAAAGTCGCGGGTTTCGTAGCAGTAGAAGCCGTACCACATGTCCGAGAATTCGGAATCGATGATCCAGCCGCTCGGCTCAGGGCGCTTGAGCACCTTGGCCATGTTCGGCGTGTACTGGGAAATACTCACGCCATAGGACTTACTGTTGGCGTAGCCGAAACTGGCCATCTTGCTGTTGGCGATGTAGGTCTGGGTACCGCCCCAGGCGAGCAGGAACGGACGGAATTCCTTCGGCGACTTGAACGTCGCCGGGCCGTTGTCTTTCTCGCGCCAGCCGGTGATTTTGGTATCGCGCACAAACAGCTGGCCGTCGTTGACCAGGAACGAACCGGCCTCCTGGGACAGGCGCAATTCCTGGGTCTGTTTGTCGATTTCGAGGATGCCTTTTTCACCGACCACGATCGGCAACTTCGCCAGGAACACGCCCGGCGAGGTTTCGCTGAAGTACTGCTTGGGCAGTTTCTTCGCCAGGTCCTTGAGGTTCATGTAGCCGTCGTCGATGAAAATCGCCTGCGGGATGCCGTGCTGACGCACCACCCATTCGGCCATTTTGTTATCGCCGCCGATGAAGTCCTTCAGGGCGTTTTCCTGCATCATCCGGCGCACGCTGATCTTGCCGGCCTTGGTGCGCACGATTTTCGCGGCGATGGCGTCGCTGGTGTAACCGGAGGTGTCCGGCAGTTTCGGTTTTGCCAGTTCCAGCGGTGCGGTGGGCGCGCTGCTGACGGTGTAGGTCTTGGCCTGTTGCAATTCCTTGGCCGTGGTGGTCGGCTTGACCGGCTCCACATTGGCGAAGCACGCCGAACTGGCCAGCAGCATCGCGCCGGCCAGCAAGGTCAATGAGCCTCTCTTCGGACTGTTCATGTCAGGAACTCCCTTAGCGGTTCGCATCAGAAGCGCCAGATCACGTCGACAAACGCGCGGTGCATGTACGAGTCGACTTCTTTGCCGTAGGCATCGCCCGGCTTGAACACACCGCCACGCAAACGCACGAGGGCCGACGGCTCATCGATCGACTGGCTCAACGCGGCAGGCAACAGGCCCTGCTTGAAGTACTTGGTGACGACGAGGTCCATTTCCTGACCGAGGTCTTTGTTGCCATCTTCCAGCGGCAGGGACGTGCTGGAGAGAATCGCGCCGGTTGGGTCGGTGTCGTTCTCGACGGCATTGATGCCGTTGCTACCGACCGGCTTGTTGCCGTCGACGCGCCAGAACTTGTGGTAGATCACACTGGCGTCGTATTCGTCGTTGAGCATCCACGAGCCGAACAACGTGGCGGTCTGCATGTTGTTCATTTCGCCACGGAAGGCTTCGCCGAAACGGTGAACCCGCGAACGCGTACCGGTGTAGTTCGAACGGTTGCTTTCCAGGCCGTTCTGTTCGTAATCGGCACTGGCGCGGGCATAGGCTGCACCGACTTGCCATTGCGGATCGAGGCGCAGGCGCACACCGACGTCGGTGGCCCAGCCATTGAGGTCTTCACCGCGCTTGGCTTCGGTCGGGCGGGAGCCGTCGGCATTGAGCTGATTCACTGTGTCGGTGTCGCCGCTCATGCCGGTGACGCTGCCCCAGTAATTGACGGTGTTGGTGTTGCGATAGTTGTAGGCGTCGCTGTCAGCGGTGAGGCCGAGCCAGCTGATGTCGCCGTTCTGTTTCTTGTCCAGCGAGTCGCCGGCCACACCCGGTTCCGGGTAGTCGAGCTTGCCGTCATCGTGGGTGTGATGACCGCGGATCCCGACCCAGTTGCCCGGCGTCCATTGATACGCCGCATCGGCGTAGAGGTGCAGGCGGTCCTTGTCTTTGGGGGCCAGTTCTTTCAGGTCGGTGCGGTATTCGCTGAAGCGTTCGGCGACACCGACGTTGGCGCGCAACAGGGTGGTGTCGAAGGTCCAGTTCAGGGCTTCGATGTTGGTGTCGCGCCATTGGCCGTCGTCGTTGCGCAGGCGTTGGCGACCGAGCTTCAGCTGTTCGCCCGGATACGGCGTGAGGCCGCTGTAGCCGACCCAGAATTCACGCATGGCCAGGTAGTTTTTCTTGGTCTTGCGATCACCGTTGTCGGTGGTCTGGGTGCCGTCGCTGTCGGACTGCTGCAAGGTGTCGGTTTCGATGATGTCGGTGGACGTCACGGCCTGACCCATGGCGTAGGCGCTCCACGCGCCGCTTTCGCCATAGACCCATGGACGCAGGTCGAGACCGACACCGCTGACGTCGCCGCCACTGGCGGTGCCGAGGTCACGGTCGTCTTCGGACTGGCCGGTGACTTTCACATCGAGACCGTAGTTCTTGGTTTCGGTCAGGGCCGCCAGGGTTGGGCACGACCACAAGAGGGCGAATGACAGGCCAATACCAGCCTTAACAAATGGATTCAACTTCATAGGGATTCCTCGCCGTCTTCTTCTTCCAGGGCATGCAGTTCCAGCGTGTTCGGACTCAAGGCACCACGAACGGCCTGTTCTTGTTTCAACAGGCGTTGGGCCTCGGCGAGCTGGGCAGGCGGCAGTTGGGCTTCAAGTGTTTGCGCAAGCTCGGTGGCTTGCGGGGTGTTCTGCGCCTTGGCCAATTGGCTGAAGACGTAAGCGTTAAGCGGGTTGGGCCGGGTGCCCTTGCCTTGGGAAAACAGCTGGGCGATGGCGAAGTCGGCGCTGTTCTGGCCGTTGCGCGCAGCGGTCAGCAGGTGATCCAGTGCCTTCTGCGAATAGACCTTGCCCAGGTAACCGCGGCGGTAAATCTGGCCGAGGTAGTAATCGGCGGCGACTTCTTTGCCGACGGCTTTCTGGAAATGTTCTTCGGCGACTTTCGCGTCGGCCGGCACCCATTTGCCTTCGTAGTAGAGCTTGCCGAGCAACAGTTCGGCGCGCGGCTGGTCAGCGGCACGGCCGTTGTCCAGGTACTTCATCATCGTGTCGACATCGCCGAGTTCCGGGAAGTCGTAGAGCAATTGCGCCAGGCTGACCCACGAAGCAGGGTAGCCGGGAGCGATGTCTTCGAGCAGCGACTGAGCGGTTTTCTCGTCGGTCTTGCCCAGGCTCGCATCGCCCAATACACGAGCGACACTATCAACGCGCTGAGCGGAAACGGTGCCGCGGGTATGCGCCGCTTGCATCTGTTTGATTAGCTCGGCCTGCTGTTCCGGTTTGCCTTGTTTCTGGTAAACCGTGGCCAGCTCGACGTAGCAGATGTCGGTGGTGTTCAACGCGGCTTTGCAGATGGTGACGACCTCGTCGAGGTGCTGGTCGTAGGTGCCCTGGGTGCGATAGAGCAGCACTTGGGCCAGGCCCGCTTCCGGTTTGCCTTCGGCACGCCATTGGCTGATCTGCTTTTGCGCGTTGACGTTCGGAAAACTGTGGGGGTATTGCAGGTACAGCATCGCCAGCGGGATCAGCGTGTTGCCTTCGCCATTGGCCGAGGCTTTTTTCAACAGGCCTTCGGCTTCGTGCTGTTCGGCTTCGGTGGAGCCGGGCTTGGCCACCAGCAGACGACCCAGGCGAGCCTGAGCGCGCGGTGAAACGTCGGCCGCGGCGCGGTAAGTCGCCTCAGCCTGCTTGACCTGCGCCGGGTCGCGGCTGTCGACCTGGATATCGGCGAGGCCCACTTGAGCCTCGCTGTAGCCCAGGTCGGCCAGTTGCTTGTAATTCTGCTGAGCCAGCGCGGTGTCGCCGCGCTTGAGGGCTTCATTGGCCAGGCGCTGGTCGGGCAGGCCGGCGCAACCGCTGAGGCTGATGGCCAATGCCAATGCGCAGAACGCATAACCCTTGTGGGAGTAGGCTTGCTCGCGAAACACGCGCTGCGGTGCATCAGACAAACCGAGTTGACCCTTTCGCGAGCAAGCTCGCTCCCACAGGGATTGCGGTGTATTCAGGATGTTTATGATGTTCACAGGCATGTCCTCGATTTAAAGACCGGAAGCCATGGCTTTATCGATCAGCCAGTTCAGGTTCGGGCCACGGTCGCTGTTCACTTCAACCGGGCGGCCGGCGAATTTGCTGTCCAGCGGTTCGTCAGGCTGGATCAACACGCGGATGTCGGACGACAGGTCGGCGCTTTTCAGGCTGGTGCTGCTGACGATCTTGCCGGTGCGGGTTTTGTCTTCGCCGGCAATCTGGAAGCTGACGTTGGTGCCTGGGCGCACGTCGCCGAACTGGCGATAGGAGAAGCGCGCTTCGACGTTGGCTTCGCTGTTGCGTGGCACCAGTTGGAAGATCACGTCGCCCTTGCTGGCGTACTGACCGTTGGCGACCAGTTGCTGGGCCACGGTGCAATCGCATGGCGAGGTCAGGGTGCCGGTCATTTGCTTGCCGAACAGTTCTTCAACCTTGGCCGGTTGCAGTTGATTGTCGTCAAGATGACCTTTGAGTACGTCGAGCATGCTGGTGCTGAACGTGGCGAGCGGAGCGCCTTTGGCGGCAACGCCGTCAGCCTTGATCAGGCTCTGCACGGTGCCGTCACGCGGCATGGTGATGTTCATGCCCGGCACGCTGACCAGACCGGCCTGCGCATGGCTGACGAAGTACATGCCATACACCGATTTGAAAATGAAACCGAACGCTGCCAGGCCGACGATGAAAATCGCCAGGCTGAAGGTCACTGCACGCAGACGACCGAACGCGGTCATGCCGTGGCCGCCATCCTTGATCTTGCGCGCCTTGGTGAAGTTGTCGCGCTGCAGGGTTGCCAGCACTTCACCCATGCTGACGATGTCGCCGGCCAGGTGAGAGGTGATCAGGTGGCGCAGGGTCGAGATGTCTTGCGGTTCCAGGTTCTGGAACTGGCAGCCGACGCGACCGGTCGGGCGGTCGAAGGAGCGCACTTGCAGCTCTACGTCCATGGCCAGGCCGAGGTTATCGATGACGAACTGCAGGCGAGCCTTGTACACGTCGCCGATCTTCAATGGCAGCTGACCGGCGTTGAAAGCCAGGCCGCCAGCGGAGAGATCGATCACTCGAGCTTCCACCGGGGTCCGGTCCGGACCGAAGAAGCGCAGCTTGGCCGGAATTTTCACTCGGGCGTGTTGGCGCTGGGCTTCTGACTCATGCACTACGTTGGCGTTGACGGCGGTATTCATAGGGGCGATTTCCTGGTTAATTCAAAAAGGGGCGGTCAGACCATCATCAGCAGCACGGCGACAAAAATGCTGCCTGCGGAGAAGGTCATGGTCCGAGACGACCAAGTGTTGAACCAACGTTGAAAGCTGGCGAGATCACGGGTCAGGGAAGTGGGCTGGCGAGTCCAGGACTGTTGGTCGAGGCGGAAGAACACGTAGATCTTCACCAGTGCACCGACGATCTGGTTGTAATAGAGAATCGCCGGGTAGGCCGGTCCGATCCGGTGCCCGGACAAGGACAGCAGCACGGTCAGGATCAGGCGGGTGATGCCGATCCACAGCAGGTACACCAGGATGAACGCAGTGCCGTACTTGAAGGACGCGATGATCGCGACCGTCAGGCCCAGCAGCGATGTCCACATCGACACGCGCTGATCGAACAGCACCACCGAGGTGAACAGGCCGAGGCGTTTAACACCCAGGCCCAACGCACGAGCGTTCTGGCGCAGGTTGTTGCCGTACCAGCGGAACATCAGCTTGCGGCTGGCCTTGATGAAGCTTTTTTCCGGCGGGTGTTCCACGGTGTGGATCGCGGCGTCCGGCACGTAGAACGTGTCGTAGCCCAGACGCATCAGGCTGAACCAGCTCGACTTGTCGTCACCGGTCAGGAACTTGAAGCGACCCAGGCGCCAGTGTTGCAGCGAGTCGCTTTCCACGTCGGCGATGAAGTCCGGGTTGGTGACCACGGTGGCGCGGAACACCGACATCCGGCCAGTCATGGTCAGCACGCGCTTGGACAAAGCCATCGAGCACATGTTGATGTGACGCTGGGCGAAGCGCAGTTTGTGCCACTCGCTCATGATGTAGCCGCCGCGCACTTCGCAGAACTCGTTGGTGGTCAGGCCGCCGACGTTGCCGAACAGCTGGAACCACGGCACGGTCTTGAGCACGACGCCTTCGGCGAGCACGGTGTCGCCATCGATCACGGCGACCACTGCACGGTCGTCCGGCAGGTGGCGGGAAATGGCGCGGAATCCGTAGGCCAGGCCATCACGCTTGCCGGTACCGGGAATGCGCACGAAGTCGAGCTTGACCCGCGCGGGCGGATTCATCTTGGCCCAGAGGCTTTTCACCAGCTTCTCATCGGACATTTCCACGATCGAGCAGACCATGGTGGTCGGCAGGCCGCAGTCGATCGCTTCGCGAATCACCGAGGCATAGACCTGGGCAGTGGTCAGCGCGTCGATACGAAAACTGGTGACCATCAAAAACACATGGGACGGGTCTGCCGCTTTACCCAGCTTGCGCACTTTGCGCCGCAGGTGCGGGTAGACCACGTACAGAAACAGCATGCCGCGCAGGAAGTGCGTGGCACCCATCGAATAGCGCCAGATCCCGATGAAGCCGATCAGGAAGATGAAGTCCTTCGACTCGGAATCGAACGTACTCGCAGGCAACGCCATGGCGATGCCCATCAGAATACTTAAGTAAAACAGCCAACCGGCGGCCTGAAGTAGGCCGTGCTTTAGCCTGTGCATAATCTGCATCCGTCTCTATCTCGGGCGAGCCTGTGGGGTGGCCCGATGGGGTTAAGGCAGGCGTAAATGCCGAAGGTTGTGGCGCCCCGGAGGGCGCCTTCGCCAGCAAGCCGGCTCCTACAGGTTTGCGGTGATTTTGTAGGAGCCGGCTTGCTGGCGATCAGCGCGAAGCGCTTACAACCTGCCGGTTACCAGCAGATGCCTTCAGTCCGGTCACTCACGCTGGTGGCTTGAGACATGAAGCCGACCAGGTCGATCACTTGCTTGCCATGCGGGGCGTTCTGCGCCAGGGCGCGGAATTTCTCGTCACGGTTGCCGAGGATGATCACGTCGGAGTTGTTGATCACTTCGTCGAAGTCGGAGTTGAGCAAGGACGAGACGTGAGGGATCTTCGACTCGATGTAGTCCTTGTTCGCACCGTGAACGCGGGCGTATTCGACGTTGGCGTCGTAGATGCTCAGGTCATAACCCTTGCCGATCAGCATTTCGGCCAGATCCACCAGCGGGCTTTCGCGCAGGTCGTCGGTGCCTGCCTTGAAGCTCAGGCCCAGCAAGGCGACTTTGCGTTTGTCGTGGCTGGAAACGATGTCGAAGGCGTTCTGTACCTGGGATTCGTTGCTGCGCATCAGCGAGTTCAGCAGCGGCGATTCCACGTCCAGAGCACCGGCGCGGTAGGTCAGGGCGCGCACGTCTTTCGGCAGGCAGGAGCCGCCGAATGCGAAGCCTGGACGCATGTAGTACTGGGACAGGTTCAGCGTTTTGTCCTGGCAGACCACTTCCATCACTTCGCGGCCGTCGACGCCGCACGCCTTGGCGATGTTGCCGATTTCGTTGGCGAAGGTCACCTTGGTGGCGTGCCACACGTTGCAGGTGTACTTGATCATCTCGGCAACGGCGATGTCCTTGCGGATGATCGGCGCGTCGAGCTCTTCGTACAGCGATTGCAGAACGTCGCCGGACGCCTTGTCGAACTCGCCGATGACGGTCATCGGTGGCAGGTCGTAGTCGGCGATCGCGGTGCTTTCACGCAGGAACTCAGGGTTCACCGCCACACCGAAATCAACGCCGGCTTTCTTGCCGGAGCAATCTTCGAGAATTGGGATGACAACGTTTGCGACCGTGCCCGGAAGAACGGTGCTGCGAACCACGATGGTGTGGCGGGTGGTCTTGTCACGCAGGACAAAACCGATCTCGCGGCATACCGCTTCGATGTAGTTCAGTTCCAGATCGCCGTTCTTCTTGCTCGGCGTGCCGACGCAGATCATCGACAGGTCGGTGTCGCGAATCGCCTCGGCGAAGTCGGTCGTACCGCGCAGACGGCCGGTTTCGATTCCCTTGGCCAACAGTTCGCCCAGACCCGGTTCAACGATCGGCGATTTGCCGGCGTTGATCATATCGATCTTGTCTTTGGCGACATCGACGCCAACGACGTCATGGCCCCGTGCAGACAGGCAACCGGCACATACTGCACCGACGTAACCCAAACCAAATATGCTGATGCGCATCGCATTTACCTCTCTATTTTCAAGCCGGTATTTACCAGGCCATTAAATGGCCGGTGTTAATCGTGTTCAGCGGTCATAGTGCACTCGGAAGTTCGGGCGACAGGCGCCGCAATGCCGGGTGCAGGCATATAAGTTCCGAGTGTCTAAATAAGTGCACTCAAGATGTGCGTAACCAGGCCTTATTATTATGAATTGCCCTGTTATGCAGCCGAGTCCTCTGGTTCAGAGGTCCTTCGTGCTAAGGTCTTGCGCGCTCGATTCCAGGCCAGAAGCCCGTAAATCAAGCGGTTCAGGTGCTCGAGTGAGCACGTTTATAGGGGCGCAGCCTTGGCCGTATAGGGGATAGTAGTCATGCGTTATCTCCTGTCCTTCATGTGTTGCCCAAATCAGGGATTATTTAGCCAAAGTTATTGTGACAACTTCGCTACGTGATCTCTTCTCTGCGTAAGTTATCTCGTACATGTTCAGAGATAATCGGTACCGGTTGTAGGAGCTACGCATTTGGACATAGTTCCAGTCCGCCCATCGCGAATTCTGAAATTTTTTGAAATGTTGAGAAAGATGGCACTACTTTCAAACTGATGGCACTTGCTGTTTCACCCTTGTTACACGGGGCGATTAGCCGGATAGATAGTTTTGTGCCACTACCGGTAAATATTTTTAGTGCCACTACTGAAAAAAATGAATGATGTCGAGTGAAACTAAAGTTAGGAAAGTAACTGTTGAATTTTTGACGCCAAGAGCTTGGCGATTCAGGCGGGAAATTGTTCGACGATCAGACGTTGGTGCACGAGCAGATACCGGCTGTCGTGCACCGACCCGGTGCGTCACTCGGGAGCGTGATCGCGAAGAAACACCAGGTTTTCCGGGTTGGATTGCTCGGCGCTGTATCGATAGCCCTGGACGTCGAATTGCTTGAGGACGGCCGGGTCGTTGATGCGTTCTTCAATGACGAAACGGCTCATCATGCCCCGCGCTTTTTTCGCGTAGAAGCTGATGATTTTGTACTGGCCGTTTTTCAGGTCCTTGAACTCGGTATTGATGATGCGAGCCTTCAAGGCCGTGCGTTTGACCGCCGAGAAATATTCGTTGGACGCCAGGTTCAGCAGCACGTCATCACCCTGGTCGGCCAGGGCTTCGTTCAACCATTCGCTGATTCGCGTACCCCAGAAGGCATACAGGTCCTTGCCGCGGGCGTTGGGCAATTTGGTGCCCATTTCGAGTCGATATGGCTGCATCAGGTCCAGTGGGCGCAACAGGCCATAAAGGCCGGACAGCATGCGCAGATGCCGCTGGGCGTAATCGAAATCGGCTTCGCTGAAGGTCTGAGCGTTCAACCCGGTGTAAACGTCGCCCTTGAACGCCAGCAGTGCCTGTTTGGCGTTTTCCGGTGTGAACGCCGGGGTCCAGCTGCCGAAACGCGCGGCGTTGAGCCCGCCGATCTTGTCGGAGACGTGCATCAGCTCGCTGATCTGCGCTGGCGTCAGGTCGCGCAACTGCAGGATCAGTTCCTGGGAATGGTCGAGGTATTGCGGTTGGGTGAAGCGCTGGGTCGCCGGCGGTGTTTCGTAATCGAGGGTCTTGGCGGGGGAAATCACCATCAGCATGAAGTCGTCTCCTTTAATCGTGGGGGCGATTCTAGGGGGTTGGCTTCAATGACTCCAGCTATCAAGTCCATAGGTGATCGACGGCTTGATGCAAACCCTGTGGGAGTGGGCTTGCTCGCGAATGCGGTGTGTCAGTTGACAATGATGCTGGCTGACACACCGCATTCGCGAGCAAGCCCGCTCCCACAGGAGATCGTGGCGTCAGGGCCGGATCAGCTATAGTGCCGCGCGGGTTTTGTTATGGAGACATCCCATTGCGTATCGTTTTTCTTTTATCAGTCTGGCTGTTGAGTTTCGGTGCCGTTGCAGCGCCGGGCGATGTGGCGACGCTCGATCGCAGCACCTGGCCTGAACAGCTCAGCAACCCGACGCTGTTCGATGTCGCCTCGCGCGCAGAGATTCTGATGTTCGCTCGTGTGCTGCTGGCCAGCGAATCGCTGGACGAGGAGAGCCTGGCCCAACGCCTGGGCCTGCGTACGATCAATCTGGATTCGGTCAACAACCTGCGTCAGCGCCTGTGGCAACGCTTGCTGACCAACTACAACTTCGCCCAGCAAAGCTGCGATCAGGATGCGTCCTTCTGTTTTCTGGTCGAAGACATGGCCACCCTGCGCGAGCAAGCCGCCAAGTTCCAGGTCAGCGAGGATAGCTACTACATAAAGTGGGCTGAACCGAGCCGGCTGTTCCATGCGCAGTACCTCGACGAGCAGTTGCGCAAGGCTGCGCTGTTTCCGCAAACCAGCAGCGAAGTCGATCGTTTTGGCGACTACGAGCGCAACGGCGAGGCGATGCATGACCGGCTGTTCCTGTTGACCTTCGACAGCGCCGCCAATGCCGCGCCGGACAACACGGCGTGGGTCACCGAGTACCTGCGCAAAGCGAACATGACGGGTACGTTTTTCGTCCTCGGCAAGGATATTCAGGCGCGCCTGATCGAGCGTTCAGTGGCGAGCCTGCAGGGGACTTATTCGACGCAGTGCATCGGCGTGCAAGGCTGGGAATTCCGCTCCCACAGCCACTGGCAGGACTGGCAGGATTCGGTGCGGCGCAGCGCCGAACTGGTCAAAAGCAAATTGCCGGAGAACTACGTGCCGCTGTTCCGTCCGCCGGATGGCCAGCGCCGTTCTGACGCAGAAGGCTTTTTCAGGTCCCAGGGCTTGCAGGTCGCGCTGTGGGACATCGATGCCCAGGACGGCGCCGGCAAGCTCAAGGCCAACCAGAGCGCGCAGCGGGTGTTGACCCTGATGCTGTTGTGGCGGCACGGGGTGATCAACTTCAACATCAAGCAGGATGGCGTGAAAACGGCGATGCCCTGGCTCATTACGCAAACGGCGCCGAGCGGGATCGGTTGGGAGGACTGTCAGGACGCGTTTCGCTGAAGCGGAAAAAGCCCGTAAACATTGGGCGAGGGGTGATTTCGGGAGAAAATTCGGTGCAGGCGGACTTCCGACTTTAACGGCACATTGCCTGCACGCCAAGGGCTATTCGTCACTCTGAAAAATAAACTTCAAAAAAGCGTCAAAGTGCTTTTTTCTGTCACAGGTTTTGGAGTATTACGAAGACAGACCGCCGAAACCTGCAACACAGGTGGCGTCTCCCAAGACCCCAGTTTGTGTGCAGTTCACTTGAATCATCACAGGTGAATTCGGCAGTCACTTCGAGGCGCAGCACCGCCAAGGTATTGCGTCGAATGGCTCCCACAAAGGTGACCGAGTATGGATGATCACGGACGTAGTTCTTCCTCCAACCAGCCAATCCTTTATGTACTCGATACCAACGTATTGATTCACGATCCAAACGCCCTGCTTAATTTCGAAGAACACCACGTAGCGATCCCGATGACCGTGCTTGAAGAGCTGGACAAGCTCAAGAGCGGGCATCACAGCGTGGCTGCGGAATGCCGTCAGGCGATTCGCCTGATCGACAAGACCCTGGGCGATGCCAGCCCTGAAGACGTTGAACTGGGTGTACCGATCCAGCGTGGAAAAAGTGGGCCAAAAGGTTTGCTGTCAATTCTGATGAGCAAACGTACCGAACCGAACATCATTCTTCCCGAGCACCTGAACGACAACATCATCATCAACCAGTTGATCGACCTGCACGCGCGCGAGCCAAAGTTGCCCGTGGTGCTGGTCACCAAAGACATCAACATGCGCCTCAAGGCCCGTGCCTGTGGGATCGCGGCCGAGGACTACAGCACCGACCAACTGGTTGATGACGTATCGCTGCTGCCCAACGGTTACCACAACATGGCCGGCTCCTTCTGGGACCTCGTCAGGAATGTCGAAACCCGTCAGGATCACGGCCGCACCTGGCACCAGGTGAAAATGATCGACAACCTGCCGGCAGTGCATATCAACGAGTTCATCATCGACGAACAGGGTTTTGTCGGCTGGATCAAGGAGATCGACGAGGACAAGCTGCTGATTCTCGACCTGCATCAGGAACCCCTGCTGCACCAGGAAGCCTGGGGCCTGAAACCGCGTGACATCTATCAGAGCCTGGCGCTGTACGCCTTGCTCGATCCGGATATCCACCTGGTCAACCTGTCGGGTGCAGCCGGCTCCGGTAAAACCATCCTGGCACTGGCAGCGGCTATCGAGCAGACCATGGTCAGCAAGCGCTATCGCCGGATCATCGCGACTCGCAGCGTGCAGGGCCTGGACCAGGAAATCGGTTTCCTGCCCGGCACCGAAGCGGAAAAAATGGAGCCTTGGCTGGGCGCCATCACCGACAACCTCGAAGCCTTGCACATGGATGACGAAAACACCCATGG
>Ga0255334_1000986_pt1 | contig 15740 bp, 14 predicted proteins | sample EtOH5_35cm_T3_12_FD_202080 | JGI IMG/M metagenome (GOLD analysis project Ga0255334, IMG submission 202080) | Sandy soil microbial communities from University of British Columbia, Vancouver, Canada - EtOH5_35cm_T3_129 | ecosystem: Engineered > Artificial ecosystem > Sand microcosm > Unclassified ...
TGTCGACGGATCGAACGGGTCCACTGCTGCCACGATCCGGTGTGGCAAGCTGTAACGGACGTGGTTGACCAAGTGCATGGGGATTGGGCATTCACGCAACAAGTGACAATCGAGCGGAGTAATGAATACCCGTTTGAGCACGGGTTCAAGGGTTACATCCTTGATCAGCAGATCAGGCTTCAGATCTTCGACTGTCCTCAAAATGTCCAGTAACGGATGGGTGGTGAAGACGGCTTTGACCGTGACCTCCAAATTCAGGTCGCTGAGCCGATCGAACTCTTCGGCTTCCCAGCGGCGATAGCGACGCAAATAGCGCTGCTGCTCTGCGTCGTCGATTTTTTCCTCCCACAAATGCACCACCGGTGTTGGCTCAACAAAGGCCCGCACATCCAGAACTGCCCCTGTGGCACCAGCCAGAGCGACGGCGCGCTGCATGGCGGGCGACTGCTGAAGGCTTTTATCGACGATCAGTAGCAACCGTTGATATTGACTCATCACACACCTCCGTTCGACCCCGGTCTTCACGTGCCGGCATGCTTCAACACTGCGCTCTGGTGCCTCGTGCGAGTTGATTTACATCAAACACAGGTGAATTGACGCCGCCGACAGCAGTCTCTGATCCAGATCAAACTCCAGCGTAGACAGCGGCGTAGAAAGGCATCAAACGCGGTTGCTTTTTCTGACCCGTCCCCCTTCAAAACCGTGCTGGAGGAATACCCCATGCTCACCGTCAAAGACCACAATGATCGAGCCGCGGCCGCGTATGCCGCGGTCGACGGCCAATACTGGATCGAAGCGCTCAGAGACGGTCGCCACGTGCTGATCCGGCCGCTGGCGGAAAAGGATCGCGACCGTGAATATGCCTTCATCAAGCGGCTGTCTCCGGAATCCCGGCACATGCGCTTTCTCGCGCAGATCAACGAGCCCGGCGCTGCGATGCTCGATCAGTTGATGGACACCGACAACAAACAGCGCGTGGCCTACATCGCCCTGGTCCACGACAATGGTCAACTGATCGAGATCGGCATCAGTCGTTACGCGGCCACCGGCGAACATGAATGTGAATGCGCCGTCACGGTCGCCGATGAATGGACGCACCTGGGTCTGGGTACACTGCTCATGCAGCATTTGATCAAGTCTGCCCGCCACAACGGTTATCGCCAGATGTATTCCGTGGACGCGACCAGCAATATCCCCATGCGCGACTTGGCCAAGGCATTGGGTTTCGATACGCACAACGATCCCGACGACTCCCGGCAGGTCATCCATCGTCTCTACCTGTAGACCATCCCCCCGCGATGTTCCGGCCAACGGTCCATCGCGGGGCGATCCAGTCCTCAGGATTGCAGCATTCGTCCCGGCTTGATCGCCAGCACACTGCACGGTGCGCGATGCAAGAGTTGCTCGGCCGTGGTTCCTAGAAGTTTTTTCAAGCCTTTGTGCTGCACAGTGCCCATGACGATGACATCGGTATTGTGGTCCGAGACGAACTCACAAATACGCGGCACAGGTGCCCCCTCGTAAAAGTGACGACACTCCGGAGGCACGCCATGGCGTTCAGCGATGGCCGCAAACGCGTCATGCTGAGCCGTTCCCAACATTTCATATAGGCCGGTGGCCAGCGGTAAGGCGGCAAAGCCCATGCTCTGAGCGTATACAACCGTCCAGTCATACACATGCAGCAGTTCAAGTCTGGCATCACAGACCGTAGCCAGTTTCGTTGCTGCGTCGATAATCTGGTCATTGAACACATGGTCCTGATCCTCATCGCGCAACACATCAATAATGGCCAGTACGTTGCGCGGACGGGAGCTTAGAGGCGTGGTCACCAGATGCACCGGTACCGGACAATCACGCAGCAGCTGCCAATCCAGCGGCGTGAAAAACACCCGTTTCAACGCTGATTCTTCCTGGGCGTCCTTGATGATCAGCGTCAGCGGCATCTCATTGATGAAGTTCAGGATCTCTTCGTAAGGATGCTGTACCCACACCACTTCGCTGGTGACCTGGACGCCATGCTTGCTCATCAATCCGGCCTGATCGGCGAGCCATTGCCGATGGGTTTGCAGATAGCCGTCCCGGGCCAGACTGAATTGTTCCGGGGCGAAAAGCCCCGCCACCGCCAGAGCTTGTGAATAGTCGAACGCCACGATGTGCAACGGCAATTGCATCGCCAGCGCCAACGCAGCGGCCCGGTCGAATGCCGGCGTACGGGTCATGGCTGAAGGGGCGATCAAGAGTAAACGTTGAGTCTGCGACATGGGACACCTCGGCACGCGGCCATTTCAATCCAGGAGTAGAACCACAGGTTGAATGTTCCCCCGCTCTGACCACTTGATTTTTGTCAGTTACCCGCGCGATGTCCATCAGGAGATCCCCATGCCCGCCCACAACGCCAGGGTCAGTAACACCTGGCCGGGAATCACATAAGCGGCAAACGGTCGCCCGCCGCTGCACCTGTCAGCCCATTGGTTTCGTTGATTGGGTTGTCATTCGCATGAAGCCACCCGGTGCAGGCCCAAAGCGTTACTCCACGAGGTCGGCGCGAACCAGTTCGCCCTTGGGACAGTTCGTTCGTGGAGGAATCGGCCAGGCGTGCGGCGCGTCAATACGGGCCTTGAGTTGGCCAACGAAAGCCTGCGCTTCGCTCAGGCTATTGAAGTTCACTTCCAAGGCATCCATGCACACGACCCAGCAATGGCTTGCCGGTTTCTCCATGATATCAATGATCATAGATACCTCCGTTCACGTCTAGAATCACCCCGCATACCCTCACGGCGTAATCGCGACCTTCATCACACCGTCCCGTTGGTGGGCAAACAACTCAACTCATAAGCCGCCTCGATATCATCGAGCTTGAAACGGTGTGTCACCAGCCACCGCGCAGAGACCGTATGCACGTCGGTGCCACAAATGGTCGTGGTGGTGATACGGATCAATGCATCCTGCGGCCCGACTTCAGGGATGGGTTTGTCTTCCAGAACGATCCGGTTCTGTTCAACGAAAACAGCCGCTTTCATGGTTCCCATGGTGATCCCTCCTATGCCGAGCCAACGTTCAGTTCGAGTCCAAAGACTGCGCTGGGTTGACGGACGAAAGATTGATAATGGTCAACAATTTCGTGACTGGACAAACCCCGGACAACCGCACGTCGGGCCACATCGTCCGTCTCCCCTCCCTTTGACAAAGATCAAACCCTATGGCCCGTTCCACAGCAGGATAAGTGCAAGGCTTCACTGCCCGATGCCTCAGCCATTGGGCAAGAAACAGCGCGATTACTTACCGGAGAGTTGTCATGTCTGATCAATCACGTTTCATGCTGATCGTCTCGCCGTTGATGGAAAACAGCCCCGCCTTCGACCGGGCGGCCGCACTGGCCAAGGCTGCAGACGCGGCACTGCACATCGTGGCGTTCGACTACCTCGAAGGGCTGGCGACGGCTGGAATGGTCAACGAACAAGCGCTGGAACAGATGCGCCTGGGCTATGTCGAGCGCCATCGCCAATGGCTTGAAGATCAAGCCAGACCGTTGCGCAAAATCGGGGTTCACGTCACTACTGAAGTGGTGTGGGTGGAGCGGCCGTTACAGGAAATCCTCGTTCATCTCAAAGAACAGCCGATGGCTGTATTGATCAAGGCGCTAGAACACGAATCCCTGCTGTCACGCCTGATGTTTACCCCGCTGGATATCCATCTGCTACGTGAGTGCCCGGTGCCGCTGCATTTTGTCAGCCATATGCACCATGCTTTGCCACGAAAAATCGTCGCCGCTGTCGACCCTTTCCACTGTGATGACCAATACAAAGGTTTCAACGACAGGATTTTGCGCGAGGCGTCAAAACTGGCCACTACCTGTAACGCCGAACTCGACGTGATCTACGCCCATGACCTTTCATCCATCAGTGCAGATGAATTCGGTTTCAGCAATGGTTCGGCATTTTTTTCTTCGAGCAAAGCCAAGACCCTGTTCGACGCGCAAGCAGACGCGTTCCGCGAGCTTTCGGAGCGCAACGGTATTGCGCCGGAGCACCAGCACATGATCATGGGCAATCCGGCCAAAGTGCTTTCCAGCTATGCCGAGGCTTATGACACCGATGTGATTGTCATGGGGCGCATAGGTCACCGCGCCATGGAGCGATTAGTCGGCAGCACCGTGGAACATCTGCTGTACAAGATGCCCTGCAGCGTGTGGGTGGTTTCGCCGGAAATAATTTGAACTATAGATAGTTGCCTATCAAAAGAAATACGTTACGGGAGAATAAGGAGAGAGCACTCAACCGACCTAAGTCACCAACCTGCTTCTTGTCTGCCTACTTTCCCTAGTACCCTTAATCGCTGGGACCGATACTATTGAACGGGTGCGGAACCACTCAGTGGTTCTGGGGTATGTACCTAACTTCACACCGTTTAGTACCCAGACGGGCGACAAGGCCTGCAGATATGTGATCGACCTCTATCAGGACATCTTCAACACAATAGGTCGATGGCTGTCCTTGGTGACAGGCAGTCATCGGCCAAGAGCCGTCGGTGGGCGAAGCGATGGTGATTGAATGGCTATGCTGACTCTATTACCAGGACTGATTGAACAGATTGGGCTATCCGTCCGTGGCGCATAACGTTCTTCAGTGGCCGCCAATGTCACAATGCCTGATTTAGTCAGGGCCCAGAGACCCACCCCTTCGGTGCAACGGACTGCGTTCGGCAGCCGCTAAACTCAAACATTAGGGCTCGTCAGCAATGTCACCACTTGCCAATATCGTCCAAATCCTGGCCGGCCTTCTTGCCACGTTCTTACTCGGTCTTACTTGACGCATGTGTCGAAGTCAATGTCTCTGCCACCGCCAAGCAGCACTCTAGCAAACGTAATCGCGGTGTTTCTTGGCGTCTTTGTCGCACGCTACGGTTATGTGCTGACGATGAGTGTTCTATGCTGAGACAGACCAGCCCTAAAACCCAGCAGTCGGGGGATGCTTTACGATGAAGCAGCATACCGCCCCTCACTCCGCGTCAGGTATTCAAGGAAACCGTGATGGGAAACATGCTCGGGAATATTATCGGTGCCCCAGCATCGTCTTCGTTGTAATGATCCCGGACTGCCCACTAACGTCCGTCATACGCGAAGACATCAGGAGAATGCGATGGCCGACTCGAGCGAGAAAATGAGTCTCATGGGGCTCACCACACTGGTGACGGTAAACATGATGGGGTCGGGCATCATCCTGTTGCCAACGAGCATGGCGCAATTGGGAGCCGTGTCGCTGTTGTCATGGATCGTCACCGCCATCGGGTCCATGGCAATCGCCTATTGTTTTTCCCAGTGCGGGATCTTCTGCCCGCGACCGGGCGGGTTGTCCGCCTACACTGAAGAGGCGCATGCCAAATCCGGATTCTTCATCTGTTCGTATCTGTACTTTCTTTCGCTGGCCATTGCCAACGTGGCCGTCGCGATTTCCGCAGTGGGGTACATGACATCCTTTGTGCCCTGGCTGGGGAGTGGTGCCATTCCGCTGCTCGTCGGTACGGTTGGTCTGCTCTGGTTGACCACGATGGCTAACTTCGGAGGCCCGGGCATCACCGGCAAGATCGGTGCAATTACCGTCTGGGGTGTCATCATCCCGGTCGCTGGCTTGAGCATTATCGGTTGGTTCTGGTTCAAGCCCGACGTATTCGTAGCCGCCTGGAACCCGAACAACTTGCCCATTCAGGACGCCATCAGCAAGGCGATTCCGCTGACACTGTGGGCTTTCCTCGGCATGGAGTCGGCGGCGCAAGCCTCGGGTGCAGTGGAAAATCCCAAGCACACCGTGCCGCTAGCCTGTCTGCTCGGGACGCTGGGTGCGGCGGTGGTCTACGTACTGTCGACCACGGTCATCCAAGGCATCATTCCCAATGCCGAACTGGCCAACGCCTCGGCCCCCTTTGCTCTGGTCTATGCGCAGATGTTCAATCCCATTGTCGGCAATATCATCATGGCGCTGGCCGTGATGGCCTGCGTCGGATCGCTGCTGGGCTGGCAGTTCACTCTGGCGCAAACGGCCAAGATGACCGCGGACCAAAAAATGTTTCCATCCCTGTTCAGCAAGGTCAGTGTACGGGACGCACCCATCATCGGCATGCTCGTCTGCGGTGTGTTGCAGACATTGATGGCGTTGTCGACCATTTCGCCCAATGCCAGCGCGCAATTCACGAAACTCGTCAGCCTGGCGGCAGTGACCAACCTGATTCCTTACGTGACGGCAGCCACCGGTCTGCTGGTCATGATGTACAAGGCCAACGTCAGTGCTGGCGTATACACACGTAACACGATCCTGTTGCTGATTGCCGTGGCGTACTCCCTGTATGCCCTCTTTGCCTGCGGCAAAGATGCCGTATTCGGTGGCCTCATTGTCCTTGCATTCGGCTACCTGCTTTATGGCTTCCTCTCCAAGCGTTTTGTCGATAAGCCTCCAACCGCGCAGTCCGAGGCCGACAATCCCTGACTGCAATTTTCGGTCAACAAAGGCATCCGAATGCGGGGGACTAGGGTATGAACGTAAAATTGACCAAAGGCATCAACTTGCTGCTCATCTGCCTGTTCACACTGATGCCGGTGCTAGCCAGTGCCAGTACCCTGGAGCGCGTGCGGATGAGCAACACTTTTAACCTCGGCTACCTGCCGGACTTCGCACCTTTTAGCGTCCATGCGGGCGACAAAGCCAGCGGCTTCGCCATCGAGCTTTGCCTGAAAATCGCCGACAAGGTGAAGATCGAACTGGGTTTACCTGCGTTGCAAGTGCGCTTCCATCCCGTCACCGTCGCTGAAGAGATGAATGCCGTCAGCTCGGGCGAAGTCGACATCCTGTGCACGCCGACGCCACCCACTTTGGAGCGCCGGCAACGGGTGAGCTTTTCAGTGCCCATCTACACGGCTGGTCTTTCTGCAGTGGTGCGCCAGGATGCTCCAGAGGCCTTGCTCAATGTACTAAACGGTAAAGTAGCCCATACCGGCCCGACATGGCGTGCGACGGTCAACCATGGACTGGCCAGCCAAACCTATGCCGCCATAGCCGGTGGCCTTACCGAAGCATGGATCCGTCAGCAAATTCGATTACTCGGGGTATTGGCCACCCTGATTACAGTCGAGAACACTGAGGAGGGCATCAAACGGGTCGCCGAAGGCAAAGCGGATGCTTTTTTCGCGGACCGCATGATGCTGAAGAGTCTTCTCGCCCAGCCCCCCTACTCAGGCAATCTGCTTCTGTTGGATCGGGTATTCGAGTATTCGCCGACATCAATGGCGGTTGATCGAAACGATGAAAACTTCCGTTTGCTGGTCGACACCGTGTTGAGTGAAATGTATCGAACGGGCGAGATGGAGCATGCATACGTCAACTACCTGGGAGGCGTCAGTAACATGGACAGGAAGCTGTTCAAGGTTTATGCGATCCCGTAGGACAGCCAAATATCAGGCCTCATAAATGCGTAGTGTCTTGCTATTGCCGCCTGCCCCCCCGAATGTGGTTTGGGCGTCAGCCACGCCCCTTTGCGGTCATTCGCGAAGGCAGAAAACGGCCAGATGCGGTCAATGCCCGTTGCCGATAGAGTCCTGCCGACATGACTCTTCTCTGACTTGGGCATCTGTATGCACTTCGATAAACTACTGGCACGTTCGGCCATGCTTGAGGACCGGTTTGTCGGCTTTTTCGCCCTGCCTTTAGTCGATGCTTCCAGCCGCCTTCAGGCAACGCAAGCGCTAGAGTCGGAGCAGATCCGGCTCATCACCCACCGTGAGAACCAAATCTTTTCTTGTGAGTAAAGTCTAGTTATCAAGCAGCAAGCCGCCTGTACAGTGACAGCACAGAACAAGGCAATTACAATTTGATTAACATCCAGCGACTTGAGCGATTGAATACCCCATGGAAAGCAAGACTGCGCGCCTCACTGTGCTCATTGATCCCGTAAAGAAAAAAGCTTTCGAGGAACTCTGTGCAGCACAAGACCTGACGTCTTCGCAGGTTGTCCGCCAACTGATTCGTGACTACCTGGACACTCACGGCGCCAGCTATTCGACCAAGAGCAAGCATGCCGCCAGTACCAAGTCATAACCCAACACTGGCAGTTAGTCTCTAGAGGGTCGAGGTACCTTCTACGTGACTGACGGCTTTAGCCAACGCGGTGTTGAAGTCTGCGTGATAATGCTCCGGACTAATTTCTTTCAGGATACCCACCCTTTCGAGCTTGCTGAACACCTTCGTGTTCGCTTCGCAGAGTTTCACCACGATATTCCGCTTGTGTAGCTGCTGAATGACCTCCTCCAACACTTGCAAGCCCGTGATATCCATAAACGGTACGCGCTTCAGACGGATAACCAATAGACGTGGGTCGGTATGGGTCTGTGCTAACACACGCTCGAAGGTCTCAGCCGCACCAAAGAACAGTGGCCCTTCAATCGTATAAATCAGTATCCCTGGCGGTAAGTGAGCATGGCCATTGGCCCTCAACTCTTCTTCAAGTTCGTGCTCGACTATCTGCTGCACCTCCACAGATGAGGCCATACGGCGCATGAAGTGCAGCATCGCGAGAATGACGCCGATATTTACGGCGATCACCAAGTCACTGAACACTGTAAGGCTGAAGGTGATAAGCAGGATAGACACGTCTGCTCGTGGGGCTCGCAGGACCATGCGCTTGAAGTGTTTCAACTCGCTCATGTTATACGCGACCACGAAAAGAATGGCGGCCAGCGCGCACAGTGGGATGTTTGAGGCTAGTGGTGCCAGAAGCAGAATAATAAGCACCAAGGTGACCGCGTGCGTAATGCCGGCCAGCGGGCTTGTGCCGCCGTTACGGATATTGGTTGCAGTACGGGCAATGGCTCCGGTTGCTGCGAAGCCGCCAAACAACGGCGTGACCAGATTAGCCACCCCCTGACCGATCAGTTCCTGATTGGAGTCATGCTTAGTGCCCGCCATGCCATCGGCGACCATTGCGGACAGCAGCGATTCGATTGCTCCAAGCATGGCGATAGTGAAAGCCGGACCAATCAAATCGATGACGCGAGACAGCGTGATTTCAGGCAGGCTAAACACTGGAAGACCTTGAGGTATGCCACCAAATGCGCTGCCAATCGTGGCTACCCCCTCGAAATGAAAGGTCGACTGTATCGCCGTAGCTACCGCCATTGCGACTAGCGGGCCAGGTACCCGTTTGAGACCGGGAATTTTGGAAGTGGTGATGACCAAGAAAAGACTGAGTGCAGCCAGCAGGGTTGTGGCCATATGAAGATCCGGGAGCGCCTGTAGCAAATGCCAGAGCTTTTCATGGAAGTGCTCTCCACTGATCGTCGGTAAACCGAAAAAGTCTTTCCACTGTCCGACCCAGATGATCACGCCGATACCAGCGGTGAATCCGACGATCACCGGATCGGGGATAAACTTAATGATTGCGCCGAGCCGGGCAATACCCAGCAATAACAACATGGCACCCGCCATCATCGTAGCGATTTGCAGACCGTCAACGCCATGCTTGGCCGTCACTCCCGCCAGAATCACTATGAACGCACCTGTCGGCCCGGCAATCTGCAAGCGGCTTCCCCCAAAGAGTGAAACCAGCAGGCCACCGATGATTGCGGTGTAGATGCCTTGCTCAGGCTTGACGCCAGATGCAATGGCAAAAGCCATTGCCAGGGGGAGCGCCACGACCCCGACGATCACGCCAGACACTATATTGCTGAGCCAGTGCTCTCGCCCCAACAGTCCCGCTTTCCATGCCTCACCTATCGCAATCATGGCTAGCTCCTTAATGGGTGTGTGTGCATAATATTAACATGCAGTTATAACTGAAAAGCCTTTGATCCACTGCGTCGTGCGGCTGGAGCTGTCTTATAGTGCAGACACGCATGGGGCTGAACGGGCGCGCACTGCAAATAGAAAACTTCGAGAGCGCGTGTAGCGTGGTGACTGACATGAATCGTAAAGCAGTGAAAAGCAAGCATGCAGAAGGCGTGACCTTTGACACCCATGTGATCGCAAACCCGACCAACCCCAAGGAGTGGATTGTGTTCTTCAAGAAGGACGCCGGGAGAAGTTATTTCTTGGTGGATGACAACGAAGAGGTCGAGACTTTTGGGCATCTGGATGACTTGATCGCCGAACTTCGAGACTTGGGACTCAAGACCGCTGAAATCCATTTTTAACCCTTGGATCACACCCATGGAGACATGATCATGTCAGTGAAGGTCGAGTATCTATCCAGTCAAAGCGAAGCTCTTTGGTCTGTATGTTTTGGCATCCGACGAGTGTAGTTTCGACATGAAAAAAGTGCTCAGGACTATGCTGCCAAGCTCAAGGAGAGAATCGAGGCTCCGCATGTTTACCACTCGATGTGGTAAGCCAACGAAAACTCATAGCTCATAGGCGCAGGCGAGATCGAACCTCGATCTGCTTGTTCTACAAAGGATCCGGTTGAACTTGGGGCTTTCGGTAAAAAAGGCCGAGCAGCCCAATCGTCAGTCTTGGTATCTGTAACAGAAAGGCGTGTTACTACAAGGGAGTGATTGTTTTTGGCCGGTTGATGCCTGATATGGCAGGCAGCTTTGAGTCCAGGCTGTGTGAAAACGTTTTGAAGTAGGCTTGACAGTCAGGACATCAACGAAAATCGCGTTCCAGGCACAACACCCGTGGATCTGCTGGGTAGAAATCCGTGTGCGCTGCGCCAGAGGGCGAACTTCGTCGGCGACCACGGCAAAGCCTCGCCCCTGCTCGCCCGCACGAACCCGAGCCCGAGCCGCTTCGATGGCGGCGTTGAGCGCCAGCAGATTGACCTGCTCGGCAACCCAATTGCACCGCCCGTGAGTGGCTGATTGACGATGCTCGGTGTGCCAGGGGCGGTTAGTTATTTTTTAGCGGCGCCTTAAGCAAATACAATAGCGCATATGAACTTTCACTTGTTATTTCAAATTCATCCAAGGGTGACAAAATTTCTGGAGCATGAGTTTTGCGCCAGACTATAATAAAAAGGTTAAGTATGCGCTGATGAGCGCTTGAAGGTGGAGGGATTAGAAGTTATGGAAATTGATACGCGCGCCATCCTCGGAGTTGGTATTTAATAATATTTTTTCTGTGATGATTTAGTGTAGCTGAGGATTTTACATGAACGCTTTGTTGAAAGAACTGCACTTATATCATCATGAGGTGGCTATCAAAATTACTCAGATTAAAGGATTGCTGGGGAGGGTGAGGCATGAACCCGCTGACGCCGATGACGGCAAGCTGTTGTTTAAGCTGTTGGAAGCCTTGCATGGTGATGCAGAGCGACACCACCATGAAAATGAAGAGCTTATTCGGCGTGCGTTGCTAGCGACTGAAGCACCGATCCACCAACGGGTCAGGGATATCGAGCGAGATCATCAAGCATTTGAGCGCATTGCTGGACAGCTCAAGATGTTGGAGGACTCAACTCAGGAGGCGAGAGTAATCGCTGACACTATCGATGACTTCATCAAGAAATACTACGACCATATGGATGCTGAGGAGAATATTTTCTTTCCGGCGGCAGATAAGTGGTTGTCAGAAGTCCAGTGGCAGGAAATAAAGCGTCAGTGGCATTAATCGGAACTTTAGCCGCATTACTTCAGGATTAGGTTGGCATTTATACTCGACCTCACAAATTTATTACGTGAATGCCAGATGACACACTACAGGTTTGTAGGATTACTTATAGAATTACAAATGAGGAAATTGTGGGCCTACACCATTGCTCACACCCTACACCAGCAACTGCTCGAGGCCGTTTGGGGGCCTTCGCACACAACCGATACACCTTACCTTCGGATATTCGTGGGCGGCTTGCGCAGGAAAGTCGAAGCAGCCCCTTCCCAACCAAGACACCTCATCACCGAAACGGGCGCTGGGTATCATTTCATTCCTTGAATACCGGACAACAGCTGTCTCTACATTTCGACCTGAGTGCCCAACTCGATGACCCTGTTCAATGGCAACTTGAAGTACTTCAGGTTGCTGTTGGCGTTCTTGAGCAAAAACGCAAACAAATACTCGCGCCACTTTGCCATACCAATGCGCTTGGTCGGGATAACCGTCTCACGGCTCAGGAAATAGGTCGTGCGCATAGGGCTGAAATCAAGTTCGGGCAAATGGCAGGCACGCAACGCGAGCGGAACATCGGGCTCTTCAGTAAAACCAAAGTGCAGATTGACCCGAAAGAAACCCTCTCCAAAGGATTCAACTTCAAATCGACGGCCGACAGGCACTCGCGGACTGTCTTCGGAGACCACAGTCAACAACACCACCTGCTCATGCAAGACCTGGTTATGCAGCAGGTTGTGCAGCAGCGCATGAGGAACAGCATCGGCCCTGGCTGTCAGGAACACCGCCGTACCTTGTACGCGATGGGGTGGTTGCGTACGAAGGCTGCTGATGAATAGTGGTAAAGGAAGTGAAGTTTCATCCAGCCGCTCGACGATGATCTTGCGTCCCCGCTTCCAGGTTGTCATCAAGATGAACAGGCCGATACCGGCAATCACCGGGAACGCACCGCCCTGGAAAATCTTCGGCGCATTGGCCGCGAAATACAGGCTGTCCACCAGCAGAAAGCCAAGCAACATGGGGATGGCCAACCAGCGCGGCGTTTTCCACAGGAGCAGGACGACCGCCGAGGACAAAATGGTGGTAATCAGCATGGTTCCCGTCACCGCAACCCCATAAGCCGCAGCCAAGGCGCTGGAGGACTCGAAACCGATCACCAGCAGCACGACACCGACCATCAACGCCCAGTTGACGGTGCCAATGTATATCTGCCCCTGCTCCTGGCTGGAGGTGTGCTGGATAAACATGCGAGGCACATAACCCAGCTGAATGGCTTGGCGAGTCAGCGAGAACGCGCCGGAGATTACGGCTTGAGAAGCGATGATCGTTGCCAGCGTGGACAGAGCGACCATCGGCAACAGCGCCCAATCAGGTGCCAGTAAATAGAACGGATTGCGCACCGCTTCCGGGTTTCCCAGGATCAATGCGCCCTGGCCAAAGTAATTGAGTGCCAGACCAGGCAAAACGAGCGTAAACCAGGCACGTGAAATCGGTTTACGACCAAAGTGACCCATGTCGGCATACAAGGCTTCAGCACCGGTCAGTGACAGGACGACCGCGCCCAGAATCGCCACACCAATGCCCGGATGAACCACGAAGAAACGCACCGCCCAAACGGGATTGAGCGCTTGCAGCACTTCGGGCTGCTGCAAAATACCGTAGATTCCGAGAGCCCCCAGCACCACAAACCACAACACCATGACCGGGCCAAACAGGATACCGATCCGGGCTGTGCCGTGTTTCTGGATCAGGAACAACGCCACCAACACCACCACTGACAGTGGCACAACCCAGTGCTCGATGCCGTCAAACGCCAGCTCAAGCCCTTCAACCGCTGACAGCACCGAAATGGCTGGGGTGATCATGCTGTCCCCGTAAAACAATGCCGCACCGAACAGTCCCAGCAGAACCAGGACTTTGCTCATGTAGGGGTAAGGTGCTGCCGCGCGGCGGGCCAAAGCCGTCAACGCCATAATGCCGCCTTCACCCTGATTGTTGGCGCGCAGGATAAACAGCACGTACTTGATGGAGACAACCCAGATCAGTGACCAGAAAATCAACGACAGAATGCCCAGTACGCCGTCGTGATTTAACTGAACGCCGTAGTGACCGGAAAACACTTCTTTGAGCGTATAGAGGGGGCTGGTGCCAATGTCCCCATAAACCACTCCGACAGCGGCAACAAGCAAGGCCACTCCTGACGTTTTGGTTTCGGAGCCGTCATTCGCACTGGTCACTGTTTTACTCAAGGGGCATTTCTCTCAAACGGCGGGAAGGAACTGCATGCCATCCTTGGGCAATACGTTTTGCCAAAGCCGTTGGAAGCTCGGGCACATGGTCGATATAAAATCGCGGCCAGTATCGTTGCGAACGAAAGCAGCAACCGTAAAGAATTCGTAAAAATTTAATGCGTTCACGGAGACGATTACCTACCTTCGCCACCGACAATTAAAGGTTGTGGATTCAAACAACCGTAAAAAAACGACTTGACTCAAAGAACGTAAACCCACCAAACACCCGCAGCAGCAATAAGCCAGACTAATACAATGACCACCGCAGCAAATCTGCTCACTGGCCGCTTGTCACGGCTTTCCTCCCACTTGATCGCTTTGACCTGAGACTCCTTTAGCACCTGCGCAGGCATCAGCCGGATAGCGAGAAGTATGCCAAGCGGCAGAATGATCACGTAGTCCAAATACCCCAACACAGGAATGAAATCCGGAACAAGGTCGATAGGACTCAACGCATACGCCACAACAAAAACCGAAATCCATTTGGGTAACCAAGGTGTGCCTTTTTCTGAGGATCGCCATGTCCGACTCAACTCTTTTAAAAAGAATGGTTTTACCCATCCCTGGGCGGCCCTCCCCATCGGTAAGGCCGTACATCCTTAACCAGCGCTCCTTGGGCAAGATCGAATGGGAGATGCACAACGCCACCGACATCGCCGATGGATAGGACAAGGACAAATAAAAGCCGAGTACCACCCGCGTATACACGTCGATGGCGATAGTCACCCAAGGGCGTATTAACGGCAGTCGTTGCTCACTGTCGACGAGAATGCAATCGACAAGGGCATGATCTATCCGGATCAGCTCTAGAAGTGCCCTATGACTTTTCCGATGACGCGCCGGGAGGTTGCCCCAGGGCCGCCATAACATTCATCGATGGCTTCCTGGATGATGTCCTCGGCGCTCGCGTCGATCAATTTGATAACTTCGATGGACGATGTGCTTCCTGCTGGATCACTTTCGGAGCAAGGAAAAGTGGGAGCTCTTTTTAGCTCGAACTCGATTTCGCCAGGCGACACCAAGACCACCTCCCCTGTCTTAATGTCGACGGCTTTAACTTTGTTTGAGGAAACGGAGGCAATAACTTCCAACTGTTTATTACCAACCTGTACTAGGACACCCTTGGTTATGCTTATTTGCTCCACGGGTTTACCCCACGGCAAAATATGCAATAGTTGGTTAAAACGGTAATTAAAGATGCGAAAATATCAAGAAAGACAGCAGCTTACGTTACTTTCTTGAAAAAAAATCATTGCTATTTCAATAATATACAGATATCGCACATTTAATAAATCTCGACAGTTGCACGCAGATTTTGACGCGCTGATTCCCCCTCGATCCTCAATCTCTCGTCAGTTGCTCAATCAACCCTCCATGCTCTGGAAATTCTTCACTGAGCTTTTTCCTGTCGCCCATTTCCATGTCCGCAAAATGAAACTCTGGTGTTACCGCTTCACTGATCAAACCGAATCCCGTCGATCCCTTCATCAACCGCGAAGCTTTCCAGATGCCGCCTGGTACATGCAGCTGCAAACATTCTCCGGCCAAAACGTCGCTGCCCATCACGACAGTTTTTAATGTGCCGTCCGGGAAAATCAGGCTGTACTCAATAGCGTCGCCCAGGTGGTAGTAATGCATGATGTCGGATCGGTTCAGGTGAAACTGGCCGACGGGCGAATCTGTGGTCAACAGGTAATAGATGGAGCTCATCGTGTAACGTGGACCACCAATCGTCTCGAACAAAGGCTGTTGATCCGCCTGATAGGTTCTTCGGTAGTAGCCACCTTCGAGATGCGGTTCAAGGTCAAGCGCGGTCACGAGTGCTTCACTGTTTAGCTGCAATGGCTGCTCCGAATGCCATGAAGGC